>Ga0209203_1000013_pt1 | contig 178034 bp, 179 predicted proteins | sample AD_UKC109_MetaG_FD_184423 | JGI IMG/M metagenome (GOLD analysis project Ga0209203, IMG submission 184423) | Active sludge microbial communities of municipal wastewater-treating anaerobic digesters from Hong Kong - AD_UKC109_MetaG (SPAdes)... | ecosystem: Engineered > Bioreactor > Anaerobic >... | reverse complement strand
GAAGCCGCCGGTCTCCCAGTATTCTTCAAAGGCCTTCTGAACGAGGAGCCGCTTCTTTGTCGATAGTGCGCCCGTGCCCTCTATCCCTTTGTAGTCCAGGAATTCTTTGAATGAGAACGGAAACATCTCCCACGAGAGAGCCCGTCCGCGCATTTGCGTCGCAATCTCCTTCGACAGCATCCTGGCCGACGAACCGGTCAGGTACACCTCGCATTTTTCCGTGCGCATCATACGGTCGACGAAGGACTCCCAACCGGTGGCGGCCTGAATCTCGTCGAAAAAGCAGTAGACCGTCTCGGTATTTTTTTTCTCCGGGTAGATGGAGTAATAGGCCTCGGCGATCAGGCCGAGATTGTCCTGCCGAAGGTTGTGGAGGCGGTCGTCGAAAAAGTTCAGATACAGAATGTTCTGCCGGGGGACCCCACCGTCCAACAGCCGCTGGATAACCTGGAACAGGTATGTCGACTTGCCGCTCCGGCGCACTCCGATGCAGACGGCGGCCTTGCCATGAACAGCCTCGATATGCAAACGCCGGGGCACCCCGGTTTCCAGCCGGGTTTCCTGGAAGTCCAGGATGATGGATTTGATCGTCTCTAACATAAACCCACTCCGGACATGATATTTTCCGGTTAACATCTCATCCGGAAATAAATATAGCCGGTTTATCCACTAGGTGTCAATGGATATTCACAGATACGGTGTGGGATTCCCAGCCTAAGTAATCCGCCCACCGACGTTCCTTCCCCACATCCGGTAGAAAACCACAAAGAAGAAATCTTTATGTGGTTGTAAAGGGTTGGACATGGCCCTTCACAGATCTATCCAAAAGTGATATATCTGGACAATCTCAAAGAGGTTTGTGGGAACTTAATGATAAGAAATCAACATATATTAAGCGCCATTACGACAAATCAATTTATCTTTATTACACTGTACTATGAGTACCATTTGAGTACCAATTGCCTTTGAAAATACCAAAAAGTGCCCTTGTATACATCATGCTCTAATTGACAGGAATATGTTTTTAAACTGGCTTCCAGCCTTTATTTACAACCATACCATGACCTACCTAAAGATACCCAAAATATGTCAAAAATCAACAGGTTAAGGATTCCTAATCCTGGTGTCGCAAGTTCGATCCTTGCCGGGGGCACTTGTTCGCAACGGCATGTTCCGGAACAGCTTCGATTCTACTCATATCATCGAAATCTCGCAGTCTTGACTTATTATAATCCCCAGGCCGTTTCATCCATACCATGAAGGTTCCGGCCCTATCAGGGTAGATAATAGCCCTTTCCCTCCCGGACGACGAGCCCGTCCTTTTCAAGTCCTGAGAGGATCCTCCCCAGTCGATCGAGATCGATCTCCAGGTGCGACGAGAGGTTCTTCGCCTGAAGGGTGCCATTTTCAAGAAGCCCCCGCAGAATCCTGCCCCGAACCTGCCGGTCGGACCCCTCGAAGGGCGTCTGCCTGGTATAGTGGGCACTCCTGAGGTTGGGGTTCGGCAATTGCCTCCCCAGCATGGCTCCGTAGTCCATGAGGGCATAGTACCAGCGGCGGGGGTTGTTACGGTCTAAGGTCGCCTCCACCAGGGGCATGAGCTCTCTGTCCCTTACCCCGGTCCTGTCCTGGAAAAAAGAATGGATGAAGACCCTGCGGATGTTGGTCTCGATGAAAACAACGGGTTTATTGAAGGCAAACGCCATAATGGCCCCGGCCGTGGCGGGTCCGATGCCGGGAAGCCGGACCAGTTCATCTTGAGCATCGGGAAGCTCTCCTTGATGCTCATCGACGACCCGCTGCGCCGTCTTCCACATGTTCATTGCCCTGCGGTTGTATCCGAGCCCCTGCCAGAGATCGAGTATATCTCTGAGCGATGCTTCGGCCAGTATATGGATATCGGGGAACCTTTGCAGGAAAAGGGAATACTTGCCCAGGACGCGCTCCACCTGGGTCTGCTGGAGCATGAACTCGGATACGAGGACACGATAGGGGGTAATGTCCTCACGCCATGGCAGGGATCTGCCATGGGAGGCATGGTGACCGAGGATGACCTTGATGAAACCCTGTGCCTCTTTTCTGTCCCTGGAGATTGTCCGGCATCGATGCCCCTGTGCCCCACCCTTCATCCCATGAGACTAGCATACTCTCGGGTCCTACAAAAGACATCGAGACAACATAATCACGCCTATATGATATCTTGGTGGTGACTAAAACAAGGCATATACTGCTGCTCTGCATGGACAACTCTGGCCTTCTTGGAAAGGGCAGAAGCACGATGAAACAAAAGGGCCCGCGGTCTTGCCGCGGGCCCTGGTTAGGCGTGGTTGATGTGTGCCAGGCCGTTAGTTCCTGGGGAGGTACTTCGTGTCGATGGTTCCGCCCCATGTCCTCGTCCCGCCGCCGCCGGCACGTACCTCAAGGGTGACATCTCCCGTTACACCCGGGATGTTCTGTACTGTACATGTCATCGTGGACTGTTCGTCAGCTGATGTGTTGTCATCAATTCCAACGGCCGAGATGTACTTGGTGGGCAGCTGTATGCCGGTGGTGTTTTCCACTGCTGTAGCATCATTCATGGCAGCGTTATCGCCACGATCGTTGATGTAGGCGTTGAGCCCGCTCATGGCAGCGCCCATGGCGTTCGTCACCTCGGAGAGCCTTGCCTTGCGCGTGTAGTCACTGTAGGCCGGGATGGCGATGGCAGCCAGAATACCGATGATCGCCACGACGATCATCAACTCGATCAGTGTGAAACCCTTCTTGGACTTTAACATTGCCTCATTCCTCCTTTGTTTTGTGGAATCGCGTTAAGATATAAAGAAGCCTTGTCGCCCGATATGAATCAATGCACGTATGTCATGAATTATCATTGCACTATATATATACGGTTAATTTTATAAATACTTGAGAGACAAATTATCCTGACTGATTCCAAGGTGTTGGATGATATTCTAGGAGTTACAACAATAATGTCCGCGCTGGAGGACGTTTCTTTTCCGAGGTGTCTGCCTCCATGATACGCTGGTGTTTTATATTTTCAAGCAGAAACTGCTGCCGTGGAGGGAATCCCCTGTCGGCCGCCAAGCCTACATCGTATGACGGGAATCAGTCCTCGTCAGTGCCCCCGCGCTGATTGACGAAGAGTATCCTCTGGCAGGAGGGGCAGATGATGAGCCTGTCGCCCCGGACAAGCTCGTTGAAGAGCTGGGGCTGGATGTGCATGTTGCACCCCCTACACACCCCTTCGGCGCATTCCACGACCGCGAGACCTTTTTTCCCCTGCTTGATGCGGTCATACTTTGACAACAAGGAAGGGTCGACGATCTTACGCAGGTTTTTATCCTTGCCCTGGTATTCAGCAACTACCGCCTCGAGATCATTCATCTGGGCTACAAGCCGTTCCCTCTTTTCTTCGAGGATCACCTTGTCGGTTTCGAATGATGTATGTATACGCTGCCTTTCGGAGCTCTTCTTCTCGATCTTGTCCATGATGGTCAGGATCTGCTCCTCGATATCCGCCTTCCTCTTCTTGGCCAGATCGATCTCTCGTTGCAGGGCAAGGAATTCCTTGTTGGTCTTGATCCTCTTTATCCTTGCATCCGCAGCGTCCAGAATGGCCTGGTTCTCTTTGAGCTCTACCTCCAGCGGAGTCTTTCTCTGCTCATATGAGGCGATCTCTTCATCCACCGCATCCAGCGATTTCCTGCGGGCGATCATGATGCTCTCAATCTCCGAGATATCCTTGGGAAGCTCCCTCAAGCCCTCCTGGGCCTTGAATATCTCGAGTTCCACATCCTGCAGTGCTATCAGATCTGCGAGTAAATCCTTCAACGTTGTTTCTCCTTAGGTATATGCTAGAGAGAGGAAAACACATCCCTGCCCCGGTGGGCACGGACCACCACCCTCTTCAGTTCCCTTCTCAGTCTTGCTGCAAGCGGCTTCACGATGATCTCCTCAGTGCCAAAGTGACCGAGATCCACCACGTTCATCCCCGCCTCCACCGCATCGAGTCCTGCATGATAGCGTACATCCCCGGTCACGAGGGTATCGCAGCCGAGGGCACTGGCCTGTCGCCAATAATCCATGCCGCTTCCCGGACAGGCCGCCACCCTGTATACGTCTCTTCCCGCATTGCAGATACGGGCACCGGAAAACGGCAACTCCCTGCACCAGTGATCCAGCGGGGTCGGCCTCCCGAGGGTTCCCACCCTCAAAGCCCCGTACGGGGTTATCCCATGGAGGTCCAGGCGTGAGGCCAGCTCGTCGGCAACCCCTCCCGGTGTCTTGTCAAGGTTTGTATGCATGCTCACAAGGCTGATCCCCCCCCGGATAAGCATGCCTATCTTCCTTGTCGTACCAGAACTCAGGTCCAGCCGGGGGATGGGCTTTATCATGAGCGGGTGGTGGGTGACGATAAGGTCGGTTTTAAGTCTCCCTGCCCTACTGATCACTTCGATGGAGGGATCCAAGGCCACGAGAACGGACGTCACCTCGACCGAGGGGTCTCCCACCTGGAGCCCTGCATTATCCCATTCTTCTGCCGTATCGAATGGGGCTATAGCGTCAAGAACCGTCATTACGTCTCTGAGCGTCATGAATAAAAAAGGGATGCTTCTGATGAGCACCCCTTTGTGACCCTTCGGTCGAGCAGTATTTTCAAACAGTGATCATGTACGGAACCCGTTCTCACCCTTGCTTCCTTGGCCCTTTTATGGGCCCACCTGGAATCGAACCAGGGACCTACCGGTTATGAGCCGGTGGCTCTACCAATTGAGCTATGGGCCCTCTCAAGGGTTCATAGTCTAAATAAAAATAGAGTGTCAAGGTCTATTTGCCCTCGGCTTTTTCGAGGATATCAACGATGTTGATGTTCTTCTCTATGGTCTTGATGCTGTCCTCTATCTTCTTGAGCTGTTCCGTCAGACCTTTCTTTTCCTGATCATCCTTCTCCGCCGAGATCTGCTCGGTCACTATGGCCTTGAGGCCCTTCAGGTAATCCTTCTCCCTCCCGGGCAGAGACAGCAGCTTGGGCACCTCCGTCTGGGAGCCCGAGGAGGTCTCACGCAGGAAATCGAGGACCTCCGGGGATTCGGAGCGGGTGAGTCCATGCTGCATGTCGGTATTGATATAGGAGACCTGATCGTAATAGAAGTTGAAGATCGTCTTGATCATGTGAGCCCTGCGGGAAAGGATCTTGTTCAGATAACCCTTGAACTCCGAGAACTTCTTCTCGATCTTCTCCTCGATCTTGGCCCTTTTCCCGGCGTCCGTGCAGGTATAATACTCCTTGACCGTATCCGCAAAGAAATCGAAATAGCAGTGCAGGGCTAGGATCATGATCGTGTCGCCCATGATATTGCCGTTGGTGGTACAGGAGCTCGTTGACATGGCGCCACCTCGCTTGACGATCTCTTCGGGTGCCTTGACCATCCAGTCCGTCCCGAAGAGGCCTGGAATATTGGTAACGGCCTCATACTTCAGGCCGTCGCCCCGGGACTTCTCCACCAGAGAAAGATCACGGTAGACGAGGCCCAGAGCCTTGAGATTGGGTATCAGGGCACCACATATGAACCCGTATTCATTATCCTCGTAAAAGCTGAAGATAAGATAGTTGGGAGAGGTAAGGGTAAGGAAGGACGGTGGAAGGTTCACCAGGATTTCCTGACCGTCTATCTCCCTGATGGTGGAGGGCGCCTTTGGGAGGATTTGAGCGAAATCCTTGAAGGTATCCGTTGCAATGATCTGCGTGGTGATCCGGGTGAAGATTTTCTTGAACCTGTCCGCGGCCTTTCCGAACTCAAAGCTGTTGTAGGTGAACAGCGGCTGTTTTAAAGCGATACCCGTCCTGAAAAGGGTCCCTGTGGGGCTGTAGTTCCTGGAACACAGCACGCTGATCTCGTCCTGACGCGAGAGCATCCTCTTCTCCCAACCCTTGGCGGGGGCAGACTCCAGGAAACCTATGGCGTATTTCTTGTCATGGATCTTGTCGAGCCATTTCTGCATCCTGTCTGCCTTCTTGGCAGTATCTCCCACACAGGACAGGAGTACGTTGGCTCCGAGATCCTTCGCCGTATCCAGGACCCTGTCCATGATGGCCTCGGCGGAAAGCTCTCCGAGCCGTACATTGGCGTGACGGATGACCGAGAGGACTTCCTGCTTGTCATGGGACAGGATCTTGATGGCAGGTAGACCCTCCGGCGAGTCGATAAGCTCCTGCCGGTCAAAGGGGATGATGTGGTCACGCTGTGGTTCTTCGTCAAGCGTCTGCTCGACATACTTGGTCCTAAGCTCGTGTTTTCCATCGGCCTTCAACCTGAAGATGGGGCTTCCCATCTTGTCATATCCTTCCAGAATCTTGGACTTCTCCGATCGCATGAGCCCTGCCAGGAGCTGCTGCACGGTGGGGATGTCCGCGGTAAATGCCCCGAATATGACATCGATCCAGACATCCTTATCGGTAAGCTCCTTGGTCTTTGCCCTGGCGAGGATATCCTCATTGTTCTCCATAGATGCATAGATGGCCTGCAGGCCCATCCTTCCGTTGGCACCCCTGATGGCTACCCTGATGACCGGAACCTTGTCTCTGATATCCATGGCCTCCTCCGCGAAAAGTGGTGTGTGGTGTGCGTGAACATAGATTGTATAGCAGATACGACCCCACCAGGCAAGGTGCTCCGCCACATGTCTGCCGGGCTGCAGAAAAAACTCGTGGGCCCGCATCCCGACCAGAACGAACAGGAAAGGAAGAAGCGGCCAACGAAGGCCCCTTTTTCCGTTTCTCGGCTGGTTGTTTCCTGTTATAGGGGCACCATGATCCACGTGGATGTCACCATCGTCGGCGCCGGAATCATCGGACTTTCTGCTGCATGCGCCATTTCAGGCAGGGGAAGGCAGGTGCTTCTCCTCGAAAAGGAGCCGGGCCCGGGGAGGGAGACAAGTTCCCGCAACTCCGAGGTTATCCACGCAGGAATCTATTACCCTACGGGATCCCTCAAGGCGACTCTCTGCGTTAAAGGCGCACGGATGCTCTATTCCTTCTGCGAGAAGCATCAAATCCCTTTCCAGAGGATCGGAAAGGTCATCGTGGCCGCAGGTGCCCATGAAGAACAGGCCGTGGAAGGTCTATGGAAGAAGGGGATGGAAAACGGCGCAGAAGGGCTGGTCATGCTCTCCAGGACCGAACTGCAGCGGCGGGAGCCGTATGTCAGCGGCGCCAGTGCCCTGTTATCGCCGAATACCGGCATCATCGATTCACACCGCCTCATCAGACACATGGAAGCCCATGCCTTGAGCAGGGGCTGCACCATCCTTTATAATACAAGGCTTACCGGCATCGACAGGAATCCCCAAGGATACACCTGCATGGTCGAGGGGCTTCCCCCTGATCGTTATTCATTCCAGACCACTGCCCTGGTCAATGCGGCTGGGCTGTATGCCGATTCGATCGCGTCTCTGGCCGGCATTGATGTAGACCGGGCTGCCTATCGCATCTTTCCGGTCAAGGGACAGTATTTCCGCGTGAGGGGGAAGAAGCAGGGCATGGTGAACGGGCTGGTGTATCCCAGCCCTGAAAGGAACCTCACCGGGCTCGGCATTCATGTGACCAAAGACCTTTCTGGTTCCGTACGGCTGGGGCCGGATGCACGGTATGTGGACACCCTCAACTATGAGGTCGACCCCGCCCATGCATCCGAATTTCTTACAAGCGTCCGCACATTGCTGCCTTTCCTCTCAGAAGGAGACCTACTTCCCGATATGGCAGGGGTTCGCCCCAAGATCCAGCCCCCCGGAGGAGAGGTCAGAGATTTTGTGATCCACCACGAGGCGGATAGAGGGCTTCCGGGGCTCATATCCCTCATTGGCATAGAATCCCCCGGGCTCACAAGCTGTCTGGCCATTGGGGAGATGGTGAGCGATCTGCTTAGGAGTTCGGGTCTTCTTTAAGCGGCCTGATAGACCGTATTCCCTTCGACAATTGTGCGTACAACCCTGCCGGTAAAGGTCCATCCGATGAAGGGGGTGTTCTTCGATTTCGATACGATCATATCCTCGGTGAGCGTCCAGACAGGCTTCGGGTCGAAGAGGGTGACATCCGCCCGGGATCCCTCCCCGAGGCTCCCTCCGTCAATACCCAGGATCTTGGCGGGGTTCTTGGTCACGCAGGCGAGAAGCTGGGAAAAATCTATGTCATAGTCGAGATGGATCTTCATGAGAGCTGGCAGCAGGGTCTGGAATCCGATGATGCCGAACGGAGCCAGATCGAAGTCCAGTGCCTTCTCATCCCTCGCATGGGGAGCATGGTCGGTGGCGATGCAATCGATGAGATTCATCCTGATTCCCTCGATGAGTGCATGCCGATCGTCTTCATGCCTCAGGGGGGGATTCATCTTATAGTTCGTATCATAGGTCCTTACGTCGTCTTCGGTGAGAAGAAGATGGTGGGGCGTGGTGTCACAGGTAGCCCTGATCCCCAGCTGTTTCGCCCCCCGGATGATCTCGAGACTTCCTTTTGTGGAGATGTGCGTGATATGGACCGGAACATCGGCATAATGGGCAACCAGTACATCACGGGATATCATGGTCTCTTCCGCGATGGATGGTATGCCTGAAAGCCCGAGCATGGATGAGAGCGCGCCCTCGTTCATCACCCCTTTTGCCGCAAGGTCCTTGTCCTCACAGTGCAGGATCACCGGCAGGGAAAACGTCGAGGCATACTCCAGGGCACGCTTCAGGAGAGCCGCACTCTCCACGGGCCTGCCATCGTCGGAGACAGCAACGATCCCGGAGAGCTTCATGAGGCCCATTTCCGAGAGCTCCCTGCCCTTGAGCCCTCGGGTAATGGCCCCCACGGGCAGGATTCTGACCATTCCGATGCTGGATGCCTTCTTTATGATGTACTGGGTCACGGCGGCATTGTCATTCACGGGGTCGGTATTGGCCATGCAGGCCACGGTGGTGATGCCGCCCGCAGCTGCGGCAAGGCTTCCGCTGGCGATATCCTCCTTGTACTCGTATCCGGGCTCCCTTAGGTGTGCATGCATATCGATGATGCCGGGAAGGACCCAGAGGCCCGTCGCATCGATCACGTCGTCATCTGGCGGCAAATCGTTCCCCGGGGAGAGTATCTCATGGATGCGTCCGTCTTTGATGGAGATGTCGGCAGAATCGTCCCGGTTCTTGGCTGGGTCGATGATGCGTCCGCCTTTAATCAACATTGATGTTCCCTCCCAGTGAAAGGTACAGCAGTGTCATCCTCACCGCCACGCCGTTTTCCACCTGGTTCAAGATAATAGAACGATTCCCGTCTGCGGCATCGTGGGTGATCTCGACCCCCCTGTTCATAGGACCTGGGTGCATGATGATGGCATCTGGCTTCATCATGTCCACTCTTCGTTTGTTCAGGCCGAAGAAGTGAGCATATTCCCTTTCGTTCGGGAAGCACTGCTCCTCGATCCGCTCCCGCTGGACTCGCAGCATCATGATCACATCGGCATCATTCACAACAGGGTCGAACTCGCACGAGACCTCCACGCCCCAGGTCTCCACGCCGGGAGGCAGGAGGGTTCTGGGGCCCACAACCGTGACCCTTGCTCCCATCTTTTTCAACCCATAGACATTGGACCGGGCAACCCTTGAGTGTGCAATATCACCCACGATCGCCACATGCAGGCCTTCGAGCCTTCCGAAATGCTCACGCATGGAGTACATGTCCAGCAGCGCCTGGGTGGGGTGTTCATGGGTCCCGTCGCCTGCATTGATAATGGAACAGGGCAGCTCCAAGGCCAACTTCCTGGGGAGCCCTGCATAGGGATAGCGAATCACGATGCAATCAGGGGCCATGGCCATGACGTTCAGGGCCGCATCCATGATGGTCTCGCCTTTCTGGAAGGACGATCCTGAGGCAGATAGCGCCGTGGTATCCGCACTGAGGCGTTTGGCGGCCAGCTCAAAAGACAGCCGTGTCCTGGTTGAGGCTTCATAGAAGAGCAGGACCACTGTTTTGCCTCGCAGCGTCGGGACCTTCTTGATATCCCGCCTGCTGATCTCCTTGAAGGATGTACTCATGTCCAGGATGGTGGTGATTTCCTCTCCGGAGAGGTCAGCAATGGAAATGAGGTCCTTGTGCGACCAGCTCATCGCTTCACCTCGCTGATGATCACCCCTGCGATGGAATCCTTGTCGGCACTCGGCTCTAGCTTTATGACCTGCTCATCGGGCAGGCTGATCTTCATGCCGGTAAAGTCCGCCTGTATAGGCAGCTCCCGCCCCCCCCTGTCAAACATGACGAGCAGGTAGATCCGTCCCGGACGGCCGAGGTCAACGATATGATCGATGGCCGCCCTGATCGACCGGCCCGTATAGAGGACGTCGTCCACGAGGATGATGTCCTTGTCGTCCACAGCAAAGGGGATGTCTGTGCTCTTGACTTCCGGATAAGCCTTTCTCCGCGTGATGTCATCCCTATACAGGGTGATGTCGAGCACCCCCATGGGTATCTGCTTCCCGGTGCGCTCCTCCAGAATCCTCACCAAACTTTTGGCGATGAGATCCCCCCCGGTTCGTATGCCGATAAAGGCTACAGCGTCCCACGACCGTATGGTTGCCAGGAGTTCTTCGGTGAGCGTGCTCAGCAGGGCCTGTATCTCTTCAGGGCCTCGGGGAATCTCCGCCATGGCAAGTCTCTCCTAGTGAATGAGCTTTCCTATACGCCAGTACCGTATCCAGGGCTTTTCTGCTGTCCAGGAGAAGTAGATCACGAAGGCCTTGCCTTTGATGTTTTCCAGAGGGACCTGTCCCCAGAAGCGGCTGTCATAGCTCTGATCCCGATTGTCGCCCATTACGAAGACATGACCCGGGCTGACCTTGACAGGGCCGAAAAAGTCCCTCACTTTTCCCTGCCCTTGAGTGAGAGAAAAGGGGTCGGTGTACTTCTCCTGCGGGATTTCATAGCGCTTCCCGTTGAGGTAGACCTTCTTATCCCTGACCTCGATGGTATCTCCGGGCAGACCGATGACACGCTTCACGAAATCCATGGAATGGTTCACCGGGAAGGTGAAGATGATGATGTCATTTCTCTGGGGAACCCTGTCCTTCCCCCACAGCTTTTTGGTGGTGAAGGGAACGGTGAGCCCATAGTTGAATTTCGTCGCAAGGATATGATCGCCTTTGAGGAGGGTGTCCTCCATGGAGGAGGACGGGATCCTGTACGCCTGGAGAATGAACGCCCTGATGATCATGGCAATCACGAATGCCACCACGAGGGCCTCTGCCCAATCTCTTGCTATGCTCTTCTTCCTGTCCCTCGTCAATTCTCCCTCCTTTACCGGAACCTGTTGCCTGCCTGGGCCGCTATCCGCTATGTTTTCCTCTCTGCACTCTTTAGCAGAATTGTGGATTTTCCTAAAGCCGTTTCTCGTCCGCCATGCATGCGTCCGTTCTCCTGATGTCTTTACCGGGCTCGCCCTGAAAGAAGGGTGCCCAACACCCCAACAAGAAGATCGCCTGTATCATGGCGCCTTCAGGCAGATCCTTTTGCATGCTGGAGATATTCTCTTACATGGTTTCCGAGTGATGTCTGCCACAACGGCATGACCTTGCCCGTCTTTTCGGTGAATTTCGTGGTGGAAAGGATCGAGTACCTTGGCCTCCGTGCCGGACGGGGGTACTCGGATGTCGCCACGGGGACCACCTTGGTTCCCAATCCGACAAACTCGATCGCCTTGCTGGCCAGATCATACCAGGTGGTCTTGCCCCTGTTGCACACGTGAAAGATGCCCCGCGCATCAATCTCCATGAGATGAGCCAGCGCCTTTGCAAGATCCGGGGCAAAGGTCGGGGATCCCCACTGGTCATTGACCACCTGAAGGGTCTCCTTCACCTGGGCCGCAGCGAGTATGGTGGAGATGAAATTCCTCCCATGGTGCCCGATGAGCCACTGTGTCCTCACAATGAGATATTCCGTCATCTGATGCCGCACGGCATTTTCTCCGGCAAGCTTGCTCACTCCATAGAAATTGATCGGGCCAGGCGGGTCATCTTCCGAATAGGGTGTGTCTTTTTCGCCGTCAAAGACATAATCCGTGCTGATGTGAAGAAGCTTCACCGAATGTCTCCTGCATGCACGAGAGAGCATCTCCGGTCCTTTGGCATTGAGCAGGATGGCAGTGTCCTCATGCTCTTCGGCGCCGTCGACGTTCGTGTATGCGGCGCAGTTGACGATCCATTCAGGACGGAAGGATGCTATGGCATATCTGATCTGATCAGGCTTGGTGATGTCGAGTTTTTCCTCTGAGGAGGCCACATCCGTTCCCCAAACCTCATGCCCCTGCATCTCCAAGGTCTGGACGACATCGTGGCCCAGCATACCGCCAGCACCCGTTACCAGGATCTTCATCGGTTTGCATACATCCTTTCATAGTAATGCCGATAATCACCTGATGTGATGCGCTCCCACCAGGATTTGTTGGCCAGATACCACTCGATGGTCTCTGAAAGTCCTTTGTCGAAGTCTGCACAAGGAACCCACCCGAGTTCCCTGGTGATCTTCGAATAGTCCATGGAATATCTGAAGTCATGCCCGGGTCTGTCCTTCACGAACCGGATCAGCGTCTCAGGCTTGCCAAGGCATCGGCAGATGGTGCGCACAATCTCGATATTCTCCTTTTCCGCACTACCGCCAAGGTTATAGACCTCCCCCTTGACTCCCTTTTCAGCCACCGTCACAATACCTCTGCAGTGGTCCTCGACATATATCCAGTCCCGCACGTTCCTGCCGTCTCCGTATACAGGAAGGTCCTTGTCATTCAATGCGTTCACCACCATGAGGGGGATAAGCTTCTCGGGAAACTGGTAGGGTCCGTAATTATTCGAACAACGGGTGATCACTGCATCCATGCCATGCGTGTGGATATAGGCCCGCACCAGCAGGTCCGCCGCCGCCTTTGACGCCGAATACGGGCTGTTGGGTACCAAGGGTAGTCCTTCATGAAAGCTGCCGGCGTTCCCAAGACTCCCATACACCTCATCGGTTGATACCTGGAGGAACCGCTTGATCCCGTATTTGAGAGCGGCATCGAGCAGCACCTGAACACCCATGACATTGGTACGGATGAATACCCCGGCCCCCTCGATACTTCTGTCCACATGGCTCTCGGCAGCGAGATTCATGACTAGATCAAAGCCATGGCGGCCAAAGAGTTCTTCGACGAACGGCGCGTCGGTAATATCACCTTTGACAAAGGTGTACCGTCCCGGGTACTGACCGGCAAGACCATCTGTGTTCTCCAGGTTCCCTGCATATGTGAGCAGGTCGAGGTTCACGACCTGCCAGTCCGGCCTTTGCTCAAGGATGTACCTCAGCAGGTTCGTGCCGATGAAGCCACACCCCCCCGTTATCAACACCTTTGTCATAGAGTTGCCCCTCTCTGTCCTTGCCCCAGGACGGTTTTGTCTGAAAGGAGATCCAGGCCGCATCACTGCGCTTTCGCCGGTGCGGTCATTCCAATTCTGGGGCCTCAGTATTCAACACCCATAAGGTAGAGTCCCTGCGGACGTGCAGTCGGCCCGGCATGACTCCTGTCGTGAAGATCCAGAATCCTTTTCATGTCTTCGGGTTTGAGCCTGCCCTTGCCCACCAGCACCAACGTTCCGACGATATTTCTTACCATATGCCGTAAAAAACCGCTACCTTGCATCCAGACATACACCTTGTGCCCACTGACGGCCACCTCTGAAACCGTGATGGTTCGCACCGTTGTCTTGACCTCGGATCCCGTTGCCTGGAACGATGAGAAGTCGTGTTCTCCGCATAGAACATGCACCGCATCCCTCATGGCAACGGTATCGAGAGTCTTCCCCACGTGGAGGGCATATCTATCCAGAAAGGGATTCCTCACAGGCGCCATATCCAAGACATAGACATACGTCTTGCTCCGGGCCATGGCGCGGGCATGGAAGTCAGAGCCTGCGTCCTCGGCGGAAAGAACGGCAACATCTCCGGGAAGCACTGAATTAAGGCCCCGGAGCAGTCCCTGTGTGGGGATGGATGAGTCGGTGAAAAAGTTCATCACCTGCCCCATGGCATGAACCCCTGTATCGGTGCGTCCCGATCCGATAACGCGGACAGGGTGACCCAGGACCTTCTGGATAGCCTGCTCCAGCACCCCTTGAACAGTCCTGACCCCGGTCTGAATCTGCCACCCCATGAAGCCTGATCCATCGTAAGCGATTACACTTCTGATATTTCTCATGGAAGACACCGTTCCTGCCGAAAGATATAGAAAATCTGCATCACAGAGGCAAGGAGTATCATGAATCTCTTGGGCTTGGCATCAAAAGAGGTCAGGGTTGAATCCATGGCTGCAGGCTGTAAGATTGGTGAGAGCTATGTTCAGAGCTCCATCTGCGAGGTGTCCCGCTGCTCCATTATCTGCACGATACCCTCAAGCCGCATCAAGGACAACCTTATGGAGATGCTTGACAGGGAGATCTCGATCAGCCTGGACAACATGCTCCTGGATGGAATCTTCTCATGGTATACCATTGAGGATTCCTTGTACCGCATCGGGATCACCATCGCGCCGAAGCACCGTTCGTCATGGAGAAAGATCCTCAGCGCTCGGTGCAGGGTCATGATGCAGGCATCGACAAGGACCGCTTCGGTATAAGCCTTTTATGAGACCGGCATCCACTGAAGATCCTGTTCGGAGATCCGTCCTAACGATACAAGGGTAATTTTTTCATCCACAAAGATATCACCGGCAAGGGCCACCACATCATCCATGCTCACGGCCTGAATCTTTTCAATGACCTCATCCACGGTCACTTCACGGCCATAGTAGATCTCATTCTTTGCCATGGACGACATCCTGTTCACCGAGCTTTCCCGGGCAAGGAGCAGATTTCCCTTGATCTGGGCCTTGATGTCTTCGATCCTGATGTCCCTGAGATCCCCGATCTTCAGGCGTTTCATCTGGGCCCCGACAACCTCCAGGGTCTTGTTCACGTTCTCGGGGGTGCATGCGGCATAAACAGCCAGAGCTCCGCAGTCGCGATAAGCGTTCAGGTATGAATAGATGGAATAAACAAGCCCGCGTTCCTCACGAGCCTCCTGGAACAGCATTGAGCTCATGCTGCCCCCGAGTATGGTGTTCAGCACGATATAGACCCAGCGCTGCTCATCGCTCATGGCCGATCCACGGGTCCCTAAGGTGAAGTGGACCTGCTCGATGTCCCTGTAGAAAATCTTCTTTACCCCACGGTACGTCTCGGGTGCAACCTCGTCGTATCGTCCCTTCCTCGGGGACATGTCGCCGAAAAGGGGCGCGCAGATCCCCACAAGTTCCTCATGGCCCAGATTCCCAGCACCTGCAATAATGATGGCCTCCGGGGAATAGGACGAGCCAAGAAACTCCATGACGCTTTCCCGCTGGAATGCACTCACATGCTCTATGGTCCCCAATATGGGGATGCCCAAGGTCGTTTCACGGAAAAAGGCCTCGGCAAAGAGATCGGTAATATAGTCATCCGGGGTATCTTCAGTCATCCGGAGCTCCTGGAGGACGACCTTTTTTTCCTTTTCCAACTCATTGGGATCGATCTGGGCATTCAGAAAGAGATCGAAGAGGATATCGGAAGCCTTTTCAAGATGCTCATCCAGCACCTTTGTATAATAGACGGTGTATTCCTTGGCAGTCTGTGCGTTCAGGTGCCCTCCCAGGGCATCGATCTCCTTTGCGATCTGCATGGCGGATCGCCTTTGCGTGCCCTTGAAAAGCATGTGCTCGGTGAAATGGGCCATCCCGCGCCCGCCAGGAGGATCGTTGCGGGAGCCCACATTCACCCAGACGCCTAGGGAGACGGACCGCACACCACTCAGGTGCTCGGAGAGGATCCGAACCCCATTGGGAAACACAGTGGATGTGATCATGGAGTTCTTATCGACTCGTATTGCCCAAGGCTTCTTTGCGGCTGAGGCGGATCTTTCCGGTCTTGCTGTCGATACCGATGACCTTGACGAGGATCTCATCCCCCTCCCGCACTACATCCCGAACATTCTGAACCCGTTCATGGGAGAGTTGGGAGATGTGCACAAGCCCGGATTCGCCGGTTGGAAAGTCCACAAAGGCTCCGAAATCCATTATCTTGGCAACCTTGCCGCTGTAAACCCTTCCTATTTCCAGTTCCTTGGTGAGAGACTGGATCATGTCCACCGCCATCTTGGCATGATCCTCGTCCGGGGAGAATATATCCACTCTGCCGGAATCATCGATCTCTATCTTGGTGTCGGTCTTGGAGGTGATGTCCTTGATCACCTTTCCGCCTGGACCTATTATATCCCGGATCTTCTCGGGATTAATATGCAGCGTGAATATCCTGGGGGCATACGGTGAAATGGTCGGTTTCGGCTGGCTTATGGCCTGGGTCATTTTGTCCAGGATGAAGAGCCGGCCCACTTTTGCCTTTTCGAGCGCATCCCTCAACACTTCCTCAGGAATTCCGGAGATCTTGATGTCCATCTGCAGGGCTGTAATGCCGTCGGCCGTTCCCGCTACCTTGAAGTCCATGTCGCCGATATGATCTTCATCACCCAGGATATCGGAGAGGACCATATACTCATCGCCTTCTTTGAGAAGCCCCATGGCTATGCCCGCCACCGGCTTTTTCACCGGGATGCCTGCATCCATGAGCGACAACGACCCGCCACAGACAGTCGCCATGGATGACGACCCGTTGGACTCGAGGATCTCGGAGACGAGGCGGATGGTATACGGGAAGCTTCCCTCCTCGGGGAGAACCTTGCTCAATGCCCGTTCGGCCAGATTGCCATGGCCGATCTCCCTCCTGCTTGGACCCCTGAGCATCCTTACCTCGCCCACGGAGAAGGGGGGAAATGAATAATGAAGCATGAACGATTTCGTTGTCTCGCCCAGCAGTGTTTCAACCCTCTGTTCATCGCGGGGAGTTCCCAGCGTCGTGGTAGCCAGGGCCTGCGTCTCCCCTCGGGTGAAGAGGGCGGAGCCGTGCGTCCGAGGCAGAATCCCCACCCTGCAGTCGATGGATCTGATATCACCGAAGCCCCTTCCATCAATGCGGGCTCGCTTTGCCTTCATCATGGAACGGATCGTCTTCTTCTCGACATCAGAGAAGGCCGCCTTGACGAAAGATTGCCTGTCTTCGCTCTCATCCGCAAAGGCCTTGAGCACATCATCGTGCAGCTGTTCGATGAGTTCGTTGCGGGTCTGTTTGGAGTGCGCCCCTGCGATGATCTGCTCAAAGCGTGGTGCCGCTATCTTGTAGATCTCGTCGAAAAGCCCCGTGTCCTCCTGTGGCGATGCGACCTTCATTTTCTCCTTGCCCACAGCCCTGCCGAGTTCTTCTATGGCATCCACCACCTCGATGATCCGCTTATGGGCAAAGGAAATCGCCTGGATGACCGTATCTTCCGAGACCTCGTTCGCCTCTCCCTCCACCATAACGATGGCGTTCCTTGTCCCCACGACAAGCAGATCGAGGGAACTGTTTTCCAGCTGTGCCACAGACGGGTCAATGACGAACTCTCCATTGATAAGGCCGACCCGTGCCCCGCCTACCGGCCCCTGGAAGGGGATGCTCGATATGTGCAGAGCGGCAGAAGCACCGTTGACGGCCATGACGTCCGGCGTGCAGGCAGGATCGGCAGAGAGCACCATGGCGATGATCTGGAGCTCGTTGTGAAAATTGTGGGGAAAGAGAGGACGGATAGGCCTGTCTATACACCTGGCCGTGAGGATTTCCTGGGCGCCCGGTCTGCCATCTCGTTTGATGAAGCCGCCTTTGATCCTTCCGGCAGCATAGCTCATCTCCTGGTACTCCACGACCAGGGGGAGAAAATCCACACCCTTGCGTTCTTCCTTGGCAACCGTCGCCGTGACGAGAACCACGCTGTCACCCTGGTGAACGAGTACGGCTCCATCTGCCTGTCTTGCAACGGTCCCCACCTCGAATATGAGGGGTATTCCTGTGCCTTTTGTCTGTATTTTCATCGTCTTGTGTACTTCCTAGGTTACTTTCTGAGGTTCAGCGTCTGAACCAGTTCTCGATAGCGCTTTATATCATGGTCTCGAAGGTAATTGAGCAGCCTTCTCCTCTGCCCGACGAGCATGAGGAGTCCGCGCCGGGAATGATGATCCTTCTTGTGGACCTTAAAATGCTCGGTGAGATCGTTGATCCTCTTGGTGAGGATGGCCACCTGGACATCGGGTGAGCCCGTATCCTGCTCATGCCGCTTGTACTGTTCGATGATCTGCTTCTTTTCCTCTGCATGTAAAGCCACTTCTTTTGTCCTCCTGGGTATATGTGCGTCCTATTTTATTATCGCTGTAAATTGGCACACGCGTGCCTTTAAACAAGAAGAGAAGCTTAGCATACCTTAATTTGTGCTGTAAATAGCTAAAAAGGCTTGAATCCCCTCTCGATATAGCCCCATATGCCGCCCTCCCGCTGGACCCGGGCAATGCTCAGGAGCGTTCCTTCGTTGCAGAGCAAGGCAACATGCGTGCCCTCCGGCGCCGTCACATCATCAAGGACCCACGAAAGCTGGATGGGCTGCCCGTCTCGGATGCCTGCCTCGCCTGCCTTGGTTACCCGCGCCTTTGGAATATGAAGCGCTTCCACCAGGGGAATGACGGCCTGATCCTTCAGTTCCGAAAGTTTCTCCAAAGAATGTGCCTGCTCGATCGTGAAGCCTTCGCTCTTGATCCGCTTCAGTTCCCGCAGATACCCCCCCACACCGAGGTGCCTGCCGAGGTCCCGGGCTATGGACCGGATATAGGTGCCTCGTGAACACACGATCCTTGCCTTGATCCAGTCCGGGCCGGTTTCAAGAATCTCTGTCTCTATGAGATGGACCTGTTTCGGCCTAGGAGAAACCTCCTTCTTGGCTCTCTTGAGCTTATAGAGCGGTTTCCCGTTCAGTTTCTGGGCGCAGTATTCAGGGGGAAGCTGATGGATCCACCCCCTGTTCTGCTCGAACCATTGCTCGATCTCTTCTCTGTCGATCACAACATGTTCAAACTGTTCCGTCACTTCTCCCGTGATGTCATCTGTGTCCGTTGATTTGTCGAATCCCACAACGGCGATATATTCCTTCTGTTGATCCTGGAGGAACGGAAGGAGCTTCGTCCCCTGCTCGATCCCGAGGCAAAGAAGTCCCGTGGCAAAGGGATCCAGGGACCCGAAGTGACCTGCTCTCTTCGCCTTCAAGATCGCCATAACCTTGTCTACGACCTTGCGGGAGGTTATGTGCATGGGCTTGTCGATGAGCACTATGCCCTGCATGCCCACTTGATACCCTCCTCCACCATGGCCAGGATAATGACTTCGGGGTTCCCCTTCATGGTACAGCCAGCAGCCAGACCATGCCCTCCCCCGCCGAAGGCGCTTGCGGTTCTCAGCGCTGCATCGGCCACCTTGCTCCTGATGGAGGCCTTCACCGTGCCTTGTTCCACCTCCTTGAGGAAGATGATGAGATCGGCTCCTGCGAGGGAGGCCATCTCCTCCACAATACCGGACGCATCCTCCGGTCGGGCATGAAAGGCCTGGATCTCTTCATGGGTGATATAACTCGCAAAGACGCCTTCCCTCATGACCATCCTGTTCATGGCGGCACAGAGTATCCGATAGAATGCCAGGGCCTTGGTTTTTTTAATCCGGTAGGCTATCGAATGGGGGTCTGCTCCACGTTGAACCAGCTCATGGGCTATATGGAACACCCTCGCGTTGGTGTTTGCATGCATGAACCCTCCAGTATCCCCGAAGAGTCCCATATAGAGGTTTGAAGCGATGGCCGGGGTGATTGCTGCTCCAAGCTCCTGAAGCAGATCATAGACCATCTCGGATGAAGAGGATTTTGCCGGGTCGATCCAAGAGGCTATCCCCAGTGAGCCATCGGTCCTGTGATGGTCGATGACCACAACGTCCCCTCGGGGCCTCACCCCCCGCAGCATGATTTCATCGGAAAGATCGACAAGGATCGAAATCTCCGGATCTCCCTTTTCCTGTACATCCGGGGTCTCGGTGAAGGACAGGGACTCCGGGATGGGAGTCGGGTAGACAAGGTTCACGGTCTTTCCCAAAGACACAAGGGCAAGGCCCAGCGCCTTGGAAGAACCTACCGCGTCTTCGTCCGGTCCTTCGTGGGTAATGATCTCGAAGGCGAGGTGATCCCGGATGATTTCTGCTATCCTGATTTTCATATCGTGGGTGTCATTTCTGGTCTTCATTCTTGCTGATCTGATCCAGTATCTCGTCTATTTTTGATCCGTAATCAAAGGATTCGTCATAGGCAAAGGAGAGAGTGGGAACGGTCTTCAGCCGGAGCACCTTCTTGAGCTCATGTCTGAGGAACCCCGCCGCACTCTGTAGACCTTCCTGGACTTCCTCCTTCCTGGATGGGTCCATGACGCAGAAAAAGATACGCCCAACCTTGAAGTCCATGCTCACATCCGCGCCGGTGATGGTGACTCCTTCAACCCGCGGGTCCTTGACCCTGCGCTGGAGAAGCTCCGCAATGGTTCTCCCGATGAGATCCCCCACCCGGGCCTGTCGTATGCTGACTATCTTCATACGTGTATGATCTCTGTTTTAACCGCCAGGATCTCGACCTCGTCCTCTGATTCTATGTCCAGGATGACCTTATCTATGACCGAATTCAGGAAAGCGGCATCATTGCTGACCATGGCCATACCGATGGTCGCGGCCTGCCATTTGTCGTTGTCTGCCACTTCGGAAACGGACAGGTTCAGTCTCAGGAGACGGTCTTTCAAGGATTTCAGTACCTTGCGCTTTTCTTTCAGGGATCGTGCCCCGAAAACCCGGAGCCTCACCTCGCAGGCACCTACTACCACTTGGACTCTGTCTCCACCTTCTCCTGCGTGAAGGCTTCGATGACATCACCGACCTTGATGTCGTTATAACTTCCGAGGCCGATGCCGCATTCAAAGCCAGAGGCGACTTCCTTGGCGTCGTCCTTAAACCTCCTGAGAGACTCGATCTTCCCCTCATGGATGACCACATTATCTCTGAGCAGCCGGGCCTGTGCCGCCCGTACCATAGTTCCATCGGTGACCATGCATCCGGCAATGATGCCCACCTTGGGTACCTTGAAGAGGTCCCTGACTTCCGCCCGCCCCTGGACGACCTCCCGGTATACCGGCTCAAGCATGCCCCGAAGGGCCTGCTTGATATCCTCAATGAGGTCATAGATGACCGTATAGAGCTTGATATCAATGTTGTTCTTCTTGGCAAGATCCCTCACCTTGGGTTCTGGCCTTACATTGAAGCCGAGAATAATGGCCGTTGAAGTGGATGCAAGAAGTACATCATTTTCCGTGATGCCGCCCACGGCGGAATGGATCACGTTGATCCTCATATCCGCTCCGGTATCGATGCCTTTCACCGAAGAGACGATGGCCTCTACCGTACCGTGCACATCACCCTTTATGATGAGATTGAGTTCCTTGAGTTTCCCTTCCTGAACCTGGCTGTAAAGGTCCTCCAGCGTTACCTGTACCTTCTGCTCCGGGGCCTGGAGCCGCGAGATCTTGTCCTTCTCCTGGAGATACTCTATGATCTCCTTGGCCTTCTTTTCTCCCGGAACGACGAACATGGTCTCCCCGGCAGACGGTGGTTCCGCAAGACCTATGATCTCCACAGGGGTGGCAGGGGTTGCACGGTCTATGGGCTCCCCCCGGAAATCATACATGGCGCGTGCCTTGCCCCATTTCGACCCGATGACAAAGACGTCCCCCTTTTTCAGTTCTCCCTGCTGGATGAGCAGTGTGCACATGGGTCCTTTATTCTTGTCCAACTTTGATTCCAGCACCACACCCCTGGCCGGGCCGTCAATCTGTGCCCTTATATCCATAACCTCGGCCTGGAGCAGGATCATCTCCAATAGATCTTCGATACCAATATGTTTCTTTGCTGAGACATCAACATAGATGGTGTCTCCTCCCCAGTCCTCGGGGACCAGGCCGAGTTCGGACAGCTGCTCCCGAACCCGCATGGGGTTGGCATTCGGTTTGTCTATCTTGTTCACGGCCACCAGAATCGGGATCTTTGCCGCCTTCGAATGGTTGATGGCTTCCCTCGTCTGGTCCATGACCCCATCATCGGCTGCCACCACCAGGACAACGAAGTCTGTGGCCTGAGCTCCACGGGATCTCATGGAGGTGAAGGCTTCGTGTCCGGGGGTATCGATGAAGGTAATGAGCTTGTCCTTGCAGTGAGCCTGGTAGGCCCCTATGTGCTGAGTGATGCCGCCGAACTCGCTGTCTATGACGTTGTCCGATCTGATTGCGTCGAGCAGCGATGTCTTGCCGTGATCCACGTGCCCCATCACGGTAACCACGGGCGGCCGCAGGACAAGGTTCTCCTCGGAATACACGGGCTCTGCAAAGAACGCCTCATGAATCATGTCCCGGGCCTCTTCAACCTCGAAGCCCAGTTCATTGGCCACAAGGATTGCTTCATCAGGAGAGATGTACTGATTCTGGTTTGCCATAACCCCAAGGTTCATGAGGATCTTGATGACCTCGGACACCTTGACGCCCATGTCCTTGGCGAGGTTTCCCACCGTGATGGTGGCTCCGACCTTGAGCTTTTTCTTTTTGGCGGGTTGAGCCTGCAGCATGGCCCGGCGGTCTTTCTTCTTCTTGAGTTTCTTCCCGGTGGCGCTTCTCCCTGACCCATAGAGGTCCGTCTGGGTATATACCTCCATTTCAGCGGGTTGTTGCGGCGGTGTCGTTTGATCAGTCTGCGTCTGCACAGGAGTCTTTACCTTTTTGGCAGCTGCTCGGGCGACTTCTGTCTCCTCTTCGATTCCCTCTTCCTCTTGGAGGATCTCTATTGCCTTGGGCGGCTTCTTGCCCTTCTTCTTTTCCTTCTTCTTGGTTTCCTTTTGCTCTTCCTTCTCAATTTCCAGAGGTTTCACCTTCACCCCGGCGGTTGCAGGCGCCTCTTCCTCTGCGGGGGCAGGCTTGGGTGTCTCCTCTGCGGAAACCTGTTCTCCAGGGGCCTCAACTCTGATCTCTTCAGGTTCTTCCTTGACCTCGGCCTCGGGAAGCTCTTGGGCTTCCTTTTCTACTGGTGGCTGAACCTGCTCCTCAACAGAGGGTTCTCCAGATGCTGCACCCTTCTTTTTAGCCGGCTTTTTCTTCTCCTCCTCGGTCTTTTCCAGGGGGGCTTGTTCGAGAGATCCCTCCTCTTCTGCTTTCAGCTGTGCTTCTTCGGGCTCCGGGATAGGCGCCGGCTTAGCCCTACGGCGAATGATGTTCGTGCTTACCCTCTTCTCTTCGTAGACCTCCTGGGCCGGGAGATCTTCCTTTTTCTGAGTGTCTTTTTCCAGCCGCTTTTTGATCCTGTCCACGTCATGGATATCCAGCACGCTCATGGTGTTTTCCGCCGATATGGCCAAGTCCTTGGCAATGCGGAGTAGCTCCTTTGCGTCGATGGAAAGCTCTTTGGCCAGTTCGAAAACCCTCATCTTTTTCATTGTGCTCGCCCCTTGGAAGACAACCTCTCATAAAACCGAAGATTTCTCAATATCGGCGAGATCTTCGGAGACTTCTTCGTGATGATTGCGTAATCTTCTCCTCGGAGAACCGTGCGGGGAACGATTAAGACGAGAACCCCTCTCTCCTGTGCCGCTTTTCTCAGCTCGACGAAAAGACGTCCTTCTTTTCCTTCTCTTGCCAGAAGGATTACGCCTGTCTCGGCATCGAGTTCCCCATTACGAACATTCGGGGAGATCCTGTGCACCTTTGACAACAAGGAATCCACTTCGTTGAGAAGCATAGTCGGCACGACCTTCGAAAGAAGCTCTCCTGCAGATTCATCTATCAAGATCGTTCTCGCCCGCTTGTTCTTCCACGCGCCGACAAAGCAACCCTGCGCTGGGCAGAGGTAATATCCCCTCCCGTCCATGGTCTGTCTCTCATCAAAGACGGTCCCGCCCGAATGGTCTTTCACAAAGCGCAGAAGTTTCCCCTTGGGAAAGATTCTCCTGCAGGTCATACACTGTCTGTATGGTTCGTCCCTATGCTTCACTTGCTCCTACCGTTGCCTTGGCTATAATCTTCTTAGCCAGGGCTTCATCGATACCCTCGAATTCGAGCAGATCTTCCTCCTTGGCTTTTGCCAAGTCATCCAAGGTCTTGTATCCGGCCTCTGTCAGGACTTCTACGACGCTCGGATCTATCTCTGAGAGGCTCTCCAAGGACCTTTTGTCCACAGAGGAGACCACCACCTCTGTGCCCTCAGCCCTTACATCGATCTTCCAACCCGTGAGTTTCGCCACCAGTCTCACATTCTGGCCTTTCCTGCCGATGGCAAGGCTCAACTGGTCATCCGACACCACCACATCCATGCTCCTGTCGGACTTGTCGACGATGACCTTTGATACCCGTGCCGGGGAGAGGGCATTACAGACGAACCGAACCGGGTCTTCCGACCAGACCACAATATCCTGCCGTTCACCCTTGAGCTCCTGAATCACATTCTGGACACGAGCCCCCTTGACTCCCACACAGGTCCCCACCGGGTCCACCTTGGGATCATGAGATCGGACGGCGATTTTTGCCCGTATGCCCGGCTCACGGGCGACGGCCACAATTTCCACGATCCCTTCGGCTACCTCGGGAACCTCCATCTCATAGAGCTTGAGCAGGAACCTCGGGTGGGTTCTGCTGAGCTCCACCTGGGGCATCTTGAGCGATTTCGTCACATCGAGAACCAATGCCTGCACCCGATCGCCCCTCCTGAGAATCTCGCCGGGAATCTGCTCCTTTTCTCGAAGGATGGCCTCGGCCTTGCCGAGATTCACGATAACGTCCTTGCGGTCGAATCGGTGAATGAAGCCGGAAACTATCTCCCCCTTAATATCGATGAAGTCGTTGTAGATAGCATCGCGCTCCACTTCTTTGACTTTCTGGACGATCACCTGTTTGGCGCTCTGCGCGGCGATCCTGCCCAGCTTGGATGCATCGAGCTTTTCGCCCAGCTCATCACCCATCTGACAGTTGGGATCGAGCTTTCTGGCTTGTTTGAGGGATATCTCTATATTCGTATCCTCTACGTCTTCCGTAACCACCTTGAACTGGAAGACCTCAACCTCGTCCAACTCCTGGTTGTAGTGGGCCTCGATATTGTCATAGTCTCCGTAGACTTTCTTTGCCGCACTCTGAACGGCAGCTTCTACAACCTGTACCAGGTCTTCCTGCCGGAGGCCCTTCTCCTTGACGATGAGCTCGATTACCTTTGAAAGATTCAGAACCATACCATCTCCCTAGAAATCAAGATTGGCCTTGACAATGTCTTTCATATTCATTGATACCTCCGATCCGTCCACATCGAGGATCACGGTATCCCCCTTCAGACCCCTGATTATTCCTCTCACCACCCCTCCAGAGGTCTTCACCTTTACTTTCCTTCCGGAAAAATATTCGAATTCCCGGGGGGCCTTCAGCCTCCTGGTCAATCCGGGTGAGGATACCTCCAGGCGGTAGGAGCCCTCTATGGGATCCTCCGCGTCGAGGAGAAGGCTGATGCGGCGAGTGACCGCCACGCAGTCATCCATCGACACGCCTCCCGGCCTGTCGATGGTGAGCCGCAGACTGCTTCCGGAGAAATCCAGCTCGATGAGCTCGAAGCCCATCATGGCGAGCTCGGGGTTCACCAGACCAAACAGTCTTTCCATCAGTTCCTTATTCACCATATGAAATAAAAAAGTGGGCAAGTGCCCACTTCATCGCCTCCCTCGTTCCTGTCTTAACGCTTCCCAAAATACTTTGGAGCGGGCAACGGGATTCGAACCCGCGACATTCAGCTTGGGAAGCTGACACTCTACCAACTGAGCTATGCCCGCATTGCCAACTCTAATAAGATATGACACCATTGCTTGTCAAGGAAGTCTTTGGATAGGCGCAGTTATGCCCTCCGGATCACCCGCTGGTCCGGATCTGGAGGTTGTGGATCATGTTTCATCGGCCGGGAAGGAACACCGGCCGGCATGGTGATACGCTTACCCGGGAATGATCTTGATAAGGACGGATCTCTTTCTCGGGCCGTCAAATTCAGCCAGATAAATCCCCTGCCATGTTCCCAAGATCAGAGAACCGCTCTCAAGTATTAGCGTGACGCTCGATCCAAGTAGGCTTGCCTTGATGTGGGCATCGGAATTCCCCTCGGCATGACGGTAGTTCTCATCTGCCGGGACCAGCTTTCCAAGGAGCGTGGTAATGTCCTCTTTCACGGAAGGGTCGGCGTTTTCATTGATGGTGATGCCACAGGTGGTATGAGGTACGTAGACAAGAACGATACCTGAAGGCATCTGCTCATTACGGAGCATTCCCTTCACCTGGGCCGTGATGTCGATGAGCTGAATCCGTGCCGTTGTCTGGAGTTCCAGCCTCTTGATCATCTTTCTCCCTCCCTTTTGTCATGGGCATATCAATGGGGAGACCTGCTTCCCCTGCAGAAACAGTCTACAGAAATTCTCAGTGGTCTTCCTGGCAACCATTTTTGGTTCGACAGCCTTGATTCTGGCGATCTGCTCGACCGTCCTGGTTGTGTAGTACGGCTCGTTTCGGTGCCCGCGATAAGGTTCCGGAGTCAGGTAAGGAGCATCGGTCTCCACCAGGAGGTGCTCCAGCGGAATCGTTCGCACGACCTCCCTGAGAGTGGCGGCATTCTTGAAGGTGACCACGCCGGGTATGGAAAGAAGAAATCCCTTGGATACGACGGTGCGCGCGAGAGCAGTATCACCGGAAAAACAGTGGAAAACACCACCAATACCCCAGGCATCCGTCTCGTCGAGCAGGGATATGGTCTGCTCATGCGCTGCTCGGTCATGGATGACGAGAGGGAGCTTGAGTTCTCGGGCCAGCTCTATGTGTGCCAGGAACAGGTCCCGTTGTGCCTCGTAACTGTCCGGCGTGCGGTACAGATCAAAACCGGTCTCTCCTACTGCCACCACATATTTCTTTATATTCATTCCCTTGAGACCCAGTACGTCGGTCTTGGTATACCGGCCTCCATTCTGGGGGTGAATGCCAATTGAAACATATACCCCCGGATAGGTACAGGCTACATTGAGGGCCGCTGCACAGTCCTTCGGGTCGATGCCCACGGTTAGCATGGCTCGTATCCCTCCTGCAGCCGCCCTTTCCATGACCTCCTGTAGATCTTTGCGGAATTCCCTGAAGTGGACATGGTTGTGAGAATCAATCATTATCGTGGTCCATACATCGTCTCAGCTCCTCATGGAGCTTTGCATTGCTTGCGATAATACCGCCCCTATACAGATCGAAAGGACCGCCGTCAAGACCGGTCACCATACCGCCCGCCTCCCTGATGATGACCTCACCTGCTGCCATATCCCAGGGTTTCAATCCCTCCTCCCAGAATGCATCAAAGGAACCTGCGGCCACATAGCACATATCCAGGGCAGCTGATCCGAGCCTCCTGATGCCACGGGCCTTTCTCAGGATGCAGGAAAACCTCTCCATGAGCCTGTCAATATCGTCATCGTCGTAGGGAAAACCTGTGGCGATCAATGAATCAATCATCCGTTCCGTACGGGATACATGCAGTCTTGATCCATTGCGATATGACCCCCGGCCTTTCTGTGCCCAAAATAGTTCCCTGCGCAGAGGGTTGCTGCACACACCGATATAGGGTTCGCGATCATTCAACACCGCAATGGAAACACAGAAGAATGGTATCCCATGAATAAAATTGTTGGTGCCGTCGAGGGGGTCGATGACCCAGGTAAACGGAGAGTTTCCCTTCTTCCGGAATCCTTCCTCGGCAAGTATGGCATGGTCAGGGAATGCACGTTCGATCTCTGAGACGATCATGCACTGTATCTGCCTGTCGATGCTTGTAACCAGATCGATGCGGCCCTTGTGCTCAATGATTATCTCATCATGGTGGTGTTCTTTGAGGTATTCTCCCGCCCTCTTCCCGAGACGGATGACATAATCCAGCATGGCTCCACTTGTCAAAAACACAGTTTTATGCAACATAAAAGACATGTACAAGGTTTACAAGATAAAAAACGCACTCAAGGCACCCATGATATTGGCAGTCATCCTCTCGATACCAGTGTTCGTGGATGTTTTCCAACGGGGATATGAGACAAAGATACTCATCATGGCATCGCTCCTGGTGATCCTTTTCTATCTCTTCACCCTGAACAATCTTATCAAACGGCTCACGGTGAGCGATTCAGAGATCGTTCTGAAAAGCCTGTTCGGGTCGAGCAGAACCCTATGGGAAGAGATCAAGCTTATAGACGGCATCAGTTTCGGATCGCGTCAGTTCATCGCCGTGACGGCAAAAAAGTACCTCCTCATACCCAATAACTTCGACGACTTTGCTGCCATCATCGACACCATCCGCGAGCTCGCCCGGGAAGAGACCATCGCTCCAGGTTTGATCCAGATGAGAGAAAAGATCGTGAATCGAAAGAGCGACATATCCATGGCATGGATTGTTGTTATCCTGCTCATCCTTTGTAATGTCCTCCTCTTCTTTCCACGGTTCTCTTTATAATGTATTGAAATATCACTTATCCTTTCCCAAAGAGAAACCCTCTATGCTGTGCGGTTTCACGTGAAACTTTTTTCATTCAAATTTGGATGTATTTATGGTAGTTCTCCTTCGTGCCTCATAGAATAATCAGCATTTCCAATCAAAAGGGTGGTGTCGGAAAGACCACGACCGCCATTAACCTCGGCGCTTCCCTGGCTCTTCTGGGCAAGCGCGCCCTTATCATTGATCTGGACCCCCAGGCCAATGCAACAACTGGCCTCGGATTCGATCCTTCCTCTCTTCCGGCCAATATCTACCATGTCATGCTGGGACAGTATCCTTTCGATTCCATCATCGTTCCTTCCAAGGTCGGCGGTCTCTTTCTCGCTCCAAGTCACACCGACCTCGTCGGCACCGATGTGGAGTTGATGGACGTTTCCATGCGAGAACGCATCATTGCCAACGCCATTGCAGACATCACAACTCCTTTCGACTTCCTTATCATCGACTGTCCTCCTTCTCTGGGTCTCCTTACACTCAACGCCTTGACCGCCTCTCACTCTCTTCTCATCCCGGTACAGTGTGAATACTATGCCCTTGAAGGGCTCAAGAGCCTGTTAAACACCTTTTCTCTGGTGAAGAAACGCCTGAACCCGTCGCTAAACATCGAGGGCTTTCTTCTAACCATGTTCGACTCGAGGACCAAACTCAGCCACGAGGTTGCCGGTAATATGCGCGATCACTTCGACTCTCAGGTATTCAGCACCGTCATCCCTCGCAACACACGGTTGTGCGAGGCTCCGAGTTATGGGCTGCCCATCTGTCTCTATGATATCTCTTCCAAGGGCGCCCAGCACTATCTAATGCTCGCCAAGGAGATATTGAGCAGGGAGGTTGTCAATGAAGACAAGGCCTCGTCTCGGTAAAGGTATCGACGCACTCATCCCCTTCGATGCCAGTGCTGCTTCTGCTTCACATGTGATCGAACTATCTCTCGATGAGATCCGTCCCAACCCCATTCAGCCTCGCAAGAACATCGACCAGGAGAAGCTCTCTGAATTAGCCCAGTCCATAAAGCTCCACGGCCTTATCTCCCCTATCCTAGTGAGAAAATTCGACTCAAGGTATGAGATCATTGCTGGTGAAAGACGTTTTCATGCTTGTCGTCTCGCCGGCTTGACGCAGGTGCCGGTGATTGTGAAAGACGCATCGGATGATGACTCATTCAAGCTTTCACTCATTGAGAACATCCAGCGGGAAGATCTGAACCCCATGGAAGAGTCCGAAGCCTATGCCACCTTGAAGGAACATTTCGGGCTTACCCATCAAGAGATCGCTGAATCCGTCATGAAAGATAGATCCACAATCACGAACGCCCTGAGGCTCTTGAGCCTTCCCGAAGAGATGAAAGCGGCGCTGAGAGATGGCTCCATTACCCCTGGGCATGCCCGCGCCATCCTCATGGTGAATACTGAAGATGGCCGCAATTCGCTCTTTCAGAAGGTCGTTACCAAGGGATTAAGTGTCCGTGAAACCGAATTGCGTGCTACCAAAACCAGGTCTGATTCCACCCCCCTGTCCCGGAACGACCCAGATCTTGACAAGTTCTCTGAACAACTTTCTGAACTATTATCCGCTCGTGTTTCGTGTTCCTGGTCAAAGCGTAAGGGGAAGATCACCATTGAAATATCTTCAAAGGAAGAACTCAGTAGAATTATTCGTGAGCTCTCGCGCACCGGCTCCCCACTATGAATCCCGCGAAAGGTTATGAACATATGGACAACATGACAGGTGATGTTTCAAAAACTAAGAAGTTGTTGACTCTCTAATAATTTGATTTAGTCAGTTATCAGAAAGGGTTGTAAGACATTTTGACATATTGACATGATCATTATTAATATAAGATTTATCCATATGAGGAGTATAGAGTGATGAAATGTACAATCTCAAAGAGCATTCTACAAAACATGCTTGGTAAGGTTCAGGGTTTTACCGAGAGGAAATCCACGTTGCCCATTTTAAGCCATGTACTTATGGAATCATCGAAGGGTGCGGTATCGATCAAGGCCACGGATCTCCATACATCCATTATGGTCAAGGCGGACTGTCCTGTAGATTCTCCAGGATCTTGCGCCATTAATGCAAAGAGTTTCTACGATATTATCCGGGAACTCCCTGACGATGATCTTCTCTTCTGGACAGATGACCATTCCCGGGCACACATTTCCCTGGGAAACAAGAATGTGAAGATGAATATTATGGATCCTGAAGAGTTTCCCACTATAGAGCTTTCCCTGCCTTCATCCGGGTTTGCCATCCCTGTTGATATCATGAAACCTCTCATAGAAAGGACCATATTCTCCATACCGAACACCGCGGAGAGCGATACAAAGTATTCCCTTGGGGGAGCCCTCTTGGTGGCACGTGAAGAAAAGCCCAAGCATATGGTCATCGAAATGGTCACAACAGACAGCAGGAGACTATCCCTTGCTCGATATAGGGTGGAGGGTAAGCTCGATATGGGTGAAGGGATCATTGTACCTCGAAAGGGGCTCCAGGAGATCAAGAGGCTCATGGATGGGAAGGAAGAGGCCGCAAGAGTTGTGCTGACAAAGGAATCTCTGTTCTACGCATCTGCAGAGACCACCGCAACGGTCAGGCTTTTTGACGGCAAGTTCCCCGATTATCGGAGCATTGTAGCCAACGAAACCTACCCTATCGTCACACGCATTAATGCACAGGAGCTTCTTAGCGTGCTTAAGGTATGCGTTGCCATGGTTTCAGAACTTGCCAGCTGCGTTCGCCTTTCGTTTATGAAAGACAGGACCGTCGTTTATGCAAACAACCCCGAGCAGGGTGAGGTGGATACCGCCATCGCTGCGGAACATACCGGTGAAGACGTGGAGATCTCTTTTAATCCCCGATACTTTGTCGATTGCCTGAACTTTATCGATGGCGATGTTGATATACTGCTCAAAGGACCTCAGGGCCCCTGCCTGTTGATGGACAGCGCCCATGAGGAATGCAAATGGGTCATCATGCCCATGAGGTTCTAAACAAATTGAAAAGGTAAAGGAAACCAATGCAGGAATATACAGCCGATGATATCAAAGTACTTGACGGTTTTGAGGCCGTGCGCCTAAGGCCGGCCATGTATATCGGTTCCACCTCAACCCAGGGCCTGCACCACCTGGTCTTCGAGGTTGTCGATAACAGCGTGGATGAGGCCATAGGTGGCTACTGCGACCATATCAAGGTCATTATACATATGGACGAAAGCATCACGGTCATTGACAACGGAAGAGGGGTCCCGGTGGACATCCACAAGGAGACGGGAAAATCTGCAGTTGAGGTGGTTCTTACCACCCTCCACGCAGGGGGGAAGTTCGATAATTCCATCTATAAAGTCTCCGGTGGGCTCCACGGTGTCGGGGTCTCAGTAGTGAACGCCCTTTCCGAGTCATTGGAGATCGATGTCTGTCGCGACGGATACCGTTACCAGCAGAAATACGAGAGAGGGGTACCTGTCAGCGAGCTGATAAGGATGGACCCCACGGAAAAAAGGGGCACCACGGTTCACTTCAAGCCAGATCCGGACATATTCGAGACAACGACCTTCGAGTTCGACATCCTGGCAAATAGGATCAGGGAACTCGCCTTCCTCAACAAGGGCCTCAAGATAGAGATCGAGGATGAGCGAACGGACACGGTCACTTCCTTCTTGTATAAAGAAGGGCTCAAGGATTTCATAGGATATCTGAACGCCAAAAAAAAGCCCATCCACAACCCCATCTATTTCAAGAGAAGCAAAGGAGAAATAGTGGTGGAATGTGTTCTGCAATACAACACATCCTACTCGGAGAGCCTATTCTCCTTCGCCAACAACATCAACACCCATGATGGGGGAACTCATGCAAGCGGCTTCCGCAAGGCACTGACACGAACCATCAATGCCTATGCCAGGGACAAGGGCATGCTGAAGAACGCGAAGATAGCCATCCAAGGAGATGATACCCGGGAGGGCCTGTGTGCGGTGATCAGCGTACTGCTTCCCCGACCTCAGTTCGAGGGCCAGACAAAGGGCAAGTTGGGCAACTCTGAGATCATGGGAATCACGGAGAGCGTAACCAACGAGGCAGTGGGCGCCTACTTGAATGAAAACCCTGCAGATGGAGCGGCCATAGTGAAAAAGATACTGGACAGCGCCCAAGCCAGGGAAGCAGCCCGTAAGGCCCGGGAGCTTACCAGGCGCAAGACCGCCATGGAAAACGCCCTCCTGCCCGGCAAGCTGGCGGATTGTCAGGAACGAGACCCCTCGCTCTGCGAACTCTACATCGTGGAAGGCGATTCGGCCGGCGGCAGCGCCAAGCAAGGGCGGGACCGGAAGAACCAGGCCATCCTCCCTCTTCGAGGCAAGATCCTGAACGTCGAGAAGGCCAGAGTGGACAAGATGCTCTCGAGCCAGGAGATCAAGAATCTGGTGACTGCGCTTGGGACTGGCATAGGTTCGGACAACTTCGACGTGAGCAGGCTCCGATACCATAAGATCGTCATTATGACCGATGCAGACGTAGACGGGGCCCACATCCGCACACTGCTCCTCACCTTCTTCTATCGACAGATGCCCGAGGTCATAGAGCGGGGCCACCTCTTCATCGCTCAACCACCTCTGTTCAAGCTCGCCAAGGGCAAGAAGGTGTCCTATGTGCTCAACGAGGAGGTGCTTGACGACTTCCTGCTGAAGAACATCACGAGGGATATCGTGTTGAAGGGTTCTTCAGAGATTACGGGCAGCGAGCTGGCTCGGTATCTCAAGCTCATCACGCGAAGGAAGAGTATCCTGGATAATTATGAGATGCGGCAGATGGACGAACGCATCGTTCAGTCCGTTTCCTACATCGATCCGGATCTCCTCCATGGCACCTTTATGCCTGAGGCGGTGAAGGACGCAATTTTTGTGGTGATCCACGAGTGGTTCCCCCACCTGGGCCCAGTGACCTGCGAGGACTTCGAAGACCACGTCGTGTTTCATTCGGTAAAGAATGGAATCCGCAAGCAGACCCTGGTGGACTGCCGCCTCATGGAGTCCAAGGGGTTCGAGGAGCTTCAGAAGATCCACAACCAGCTCCTGGCTGTAGGCAAGCCCCCCTTCAAGATCATTAAGGGAGAAACGGTCCATGAGGTGTCCAACCTCCGTGAAGCTGCGGCAAAGATCTTTGACGAGGCAAAAAGAGGGTATTCGATCCAGCGCTACAAAGGCTTGGGCGAGATGAACCCGGATCAGCTCTGGGAGACAACCATGAACCCGGAGAGCAGGACATTCCTCCAGGTAACCATTGATGACGCCCTAGAGACCGACCAGATCTTTTCCACTCTCATGGGTGACGATGTGGAGCCCAGGCGGGAGTTCATAGAGAAAAATGCGCTCAAGGCATCAAACCTAGACATCTGACGAAGAGCACCATGCGAGGAGTTTTGATGAAGACGACAACGGTTGCCATAGACCATGAAATGAGGCGCTCATACCTCGACTATTCCATGAGCGTCATTATCGGCAGGGCCATCCCGGATGCCAGGGACGGTCTCAAGCCGGTACACCGAAGGATCCTCTTTGCCATGCAGGATCTGGGCAACACCCACAACCGCGCCTACAAGAAGTCCGCCCGCATCGTGGGCGACGTCATCGGTAAGTACCACCCCCACGGCGACCAGGCTGTCTATGACGCCATCGTGCGCATGGCACAGCCGTTCTCCATGCGCTACCCCCTGGTGGACGGCCAGGGGAACTTCGGGTCCGTGGACGGAGATCCTCCTGCCGCCATGAGGTACACCGAGGTGCGCATGTCGCGCATCGCAGAAGAGATGCTCGCTGACATCGACAAGGAAACAGTGGACTTCCATCCCAATTACGACGAGTCCATGGTAGAGCCCGACGTCCTGCCGACGCGCATTCCCACTCTGCTGCTGAACGGATCTTCCGGCATCGCCGTGGGCATGGCCACGAGCATCCCACCTCACAATGCAGGCGAGCTCGTGACCGCGCTCATGGCGCTCATCGATAATCCGGTAATCAGTTTGGCCGAAATCATGCGCATCATCCCTGGACCGGATTTCCCCACGGGCGGCATAATTTTCGAAGGAGGCGAGATCGAAAAGGCCTACCGAACGGGCCGGGGCATTATCACGGTGCGTGGCAAGGTGGAGAAGGAGGAGGATGCCAACAAGAACCGCCTGGTCATCACCGAGCTCCCCTATACGGTGAACAAGGCCGACCTGGTGGAACGCATCGCCATCCTTACCCAGGAGAAGAAGATCGACGGTATCTCGACCATCAGGGACGAGTCAGACAAGGATGGTATGCGGGTGGTGGTGGAGTTGAAGAGGGGCACACCAAGCGAAGTCATCGAGAACCTTCTCTATAAGCTCACAACTCTCCAGACCTCATTCTCCATGAACATGCTCGCTATCCATAACGGCAGGCCTGCGGTCATGGGGCTTCTGCAGATGCTCCAGGCCTTCCTGGACTTCCGTGAGGAGGTGGTGACCCGCCGGAGCATCTTTGAGCTAGCCAAAGCAAAAGACCGGGTCCATATACTCGAGGGCCTGCTCAAGGCACTGGATCACATCGACGAGATCGTAGCCCTGATCAAGGCCTCCGCCAATGTGCAGGAGGCAAAGACAAACCTTATGGATCGCTTCGGCTTCTCTGAGGTACAGGCACAGGCCATCCTGGACATGAGGCTCCAGCGCCTCACAGGTCTAGAGCGCGAGAAGCTCGCTGATGAGCATGCCGCCCTGAGGAAAGAGATCCGACGACTTGAACTCATCCTGTCTGACCGCAGTGAACTTCTCAAGGTTATCAGGGCAGAGCTCGCGGAGATCAAGGGGGACTACTCCGATGAACGGCGTACCGTCATTCTCAAAGGGTCTATCGGCGACTTTAATGTAGAGGATCTCATCCCGGACGAGAAGATGGTTGTCACCATAACCAGGAAAGGCTACATGAAGCGCACCGAGATAGACAAGTACCGCACCCAGAAGAGAGGCGGCGTGGGGGTGAAGGGCGCTGCCATGGGGGAGGATGACTTCATTGAACACATCTTTGTGGCCAACAACCACACGTCCATCCTCTACTTCACATCTAAGGGCCGGGTCTATCACACCAAGGTCTATGAGGTCCCGGAAAGAGACCGGGTGCTCAAGGGCATACCCATCGTGAACATACGTCCCATCCAGAAAGACGAGCGTATCTGCGCCATTTTGGTGGCTACGGACATGGACATGGCCGCCGAGGTGGTCATGGTTACCGCTGCAGGGTCCATCAAGCGCACCGAATTGAAGAACTTCCGTAACATCGTGCGCACGGGCATCATCGCCTGCACCTTGGACCCAGACGATGAGGTGATCTCTGCCAGGCTCACCACAGGGTCAACGCGCATCGTCGTGGCGGCCAGATCGGGTAAAGCCATTATTTTCCCTGCCGACCAGGTTCGTGTTATGGGAAGGCAGGCAGCGGGCGTGCGAGCCATCAAACTGGACAAGGGAGATGCAGTGGTGGGGATGGATGTCATTACGAGTGATAATGACATGGTCATTAATCTCACCGAGTATGGATTCGGCAAGAAGACCCCCGTGGCCAAGTACCCGGTGCAGAACCGGGCAGGCAAGGGAGTGTATACGGTGCATATCACGAAAAAGACGGGAGACCTGGTCGGGGTTAGGGTTGTGAAGGATACGGACGAGCTCATGCTCATATCGAGCTCGGGCCAGATCATCCGCATGCCCGTGTCCCAGATCCGTACGACGAGAACACGCTCTGCCCAGGGTGTGCGCGCCATACGCATGAAGGAAGACGAGAAGATTGTGGATTTCACCAAATATATAAGCGAAGAAGATGCGGAGTAAGTATTATCCGCAGAGGAAAGGAACGGTTGTTGCTCGGGAATTCAGGGAGGTCTCCTTCCCTGGGTTGCAGGCATGAAGCCATGCTAGATGTGCATGGTGCCAGGAAAAATATCAAGGCGATAAATAGACGACATTGGCTGCAACCAAATGAAATTATATCTATAATAAAATATATGTTGTGGCCGTATTTAAATATAAAAATTACATAAGCATCTATTTGTTTATTAGGAAATATGTTATTTAGGCAATGAATATCAATAGGTTGTAATAATTCCAGCTCGGGCACTTGGGCGGAAGCGACTCTTCTCTCTATCCAACAGAGGATGGTTTATGGAAGACCTGAGCATCAGGCATGTGCTTCCCTCTGATTATCTCCCTGTCATCTCGGTTCTCAACGAATGGTGGGGAGGGCGAAATATGAGTGACATGCTCCCCCGTCTCTTCTTTGTGCACTTCCAGGATACAGGATTTGTGGTCGAGCATGAAGAAAGGATCGTGGGATTTCTCGTCGGATTCTTTTCCCAGACTTTTGCAGATCAGGCGTATATCCACTTTGCCGGAATACACCCCGGGTTTCGCAGGAAAGGTCTCGGCCGAATCCTCTACGAGAGCTTCTTCGATGCCGCGAAGGAGAATGGCCGTAGGGTGGTCAAGAGTGTTACCTCGCCGGCAAACAAGGCATCCATAGCCTTCCACCTCGCCATGGGCTTTCAGGTAGACAAGGCCGATACCGTGGTGGACGGGATTTCCGTATCGGGAGCGTATGACGGACCCGGCGGAGATCGGGTGCTGTTTTCAAGAAAACTGGAATGATGAGGAGGGGTTCTCAGGGGGGGGTGGCCCTACGAGAAAGGCTGTATCACCAGAGGGAATACAAACCTATTGATCAGGATGGAATTTTTCAATGGGGACGAAATGGTGAAGAATTTTTTCAGCACCGAGGAGAGCCTCCTTTTTGTCGCAAGGTAAAAAAGGGCATGCGCATAGAAACAGTGACCGCACCGGTGTAATTCAGAAAGGATAGAGGTGTCCTCTGGAAAAAACCCCTTTTCCCCTGGCACGGATGGGGTATAGTGATGATCGTTCATCCAGCTGCACAGCCTATGCGAAAGGATCATTTTCATGCGCACGAATATTGTGCTCACCTTGACCGGCACCGACCGGACCGGAATCGTGGAAGACATCACCAGGTTGCTCCTCAACCATGGCGGTAATGTGGAAACCAGCCGCATGGCCCGTCTGGGGGGGGAATTTGCCGTATTGATGCTGGTTTCTATGCCGGACGAACAGATGGTCAAACTTGAGAGAGGTATCAAGAACCTCAAGAACCAGGGCTTCAAGGTGACGACCACCAGGACCGGACAGACCTATGCAGAGGCGCATGCCGGATGGCAACCATACAGGATAGAGGTTCTTGGTGCCGACCACGAGGGCATCATTCACGAGGTAGCCCAAGCCCTCTCACAAAGCGGCATCAATATTGAATCCATGGACACCGTTACAACACATTCGCCGAACAGCGGGGCCCCATTGTTTTCCATGACGGCTCTCGTTGTCGTGCCGCCCAGCCTGTCCGACAAGAACTGGGAATCCGCCCTTGAAGAGGCAGGGCTTTCCCTGCATGTGGACATCAAGATATCCCCTGCACTATACTAATGAGAGCCAGCCTCCCGAAAACCCTAGGGAGCCGGGGTCTCTTCTTCGATCTTCATTTCCTGTGCTTGTGAAAAATAGGCGTCCATGTTGTCCAGGAGCAGTTTTGCCTTTCTCCTGGCCACCTCGTTCACAAAAGTCTTATCCGGGTATTTATCCGGAGGTGTATTCAAGACCTTTTGCAGAGTCTTCTGAAACAGCTCCCTGTCCTTGATCCTTGTCGCATAAAACTCGGCGTACAGGACATGGACGACAAGAATACTGTTCCCCGTGTAGAGGAAGGCATTCTCGAACTCCTGCCGAGCCTTGTCGGGATCACCTCCGTCATTTTCGGGCTGGAGCGCATAGACGGCACCGAGCACGGCGTGCACAATGCCGTTCTCATATGCCCTGTCGAGCGAGTTGACATACTCCAGCATAGCCTCGACTTTAGGTATGTCCGCACGGGCCTCCGGCATGTCCAGGTTGAGTCTGACCCAGCCGAACCAGTTCATGGCGGCCCAGAAGAGAGGCTGGATGTTCCGCTTGTCGAAATTATAAGGGAGTGCCTGTCTGAATTTCGTGATACTTTCATCAACGGCTTGGTCGAAGAAGCTGTAACGCCTGAGCTCACTCAGGGCGAGATCCCTTCCCTTGAGGTAGAGCTGGCCCGCCTCCTTCTTGTCGGTATCCTCCATACAACAGAAAGCATACCCGAAGTATGTACCTGATGACCGGAAAATTGCCTGAAGGTCATACTTATTTTTCTTCATGAGCCCTTCCATCTCATCAAGGTATCCGGGCATAGATCTGCAGAACATGGCTAAATCGGGATTGGTATTCACGGTGGTGAAGATGTCCTCTAAAAAAGATCCTGCAGGGGGCTCAGTCGGTGGCTTGTGCTTGCAGCCGTATGAAGCAGCAGTGATTATGAGGATTAAAAGCAATCCCGCAATCCGGAAAGGATGTATGGCCATGGTAAAAACCTCCTTGTTATAGTATGGGCGAGTAATGTCCCGTGCCCGAAATCATTCGGTTATAGTATCACCAAATGTAGAAAAATGGGATATCCATTCGGAGAAGAGGGGGGTCACTTTCGTATGCTCAAGGTTATTCTAAGAGCATACCCACGGAAGATCTGCATGGAGGAGGCGGTGGTGTTATGAAGATGCTCGTAATCGGCGGTGCCGGCGATATGGCCCGGGATGTCCTGGATGTGCTCCAGGCGGAAAAGAAGGTGAAGCACGTGACCATCTGTGACCTCAACCTGGACAGGGCATGTTCGGAAGCGGCAGGACGTGATGCACGGTTTACCGCAAGCAGGGTCGATGCAACCGAGCATGCGCAGCTCATGGCCCTGATGAAACAGCACGACATCACCCTCGGCTTTGCAGGTCCGTTCTATTCCTTTGAGAAGCCCCTTGCAGAGGCAGCCCTCGCGGCAGGGAAACCCTATGTATCCATTGCAGATGACTATGAGGCCTACCTTGATGTGATCACCCTCGAGGAGGGTGCCAAGCAAAAAGGGGTGCACATCCTGACCGGATGGGGGAACTCCCCGGGCATAACCCAGGCCCTGGCACGCAGGGGATACAACTCAATGGATGACCCCAGACGCATCAATGTGCATTGGGCTGCAGGGTCGAACGAGGCAGCCGGGCCAGCCAATCTCACCCACCTCTTCAACATATTTCATGGCACCACACTCCAGACCATGCGAAGCCGGGAGGTCCGGGTGCACACTGGCGGTGGAAGAAAGGTGGTGCGGTTCCCGTTCCCCATGGGAGAGCTGCCCGTCTACTATACGGGCCATGCCGAGAGTGTTTCCATCCCGCGGAACCTACCCGGCCTCACCGAGGTGACCCTTCATGGCGGAGTTCAGCCTGCGTATATCCCGCTTCTCATCATGCTCCTCGAGAAGACAGGCCTGTTCAGCACTCATGCCCGCAGGAAGAAGGCTGCGGATTTTTTTCATAAAATAGAAAAGATATTCGGAGCCGGCGGGCTGGACAAGTCAGTGGGGCGGGTGGACGTTTACGGATCCCATAAGGGGAAGACCGCCCACAGGACCTACTCCTACATAGGGCACATCGGCCTGATCACGTCCATTCCCTGTGCCGTGGCGGCCTTATGGGAGCTCGGCGGCAGGTTCGGAGATTCCCCGGGAGGAGTATATTCCCCGGAGAGGCTCCTTGCCGATCCTGAGCCGTTCCTTGAAGAACTCATGAGAAGGGGCGTGGAGATCTTTTTTCATGAGGAAGGACTGGATTGAGATACATATGGTACATGGGGACTCCATTGAGAGAGGAAGTGGACTGACTCCAGATGTAGGGAAGACCTGATGAGGGGAATCTGGTACGCCGTGGGCGCATATGTGCTATGGGGTCTGCTGCCCATATACTGGAAGTGGCTGCAGCAGGTGAGTGCTCTGCAGGTGCTCTGCCACCGGATTTCATGGTCGTTTCTGACGCTCTGTATCATCATCCTGCTCATGCGGCAGGCAAGGATCTTCATCGCCGCCATGGCCAATCCACGGTATGTCCGGGCATATGCGGCGGCATCCGCCCTCATCGGCATCAACTGGCTCACCTACATATGGGCGGTGAATGCAGCGTTCATCATAGAAACCAGTCTGGGCTACTTTATCAATCCGCTGTTCAGCGTTCTCCTTGGGGTGATCTTCTTTCGTGAGCGGCTCAGGCCATGGCAATGGGCAGCCATCGCTCTTGCGACGGGAGGGGTTGTATACCTGACAATGGCCCATGGAAAGCTGCCGTGGATCGCCCTGACCCTGGCCGTTACCTTCGGCCTGTATGGTCTGGTCAAGAAGACAGCCCCCCTCGGATCACTCCAGGGGCTGACCCTGGAGACAGGGATCCTGCTGGTCCCTGCCCTCGCATTCCTGTCTTATGTCGACCTGACCGGCAAAGGGGCGTTTCTTCATGAAGGATTGCGTATCGATGTGCTGTTAGCCGGGGCAGGACTGATAACCGTGGTACCGCTCCTGATGTTTGCATCGGCGGCCAGGAGGATCCCTCTTTCCCTCATCGGAATCCTGCAGTATATCGCCCCGACCCTCCAGTTTCTCATCGGAGTACTGGTCTATCAGGAGCCTTTCACCATGACGAAGTTTATCGGCTTTGGCATTGTCTGGACGGCCCTTGTTGTGTATGGCGTTGAAGGATATCTGGTTTACCGGTCACGGCCCTTCCCCGTGATATCTGAGTGAGAGGGGCTGGAAAGGATATGTGTATGAGCTCCCGCTACAACCCCATTTATGAGATCATCCGGCTTATACCCATTGGGAGGGTCGCCACCTATGGTCAGATCGCCCGTCTCGCAGGCATTCCCGGCCGTGCCCGGCAGGTGGGTTATGCCCTCCATTGTCTCCCGGAAGGGGCAGATGTACCGTGGCACAGGGTTGTCAATGAGAAGGGGTGCATCAGCCTTAGCCCCGAACGATCAGGGTTGCTCCAGCAGGCCATGCTTCAGGACGAGGGTGTAGGCTTTGATTCGGAAGGGGTAATTCCCTTGGAGATATTCCGATGGCAGGAATGACCGGTAGTGCATGCCAGGGATGGCTTTATACGATGCCCTTCAGGAAATTTACGGCGTTTTCGAATATGGCCAAGCCTTCCCCTTTGCCGACAGAGTTCTTCATTCGGGTCCAGGAGGGATGGTTGGTTGGGTGAGTATAAGCCTCGGGGTGAGGCATGAGGCCGAAGATACGCCCTGTACGGTCACAGATGCCGGCAATGGCGTATACCGAGCCATTGGGATTGGCAGGATATTCCATGGTCGGTCCCGAGTCTTCACCGGCATATTGTACGGCGATGAGGTTTTCTCGAGAGATCTCTGAAAGGGTCTCGTCACAGTCGCATACGAACTTTCCTTCACCATGACGGACAGGCACCGGGAGGAGATCAATCCCCCGGGTGAAGACGCACGGGCTAGCGGGATTCACCTTCAGATGGACCCAGCGGTCCTCGAACTTGGCCGAATCGTTGAACGTGAGAGAGACTCTCCGTTTTCCCAGCGGATTGCCGGGCAGGACGCCGGACTTCACCAAGGCCTGGAATCCGTTGCATACGCCGAGGATGAGCATGCCTCTCTCGATGAAGGTCTCGATCTCCTCGAAGATGGTTCTGCCTGTCGTCCGGATCCGGGCATACTTCAACCTCACGCTCTCCACCTGGGCCGAGCCCAGGTCATCACCGTCAAGAAAGCCGCCGGGCAGGTTCAGGAAGTGGTAGTCACCAATGGAATACGTCCCGCCAAGCACTTCGCTGATATGGGCAATATCGGCCGCGGCGCCGGCCTGACGGCATGCGTACGCCATTTCCATCTCGCAGTTGGTTCCAAAGCCGGTAATGACCAGTGCCTTGATCTGGGCCATATTATAAGTCCAATGTCTTCTTCCAGGCCGTTTTAAGATCGACCAGGGTCTGGCAGATGAGCGTATGTCCGGACTTGGCTCTGATGACGAGGCGGGGTTCGCCCGTGGTGGAGCCTATACAGACCGCATCCCTTCCCATAAGCTTGGTAAAAGTCTTTCTCTTGTCCGGGGACACCTCGATGACGATCCTGCTCTGCGACTCGGAGTAGAGGATCTCGGTATCGTTCATTCCCTTTTCAGCCTTAACCCTGCCCAGGTCAATGTCCATGCCGTATCCGCCTGCAAAGGCCATCTCGGCCAAACAGACGGCCAAGCCGCCGTCCGAGCAGTCGTGAGCCGACAGGATGAGGCCCTGGTTGATCCCCTCATGGATCAGACGGTATCTCCTGAGCGCCTTTTTCGCATCCACTGCAGGTAGCCTGAATCCTTTCTTTCCCCATGACGCCAGGTACTCGCTGCAGCCGAGCTCGTTCTTCGTGATCCCAAGCAGGAAGATGAAGCTGCCGGGCTGTTTGATGTCCATGGTTACGGCCTTCTTCGCATCCGCCATCTTTCCGATGACCGAGATGAGAATGGTGGGAGGGATGGATATCTTCACGTCTCCCCCGATGTAGTCATTCTTCATGCTGTCCTTACCCGAGATCATGGGGCAGGAATAGGCCAGGGCATAGTCATAGAGAGCCTTGTTGGCCCGTACGAGCTGAGCCAGCTTGTACTCTCCGTCCGGATTCCTCGGGCCGGCCACGGGGTCGCACCAGCAGAAGTTGTCCAGAAAGGCCCAGTGATCGGGGTTGCCTCCCACGCAGACATAATTCCGGAGGGCCTCATCCAAGGCGCATGCCGCCATATGGTAGGCATCAAGGTCTGAATATCGGGGGATGATACCGTTGGACACGACCACCCCTTCGTCCGATTCCAGCAGAGGGCGTATGACAGCAGCATCCGATGGACCGTCGCATGTTTCACCCACTAGCGGTTTGACCACGGACCCACCCTGCACCTCGTGATCGTACTGCCTCACCACATACTCCTTGGAGCAGATGTTGAGCCTGCCCAGCATTTCCGATATCTTGGCGCCGTGGTCGTCCGGCACAGGCGTTACCGTGCCGTCTCCGGCTGGCGGTGACCAGATGGCCCTCAGCCTCATGGGGGGAAGGCCGTTGTGCAGGAAGTCGAGACTCAGGTATGCGACGGTTCTGCCTTCATACGTACAGTGGAAGAACCCGGAATCCGTGAAGGTCCCGATCACCGTGGATTCAACATCCATCCTCCCTGAGAGGGCCAGGAACTCCTCAATGCGGTCGGGTGAAACCGCCAGGGTCATGCGTTCCTGGGCCTCGGACAACAGGACCTCCCATGGTCTCAGGCCGTGGTATTTGAGCAGGGGTTTATCCAGCTCGATACGACAGCCGCCGCATGCGGTGGCCATCTCGCCCACGGATGACGATAGGCCCCCTGCGCCGTTGTCCGTAATGGCATGATAAAGGCCTCTGTCCCTGGCCACGAGGAGGAAGTCCGTAAGTTTCTTCTGGGTGATGGGGTCACCGATCTGCACTGCAGATGTGGGCGATTCCTCGTGCAACTCTTCCGAGGAGAAGGTAGCGCCGTGGATACCGTCCTTGCCGATCCTGCCGCCTGACATGACGATGAGATCGCCGGGGATGATCTTTTTGATATGAGAAGGCTCTCCGTTGATCTCCCCGGGCATGATGCCAGCGGTTCCGCAATAGACGAGCGGCTTGCCGAGGTAACGCTCGTCAAAGACGATGCAGCCGTTCACCGTGGGTATTCCCGATTTGTTGCCGCCATGCTCCACTCCCTCCCGGACACCCTCGAAGATCCGCAACGGGTGGAGGATCTTCGGGGGGAGCTTGGCGGAGAAGAACGGGCTGGCAAAGCAGAATACATCCGTGTTGAAGATGAGCTTCGACCCCATGCCCGTGCCGAAGGGGTCGCGGTTCACTCCCACGATGCCGGTGAGCGCCCCGCCATAGGGGTCCAGGGCCGAGGGCGAGTTATGGGTCTCCACCTTGAAGACCAGGTTGTATTCGTCGTTGAAGCGTATCACCCCTGCATTGTCCGAGAAGACGCTTACGCAGACGTCACGATGCCCCTGCGCCTTGCGTATCCTCGCGGTGGCTCCCCGGATATAACTGGCAAAGAGCGAGGAGATCTTTTTCGTCTTGCCGTTCTCCTCATAGGAGATGGTTGCGTTGAAGATTTTGTGCTTGCAGTGCTCAGACCAAGTCTGCGCCAGGCATTCGAGCTCCACGTCGGTGATTTTTCCGGAAAGGCCCAGGGAGGCACGGGCTTTTATGGTCTTCGGGGCCTTGACATACCGGGCGATGGTCTTCATTTCATCAACGGTCAGGGCAAGGGTACGGGTCTGTGAAAGGCGGAGGAGTTCCTCGTCGCTCATATCCAGGGAAAGCTCCTCCACAATGGGTTTGTGGAGGCCGGTGATCCTGGGGATGAAAGGATCGATCCTGCGGAACTCGGGGAAATGGAAAACCCTTATGGTATGGATCAGCAAGTTGGCAAGACACTCGGAGGCAATGGCCTCGATCATGTCAGGGGCATAGTCACCCTGGATAAGGTATCCCCTGGCGGAATAGACCGGAATCCTTGATCCGGTGATGAGCTCCAGGGCATATTGGGCGCTATGACCTACATTGTCCGTGACGCCTGGTTTGAACCCGACCTCAATGTACCAGCCCCGTACTGAACGGAGGACCTCCCCCACGGCAATGTCCTGGATGACCGGGTCACAGAAGGCCTCTTCGAGGGGTGCCTGAGCCATGTCCTCGTCAACGTGATAGATGTCGAAACAAGAGATCCTCTCTGGTGGTGTCAGATGGGGGAAGGCATGGAGTATCTGCCTTTTGATCCTTGCTCCACGGGCGTCGAAGAGGTGCTCTTTGAGCCCGACTTCGACCCGTACAGCCATATGATTAGCCTTTTTCCTCTATATACAGGGTGGCGGGGCCTTCAACACTCTCGCGTTCGGACTTGCACTTCACGCACAGTGTGGCAAAAGGCATGGCCTTGAGTCTTCCGGCGGGGATGTTCTCGCCGCAATCTTCACAGAACCCGTATTCACCCTTTTCCATGCGTGACAGGGCGCTTTCGATCTGGTCAAGCTTCTGCCTCTCTCTAGTGCCCAGCAGGAGATTGAACTCGCGGGTTTGTTCGAGGTCGGCATCGTCAAAGATATCTCCGATCTCCCTCTGTGATGTAATATCATTGGACTTGATCCGTTCTGCCAGGGTCTTAAGGATGTCCTTCTTCATCTGGAGAAGGATCTCTCTGATTTCAAGAAGCTCATTTTTTCGTAACATCCTGTCCTCCACTGGAAATTGAAAGTAGGCTTCTTATACTTATTACAACCGCGCTGTCAACCATCAAATCTCTTTACACCTTTTCGATGCGTTTCCAGGGTCATGGATTCATGTACCACAGCGGCATCCGTTGCAAAAAACAGCTCAGGCCAGAGTGAAACCACCCCCGAAGACCTCGCATTCCACCAGAGATCCTTCTTCAAGGGAGGTGATCCCCTTGGGCAACACGATGAAACAGTTGCCTCTGGCCATGGAAGAGAGAATGCCCGAGCCCTGGGGGCCCGTGGTGCTTACTACGAGCTCATCACCTATACGCTCAAGGATGGCCCTGATGTAATGGGGCCGGTCGCCCTTGTTCTCCAACCCTTCTTTGAGCCGCGCCCGTAACCGTGGCAGGAGGATTTCGCGGGCGCCCTGCATCTTGAGGATGGCCGGCCTGGCGAACTGGTAGAACGAGGTCATGGTGGACACCGGGTTGCCGGGCAGGCCGATGGCCGGTATGCCGCTGAGTGACCCGAAGGCGAGAGGTTTCCCGGGCTTCATGTCCACGGTCCAGAAATCCAGGGCATTGCCTTCCTCCTTCATGATTTCCCTGACCATGTCATAATCCCCCATGGATACACCGCCGGAAGTGAGGAGTAGGTCGCACCTGCGGGCATGGGAAAGCCTGGCCTTGAGGTCCGAACGCTGATCCCTTGCGATTCCGAGATAGAGCGGCAACGCCCCCAGGGATCGGATGAGGCTGATCAATGTGTACGAGTTGGATGAAATGATGGCCTTGGGACCGGACTCTTCCCCGAGCTCCACGATCTCGTCGCCGGTGGCCAGCACGGCCACCACCGGGCGCTGTCCGACCTGTACGTACGGCCTCCGCAGCGAGGCCAGGAGGCCGATCTGGGCAGGTCCTAGGTGGTCGCCGGCAAAGAGGATCTTCTTCCCTGCCGGGATGTCCTCTCCCCTGAAGCGGATATTCTCGTGTCTGGCAGGGATTATGTTTATCTTGACCCGGGCTTTTTCTTCAACAGTATCTTCCCGCCTGACCACGGTATCTGCACCCTCCGGGATCGGGGCGCCGGTCATGATCTTGACGGCCTGGCCCGTGGTGACGGGCTGGCCGGGGAATGACCCGGCAGGCAGCACGGATGCGATTTCAAGGGTCACACCGGCGATCCTCGCATCCTCTGTACGGACCGCATACCCGTCCATGGCCGAGTTGTCGAAGGGCGGTATATCCAGGGTGGAGATGATATCCTCAGCCAGATACCTTCCCAGGGCGGACTCCAAGGTTACCCGTTCCGCCGGCAGGACCGGCATCTTATCCAGGATGATCTCCCGTGCTTTTTCTACCGGTATCATGATCCCTTCCTTATCTAATTATAGGGGCGGCTTTGGGTGTGAAAATACATGATCAGTCAGCTCGCTGTTTCCCATGAGCCGCACGGGTCTCCTTATAGGATACAGTATCCTAAGGGAGCGACTGTTCCAAGTCAAGATTTGATCTCACGATGTCGATGAACATAGCTATGGACCTCAAGGATAACCTTGCGCCTCTGGACATTGAGCTCAAGAAGGTTTCCATGTTGGGCGGGAGCATGGCCATCGTGGTGGTGCCGTACGAGAATATGGACATGGCCCTGCGGGCAAAAAGGGAGATGGACACGGCCATCAGACATGGAGACTATCTCGTGCTTGGGGTATTCGGCTTGGGTGCGGACGAGGCCTCCACACAATTCCTTTCCATTCCGAAGGGGATCGCGGTCTTTCCCAAGGATGGCGGTGATATCCAGGCATTGTTCTTCGAGGCGGTGGAGCGCCTGAACCTGAACAAGGGGAGCTCTCCCTGGGTCAAGAGTCTGTGGGACAGCATTAAGGAGACCTCCGGGCATGGTGGCGACGGAGACGGTGAGGGAAAGCTCCTCACGAATGCCTTCTACCAGTTCTATGCATTCCTGGCCTCACATCCTACAGAAATTAATCTAATCGTTGCCAACATGAGCCTCTCCGACCGACACTGGATTGAAGACCTCCTGCCCTTCGACATGGTGAAGTCTTTCACGGATACTGCAACCGTCCCGGATGAGGCTTTGTCGCAGCTCATCGAGGGCTGGAACTATAAGGAGAAGCTTGAGAGAAAGAGGGACCTTGGGAAGACCACCCTCCGTAAATTCCGTACTATTGAGCATCTCTTTACCCTGCCGTCCATTTCCCGGGAGATCATAGAACTGGCCGGCGATCCCATGGCGGCGTCCTCGAAGATGGCGAAGATTATCGAGAAGGACCCGGTGCTCACGTCCCGCCTTCTGAAGGTGGTGAACTCCGCCTTCTACGGATTCCGCAGGCAGATCGTCTCGGTGGAGCATGCCGTGGTGATCCTTGGTAACGACGAGGTGGTGAACCTGGCTTTCTCCATAGCCGTGCATCAGATCATGGACCGTATCGCGCCGAAGCAGGGGGTACTACTCTGGGAGCACTCCCTCCTGGTGGCCCATCTGGCCCAATGGCTGGGTCCCTTGCTCGGTTGTTCGGCAGTGAATGCCCTCTATACCCTTGGCCTGCTCCATGATTTCGGAAAGATCATCTTCCTCCAGAGAGGATACACGCCGGGTGACCTGACGGCGCTATCCACGCTCCAGGAGCTTGCTGCTGAGGAGAAGGAAACAGGAATGTCCCATGCTGAGATGGGGGCCTTCGTGGCGGAACGGTGGAACCTGCCGGAGGATATCGTTGACGGACTCCTGAGCCACCACCTGCCCGGTAAGGCAAGGGATGTGTGTCTGGCCGTCACCGTGCATCTCGCCGATATGATCGCCCACACGGCGGCCCTGAATCTGGGTGAAGCGAATACAGCCGCGGCACGGTTCCTGGTGCCGGACGTGATGGCCCTGCTGACGGAAGAGGTAATCGCCAAACGGCATGCATATAACCTTACGAGGGTGAAGGCCCTCCTCGATATGTAGCCTCGGAGCCATGGAAAGGGACATTCTCTCAATTCTGAAAGACCGCATCGTATCCCTGGAAGAGGGGTATGAACAGAAGATAGCAGAGCTGTCCCTGCTCAAAGAGCTCGGCGAAGCACTCAAGGGGACGAGCCTCTCGCACTGGAACCAACTCTTCCTGCGCCAGCTCGACATCATCAAGAAGGCTACGGGAATCCACAGCATCTCGGTTATGCTCCTCGACGAGCAGACCAGTAACCTCTATGTGGTGAGCGCATCTCTCATGCGGAACACGCCGAATCGCCCTCCCATTCTGCTCAAGCGGGGAGAGGGAATCGCCGGCAAGGTGGTGGAAAGCGGCAAGACGCTCTACATACCGGATGTGACCAAGGACCCGAATTTTTCCAACAGGGGCACGAACCAGGAAGGCTCACTGGCGTGCGTGCCCATTATATCCGAGGGCAGGTGCATCGGAGTCATTAACTTCCGGGACAATGCCTCAGGAATCTTCGGCCCCAATGACCTGAGGTTCTTCGAGCTCATAGCAGACCAGCTCTCCATCACCGCCTCGCTCGTACGCACCTACCAGGACCTCCTGGAGCTCGAAAAGAAGAGGATAAACCTGAGCAGATACTTTTCCAGGGGACTGGCCGAGCACCTTGTCGCGGACGACCGCATGACGGGTCTCGGCGGACAGAAGAAGATCGTCACCGTCGTCTTTGCCGACATCACCGGATTCACCAGCCTGGTGGAGGAGAACCCGGTGGAACAGGTGGTGGAGGTGCTTAACCGTTATTTCGAGACCGTGGTCCCCATCATCTTCCGGTACGGAGGAATGCTGGACAAGTTCCTGGGAGACGGGGTCATGGCGGTCTTCGGTATCCCCGATGCAACGGACCTTGACCCGGTAAACGCCATCCATTGTGCCGTGGATATCCAGCGCGGGGTGAAGGCGCTCAAGGAAAAGCTGGTGGAAGAAGGATTCTTTCCCATCGAAGTGGGGGTGGGCATAGCGACCGGGCTCGTGGTGGCGGGGAATATCGGAACCGCAGAACAGATGAACTACACCGTCATCGGTGAGCCGGTGAATCTTGCCCAGAGACTCGAATCCATCAGCACCCCCGGAGAGATCGTGGTCAGCAGCCTTACCACGGATGTCATCCCCCCGCACACGGAGATGGATGTAGACTTTGAGGCCATGGGCTCCATCCGGGTGAAGGGCATCCAGAAGGACATCTTCCCTCTGAAGGTGTCCTATGATTGAGCCGGGGAGCATGGTTAGGGTAAGGGTCCCTTTTGCTCTTGACTTCTGTGTACGTTTTCGCTAGTCCATGTCATTACCGATTCATCTGTTCGTGGGTCCTCACATATAAGCAATACCCCACATCAGCTCATATCACCGAAAGGACTTGTTTATGCATTTAGAAGACCTCAAAAAGATGGACCCCAAGGAGCTCCTTGAGACGGCGAACTCTCTGGAGATCGAGGGTTCTGCAACCATGAACAGGCAGGAGCTCATCTTCGCCATACTCCAGGCACAATCCGAAAAGGACGTATCCATATCCGGGAAGGGCGTCCTGGAGATACTCCCCGACGGGTTCGGCTTCCTGCGTTCCGCCGACTACAGTTACCTGCCCGGACCTGACGACATCTATGTATCTCCATCCCAGATCAGGCGATTCAACCTGAAGAACGGCGACGAGGTAAACGGACTCATCAGGCCCCCCAAGGACAATGAACGCTACTTCGCCCTGCTCAAGCTTGAGACCATCAACATGGAGGAACCTGAAGGCGCCAAGCACCGGGTATCCTTCGACAACCTCACGCCGCTCTACCCTATGGAGAAATTCAAGCTGGAGACCGCTACCGACAACCTTACCGGAAGGGTGCTTGATCTGCTTGCACCCATCGGCAAGGGGCAGCGCGGAATGATCGTCTCCCCCCCCAAGGCCGGCAAGACGATGATGCTCCAGAGCATTGCCAACAGCATTACGGCCAATCACCCGGACGTCGTCCTTATGGTGCTGCTCATCGACGAGAGGCCCGAAGAGGTCACCGATATGCAGCGTTCGACCAAGGGCGAAGTCGTAGCTTCCACCTTCGATGAACCGGCGACGCGCCATGTCCAGGTTGCCCGCATGGTCATGGAAAAGGCCAAACGGCTGGTGGAATATAAAAAGGATGTCGTGATCCTGCTGGATTCGCTGACCAGGCTGGCCAGGGCACACAACACGGTGTGTCCTCCATCGGGAAAGCTCCTCTCCGGTGGTATCGACGCCAATGCACTGCAGAAACCAAAGAGGTTCTTCGGAGCCGCGAGGAACATCGAGGAGGGCGGCAGCATCACCATCATCGCCACCGCGCTGGTGGATACAGGCTCGCGTATGGATGAAGTCATCTACGAGGAGTTCAAGGGCACGGGCAATATGGAGATCCACCTGGACCGCTCCATCATGGAACGCAGGGTCTTCCCGGCCATCGATATCTCGAAATCGGGGACCCGCAAGGAAGAGCTTCTCCTGCCCAAGGAACAGCTGGACCGCATCTGGATCCTCCGAAAGCTCCTGAGTCCGCTCAACCCCATAGACAGCATTGAATTTCTGCTGGACAAATTGAGCAAGACACGCCATAATGCCGACTTCTTGGAATCCATGAACAAGTAGGAGTAGAAAGCAATGAAGAAAGGGATCCACCCGGATTACTTCGAGACAACGGTCACCTGCTCATGCGGGAACAGCTTCGCCACGCGTTCCACGAAGAAGGACATCCGCGTTGAAATCTGCAGTGCCTGCCACCCCTTCTATACGGGGCAGCAGAGACTTACCTCCACAGCCGGGAAGGCCGAGCTGTTCAAGAGGAAGTACGGCGAGTACCTGAAAAAGGACAAGCAAGGCAAATAAGTAGCCCCTTCAGATATGCTCGAACGATTGAAGGAGATCGAGGACCGCTACGAAAAGCTCTCCGGTCTCCTCGCCGACCCCGAGGTCCTCAAGGATCCCGCCCAATACACGAATTTCGCCAGGGAGCAGTCCTCGCTGGAGGAATTCATGGTGCCCTATGCCAGGCTCAAGCAGGTGCTTGCCGCGATAGAAGAGAACGAGGCCATGCTTGAGGACCCCGACCCCGAGATCCGATCACTGGTCAAGGATGAGCTCACTGCGTTGCGGGATGAGAAAGACCGCATCGAGACCCAGCTCAAGGCCCTGTTCATCCCCAAGGACCCCAATGATGCCAGAGATGTCATCCTGGAGATCAGGGCTGGCACAGGCGGCGACGAGGCGGCCCTGTTCGCATCTGACCTCTTCCGCATGTACTCCCGGTATGCCGAGGAGAAGCGATGGGCCGTCGAGGTCCTGAGCATCAACGAGACCGGCATCGGCGGCATCAAGGAGGTCATTGCCGGCATCAAGGGCAAGGGAGCCTATTCCCGGCTCAAGTATGAGAGCGGGGTGCATCGTGTCCAGCGAGTTCCGGCGACAGAGGCCAGCGGCCGCATCCATACCTCGGCAGTCACGGTGGCGGTCCTGCCCGAAGCCGAGGAGGTGGATGTCGAGATCGATCCCAACGACCTGAGGATCGATACCTTCCGTGCATCCGGCGCGGGAGGCCAGCACGTGAACAAGACCGAATCGGCCATTCGCATCACCCACATCCCCACGGGCATCGTGGTTTCCTGCCAGGACGAGAAGTCTCAGCACAAGAACAAGGCCAAGGCTCTCAGGGTGATACGGACCCGCATCCTCCAGAAGAGGCAGGAGGACCAGGATCGAGAGATAGCCTCACAGCGACGATCCCAGGTGGGTTCCGGTGACCGGAGCGAGCGGATCCGTACGTACAACTTTCCCCAGGGGCGGGTAACGGATCACCGAATCAACCTGACCCTGCACCGGCTTCCCCTGATTCTGGAGGGGGATATCGACGAGCTCGTCGACGAGCTCTCAGCCCACTACCAGGCCGAGGCACTCAAGAAGACCGGGAGCTGAGGTCATGGCCGCGACGATCTCCTCGGCACGGGCCAGTGCCCGGGGAATCCTCTCTTCCGCCGGTATTGAATCGGCATCTTTGGATGCCGACCTTCTCCTCGCCCTCTGTCTGAATCTCCGGAGGATCGATCTCTTCATCCATCGGGATCGGCCGCTGACGAATGATGAACAGGAAGTCTTCAGCGCACTGGTTTCCCGAAGGGCACGACATGAGCCCATAGCCTACATTACGGGCGAAAAGGAATTCTTCGGGAAGGTGTTCCATGTCAATCCGCATGTCCTCATCCCCCGGCCAGAGACAGAGATCCTGGTGGAACAGGCCGTTGCCCTGGCACCCCGGGGTTCATTGGTCCTTGAGATAGGCGTAGGCTCCGGCGCGGTGATCTGTTCGGTCCTGGCAGAGCGGAATGACCTGTATGGCATCGGCAATGACATCAGTCTTCCTGCCCTCAGGACAGCCAGGGCCAACGCTGACCTTCACCGAGTATCCGGGAGACTGGGGCTCCTGGCGAGCCATACCTTTTCAGGGCTGAAAGGTGAAATGCCGGTCATTCTCGCCAACCCTCCCTACATATCTGAGGACGATGCCCAGATGCTGGCTGACGATGTCAGGCTCTACGAGCCGGGTCGGGCCCTTTTCGGTGGAAAAGACGGGCTCGATATTGTACAAGAGATCATCACCGGCGCACCCGGACATCTTGCCCCAGGGGGCGTGCTCCTCATGGAGGCTGGTATTTCTCAGCAGGAGGCAGTCGAATCCCTGGTGCGCGGGCAGGAAGGTCTTGTGGTAAAAGGCTGGGAGAACGACCTCGCGGGCGTTCCCCGGGTCGTTATCATTGAGAGGGTCCATGGATAAGTTCATTATCTACGGCGGCAACAGGCTCAGGGGAACAGTCAGGATCTCCGGCTCCAAGAACGCGGCACTGCCGGTCCTCTGTTCCTCCATACTGGCGGATGGGCCGTGCACCTACACGAACGTGCCGGAACTCGACGACATCGATACCATCTGCAAGGTCCTTGGACACCTGGGCATTGCATATCAGAAGCCTGAGAAGAATACGGTGGTCCTCGATCCAGCCCGGATCTCGTCTTATGAGGCCCAGTACGACCTGGTCAAGAAGATGAGGGCGTCCATCCTCGTTCTAGGCCCCCTTCTTGCGCGGTACGGACGTGCGAAGGTATCTCTGCCGGGAGGCTGCGCCATCGGGGTGAGGCCCATCGACATGCATCTGAAGGCCTTTGCCAAAATGGGCGCCGAGATCGACCTCTCCCATGGGTATGTCGTTGCCACGGCGGACCGACTGAAGGGGACCCGCATCGTGTTCGACAACACTACGGTGGGCGGTACGGAAAACGTCATGATGGCGGCAGTGCTTGCAGAGGGCACCACCATCATGGAGGGGGCTGCCAAGGAGCCCGAGGTGGTGGATCTGGCAGGGGTGCTCAACGCCATGGGTGCCCACATCGAAGGCGCAGGCGAGAGCACCATGGTCATTGAGGGAGTGAAATCCCTTTCCGGTGTTCGTTATGAGGTGATACCTGACCGAATCGAGACGGGCACCTTCCTGGTGGCAGCGGGCATCACGAAGGGGAAGCTCTCCATTACGGGCGGGCGGGCCGACCATGTCACTGCCGTGATTGACAAGCTCATGGAGATGGGGCTCGATATATCGGAAGGCGAAGGCGAGAGCATAGAGGTCAACGGGGATTACGATCTCAAGGCGGTGAATGTCGATACAGTGCCCTACCCTGGCTTTCCCACGGACATGCAGGCGCAGGTCATGGCGCTGGCCTGTGTGGCGGATGGAGTGACCAGCATAACGGAGAACATCTTCGAGAACCGTTTTATGCACGTTCCCGAACTCATGCGCATGGGTGCGAACCTGGAAGAGAAGGGAAGGACCGTGATCGTGCGGGGCATCGAGCGGTTTCAGGGTGCAACCGTCATGGCCACCGACCTGCGGGCATCGGCGAGCCTGGTTCTGGCTGCCCTGAATGCGAGCGGCTACACCGAGGTCAGGAGGATTTATCACCTGGACAGGGGATATGACGCCCTGGACAAGAAGCTCACTACCCTGGGCGCCGAGGTATCCAGGGAGAGGGGTGGGTTGTGATGAATACCATACGAACCGCTGATCCGGGCTGGAAGGAAAAGCTCAAACACCTGTTGGACCGCATGAGGACGATCCCTTCGGACGTGGACTCTTCGGTCAGGCAGATCATCGAGCAGGTGAGGATCAGGGGTGATGCCGCCCTGTTCGACTATACCAGGACGTACGACGGATATGACCCCCACAGGGACGGGCTCTTCATCGGTCCTGTGGAGATCGAGCAGGCCTACAGGGCCGCGCCCCGCGATATCGTAGAAGCCCTGGGTATAGCGGCAGGGAGAATAGAGGCCTTCCATGCCCACCAGAAAGAACAGTCCTGGTTCATCACCGATGAAACGGGCACCATCCTGGGACAGAAGGTCACGCCGGTAAACAGCGCAGGCATATACATCCCTGGTGGGGCGAACGCATTCCCGTCCACGGTGCTCATGAATGTCATCCCGGCGAAGATCGCAGGGGTCAAGCATATCGTGGTGGTTTCTCCCACACCGGCCGGCCGGGTGAGCCAGGCGCTTCTTGCCGCCGCCCACGTGGCGGGAGTTGAGAGGATCTGCCGCATCGGCGGAGCCCAGGCCATAGCCGCCCTGGCATACGGCACGGAGCGCATCCCCCGGGTGGACAAGGTGGTGGGGCCGGGGAACATCTACGTGGCCCATGCCAAGAGACTGCTCCAGGGAATCATCGGCATTGATGCCTTTGCCGGACCATCCGAGATCCTCGTCATCGCCGATGAAGGGGCGGATCCGAACATCGTGGCTCATGACCTCCTCTCCCAGGCGGAGCACGACGTGCAGGCATCTTCCATCCTCGTCACTCCGTCGTTCAAGCTGGCTCAATCCACACTCAAGGCCCTGGAAGAGGCTATCGAACCGTTGCCGCGTAGGGACACTGTCAGAAAGTCCCTGGAAAACCATGGGGCCTGTATCGTGGTGAGGGATCTGGAGGAGGCGGTTGCCATTGCCAATGAGGTAGCCCCCGAACACCTGGAACTCATGTTCAAGGATTCCTGGGAGTACCTGGGAAAGATTGTCAACGCAGGGGCGGTATTCCTGGGCTATGCGACCCCGGAGGCCATCGGAGACTATGTGGCTGGACCCAATCACACCCTCCCCACGGGTTCCACAGCGAGGTTCTATTCACCGCTCGGGGTCTATGACTTCACCAAGCGCACCTCGGTCATAGGGGTCACCGGGCAGGCCCTCAATACACTGGGTCCCGTGGCGGTGCGCATCGCCCGATCAGAGGATCTGGAGGCGCATGCACGATCTGTCGAATGCCGTCTTGGCAAACAGGATCCTTGAGCGTATTCAGCCGCTGCTGCCCGAGCGCGCCTACCTGGTCGGCGGTTGCATTCGAGATCTGCTGTTAGGCACCGAGCCCTTGGACTTCGACCTCGTAACCTTCAGTCCCACCATGGAACTGGCGGTCACCCTTGCCGGTTCCCTCGGCGGAAAGCCCTTTCTCCTGGACCGGGAGCGAAACGTTGCCAGGGTAGCCGTGAACCGGGGTGAATATACCATCGACATATCCCCTCCCCGCGGCGCTGATATCAAGGCGGATCTCCGGGAGAGGGACATAACCATCAATGCCATGGCATGCCGGCCGGCAGAGGGGATACTCATCGACCCCCTGGGGGGAATGGCCGACCTGAAGGCGAAGCGGATCCGGCTCATCGGAGAAAGGAACCTGCTCGACGACCCTCTGCGGGGCCTTCGGTGCATCAGGTTTGCCGTCCAGCTGGGATACGCCCTTGACGAGCACACCAGGATGCTGGTGAGGAAACATGCAGAGGATCTTACCGGGACTGCCCCCGAGCGGATCAAGTACGAATTCCTCAGGGCCCTGTCAGGTCCCGGGTGTGCATCATTCTTCAATCTCCTGGCCGAGGAGGGGTATGACCGGGTGCTCTTCGGTGATGTTGACGGGGAACAATCGAAACCCTGTCGTATGGAAGTCCTTCGGAGTGCGGAACAACTCCTTCATGATGCAGGGCGAGTTCTTCCCGGGATCGGCGGACACTTCGCTCAGGAGCTGGAACATGGTCTGAAACGGGATGCCGCCTTCAGACTTGCCGCCTTCATCCAGGCAACCGTGATTTCCCTGCCGGAAGACCAGGGTCTTTTCCACAAGCTCCCGACGCGACTTGGTCTGTCGACAAGGGCCCGACGGACCATTTCGGGATCGTTGAAGGGAGCCTTCAGGTTAAAGGGCCTAGCAGGGCAATCTCGTCCGGCAAGGAGCGATCTGTATCGGGTGCTGGTCGAGCATGAGGGGTACATCCCTGAGATGCTGCTCCTGTCCCTGGCTTCCGCATGGACGGAAAAAAAGAACACCGCTGATTCGATTGAGCGGGTTTGCAGAGAACTCTGGGAGTTTTTCATCGGCCAGTATCGGACACAGAAGGCCTGCCCCCTGCTCACAGGACATGAGCTTATGGCCGCCCTGGGGATCACGGCCGGAGCAAAGATCGGTGAGATGCTCCGAGAGGTTGAGGAGGCACGGGCCGACGGCCTCATCAGTTCGCCGGAGGAGGCGCTTCGCTATCTACGCAACAGGGTCTCCCCATGAATCCGGGGAACGAGGGTTCATCCCCTGGTGGAAGGCCGGTCAACGAAGGCATCGGCCGCATTGCGGTTTTACATTCAGGGCAATGTTTGGTATAGTTTCTCTATGAAAGTCGAATCGTGGATGGTCAAAGAGGTCATCACCATCACCAGCAGAGCCGATATCAGAGAGGCCCTGACCGTGATGAAGAAACACTCGGTGAGGCATCTGCCCGTAGTGGACGGGGGGGTCTTCACCGGACTGGTGGCGCTGGGAGACCTCAAGCAGGCCATCATTGCCTCCATGATCGAGCAGCTCAAGGTCAGTGACGTGATGATCCGCGAGCCGTTCACCGTCACCCGGGACACGTCCCTGGAGAAGGCGGCCCAGATCATCTATGAGAAACGCATCGGCTGCCTGCCCGTGGTGGAGGATGGAGAGATCGTGGGGATCCTCACGGTCAACGATATTCTGAAGGCCTTCATCGAAATTATGGGAGTTCTCAAGGGAGGCAGCCGGATCGATGTCATCCTCAAGGATGTGCACGGCTCTTTCGACGAAGTGGTATCCATCATCGAGGCCAAAGGGGGATACATCATCAGTGCCGGCATGACCATGAACGGAGAAGAGAACGTCCACCACTTCCGCATCTCCGGGGGGGACTCCGGCGAGATCGCCCGTGAGCTGGCAAACACGGGTTATCGCGGCGTCAAGGTCATCGATTGACCTGAAGGCGCCCCATCACTTCTTCCGGGTCCAGGCCCTCCACCGCGACGAGCTTGTTCCTCCCTTTCTTTCCTTGGACGATCGTTACCTTTGATTTTGCCACCGCCAGACGTTTGGACAGAAACCTGATGAGGGCTTCATTGGCCCTGCCCTCCACCGGCGGTGCATTCAGGCGGATGGTCAGGGCATCGTTTTGGACCTCTCCGGGGCCTTCTTTTGATGAATTCGGCTGCACCCTGATGCTCAGGAGTGCCGATCCCCCCTTGTTCCTACACCACATGCCCCTGGATCCATGCCTGGTATGATTCAAGAACGGCCTTGAGTTCGGCCAGGAGCGAGGCCCGTTTGTTCTGGATCTCTGCAAGCCCCAGTTCCATCTCCTGTTTTGTGTGCTCTGCCTCCTTCAGGATCTCCCGGGCCTTCTGCATTGCCTGGGCCTGCATCTCCTGGGCCCGTTGCTCCGCCTCGGCCTGTTTATGATTGGCAGCGGCACGGATGTCGGCAGCCTTCTTTTCCGCCTCGGCAAGGATACCTTTCGCGTCGAGGTCGGCACGTTTCATCTTCTCTTCGGAGAACTGTTTGACGGACAGGAACAGGTCCTCCATATCCTTCTGTCTGCTTTTTATCGTTTCGATCTCGCTCTTGAGCAGGGAATTCTCCTCGATGAGCATCTCCATGTCCTCGGCAATGTCCATAAGAAAGGCAATGACCTCGTTCCTGTCAAACCCGGAGAGCTTGGTCTTGAAGCGCTGCTCCCGAATCATCTCGGGCGATAGCTTCATTTAGAGGCCCCCTTTCAGCCGGAACCCGGTTTCGATGATGGTCCTGGCCAGGGCATACTTGAGGAACACGATGGCAGCGATGACGATGATCGGGGAAAAATCGATTCCCCCGACCGACAGGGGAAGGCGTCTTCGAATCCAGACAAACAAAGGATATGTGGCCCCCCGGAGAAAACGGACGATGGGATTGTACGGGTCCGGATTCACCCAGGAGATGAGCGCGCCGATGATGACGATCCACATGTAGATGCTCAGGAGGATATCCAAGACATTGCCCAATCCTATGAGAATATTGCCCAGGATATACATGGCCCTCTATCCACCTCCCTTGCGAGTACTCATTGTCTAATGTGCAGGTTTCATAGACGGATTGCAAGGGATTTTCGTGTATTCCGCGTAACCGCACACGGGTGCTTGCGGAGGGCACCAAGCTCTGCTAAAGCTTGGGGTGTGAAATTATCGCGGGTTGAGATCAAGGGCTTCAAGTCCATTGCGAAAAAGACCACCCTGGAAGTATCCACAGGGGTGACCTGTATTGCGGGGCCCAACGGGTGCGGTAAAAGCAATATCATCGATGCCCTCAGATGGACGTTGGGCGAGCAGTCAGCCAAGTCCCTGCGGGCATCGGCCATGAACGAGGTGATCTTCTCGGGTACCCAGGATGTGGGGCCGAGCTCCATGGCCAGCGTCACCCTGGAGTTCGTCAGGGACGGTGGGTCGTTCCCCAAGTCCCTGGAGGGATTCGAGCAGGTCTCCATAACCCGGCGGCTCTTTCGTTCAGGCGATAGCGAGTATCTCATCAACAATGTGAAGTGCCGTCTCAAGGACATCACGGACCTGTTTCTGGATACGGGACTGCACAGAAACGGCTATGCCATTATCGAGCAGGGCAAGGTCAAGGACATCATCCAGGCAAGGCCCGAGGAGATCCGCTACCTCATTGAGGATGCCGCCGAGGTGGGCAGGTTTCGCATCAAGCGTACCGAGGCACTGCGGCGACTGGAGGCCACCTCACGAAACCTGGAACGGATCAATGACATGCTGGGCGAGGTTACAAAGCAGCGGAACGACCTGAAGTCACAGGCCAACAAGGCGAAAAGATACCAGGAACTGCGGGCAGAGAGCAATGCACTCTCGTGGCTCACCATGGCGTACGACCTCAGGGATATCGCAGCTCTCAGAAAAGCCTCCGGGGAAGAGCTTGCCTCCATTGAAGGCAGGATAGGATCGGCCGAAAGCCTGAGTTCTGACTTCAGGAAGAGGCTCATCGCCCTCGAGGCCGAGAGCTCCCGGCACAAGACCGAGATGGAACAGATTGCCTCCCGGTTGAGTGAGACCGAAGCGGCTCTACTTCTGGCTCGGCGGGAGATGGAAGCTTCCCGGACACGGTTGGGCGATATAGATGCCACCATGGCTATGGTCACCCAGAATCTGGAGGAAAGCCGGAGGTCAATCGAAGAGGAGAAGTCACGCTCGGAGATCTATCGGACGGAGCAGGAGACGATCCAAAAGGAAAGCGAAGGGGTTGAGTGGGACCTCCAATCCTTGCAGGCGGGTTTGACTGCCCGCGAGAAGGATCTCGACGCCCTGGAAAGACGCTATCATGAAAAGAGAGCCTCCCTCTTCGAGGTTATCACGGAGGTGAGGGCTATCGATCTGCGAGCCCAAGAGTTCCTGGACCGTCATAAGGAGGTTCTCTCGACCCTCCGGCGCAGACAGCAGGAAATAACCGCTCTGGCCGGGCGTGATGATGAGTTGTCGAAGGAGTTCGTTGAACTGGAAGAAGGGTTTTCCCGGGTTGATCAGGCGCTGCAGCCCCTCCGGCAGGAGATCGAGGCCTGGTCGGTTTCGATGGATGAGGCCCGGGGCCGGATCGAGGACGGAACCAGGGAGATGGTAGAGCTGGAGAAGGAAAGCGCAGAGATTTCCGCAAAGCTCACCATGCTGGACAGGATTATTGGGGCAGAAGAGCAGAAAGGCCAGGGGGCTCGGATGTCCGCCAACGGCGCCAAAAAGGTCGGGGATACCCTCAGTGTAAGGGAAGGGTTCGAGGCGGCCGTTGGCAGGTCCATGGGAAATGCCCTGGACTTCCTGATCTTCCGTGACCATGAAGAGATCCTTTCACTTGAGGATTTCAGGTCAAGGGGGCCCGGTTTCGTTATCGAACAGCCCCATATCGGAAACCATGAAAAGCCTGTCCCCTCCGGGGACATGGGTGTGCTGGGGCAGCTCAGGGACTTCATAGAAACCCATGATGGCTATGAAGTAGTCGTACATGCATTGTCCCAGAACATGTGGGTGGTGGACGGACTGGAAACGGCGGTATCGTTGTGGAAAGGGGGTCACAGGAACTGCAGCTTCGTGACCGTCGACGGCATGATCCTGGAATCCTCCGGAGTCATCAGGACCACCCATGAGCACACCAAATATGCCGATGTACTCAAAGCCAAAACAGAGAAGAAAGTCCTCACCGCCCGGGGCATGATCCTTAAGGCGGACATGGAGAAGCTGCAGGAGGGTCTTCGTCTTGCCAGAGAAGAACTCCGTGAACTCACGACTCGACATGATGCAGGGATCAGCGCCCTGAGGAACCTGGAAAAGGAACGGTCTGCCTTGACCGAGAAGAGGCAGGCAGTCCTCGGGCAGCAGGAAAGGATACAGGAGCAGCGAAAGACGCACGAGTCGGACCTGAAAGGTATGCAGGAGCTCTGTGAAAGGCTCCAGGCCCAGGCCACAGACCTTGCCGGGCATAAGATGGAGCTTGAAAGGGAGCGAGCGCTGAGGGAAGAGGCACTCAAGTCCCTCGATGAAGAGAAGCTCGCCTTTAAGGCAAGGTTCTCCTCTTCCCAGGAGGAGATCCAGACGGTCCGGGAACGCCTCCATAAGCTGAAGGTGATGGCAGCCGAAAAGGCGGCCGCCTACAAGGCGATGACAGAGAATCTGGAAAAGAGGAACCTGGCCGTGAACAAAGATCTGGCCAGACTTGAGGAACTGACAGAGACCAGGAAGTCAGTGGAGCTCTCGATTGAGATATGTCATCGGAATATGGAGCATATGCAGGAAGCTATCGGAAGCCTGAAGGCCCAGTACGACGGAGTTTTTCCTGAATACGAGAAGGTCCTGCACTTTCTCCTGTCGGCCAAGGAAGAAGCCGGGAATCTTCGCAGCAGCATCGATGAACTGGAGAGGTCCCGCTCGGAGATTCTCCTGAAGAGCAAGGAATATGAGGTTGCCTACTCCATGAACCTGGAGAGGATGGAGGGCCGGTTCGGCCCGGGCACTCCGGAGATACCTGAGGACTTTGATGCTCTCCAGGCCAGACAGAAGGTGGCCGAGCTCGAGGAACGCATCGAGAGGATGGGACAGATCAACTTCGCCTCCCTGGAGGCCTTCGATCAGGCCCAGAAACGGTGGGATGACCTCCACCGGCAGTACGAGGACATAGTGCGGGCAAGCACTCGCCTCAGGGAGGTCATCTCAAGTATTGAGCGACAGAGTCTCAAGGCGTTCAATGCCACCTTCACCCTTGTGCGGGAGAACTTCCGGGAGATCTTCACGTCAATGTTCGGCGGAGGCAAGGCGGATCTGGTCATCGCCGAGGGCGAAGAGATGGAGGCCGGAATCGAGATATTCGCCTCCCCCCCATTCAAGAGGCTCAAGGCCATGAGCCTCCTGTCGGAAGGGGAGAAGACGCTGACCGCCACCAGCTTCATCTTCGCACTGTTCAAGGTGAATCCTTCTCCGTTCTGCATCTTGGATGAGGTGGATGCACCGCTGGACGACGCGAACATCATCAGGCTCAACAGGCTTATTAGATCGTTCTCCGGCCAATCACAGTTCCTCATAGTGACCCACAACAGACATACCATGGAGATGGCCGACATACTCTACGGCGTCACTTTTGATGTGCCGGGGATCAGCAAGGTGGTTTCCATGGTCTTGAATGAAACAAGGGGATAAAACAATTCTTCGGCAAGGGTAAATATTTACCGTTTCCCCCTTTCTTTTTTTAAAAACCCAGCCTAATAAAGAGTGTTATGCCGTGCATGTAAATTGCAGGTAAAAACCAAGAGGTATGGTATCATGACACGTTTCATTGCAGTCACATCCGGAAAAGGGGGAGTGGGCAAGAGCAATTTTGTGCTCAATGTTGCCATAGGCCTGGCAGCCATGGAATCCAATGTGTTGATCCTGGATGCCGACCTGGGGCTGGCGAACCTCGATGTACTCATGGGTATCCGTCCCCACAGGACACTGGAAGATGTCATCCAGGGTCGGGCAAGCCTCCAGGACATCATCGTCAGGACTGAGTATCGTGTAGGTCTGATCCCCGGGTCCTCAGGCTTTCAGTACATGGCGGATCTCGATAAGGGGCAGATCGGGAATCTCCTGAGTGCCGTCAGGGATGTCACCCGGGACACCGACTTTCTCCTCATCGATACGGCCTCGGGTATATCCACGAGTGTCGTCTCATTCCTCATGGCGGCCCCGGAAGTGGTTGTAGGGGTGAACGACGAACCCACAAGCCTCACTGATGCCTATGCCCTCATCAAAATCCTGAAACGTAACGGCTACGAGGGCAGGATTTCCCTGTTCGCAAGCCAGACCAAGAACAGCACCACAGGGCACGTCATCTACAAGAAGATATCCTCTGCCGCACAGAAGTTTCTGGATTTTCAAGTGGAGTTTCTCGGGAGCGTCTATGCCGATGACAAGCTGCCCAGGGCGGTGAAGGACCAGGTTCCGGCCATCGTCCGGTATCCTACCTCGGATATCGCCCGATGCTATCGGGTGATAGCACTTACCATGCTTGGACAGAAGAGCGTGAGCGTCGACCTTGAGAAGCTCTGGTCTCGGCTGGTCGCCATGATTATGAAGGGCGGACGTCCCAAGGCAATGAGGGCAGTCTCCTTCAATGGAGAGGTTTCCTCCCTGTCTTTGGAAAAGACCGTCCAGGACATCCTTGACGAGCAGCGCAAGACCCGCATACTCCTGGAGCGACTGCTCACGACCCTTGAAGAGAGGGAGTTGAATTCCATGGGACACAAGGGCTACTCCGTATGATAGCGAGCATTGAAACCACCTGCGGGCCGTTGTGGATATCGGGGGGGGAAGATGCGGTGGATGCCGTTTCGTGGAGCCCCCTCGAAGGAATAAGGCACAGGGGAGAACTGGACTGGATACTCCTTGCCTTGGAGGCCTACTTCAATGGCAGGATCCGGCAATTCCCCGGAAGTCTTCTCTTCATGGGGCCGGGCATCCTGTGGACCCGCATGTATAGGGAAATACGGCCGCTGCTGAGCTCCCAAGAGATACTCTCCGTCATTGCAGGCATACCTTTTGGATCAACCATGACCTACGGCGAGATCGCCTCCCGGATCGGCAAGCCCGGTGCGGCCCGAGCCGTGGGAGCTGTCTGCAGGTCGAATCCTCTTCCCGTCATCATCCCCTGCCACAGGGTGGTGGGAGCTCGATCCATAGGTGGTTATTCCCCGGACGTCCGATATAAGGAATATCTTCTGAGTATGGAGAGTGGTGCCAGGTGATCAGAAGACTGAGCACTGCAGGACCATCCAATCGCAAGAGGTGCCATGTAACGATTATGCCGGAAATAATTGTCGGCACCTGCCATCTTTCTTCCTATAATGGCAAACACTTATGATTTTTCCCAAGCTCCAGGGAGAGGTGTTCCGACGTTTCCATTTGACAAGGAGGACCCAGTGACATAGGGAGACCGTGTGCTTGAGAGATGTATCAGAAGGATTAAAGATGAACCCGCTTATTGACCTGCACAACAGGCACATCAGGTATCTCAGGATCTCCATAACGGACAGGTGCAATTTGAGGTGTCGGTACTGCATGCCAGCGGGGGGAATCTCCTGGGTTCCCCATGATCAGGTGCTGACCTATGAGGAAATGTTGAGGATTCTCAGGATCTGTTGCTCCAGAGGGGTGGAGAAGGTCAGGATAACAGGTGGAGAGCCGCTGCTGAGGAAGGGTATTGTGGATTTCATTGCCCGGGCCAACGCCATTGGTGGAATCAGGGACCTGACGCTCACCACGAATGGTATACTCCTGGAGGCTCTTGCTCCCCAACTGAAGGCTGCGGGCCTGAGGCGGGTGAATGTGAGCCTTGATACCCTCGACAAAGAGAAGTTCGCATATATCACCCAGGTCGATGCATTCGATAAAGTTATCAGAGGTATATGTGCAGCCCACGAGCACGGTCTGAGCCCTGTCAAGATCAATGCCGTGGCCATTCGCGGTTTCAATGACGGGGAGATCGCGGATCTTGCGAGACTGACCATGGCACTGCCAGTGGAGGTACGGTTCATTGAACTCATGCCCATCGGGTGCATCACCAAGTATCCGGAGCATGAGAATATCAATGCCATCGAGATCAAGGCGGCCATCGAGCAGGAATTCGGCCCCCTGGAGATGATTGAGAGGGGCCTGGGTCCTGCATGGAGATACCGGATCCCCGGCGCCAAAGGGAATATAGGACTCATAGGGGCGTTGAGCGAACGAGACTTCTGTGGTTCATGCAACCGTATCCGCATTACGGCCAAGGGGCAGTTGAGGCCGTGCCTGTTTTCCGAGGAAGAGGTCGATCTGATGGGGCCCATGAGGAGAGGGGTATCGGACGAGGACCTGGAGGCGCTCATCGAGGAGGGGGTCAGGAGAAAACCTCCAAGACACGGGGTATGCCGGGGGATGGATCTCCTCCGTGATATTCCACGGGCCAGGATGTCCGATATCGGCGGGTGAAAGGCTCAGGCCCGTGCCTGGGACTGTACTGTTTCAATGAGTCGGTTAAAGGACAGCAGGTCTTTCTTGAACAGGACCTTGTTGGTGTTCAGCAGGGAGAGCCCTGCCATCTTTTCCTTTTTCTTCTTCTCGGACGTCCACGCCACCTTGCAGTACAGGGAAATATCCCCAATGCCGTAATGATCTTCAATGGCAAGCTTCACGACGGACCCCACCGGAATTGTGGCTCCTGATATGCAGACACCCTCGGCGCATGCATTGATGAGGGTTATTGACTTCATATCCTCGCTGATCTCGACGGATCCTTTGACATCTGGAAAGGGTATGCGCTCGTGGATCCTCTTTTCTTTTCCGGCCTTCATGGTGCATCAAAAATACATGCGAGACATGGTTTCTGTCAAGACGCGATGAGAGCCATGACAGGGTGTCCCTCTCAACGATGCCCGAGGACCCGGTCGCCCTTCGATGCACCTTCTCCAGGATGGCATGTGTTCGGGCCATGGTATATAATGGAGCAAGAAGCGGATCCGGCATCGATGAAATGGTTCTTCAAGCTCTGATGAGGGGGGTTCCATGGACTTCGATCTATCGGAGGAGCACCTGATTCTCAAGGAATCAGTACGACGGTTCGCCCTGCAGGAAATCGAGCCCCGGGCGGCAGGGATGGACAGGGACGAGGCTTTTGATGAATATCTCTGGGACAGGGGCAGAGAGCTCGGATTCGTTGGCATGGGCATCAGTCCGGAGTATGGCGGTAGCTTCAACGGCCATCTATCGCTGGGAATCATGGCCGAAGAGGTGAGCAAGGTCGACCCCGGCGTGGCGGTTGTCTTCGGGGCCCACTCGGTATTGTGCGCCAACAATATCGAACGGAACGGGACGGATGCCCAGAAGAGGAAATACCTCCCTGCCCTTGCATCAGGGAAGAGGCGGGGCTGCATGGGCATCACCGAGCCGGATGCCGGATCGGACGCCCTGTCCATCCGCACAAGGGCCCTCAAGGTCGGCCGGACCTATGTGCTCAACGGAAGCAAGATGTTCATCTCGAACGCACCCATAGCTGATACGGCCCTGATCTATGCCACCACCGATCCATCCCTCGGGCATGGCGGGCTGTGCGCTTTCATCGTGGAAAAGGATTTCCCCGGATACCAAACGGGAAGGAGCCTGTCCAAGCTGGGGCTCCGGTCCTCGCCCACGGGGGAGATCGTCCTGGAGGACTGTGTCGTCCCGGAGGAGAACCTCCTGGGCGGAGTCGAGGGAACCGGACTGTCCATCATGTTTTCAGGCCTAGACGTGGAACGCATCCTCTGGAGTTGTCAGGCTGTCGGCATTGCCACGGCGGCCTTCGACGCGGCGCTCAGGTATGCAAAGGAGCGCAGGCAGTTTTCCCAGCCCCTGATCAATTTCCAGATGATCCAGGACAAGCTCGCCAACATGCTCGTGGAGATCGAAGCCGCCCGTCTGATGGCGTACCATGGTCTTGTATGCCTTGACCGGGGGAGGAAAAGGCAAACCAGGATGATAGCAGCACAGGTGAAGCTCTATGCCTGTGAGATGGTCAACCGCATAACCTCTGATGCCCTGCAAATCCACGGCGGGTACGGATATATGAAGGAGTTCCCCCTGGAACGTTACCTGCGGGACGGCAGGGCGTATGCCATAGGGGCGGGAACGAGCGAGATCCAGAAGCTCATCATCGGTGGCTACCTCATGGCTTGAAAGCAGATAGGTAAATGCTGTGCAGGGCTCTATGCGCCGATAGGATTGATGAACAGCCGGAAATCACCGGATGGGAGAGACACTATGATCAGAGATATCAAGAAGATGGCGGGCAATCACTACGATGTACTGGTTATAGGAGGAGGCATCACCGGGGCCTTCATTGCCTGGGACAGCACGCTTCGGGGCTTGAAGGTCGCCCTCATCGACAAGGGGGACTTCGGTGCAGCCACCTCGGCGGCAACCTCCAAGCTTATTCACGGGGGTCTTCGTTATCTCAAGACCCTTGAGGTAGGACTGGTCCGTGAATCGCTCCAGGAGCGCAGAATCATGGAGATCATCGCCCCGCACCTCGTCTACCCCCAACCCTTCGTCTTCCCGGCGTATGGTTGGGGAATGAGAGGAATGCCTGCGGCAGTTTCAGCCATGGTGTTCTACGATACGCTTTCCTATGACCGGAAATGGGTCAATGACGACGACAAGAAGATCCCCGGACATGAGACATTCTCTGCGGAGCAGATTCTCAAGATAGAACCAATCCTCGACCCGGCAGACCTCAAGGGCGGGGTCATCTACTACGACTGTCAGATGTACAATCCCGAGCGGCTTACCCTTGAACCAATCCTGTCGGCAGTGGAATACGGAGCCGAGGTGGCGAATTATGTACAGGCCGAGGACCTCCTCCGGGAAGGGGACCGTGTCACCGGGGCGCGCGTGGTCGATCTCATGGAGAACAGGGAGTATGACCTCAGGGCCTCGGTCACGGTGAATGCCTCGGGACCTTGGGCAGATCTGATCCTCGGAAAGGTCAGGGGCAGGAAGCACCATGGACTCATACGCTCCAAGGGCATCCACATCATTACCAGGCCTCTGTACAAGGACCATGCCATGGTCCTGCAGACCAAGTCCGGCAGGCACTTCTTCATCATCCCTTGGCGTGGGCACAGCCTCATCGGTACCACGGATGTCGTTTATAAGGGACACCCTGACGATTTCAAGGTCACCGAGGGCGACATTGCGGATTTCCTCGAAGAGATCAATGTCACCGTGCCTGCCGCCAGGCTGACCCGGTCAGATGTTCAGTTCCAGTACGGCGGCCTGCGGCCCATTGTGGAGAAGGAAACGAGTGTGGAGGTGGAGGTATACGATGCCTCCCGGAAGTACGAGCTTTACGACCACGAGGCTGATGAAGGGATACGGGGCTTCATTACCGCCATAGGAGGGAAATATACCACTTCGCGCAACATGGCCCGACAGCTTGTGGACATGATCTTCCTCAAGCTGGGCAGGAAGGCGGTTCCCTGTCAGACGCACACGACTCCCCTCCTTGGTGGAGAGATCGGGAGGTTCGCAAGCTTTGTGGAGCGGGCAAAGATAAGGAAGCCTGCGGGACTCTCCGATGATGTCGTGCTCAACCTTTGCCGTAATTACGGGAGCCGATATCTTGATGTCATAGGGGCAGGGGAAAAGAAGGTTCATTTGAGCCGTGTCTGTGAGCAGTTTCCGGATATCTGGGGCGAAGTGCTCCATGCGGTAAGGCATGAGATGGCCGTGTGTTTAAGGGACGTGCTCTTCCGGCGGACAGGGCTGTGTACCCTGGGCAATCCCGGTGATGATGTTGTCGAACGGGTGGCCGAATTCATGACCAAGGAGCTCCGGTGGAAGAAGGCCAGGAAGAATGAGGAGATGGAAAAGGCCCTGGATGTTTTTGCGGTGAGGGAAGAAGGTGCGGATTGACAGGACGGGTATCGCATTGGACCAGGCGTTGTTCACCGGTAACAGCTTCGAGTTGGGAAAGGCCGCGGACAGGCTCAGGAAGCCCTTCACCAGGATCATGGCCCAGGTTCTCCTGTCCGGGCTGCATAATCGGGAGATGGAGGGGCTGAGGCCGCGGAGTTCCTCATGCACGGCAGAAGAGCCCTCCTGATCAATCCCTGGATATACGACTTCGCCGCGTATGATCTGTGGGCTAAGCCGCTGGGGCTTCTGTACATCGGGGCACTCCTGCGGGAAAACGGCTGCAGCGTCGAGTTGTTAGACTGCCTGGGCACGGAAGGAACAACCGGGAGGAAACCGGGTGGTCACGGCAGGTTCATCCGGAGCAAGGTCCCCAAGCCACAGCAGCTTTCCTCCATCCCGAGGCATTATGCCCGGTACGGCATCAGCCCGGAGGCATTCATACAAAAGCTGAAGAACAATCCTGTCCCCGATGTCGTGCTTGTAACCTCCATGATGACGTACTGGTACCCAGGAGCCTTTGAGGTCATCCGCCTGGTAAGGGAACATGTCCCGGGTGTGCCGGTGGTCCTCGGAGGGGTTTATGCAACGCTGTGCACTGACCATGCACGGCTGTTCTCAGGTGCCGATCACATCATCACGCACGAAGGAGAGCATGGCATTCTGAATCTGCTGGGAGAACTCTGGGGAGAAACACCTGAGTATGTACCGGATATGGATGATCTTGACTCCCTGCCCTACCCCTGCTTCGATCTCATCCCTGATCTGGGCTATGTCTGTATCCGGGCAAGCAGGGGATGCCCGTATTCCTGCACGTACTGCGCGTCCTCGTATCTATGCGGCCGACAGCGAATGCGTGATGCGGCCAAGGTGGCCGATGAGATCGAGTTTTGGGAACGCCGTCATGGGGTGTCTGATTTCGCCTTTTATGACGATGCGCTGTTCACCCCTCACGACCATGCCCGGATGCTCCTGGAAGAGATCTCCGCCAGAGACCTGAGTGTGCGGATCCACTGCCCCAACGGGCTCCATGCCAGGGAGATCACGGGAGACATGGCCGTGCTCATGAGAAAGGCCGGCTTCTCCACCATCAGGCTTGGTCTGGAAACGGCAGATGCGGCAAGACAACACGCCACCGGCGCCAAGGTGACCAGCGAAGAGCTCACGGGAGCCATGGAGAGCTTGCACCTGGCCGGGTATGCCCCGGATGATATCGGGGTGTACATCCTCTGCGGGCTTCCGGGACAGGATGCTGAAGAGGTGGCGGACACGGTGCGGTTCGTCAAGGCGCATGGAGGACGGCCTCGCCTGTGCGAGTACTCACCCATTCCCCATACCGTGGAGTGGGAGGAGGCCGTCCGGACGAGCCCGTATCCCATCGAGGATGAGCCGTTGTTCCACAACAACACGCTGCTGCCCTGCAGAAGCCAACGGCTGACCTTGAGCGACTATGAGGCCCTCAAGTGTATGCTCTGAGACAGCCAGGAAAATCTTTGCCCACGGTTCAGGCTGACTTTGCCTGGATGCCCTTGATGACGGCCGTCAGCACGTCATTGACAGGAGTCGGCACGTTCAGCTCCCGGCCGTACCTGCTGATGGCGCCGTTGAGGGCATCGATCTCCGTGAGGCGGGACCCCTTGGCCATATCCTGGAGCATGGAGGACCGGTGCAGTGCGGTGGGAGGGAGCTGCACATCGGTTAGGATGGAGTAGTACGCCTCGGCACTCTCGTAGGGAAGGGTTATCCCCTTGGCATGGGCCACGGCGAAGATTTCCTCGACAACCCTGTGCATGACCGTCATGATCTCAGGGGTCTCCCGGAGTGAACCGTAGGGGACATTCAGGATGGCGCCCAGGGCATTGAGAGAACAGTTGTACAGCACCTTGCCCCACAGGAACGAGGCGATCTCGTCGCTCACGGCAGTGGGTATGCCTGCTTTATTAAGATGATCGCAGACCAGCTGGATCTTCTCTTGCGGGGCCGTGCCCGACGGCGATCCCAGGAGCACTTTATCCGCATAGACGGTGACCCTGGCTGTCCCGGGTTTTTCAACCTCTGCGCCGAAGATGACCCGGGCCCCCACCGTCCTGTGCCACCCCACGGCCTGAGCGATGGCGTCCCAGTTCCCGAGCCCGTTCTGGATGGAGAAGACGAGACTGTCTCCGTGGACGAAGGGAAGGGTCTGCGTCATGACCGATGCGGTGTGGTAGGACTTTACGCTCAGCAGGACCGTATCGAAGGTCCCGGAAAGTCTTTCGGTCCCGTAGAAAGCCTTAACCGGGCCGACGGCGTGCTCCCCCCAGAGCCCCGTAATGGTGAGGCCCTGCCCCTGCATGGCCTTGAGGTGATCGTCCGCACCCACAAAGGTCACATCATGGCCAGCCTCGGCTAGCAGTCCGCCGAACACGCTCCCAAGGGCGCCAGCACCCATGACCAGGTATTTCATGGAGGATCCCCTCACCCGGCCTCGGCAAGCATCTGTTCACAGGCAGGATATCCCATGCTCGAGAAGGATCCCGGCTGCAACCTCCACCGCAGGTACCCATGGATGGAAGCGATGGCGTCCTGGGGGGTGCGGTATACCGCCATACCCGCCTTCCGGAAGATGGAGTACATCTTTATTCGCACCTCTTCTATATCCAGGAGGTTCTCCGTGAACTGAGAGAGGATGGGGATGACCGGCTTGTCCGTCTTCTGTGCCGCTTCCACAATGGCATACGGCCCGCTCTCGATCTGGTCTCTCTGGAAGGAGGTGATGAAGTCCAGGGAGAAGTAGGGAATGATCGCGTCGATATGGTCGTCCTGTGCCATGGCCTCGATGGTGTGGGCCATGATGGTGAAGTCGAATCCGTAGAATCCGAGGTCCACCGGATTCGTGGTGCTCGTGTTCACGTTGCTGATGCGCAGGCTGATCTGTTTCTGGACATCCTCCGAGAGCTCGGGCAGGGACAGCCCCGCCAGGGTCGAGAAATCGGTGAAGAGGACGGAGGTCCCGCCGCCTGCCCCCAGGAATCCGAGACGTTTGCCGGCCGGCGTCTTGTCTGCAACGGCCATCATGGTCATGTCCACCAGCTGCTCGAAATTCAGTGCCTCGATCACACGCTGCTGCCTCATGGCAGCGGTCCAGATCTCGTGGCTCGCCGCCATGGCTCCCGTGTGGGAAAAGGCGGCCTTGGCGCCCTGCGCCGTTATGCCGCCTTTGAGAATGACCACGGGCTTCCTGGCAGTCGTCTTCCCGAGGGCTTCCATGAAGCGCCTGCCGTTCTTGATATCTTCTATATAGCCGGCGATCACCTTGACCGTGTCGTCCTCTGCCAGGTATTCAAGATAGTCTTCCACCCTCAGATCGATCTGGTTGCCGTAGGAGACGATCTTGTTCAGTTCGAGGTAGCGTGCACCGGCCATGCGCATGAAGTTGTGGGTCATACCGCCGGACTGGCCCAGGAAAGCCACGGTGCCTATGCCGCTCAGCGGTGCCTTGGGTACGTCGCAGGTGACGCCGGATGACTGGCAATGGATGCCGATGCAGTTGGGGCCTACGATCCTCGTGTCGCCCGCTCGAGCCGCCTCCACCATGGCCGCCTCGAGCTCCTTGTTCCCGACCTCGGAGAATCCCGAGGTGAAGAAGTGCAGGTATCGGATGCCCTTCCGGGCGGCCGCCTTCACCGTTTCCAGGGCCTTGTCGGCCGGTACCGCAGCTATGGCAAGATCCACCGATTCAGGGATATCATCCAGGGAGGCATAGACTTTAACTCCGGCGATCTCTCCATACTTGGGGTTGACCGGGTAGAGCCTCCCCTTGAAGCCCGCCATCTGGAGCAACTGGTAATACGGCATCTTGCCTCCGCCCAGGTGCGGAGATGCTCCGACTACCGCAACACTTTCTGGATAAAAAAGCCTTTGAAGATCCATACATACTCTCCATCTATGTTGCACAGAATGTGTTATGATCATAGCATATTACCAAAACCCCTTCCATACTGCCAGTTATTTCGTTCATTCCTCCTTGGCGCATAACCCTGCATGAAAAGCCTTGAATCTTTCTGTCTGAACAACTAGATCGTAGAGAATGTACCAGGGGCCGAACTTTTTCCATTCCATCCGGATACAGCCGCCGGAAAAAGAGATCTATGCGCGGCTTGGGTTCAGGAAGGGCATAACCGAGCTGAACCCTGCGGAACGGGATGCCATAAACCGCACCATCGAGGATGCGGCCGGGCTGGTCTCGATCAAGGGAGCTGCCCGGGTTATGGGCCTCAGGAGCGTGGGGGAGAATGGGGTTACCCTGGAGGACGAGACCGTTCTTCCGAGCAGGGCGCTGGCAGTGATGCTTGCCGGAAGCTCAGGCGTGCTGCTCATGGGAGCCACTGCGGGACCGGACGTCATGGAAGCCATCGCCTCCTGCTCAATGGGAGACCTCACCCGGGCAGTGATCCTCGATGCTGTTGCCAGTGAGATGACCGATGCCGCCCTGAGCTGGATTATGGACTATGTGGGACAGGATCTTCTGCGCAGCGCCCGGCGGCTCACGAGGAAACGTTTCTCAGCCGGGTACGGGGATTTCTCCCTGGAGAACCAGTGGGACATCTATACCCTGCTGAGCCTTGGCTCCATAGGCATTACCATGACCCCCACCTGTGTCCTCATTCCTGAAAAGAGCGTCACGGCGGTTGCCGGGGTTTTGTCATTGACATAATATCCGTCAAAGGGGAGAGAGTTTCAGAGTGAACACAAGGCAGAAGATACTGAACAGGATCCGTCGTAAGGTGCTCATCCTGGATGGCGCCACAGGGACCGAACTCCAGGCCCTGGGAATGCCCCATGGGATGTCCCCCGAGCTGTACAGCATCACCAACAGGGATGCCACCCTGTCCGTCCATCGCGGATATCTGGATGCTGGCTCGGACATCATCTATACATGCACCTTCGGGGCAAACCGCTACAAGCTTGCACAGTATGGCATCACCGATGTCCATGACGTGAACAGGCGCCTCGCCGGTTTCGCCAGGGAAGCCGCTGGCAGGAAAGGGCTCGTGGCAGGGGATATGGGGCCGACGGGAAGGTTCGTGGAGCCCTTCGGCGACCTCGGATTCGAGGATGCCGTGGCCTGCTACAAAGAGCAGGCCCTTGCCTTGCTCGAAGGGGGGGTGGACCTCTTCGTGATCGAGACCATGATCGACATCCAGGAGACAAGGGCGGCACTCATTGCGGTCAAGGAGGTCGCGGACGTCTTCACCATCGTCACCATGACCTTTGACAGGACGGGCCGGACCTTGAACGGAACAGACCCTGTCTCGGCGCTCACCACGCTCCAGTCCCTGGGGGCCGATGTCGTCGGGTGCAACTGCTCTGCTGGGCCTGCCGAGATGGTCCCGCTCATCGCCCTGATGAAGCCCCATGCGCGGGTCCCGCTGGCGGCGAAGCCCAATGCAGGGCTCCCCAGGCTCAGGGATGGGAAGACGTCCTTTGAGATGGGACCGCTCGAGTTTGGGGGCTTCGCCCCTGCCTTTGTCGAAGCAGGGGCAAATCTGCTGGGCGGATGCTGCGGGACAACGGCGGAGCACATCAGGGCACTGAAGGAGGAGTGTTCCACCCTCAGGCCCAAGCCTGCCTCTGCTGCCCCGGGAAGCGCCCTGAGCTCTCATGCCAGGACCGTTGTCCTGTCCAGGGAAGCCCCGCTCACCATCATCGGCGAGCGGATCAATCCCACCGGCAAGAAGGACCTGCAGGAGGAGCTGCGATCGGGGATGTTTTCCCTGGTGGGATACTATGCCCGCGAACAGGTGAAGAAGGGCGCTTCGATACTTGACGTCAATGTGGGCATGCCGGGCATCGATGAGAAATCGATCCTGAGACAGGCGATGCAGAAGCTGGTGTTGAACTCCGATGCTCCCTTGTGCATTGATACGTCACGTATCGATGCCCTGGAGGCTGCCCTGCGTATATACCCGGGCCGGGCTCTGATAAACTCCATCTCGGGAGAAGAGGACACCATCGAGGAGCGCTTGAGGCTTGCAGCCTTCTACGGATCCATGTTCATACTCCTGCCCATCACGGGCAGATCCCTGCCGAAGACGGCCCTTGAGCGCCGGAAGATCATCAGGGATGTGTTCAGGGCGGCCCGTGCGCATGGATTCACCAAGGAGGATCTCATAGTGGATGCCCTGACCATGGCTGTCTCGGCCGATGGGCAGGCGGCCCTGGAGACGATCAAGACCATCGGGTGGTGCAGCTATGCCTTCGGCAGCCATACGGTGGTGGGTCTGTCCAATGTCTCCTTCGGGCTGCCGGAACGGAAGTGGATCAATTCTTCGTTCCTGGCCATGGCTATGGCCAGCGGCCTCTCCTGTGCGATCGCCAACCCGGAGAGCATTGAGCTCATGAACATCAAGCATGCGGGCGACGTACTTACCGGTAGAGACAAAGATGCCGCCGGATTCATCGGGTATGTCAGCAGACAGCCTCATCAGGCTCTGCTCGTCACAGGTTCGGAAAAACCGGAATCCATGGGAGAGCGTCTTGCCAAGGCCATTCTCAACGGAGACAGAGATAGTGTCCCCGCCCTTGTCGATGGGGCGATCGGGGACGGCATGAAGGCCAGAGTACTGGTTGATGAAGTGATGATCCCTGCCATAGAGAAGGTGGGAGAACTCTATGAGAAGAAGACCTACTTCCTTCCCCAGCTCATCGCCAGCGCGGAGGCCATGAAGAGCGGGTTCGAGCGGCTGGAACCACTCCTTGCAGAGGAAGGGAATTCATCATCGATCAAGGGCAGGATCATTCTGGCCACGGTCAAGGGCGATATCCATGACATCGGGAAAAACATCGTCGGCCTCATGCTGAAGAACCACGGATTTGAGGTGATAGATCTCGGCAAGGACGTGCCCCACGAGAGGATACTTGGCGCGGTAAGGGAGTATGAGCCTGATATCGTCGGCCTTTCAGCCCTTATGACCACTACCATGGTGAACATGGAAGAGATCATACACCTTCTGCAAGAATCCGGGATCACCTGTGGGGTCATGGTGGGTGGTGCGGTGGTCACTGGTGACTTCGCCGAGGCCATAGGCGCCAGCTATGCCAGGGATGGTGTCGACGCGGTCCGGGTGGCCCAGGGGCTTGTCGAAAAAAGGAGGATATAGGAGTCCTAAGGCATTGAGACCCCATGGGACACCTCCCTTCTCGATGTTACTTGCGTGCCATGATCTCGTTGACCTTATCTTCCGCGGAACTGCACTGGTAGCACCCGATCACACCTTTCCTGTCCACCACGACCTTCATGGGAACTCCCTTGACTCCGTATGAGCGGGCTACCATTGCATCACTGTCCACGAGAACGGTATAGGGGAGTGCATATTTTTCTGCAAACAGCTCAACTCTCTTGGGGCTTTCGTTCACATAGATGGAAACAAGCTCGAAGTCCTTGCCCTTCATTGAGGCATGAAGCTTTTTCAGGTTCGGGATATCCTTTTTACAGTAGGGGCACCATGTCGTGGTGAAGTTCAGGAGCACCACTTTCCCACGGAAATCCTTCAGGGACCTGGCCTTTCCGCGAAGATCCTTCAGGGTGAAGTCCGGTGCTATGGGTGGATTCGAAGGCATGCTCACATGCTGGATGTACTGATCACTGCTTCGGACGACATCGGGGCTGGAGAGCGGCAGGATCAAGAACAGGGCCGTTACCATGGAGCTTAAAAGCAGCTGCTTTCTCATGCAATGAATTCTCCTTTAGACCAGGAATGTTCCCGCGGTGATAAGAAAATATTCACCCATAGCGATAAAGATGAATCCGAAGAGCTTTTGGATTCTCACCATCCACGGGCCTGACTTGGGAATGCTCGTCAACAGGCCTGTGAAGGTGCCGAGCACAATGAGCAGGGAACCCATACCGAATGCAAAGACAAAGAGCAGCGTCATGCCGAAGAAGATATTCTGTTTTGCCGCCACGTAGCTCAGGAGCACCGCCAGCACCGGTGCAGAGCAGGGGCTCATGATAAGACCCGATGCAATGCCGAGAAGAAGGGCCCCGAGGTAACCTCTCCTTTTCGGGGAAAACATCTGGGAGCGGAGAAAGTCCGGCAGTGGAAGGAAGAAGACGTCCAGCATGGACAGCCCCATGAGGATGAAGATGTTTGCAATGATCAGATTCATCCATGGGTTTGTCTGCAGTTCTCCGAAGAAGCTCCCGGTAAGCCCTGCAATGCTGCCCAGGATCGTGTAGGTCAACGAGGTGCCGAGAACATACAGGAGAGAAAGGAGAAAGCCTGTGGCCCTGGAGATCTTTCCCTGCGCACCGATATAGGACACGGTGATGGGGATGAGGGGATACATGCATGGTGTGAAACTGACGAGGACACCCCCGATATACGCTGCAGCAAAGGACAGCACCATGGATCCCTTCAGGTATACATCAAGATTGCTGGCCAGGTTTTCTATCATGGGTATCGGCTCCGTATTCCCCCTCTATTCAGATAAATGAAAATGCCACAAGGGGAGCGTCTCTCTACAATCCCTGCGAGAGACGGTCAATGTTCAACGAAGGGTCCATCCAAACGAGGGATGTGCCAATTCAATCGTTTTGTACCATAAAGCGTGCCAGATAACCAATCATGGATGATTCCTATGAATTCTATTCGTTATGATCGATGGGTATTGACAAACTCCTACGATAATAGTAATTGTTATCAATAAAGACTTTATGATGCTCCTCTTCGGCAAGCGGAGGCCGTATGAACGAAAGACAAGAGAGGATGACCAGGCAACGGGCAGTGATCCTTGAAGAACTGAAGAAGGTGAAATGTCATCCTACGGCTTATGACGTGTATGAAAAGGTCCGCCAGAAGCTCCCTCGCATCAGTCTCGGAACCGTGTATAGGAACCTGGAGCACCTCGCATCGCAGGGGCTTATACGCAGACTTGATCTCGGGCCAGGACAGAGGCGTTTCGATGCAGATATGGACGACCATACACATATCCGCTGTGTTGTCTGTGGTCGGGTTGAAGACGTTCCCTTGAATCGATCCCCGGACATCACTACTATGTACGATGTTGTACGCAGTCAGACAGGCTATGAGGTCATGGGATGCGAGCTTGATTTTCACGGCGTATGTCCTTCTTGCAGACATGAATCGGCATAGTAGTTCATTATACAGTGCATGGGTGAACAAAAAACAATAATCATTACCATAAGGGAGGATTGATATGGCAGCATTAAAAGGTTCTCGGACGGAAAAAAACCTCTTGGCTTCATTTGCCGGTGAATCACAGGCGCGCAACCGCTACACCTATTTCGCAAGCCAGGCCCGGAAAGACGGCTACATGCAGATAGCCGATATCTTCGAAGAGACGGCAAACCAGGAGAAGGAGCATGCAAAGCGCTTCTTCAAGTTCCTCGAAGGAGGAGAGGTTGAAATCACTGCGAGTTTCCCGGCAGGGGTCGTCGGCACAACCCTGGACAACCTCAAGGCGGCGGCAGCCGGTGAGCACTATGAGCAGTCCGAGATGTACCCCGAATTTGCCAAGATCGCACGGGAAGAAGGATTCGAGGTTATCGCCAAGGTCTGGGATGCTGTTTCGGTTGCCGAGCGGCAGCATGAAAAGCGGTATAATGACCTGGCAAAGAACATCGAGGCCGGGAGGGTCTTCAAGCGGGAGAAGTCAGTGGTGTGGAGATGCAGGAACTGCGGGTATCTCCATGAGGGCACGGATGCCCCGGCTGCCTGTCCTGCCTGTGCCCACCCCAAGGATTACTTCGAACTCCTCGGGGAAAACTGGTAAAAATCCTAACGTAGGCATCAAGCCCCGGGGGATGCATAGCGCATCCTCCGGGGGCGCGATCCTCTGGGGGTAGCAATGAAAAAAGCCCTGCTCAGCTCCACCCTGATTTTCCTCCTGGTCACACCAATCTTCGGCGCCGTACACCTCGGCAATGTCATCGAAAAGGTGAATCTCCCCATACCGGCCGATCCTGCCGACCGCAGTTATCTTGGCCTCGGTCAGAAAGCGGGGCAATTCTCCCTGGGAGATATTGATGCGGACATTGTCATCGTCGAAATCTTCAGCATGTACTGCCCCCATTGTCAACGTCATGCTCCCACTGCCAACAAGCTCTTTGAGATCATCGAGGCAGACAAAAAAACAAGGGGCAGGGTCAAGCTGATAGGCATAGGTGTGGGAAACTCTGCCTATGAGGTGAAGTTCTTTAAAAAGAAGTACTCGATCCCCTTCCCCCTGTTTGATGATGGGAATTCACTTATCTTGAACAAATTGACAGGGATAAAGACACCTACATACTTCGGCCTCAAGAAAACGGGGAAGACAATGGAGGCATTTTCCATTGATCAGGGGCCCTATGATGATCCCGGTGCCTTTCTGGAAGATATAATCCGAAAATCCGGAGACTCCCTGTGAGGTGTTCGATGAAAGACAATCACCTATATGTTCTCATGGCAGTAACCTTTTTTATGTGTGTCATTCTTCCCGCCACGGGGATCGCCGACGTCCCCCGGGAAGAGATCTATCAGGTCGGGGTGCTCAAGCCGGTGGACAGCACGCTCAAGGTCAAGGTGGGTGATGCGGCGCCGGAGTTCACCCTCAGGGCCGTCTCAGGGGGGACCGTCTCGCTTAAGGATTACATCGGCAAGAAGAACATCATGATCTCCTTCGTACCAGCCGCCTGGACCCCTGTCTGCTCCGATCAGTGGCCGGGGTATAATCTGGCCAGGGAGGAATTCGAGCAGCTCGATACCGTGGTAATCGGAATCAGCGCAGACAACATCCCCACCCTCTATGCATGGACTCATACTATGGGCACGCTGTGGTTTCCTGTGCTCTCGGACTTCTGGCCGCACGGTAAAACGGCCGAGGCCTATGGTGTCCTGCGCACGGACGGGACAGCGGAGAGGGCCATCTTCATCATAGACAAGAAGGGCATTATCCGCACCATAGATGTCCATGATATCAATAAGAGGCCTCCGCTCGAAGGGATCATGGGCGAGCTTGAGAAGTTGAACAGGTAGATAAGAGCAAGAAGAGAAGGAAGGCCCCCGAGTATGGATCAGTAGTCTGGAGAGGGCATGCGCAGTCCTTCCCGCATCCACCCTCTTGCCGTTATATCCATTTGAGAATCCCCGCAAACACCACCAGTGCTCCTGCATTTATAGCAAAGAGTCCGCCGATGAAGACCTTCTGTTTCATCGGCGGCCAGTCATAGGCATAGAACGCGGCCAGGAAGAACGGGATGTAGACGGTTATGAAGACCGGGAATGCGCCCCACCAGGGCCATACCCAGACGAAGGTGGGCGTCTTCACCAGGAAGATCTCGAATATGGAATAGAATGCCGCATTGACGATGGCGAAGAGGAGTCTGTTATTGATGCCTAAAATCTTCAGATCCGGATCTTCAGGGAGGAGCTTGCTCAGGATAAGACCTGCGATGGAGAACATGAGGCTGATCTCGATACCCACTCCCACCAGGATAAGAAACGCTGTCCCAGCGGGTACGGTCCAGAGGGCATGGCCGGAGAAGTGCTGGATCAGGGCATTAACGATCTCCACGAACCAGTGGACCATGTACAGGGACAAGCCCGCCGCAATACCCCGCCAGTTTTTCTTGGAGAATTCGTTCAGATAGACATAGAGGGTAAGGGCCAGCAGGGTAATTACGTACCACTGGAACGTATCTCCCGACCGTAGAATGGACAGGGCCATGGCAGTTGCTTCCGGATGATTCATGCTCTCCTCCTCTCATCACAAGATGAATATATGATATTACTGTTCATTCTTTCATACAAGGAGATTCCATCTGCACACGGCGAGATGTCAACCGAATCTGCTCCAACGATCTGCTTGTGCTATCCGATCCTCATGAGGCTTTCGTGGTACTGCCTTACGAGCTCGCTGTACATATGCTTTCCCGCAAGCATCACCTCGCGGTATTCCTCGGTGATCGCACCTTTTTCCACGGCGGGAGAGCCTGCATAGAGCTTATAATCGGGAACGACCTGATTTTTTTTGACCAGGGAGTGCTCTGCCACGATGGACCATGCGCCCACCTTGGCGTTATCTCCCAGGGTGGAGTTCATGCCGATCACGGAGTAATCCCCGACGATGCTGCCATGGATCATGGCCAGATGACCGATGGTGACCCACTTACCGATGCGTACTGAAGACGGGGTATGAATCACCGCCCCATCTTCGATGGCGGTCTCATCATCGATGGAGATGGCCCCGAAATCGCCACGAATGACCGCGCATGGACCGATCCAGCAGTTCTTTCCGATTTGTACATTTCCGATGATCTCGGCGCTGGATGCCACCCATGACCCTTCCCCAATGCTGGGCGTTTTGCCGTTGAATCTGTACAGAGCCATACTTCTCCTCTCCTAGATGCGGCGGATGTATCCATGATTGCCTTGTATCCTCCTATGGCCACTCAAGCCATGGATGTTGAGCGCATCATAATGAATTCAGAGGATAATCCTTTTCTCCATGAAGTTTCAAGAAGTGTATAAAAGTGACGATAAGAACAAGGATCGTTACGTTGTGAAGTGAAGATGTTGGGGGCATTCGCATATAATTTTCCCATGGCAGAAGGAGGGTAAGTCCAGATGCGCCTCTCAGACCAAGGATACAGTGCATTGGTCTACCCCGACGATCATGCAGGGCTATACTTGCAGCCCCTGAAATTCGAACGTCTGTACAGGACCCATTATCAGGGCGCCATTGTCCGCTCAGGCGCAAGTGCCCTGATCTGGGTGCTCACCCTTGTCGCCTTCTGGAAGAGCGCCATCAGCAGGATATCCTTTGAAGGCGCAAGCATCGCCCTGCTCTTCCTTGTCCTTCTGAACATCCCCATGCTCCTGATCTTAAAGCACACACGGAGGAAACTCTCCTTCGAGGTGTGCTCGTTTCTTATACACCTCCTTGAAATACTTGGTTATACGGCCTTCATATATTTCATGGGAGGATTCCGTGCCACCTATCTGACCCCAATCTATGCAGCCATGATCTTTTATGTGGGTGTCCTCGCCCCCATGAGGTATCCGCTTATCCTTGCTGTTTTCTGCTCCTTTTCATTCAGCCTGATGGTTTTTCTGGAGCATGCCGGCTTCTTCCCCCACCAAAATCCCTTCATTCTCTATAGTTATTCCGGGGAAATGATTATCTTCGTCCTCACGATCCTCACCGCAATCCTCTTCGTCGTTGCCTTGATCGCAGCCTTAACGGCCAGCATGATCAGGTCGGCAAAGAGAAGCCTCAGGGACAAGAACCTTGCACTGGAAATGGCGAACAGGAAAATGCGGCAGGAGATCGATGAGCGTGTCCGCGCTGAAGGTGCCCTGCGGGAAAGCGAAAAGAAGCTGCAGGATATCTTTGAAAATGTGTCCGATGCATTGTACTCCCACGACCTTGAAGGGAACTTCATAGAGGTCAATGGCGGCTTCCGAAAGGCCCTGGGCTGCGGTGAGAGATCTCCCCTTCCTGTTGGGTTGAATCTCAGAGATCTTGTCCCTGACAAGTACAGGACGCTGGTCGACACCTATCTGGAGGACATTGCCCAGCAGGGAAGAAGCGAAGGGCTCATGAGCGTGGTGACTATGAAGGGGGTGCAACGGGTGATCGAATACAGAAACTCCCTGATCAAAGACGATCAGGGGATTCCCCTTGGGGTGAGAGGATCGGGACGTGATATCACCCAGCGGCTGATAGCCGATCGCGAGAAGGAGATGCTTCAGGATCAGCTCCAGAAGGCGCAGAAGATGGAAGCCATCGGTGTCCTCGCGGGAGGGGTGGCCCATGACCTGAACAACATCCTGTCCGGCCTGGTGAGCTTCCCCGATCTTCTCCTCATGGAGATCCCCGAAGACAGTCCCATGAAAAAACCATTGCTTACCATCAAGCGCTCGGGTGAGAAGGCGGCGTCCATCGTCCAGGATCTCCTGACCATGGCGAGGAGAGGGGTCTGTATGTCGGAGGTCACGAACCTCAATCAGGTCGTCCGTGAATACCTGGAAAGCCCTGACCATGGGCGCATCATGTCCGTGAATAAGCGGGTTTCCCTGGAGATATCGTTGGATCCAGACTTGAAGAACATCATGGGTTCGCCGACACAGCTCTGTAAATCCATCATGAATCTGGTGGCCAATGCCGTCGAATCCATCCCCGGAAGCGGTACCGTACGGATCGCAACATGGAACCGTGTGGCGCAAGGGTTACAGGCCGGGAGTGGAGCCATGCAGGAAGGGGGGTATGCCGTCTTCTCAATTGCGGATACGGGCGTGGGTATGACGGAGAAGGACAAGCAGCACATCTTCGAACCGTTTTATACCAAGAAGGCCATGGGAAGGGGTGGAACCGGGCTCGGCATGGCTGTGGTCTGGGGGACCGTCAAGGATCACCAGGGTTCCCTGGAGATTCAGAGCGAGGCGGGAAAAGGGTCGATGTTCACCCTCATGTTTCCTGTCACGGGAGAAGAGAAACCCCGGGAAGAGGCACCCGCCTCCCTCAAGGATTTCTGCGGAAGGGGAGAGATGATCCTGGTGGTCGATGATGTGAAAGAACAGCGGGAGATTGCTGCAGGGATTCTTGCACGTCTCGGTTACCGCGTTGAAACTGTTTCCAGCGGGGAGGATGCCGTAGAATTCGTGAGAGGAAGGGGTGTTGACCTGCTGGTCCTCGACATGATCATGAATCCCGGGATCGACGGACTGGAAACCTACAGGAGGATTCTCGAGATCAATCCTGAACAGAAGGCGGTAATCGCCAGCGGGTATTCCGAAACGGACCGCGTCAAAGAAGCCCTGAAGATAGGGGCCGGTGCATATATCAGGAAACCGTATCACCTTCAGAAAATAGGGATCGCCATAAGGGATGCGCTTTCCAGAAGAGCGGCATGACGGCAAATTCTCTGCCTGGCCTCTGCTGAGATTTTCTAGCCCTTCTTATCCTTTTTTCAATTCCTCCAACAGGACAGGTATGAACGTCGTGAGATCCTCCACGATACAGAAGTGTGAAATCCTGAAGATTGCCGCTTCAGGGTCCGTATTGATGGCGACGACGAGCTGGGCCCCCCTTATTCCGGCCACATGCTGGATGGCCCCGGAAATACCGCATGCGATATAGAGTTTCGGCGTCACGGTCTGGCCCGTTGATTCCCACATTCTGCCGTATTCGAGCCAGCCCATGTCGCATAGCGGGCGAGAGGCGCCTACGGCAGAATGTGGGAAGAACGCTGCAAGTTCTCTGATAAGGGAGAGGTTCTCCTTCTTCCCTACCCCGCGACCGGCAGAAACGATCACCTCGGCCTCCTTCACGGCGCTGTCTCGGTGGAGCGGTTCCTTGATACCCAGAATCCTGGTCCGGCCAGGTCTTGGGGTTGCCTGGACCTTTGTGATGGGACCTGGAGGGCAGGATTCCGGGGTATGGGGGGGGCAGGCGCCGGGCAGCACCGTGATCACCACGCTCTGAGCGATCGGGACGATCTCTGCGGTATATCTGCCCGAGCAGACTGACCGGATAAAGGTTTTCCCCTGCACCGTTTCCACCGCAGTGATGCAGGCGGCTTCCATCTTTACCGCAAGCCGCGGGGCAAGGTCCGATCCCATGGAGGAGTGCGGAAGGATCACGAGGGCCGACGGTCTCTCGGAGACGACCTCGGCAATGGCGGCGCAATAGGCCTCCAAGCTATAGACCTCCAGGTGATCTCCCTGGATCTGATAAATCGCGCACCCGGTTTTTTCGGAAAGTTCCGCTGCCTGTTCCCCGATATTCCTGCCGGTCAGAAGAACAGCGGGCAGGCGCCCGCCTGCATACCCCCGGGCGAATGATACCAGCTCAAGGGTCTCCTGCGTTATACGACCCTGTTGCAGCTCTGCGACGATGAAGGCTTCTCTATCCATGTCATCCCCTAGGGAAGAAACGCTCTTTCGTGCAGCAGCTCCTTGAGCCAGAGAGCTTTTTCCCTGAGAGTCCCGTCGATGTAGACCCCCTGGATCGACGAGTCAGGGGATTTTACCCCGGAACAGGACTCGCGGACCGGAACAATGTCGAGGTCCTCGATCCGGACGAGCTCAAGAGGCTGGGAACGTGCCCTCAGGACGTTGGACAACGATGGATATCGCGGTATGTTGATCCCCGACTGGACGGTGATGACCGCCGGCAGGTCCATGAGAAGGGATATCCTGGTACCTCCCTCGATTTCCCGGTCCACCTCAAGACTGCCGTCATGGGTACGATGGTCGACCCTGATGACCGAGGTCGCGCTGGGGAGATCCAGGATTGCCGCAACGAGCTGGCCGGTCATGCAGGCCATGTCGTCTTCCGCCATGACACCCGTGATGATCAGGTCATACCCCCTGGTGCGTGCATACGATGCAATGGCGGAAGCCACCGTAACGGGGCTGATATATTCATCCTGCTGCATCAGGAGATGAACGCCGCAGTCGGAACCCATCTCCATGGCCCTGCGCAGTGTCGAACTCACGCGTTCCGGGCCCACGGACAGGGCATGGACAGAGGTCCCTGGATCTTGCTCCCTGAGCTGCAGGGCCTCTTCCAGGGCATACTCGTCAAAGCGGTTCATCCTGAAGACGGTGAAGGGGTTGTAGGTGATCCATCCGGTAGATGGGTTCAGCTCAAGCGTTTCACTGGAATCAGGCACCTGTTTGATGCAGACAAGGATCTTCATATCCGGTCCGGGGCTCGTTTTTGAATAACGTATCGGAGCGGGAGATAAATTGCAACTTAAAAACGAGCGCTCGCTCAGTAATTTCTTGACATGCAGTCCTTCCCCCGGTATCCTGTGGCCATGAGCATGATCTATCTGATACGGCACGGTCAGGCCTCCTTCGGCCATCACAACTACGACAGGCTTTCACCGCTGGGCATACGCCAGGCAGGCATCCTGGCGAGACACCTTTTCGACTCGGGATTTCAGCCCGATGCCGTTTGCTCGGGGAGCATGGATCGCCAGACTACCACAGCTGAAGAAGTGCTCAACCTCTACCAAGACAGGGGCAATCCTCTTCCCGGCCTCGAATGCATGGCCGGATTCAATGAATATGACACCACATCCATCGTCACGGCCATGTTCCCTGCTATGGCTGAGGAAGACCCTTCCCTGAAGGACGAACTGCCCAGGATGTATGCGAGCAAGGCGTCCTTCAAGCGGGTCTTCGAGACCGCCATGCTCCGCTGGGTGACAGGCAGGTACGACACAGACGGGATAGAAACATGGGAAGGGCTCAAGGCGCGTGTTGCCCGCGAGATGAAGACCATCATGGAAAGATACGGCAGCGGAAGGACCATTGCCGTCTTCACCTCGGGCGGTGCCATTGCCGCTTCGCTCTCCAATGTGCTGGGATTGCCCGGCGAATATGCCATGCGCCTGAACTGGCAGATCGTCAATACATCCATGACGCGCTACATGTACAATGAAAAAAGAATTACCCTGGCAGGCTTCAACTCCATAGCCCACCTTGAGCTTGAACGTGATCCGTCACTGATTACCTACCGGTAACACATACCTGATGAAAAGAAAGGAGTAAGCCCATGGATTTTGAGATCCCGGATAAGATAAAGGCCATCACCGGCATGATGAACGAGTTCGTCGACAAGGAGCTCATACCTCTGGAGCCGGAGTTTCTCCGCAAGACCTTCAAGGAGATGCTGCCCATGCTCGAGGAAAAGCGGGCAATGGTCAGGAAGATGGAGCTTTGGGCTCCGAACCATCCCAGGGAATACGGGGGCATGGGACTCAACCTCGTGGAGCATGCCTTTGTCTCGGAGTCGCTGGGCAGAAGCCCCATCGGGCACTTTGTCTTCAACTGCCAGGCCCCTGATGCGGGAAACATAGAGATACTAAATCTTCATGGCACCCCTGAGCAGAAAGAGGAGTACCTCAGGCCGCTGATCGAAGGCAGGATCCGGAGTTGTTTCTCCATGACCGAGGTGGAGATGCCCGGGTCCAACCCGGTGATGATGGATACCACCGCGGTGAAGGATGGCGACGACTACGTGATCAACGGGCAGAAGTGGTATTCCACCGCAGCGGACGGCGCTGCATTCTCCATTGTCATGGCCAACACCAACCCCGAGGCCCCACCCTACCTCCAGGCGAGCATGATCATTGTCCCCACGGATACGAAAGGGTTCAACCTGGTCAGGAACATCCCTGTCATGGGTCATGCCGGCGATGACTATGCATCCCACGGCGAGGTCCTGTTCCAGTCGTGCCGGGTTCCACGGAAGAACCTGCTGGGGCCCGAGGGTCACGGCTTCGTCATCGCCCAGGAGCGTCTTGGCCCCGGACGGATCCACCACTGCATGCGCTGGATCGGGATCTGCAACCGGTCCTTTGACCTCATGTGCTCCCGGGCATCCAAACGGATCATCCAACCCGACGGGAAGACCCTGAGCACCAAACAGATCATCCAGGCATGGATCGCCGAGTGTGCGGCCAACATCCAGGCCGCACGGCTCATGACCCTTAATGCGGCATGGAAGATAGAAACCTTGGGGGCCAAGGCGGCCCGCTACGACATATCGTTCATAAAATTCTTCGTGGCGAACGTGATGCAGGACGTCATCGACAAGGCCCTGCAGGTGCATGGAGGCCTGGGAATGACGGATGACACCATCATCGCCCACTTCTACCGCCACGAGCGGGCCGCCAGGATCTACGACGGCGCCGATGAGGTGCATAAGATGTCTGTGGCCAAGAGGATCCTCAGAGACTATGAAGGCAGGACGGTGCGATAGTACATGGAGGATGATTTAAAATTCGAGGCATTCGAGGAACTGGTCTGCCTCTCCATGGAGAACTTGAGTCGGGACCTCTTCCAGGGTAACCGCAAGAGCATCAAGATCAAGAAGGAAGGGATCGCGGTCAAGAACCTTGTGAAGATCCTCAACGCCGCTCTGAAGCTGAGCAATCAGAAGGGCTTTGCCGCCATGAGCCTGCGCGATCTGAGCAGGGAGGCAGGCCTGAGCATGGGGGCGCTGTATACCTACTTCACGAGCAAGGAAGAGCTGCTGCACATGATCCAGCGGCAGAGCGCCGTTGTGATGCAGGTGCTGATAGATCAGATAGAGGGCATCGACAATCCCCGCGCCAAGCTCAAGACGGCCATCAGGGCACACCTCTTTCTCAGTGAGATCCTGCGTGAATGGTTCTACTTCTCCTACATGGAGGCCAAGAATCTGGCCAAGGAAGAACAGAAGAAGGCCATCGAATCGGAGCTTTTCACGGAAAAGATCTTCATCGACATTCTCAAGCAAGGGCAGAAGACGGGAGATTTCCGGGAGTTCAATACCGAGCTTGTAGGCGGCGTGATCAAGGCAATGCTCCAGGAATGGTACCTGAAACGATGGAAATATACCATGAGGAAGGTCTCGGTGGAGAACTATGCCGACTTTCTGGTTGAGCTTGCCGAATCGTATCTTCTTTCCCCACAACCATGAAGAGACAGGGAGATGCCATGGACGTGATTGACAGATCGACAGCCATACGGCAGGGCGAAGAGCTCGACCTGAAGAGAATCGAGAACTTCCTGAAGGACACCATCCCCGGTCTGACGGGGGATCTCGTTGTTGAGCAGTTTCCCAGCGGTTTCTCGAACCTCACCTACCTCATCAGAGTGGGCGCCCGCGAGCTCGTCCTGAGGCGGCCGCCCTTCGGGAGGAAGGCTAAGAGCGCCCATGACATGGGCAGGGAATACCGGGTCATGAGCGCGGTCCATCCCGTATTCCCCTATTGCCCAAGACCCCTGGCATACACCGAAGACCAGGACATCATCGGCTGTCCGTTCTATGTGATGGAGCGCATCAAGGGCATCATCCCCCGGAAGAGATTTCCGAAAGGGATGTCGTTGAGTCCCGACGAGATGCGGAAGCTGTGTGAACGGCTTCTGGATGTGCACGTCGAGCTCCACTCGGTGGACTATAAGGCCATAGGACTTGACGGCTTAGGCAAGCCGGAAGGGTATGTGAGGAGACAGGTGGAAGGATGGTCCGACCGATACCGGGCCGCACGTACACCGGACGCCCCCGACTTCGAGGATGTCATGACATGGCTTCATGACAAGATGCCGCCTGATTTTGAGAAACCCGCACTCATCCATAACGACTACAAATTCGACAATGTGGTGCTCGACCCTGACAATCCTCTGAAGATTATCGGCGTGCTGGACTGGGAAATGGCCACCATCGGTGACCCGCTCATGGACCTGGGGAGCTCTCTGGGATACTGGGTACAGATGGACGACCCGGAGGAAGTGCAGCTCGCCGGAATGAATCCGACGAATCTGCCCGGAGCCCTGACCCGGCTCGAGATGGTGCAGCGGTACGCCGAAAAGGCCGGAATCACCATCGACAACTTCGACTTCTACCTGTGCTTCGGCATATTCCGGATCGTGGTCATCCTCCAGCAGATCTACTACCGTTTCTACCACGGACAGACAAAAGACGAGCGGTTCAGGGTCCTCATCTTCGGGGTGCATATCGCCGGGCAGATGGCCCAGAAGATAACCCGCGAAAGCACACTGTGATCCGGCAGAGACTGTTCTGCTGAAAGTGTCTGACAGGAGAGAGCGATGGAAAGAGTTGAGTTCAATCTGGAAGGAAAGACGGCACTCATCACCGGGGCAAGCAGGGGGATCGGCGAGGCCATAGCCGTCACCCTGGCGGATTACAAGGCTCAGTGTATCCTGGTGAGTCGGAAGACGGATGCACTCAGGGGTGTGGCGGAGAAGATCGCAACCCGTGGCGGCAAGGCGGAGGTGATGGCCTGCCATGTGGGAGACCTGAAGCAGATCGAGGGACTCATGGGACAGATAAGGGAACGGTACGGCAAGCTTCACATCCTCATCAACAACGCCGCCACCAATCCCTATTTCGGAGAGATGATAGGCGCCGACGAGGGGATCTGGGACAAGACCTTTGACGTGAACCTCAAGGGCCCCTTCTTCCTCATCAAGCATGCCGCTGCGCTCATGACGGAATCCGGCGGAGGGTCCATCGTGAACGTCTCCTCCATCAACGGCGTCAAGCCGGCACCGTACCAGGGGATCTACTCCATCACCAAGGCGGGGCTCATATCCATGACCCAGGCCTTTGCCAAGGAGCTTGCCGCAAGGAACATCAGGGTGAACGCCCTGCTGCCGGGGCTGGTGGACACCCACTTTTCCAAAGCCATCATGGACAACGAGGCCATCCATGACTATGCCGTCAAGATGATTCCCATGAACAGGCATGCAGTTCCCCGGGAGATCGCCGGCGCGGTGCTCTACCTCGTATCGGATGCGGCCTCATTCACCACGGGGGCGAGCTTCGTGGTGGACGGAGGAGCCCTGGCATAAGGGGTTTCAGTAGAAGAGGTTCTGCTGAGAAATCCATCAGAAAAAAGGAGAATCCCATGAAGATTGAAGACATCAAGAGGGTGCTCATCCTTGGTGCTGGCACCATGGGTCAGCAGATAGGGCTCCAGTGCGCCATGAACGGGTACGAAGTCGTTTATTATGACCTGAATCAGGAGATCCTGGACAAAGCCCTCAAACGGATCGCCAAGCTGGCGAACTGGTATGCCTCGACCGGGAGGCTGACTCCCGAGCAACTCCAGCAGACCCTGGCACGGATCTCCTCCACCTCCGATCCGGCCGAGGCGGCCAGGGATGCCGACTTCGTGAACGAGTCTGTGCCGGAAAATCCGGAGATGAAGGCAAAAGTCTTTGCCCAGTTCCACAAGCTCTGCCCGGAACGGACCATCTTCACCACCAATACCTCCATGCTCGTGCCCTCCATGTTCGCAGATGCAACGGGGCGACCGGGAAAGCTCTGCGCCCTGCACTTCCACGATCTCAGGGCCAGCACCGTGGTGGATGTCATGCCGCACCCCGGCACTGATCCCGAGGTGACGCAGCTCGTCCATGATTTTGCCGTGAGCATCGGGTGTATCGTCATCATGCTGCACAAGGAGAACAACGGATATGTCTTCAATGCCATGCTCACGAGCCTGATGCAGTCGGCGCTCACCTTGGCAGCCAGGGATGTCTCATCCGTGGAGGATATCGACCGGGCGTGGATGGGGGTCACGTACATGCCCATGGGGCCCTTCGGCATCATGGATCAGGTGGGGCTGTCCACGGTATGGACCATCGTCGACTACTGGGCCAAGCAGCTGGGAGACGAGCAGGCCCAGAAGAACGCGGACTTCGTCAAGCAGTACGTGGACAGGGGAGATCTGGGATACAAGACGGGCAAGGGATTCTATTCCTATCCCAAGCCCGCATACCGTAACCCGGGATTCCTGGCCGGGAAGAAGTATACGTAATCATTTTGGAATCAGGGGGGCACCATGGTACCCCCGCCCCTGAAAGCTCATCCCGGACGAATCCAACGCCGGCCTGGAAGGGAGGGCTCTCGTCTTTCAGCTTAACCCTTACGATGTCAGAAACTGCTCCAGAGTTGTTTTTAAAAGTACCTGCAGGCAGGACTGATGGTTGACCGGGGGAAGCTATTCCTGTATATTGTTGTCATGACAACAATAATAGCCATGAAATATCAGCGTGCTGGATATGAAGAAACTGTCCCTCGATGAATCGCTCAGCTTCCTGATCTATCGGGTCCACATTCAGGGGGTCGCCGTGCTCCGGAGGGTGCTCCATGCAGGCGGTCTTGATGTGACGCCTGAGCAGCTGGGTGTCCTGGCGAGGATCCGGGAACAGGAAGGGGTGAACCAGAACCGGCTTGCGCAGAAGGTGTACAAGGACCGGCCCAATATGACCCGGATACTGACTCTTCTTGAAAAGAAGGGGTACATCGACCGCAGTCCGGATGAGAATGATAACCGGGCATATAGCCTCTACCTGTCGGAAACGGGCCGAGCCATCCTGAAAAAGGCGGCGCCCATTGTCTTGAATTATTGGGAAAAAAGGATCGAAGGATTATCTCGGGAAGACATCGCTGCGCTCCGGAGGATACTTGCGCATATATCGGACAATCTTGAAGGGATTTTGGCAAGGATCATTTAAAGGGAGTTGAGGAATGTTCATGAGGAAGTGGCTTTTCAGAGGACTGGCAGCTGTCATTCTCCTGGCAGGGGGCATCTATGCGGGGGTGAAGTTCATCGACTCACGGACCCATGAGGGCACTGACAACGCGTTTGTGACCGGAACGGTCGTTCGGGTTTCATCCGAGGTGAAAGGCCGGGTCATAAAGGTCTCCATTGAGGACAATGAGTTCGTTGCTGCCGGCCAGGCTATGATAGAGATCTGCCAGGATGACTACAGGAACATCCTCCAAGAGAATGAGGATGAGGTCTTGCGGACAAAGGCCGAAGATCGGGAGTTGAGGGCAACCATCGAACAGAGGTACAAGGTTCTTGAGCAGTCTCGGGCGGGCTTGGCAGCTTCTCTTGCCGAAGAGGACATGGCCTTGAAGGAATTGATGAGGTACAAAGCTCTCCAATCCAAGGGTGTGGTTTCCCAGAGCGAGTTCGACCGCGTGGAATCCCAGTGGAAGGTGGCATGTGCAAGGCGGCAAGCTGCATCGGCCTCGGTTCAGGAATCCGAGTCGGGAATCGTCGGGCTTCAAGCCAAGCTCAAGACACAGGAATACAAGATCAGGGAGGCCCGGACTGGCTTGAGAAAAGCGGAACTGGATCTGGCCAGGACAGTGGTCACGGCGCCGGTTGCTGGCAGGGTTGCCGTGAAGAATGTGGATCCGGGGAAATATGTCCAGCCCGGCCAGCCCCTCCTTGCAATTGTTGAGCAGGACACCTGGGTCGTGGCCAACTTCAAGGAGACGCAGATAAGGAAAATGGCGGTTGGGCAGCCGGTTAAGGTGAAGGTGGACGCGTACCCGGGTGTGGCCTTTTCGGGTCATGTCGACAGCCTGCAGCCTGGAACCGGGGCGGTGTTCACTCTGCTTCCCCCTGAGAATGCATCGGGGAATTTCGTCAAGGTCGTACAGCGTATTCCGGTCAAGATCGTTGTGGATTCCCCGTTCGATCCGGATCATCCCCTGTGGCCGGGTCTTTCCGTACATCCTGTCGTGGACATCGGCGTAAAGGGGATGGGGAAAGTGTCCCGGCACGCGGCATCCCTTTTCTGAACGCTCTGATCCATGAAAGAGGCAAGGTGAGCCAGAGAAGCACATTGGATACCTGGATGATCATCCTGACGGTGATGACGGGATCGATCATGTCCGCGCTGGACACGAGCATCGTGAATGTCGCCCTTCCCCACATGCAGGGCGCTTTCGGCGCCTCCGTCGAGGAGATCGCCTGGGTTTCCACAGGCTACATCCTCTCCTGCGTCATCGTCATGCCGCTCATAGCCTTCCTGAGTTCTCGCTTCGGCAGGAAGAATTTCTACCTCTTCTCCATCGTTCTGTTCACGGTCTCCTCCATGCTATGCGGCATTGCCCGCGACCTGCCGTCCATGGTCATCTTCCGCATCCTCCAGGGCATGGGTGGAGGGACCCTCGTTCCGGTGGCACAGGCCATCCTGAGGGAGACCCTGCCGCCCCAGGACCGGGGCAAAGCCATGGGCATCTATGGATTCGGCGTCATCCTTGGACCGGCAGTGGGGCCCACCCTGGGGGGCTGGCTCACCGACCAGTACTCCTGGCCCTGGATCTTCTATATCAATGTGCCCATCGGCATCCTGAACACACTCCTCGTCATGAGATATATCGAGGACCCGCCCCATCTCGTACGAGAGAAGGGAAGGATGGACATTACGGGCCTTCTCTTCATGATCGTCGGTCTCGGTGCGCTTCAGATCATGCTGGAAAAAGGTCAGCGCAGAGATTGGTTCACATCCGACTTCATCGTCTGGCTCGCTGTCGTTGCATGTATCGGTCTTGCGGCCTTCGTGAGGCAGGAGCTGAAAACCGATAGACCAGCAGTCAATCTGAGGATACTCAAAAACATCAATTTTACCCTGACAACCGTGCTCGGCGGCATCCTCGGCCTGTGCCTCTACGGCAGCCTCTTCATCATGCCCCTCTTCCTTCAGCATCTGCTCGGGTACCCGGCCTATGAGTCTGGTCTTGCTATGCTGCCGAGGGCCATGCTCATGGCATTTTCCATGCTGATTGCAGGGAAGATATATGTCTGGATCGGCCCGAGGCTCATGATCATGATCGGGCTCACGGTCAATGCCATGTCGTTCTTTATGTTCTCCCGGTTTTCCCTCGATGTCGGGTATTGGGACCTGTTCCTCCCTCAGTGCCTGCAGGGTCTCGGATTCGGGTTCATCTTCGTTGCAGTGAGCGCGGCAGCCCTTTCAGGCATCGAAATGAAGCTCATGACTGCAGCGACCGGCCTGTACAATGTCGTCAGGCAGGTATTCGGAAGCTTTGGCATCGCCCTGTGCGGCACCCTGCTCACCCACGGCGAAAGCTGGAACAGAGCGGCGCTCATGTGGCATGTCTCCGCGCTCAATGAATCCACTGTTGAATCACAGCAGATGATCTCGTCCTTCCTGGTCTTCCAGGGGGGTGATCCTGCTACTGCTGATCAGGGCGCCTTGAGGATTCTTGAAGGCATAGTCATGCAACAGGCAAGCATGCTTTCATTCAACCATGTTTTCTTTACCCTTGCAGTTCTCTTCATGCTTTCCATGCCTCTGGTCATCCTCATCAAAGATCCCCGGCTGATGGCGATGAAGAACAGCGGCACGGCGGGATCAGGGTGAACGATAGGTACGTGGGCAAGGAGGTGACACAAGATGAGAAAAAATGACCCGAGCCGGACGGCGATGCGGGTTGCCATGCGGCGTGCTGCACATCAGATTCTGGATGATCCCAGGGTATTCTGCGACCCGCTTGCACTTAGCGTAGTGGGCGAGGAGAACGTGAGGGCTCTCCGCACGGACCCTCAGTGGTCGGAGCGGACCTCGATGTCGCTCGGCATTCGTGCCCTCCTGGCCGCGCGGAGCCGGTACGCCGAGGACGAGCTCCACAGGGCCGTAGGGCGGGGCGTTCGTCAATACGTCATTCTCGGTGCCGGTCTCGATACCTTCGCCTACCGGCAGCCCTACCCGGAAAATGCCCTCCGGGTCTTCGAAGTGGACCATCCGGCCACCCAGCACTGGAAGTACTTGCGCCTCAAGGGGGCAGGAATTCAGGCTCCCCGGACACTTTCTTTCGTGCCGGTGGACTTCGAGACCGAGACCCTTGAAGATGGACTGAGGCGGGCGGACGGGTTTGATGCCAGCAGGAGCACCTTCTTCTCGTGGCTTGGGGTGACCCAGTACATCACCGACAGCGCCGTCATGGCCACGCTTCAATTTGTTGCCGCCATGCCCGCGGGCAGCGCCATCGTGTTCGACTACACCGTCTCGCCGTCGCTGCTGAGCCAGAAGGCACGGGAGGCCTTTGACAGGCTGGCCCATCGCGTGGCCACGGCAGGGGAGCCCTTCAGAACGTTCTTCGACCCTGCAGACCTCGCAGACGAACTGAGGTCCATGGGCTTCACGCAGATCGAAGACCTCGGGCCCGATGAACTGAATGCCCGGTACTTCCAGGGCAGAACGGATGATCTGCGGGTCCGCGGCTTCACCCGTATCATGCATGCACGTGTCTGAAAAACGCCTTCAGTAAGGCCGGGACGTCTCACATTTGGTATCGCCCCCGGCAAGATTCTCTGATAGATATCCGGAATATCATATGCAATGAGAAAGGAGGCTTCATGATCAAGTCCAGAGGCTTCTGGTACCTCATGATGGCGGGGGCGGTCTGCGGGTGGATCTTCACCGTGACCGGACTGGTCAGGCCATTCAGGAACGAGACCCTGAAAAAGATGTGGAAGTCCGTGGCGCTGACCTGGTTCTTCGGCCACCCCCTGGAGCTTCTGGTTGCGAAGGGCATCGGCGCGGCGGCCGGGTTTGCCCCGGGCAGGACCGTGGTCAAGACCCTGGTCTACGGGATCACCTGGTGGCTGCCGGTGAAGCTCGGGGTGTTCAAAGGCTGATCCCGTTCCGTGGGCCGTCAGGTCCATTTTTCACTACCCAACCTTCTCGAATTTCACTAGAATCCAGGCACCTTACCTGAGGAGAGCAGGATGAACAGGATGCTCTACATTATCTATGGAATCGGGGCGGATTCAGTGGGTCTCGTGGGGGCCATCACCTCGCCCATCGCCGCAGTCAAGGGAAACATCGTGGATATGCGCCAGGACGTGCTGCACGGGCTCTTCACCATCTACCTGGTGGTGGACCTCGGCCAGGCCTCGGTCCCTGTCAGGGAGTTCAGGGGGATCGTCGACAGGATCTCCGGCGACACCGGGGTGAAGCTTGCCATAGAGAAATACACGCCCACACCCCGAAGCGTTGAGAAGAAGAACATGCTGGTCACCCTGGTGGGCAAGGACAAGGCAGGCATCATAGCGGCCATCACGGAAAAGCTCGGCGCCTACAACATCAATATCGAGGTGTCCGAGGTGGTTGCCCGGGAGGACATCTTCCTCATGGACCTGATGTGCGATATCAGCCACAGCGCATTGCCCACCGATAATCTCAAGACGGCGATCCGCGAGGCCATGCACGCCATCCGCATCTCCACCATGTTCCAGACCGAAGACGTGTTCAACAAGAAGAAGAAGGTCGTCCTGTTCGACATCACGGGCAGTTTTATGGACAGCGCCACCATGGGCGAGATCATGAAGCAGGCGAGCATACAGACCAGGACCGTCTCTGCCGGAGGTCCCGAGGAAACAGAGCTTGCCTTCATGCATGCGACCGCGTCCATGCTGGAGGGCCTGCCGCAGTCGGTCATCGATGCGGTCATGACATCCATCGAGATCAGCCAGGGAACCCAGGAACTCATCCAGACGCTCAAGATCATGGGCTACAAGATCGGCCTCATATCCACCGGATTCGATGTCTTTGCCGGTGCTCTGAAGGCCAAACTCGGGCTGGCCTATGCCTTCGGATTCGAGCTTCCCATGGATGACGACTCCCAGGCCGTCATCGGCGATCTGCCCGTTGGGCTGATGAAGCCCCTGGACCGGCCCGGCATCATAGCCGGCATCGTGAAACAGGAACGGGTCGATGAGGATGACATCAGCATCATCTCCGACAGGGACATCGAATATGCCACAACGCCGGGCATCAGGCTGGTCTTCAACATGAAGGTCATGCTCGACCTCATGAACCAGCACGCCCTGAGCAGGGATTCGCTCACCGGACTGCTCAGGGGTTTCGGCATACCCAGGGCGTAAAAAACGAAGTGGCCGACAGGACGCTGCATGAAATCGGATATTGAGATAGCCCAGAGCTGCGAGATCAGACCCATCGGCGAGGTAGCCGCATCCATCGGCCTGAGCGACGAGGACATCATGCCCTATGGCAGGCATGTGGCCAAGATCCCGCTGACCGTAATCGACCGTTTCGCCGACAGCGAAGACGGGCGCCTCATCCTGGTGACCGCCATGTCGCCCACTTCCATGGGCGAGGGAAAGACCACCACCACCATCGGTCTCGGCCAGGCCCTGAACCGCATCGGGAAACGGGCCATGATGGCCATCCGGGAGCCTTCCCTGGGGCCCTGCATGGGGCTCAAGGGCGGGGCTGCAGGCGGCGGATTCTCCCAGGTCCTGCCCATGGAGGACATCAACCTCCACTTCACCGGCGACCTCCATGCCATCACCACGGCCCATAACCTGCTGGCGGCTGTGGCCGACAATCACCTCCACCACCGCCGATCACCCGAGATCAACCCCCGGCACATCGTGTGGAAACGGGTCATCGACATGAACGACCGGTCCTTGCGGAGCATCATCCTGGGACTGGAGGACAAAGGCTTGAACGGCGTCATGCGCGAGGACGGGTTCGAGATCACCGCGGCGTCCGAGATCATGGCCATCCTGTGCCTCTCCCGGGACCTCAAGGAGCTCAAGGCAAGGATCGGCGACGTCATCGTGGGGTATGACTATCTGCGCAAGCCGGTCTTTGCACGGGACATCGGTGGTGCGGGGGCCATGGCCGCCCTGCTCAAGCACGCCATCAACCCCAACCTGGTGCAGTCCGTCGAGGGTGTGCCGGTGCTCGTCCACGGCGGACCTTTCGCCAACATCGCCCATGGATGCAACTCGCTGGTGGCGACGAGGATGGCGCTGAAGCTCGCGGACTATACCATCACCGAGGCGGGGTTCGGGGCAGATCTCGGGGCCGAGAAGTTCTTCCACATAAAGTGCCGCACAGGCGGCCTCAGGCCTTCCGCAGTGGTGCTGGTGGTAACGCTGCGGGCCTATGTCCTGCACGGCATCGAAAACATCCGCAAGCACACGGATACCCTGGCGCGGTTCGGAGTTCCGGCAGTCATCTCCATCAACCGCTTCGCCGCTGACAGCGACGATGACCTCCAGGATCTCAGGGCCCGCTGCGAAGGTCTGGGCGTGCCGGCAATCATCACCGACTACCGCGAGGCAGGGGGAGGCGGAGGCCTCGATCTGGCCGAAAAGGTGGCGGCCTTGTGCGACGGACCCAATGACTTCCGCATGCTCTATGACCTTTCCCTGCCCATCGAGGACAAGGTGAGGACCGTGGCCGAAAAGGTCTACGGGGCGGCCGGGGTGGAATTTTCACCGCAGGCCGCCGCCGATATCCGGGCCATCGAGAACATGGGCTACGGCAGGCTCCCGATCTGCATCGCCAAGACCCAGTCCTCCTTCACGGACAACCCCAAGATCCCGGGTTTTCCGAAGGAGCCTTTCACCATTACGGCATCCTCTGCCCGGGTCTCCGCCGGGGCCGGCTTCGTTGTCATCTTCACGGGGAAGATCCTCGCCATGCCCGGCCTGCCCAAGACCCCGGCGGCCCTCTCCATCGATGTCGACGGGGAGGGGAATATCAGCGGGCTCTTCTGACGGAGCCCTGTCTCCCCCTGGACCTCAGGATTTCTTGCGCTTCTGAGCCTCCTCCTCGCGCAGGATCTTGCGCAGGATCTTGCCCACGGCACTCTTGGGGAGTGCATCGCGGAACTCCACGAGCTTCGGCACCTTGTAGCCGGTGAGCTTTGTCTTGCAGAAATCGACGATCTCCTTCTCCGTGGCGGTCTCTCCGGTCTTCAGCACGATGAAGGCCTTCACGGTCTCACCGCGGTAATCGTCCGGCACGCCCACGGATACCGCCTCTGCCACCTTGGGATGCTGGTAGAGAACCTCATCGATCTCCCGGGGATAGATGTTGAACCCGCCGGCGATGATCATGTCCTTCTTGCGGTCCACGATGAAGATATAGCCGTCCTCGTCCGCCACGGCGATGTCGCCCGTGTGGAGCCACCCGTCCACGAGCTGGCCCCTGGTTTCTTCGGGGTTGTTCCAGTATTCCTTCATGATGAGCGGGCCCTTCATGATGATCTCGCCCGGTTCCCCCGGTATCACGTCCACGTTGCCCTCCTCCACGTCCACCAGGCGCACGTCGTTGTCAGGGAAGGGGATGCCGATAGAGCCCACCTTCTTCATGCCCAGGATGGGGTTGGATATGCCGAGAGAGGTGGATTCGCTCATGCCGAAGCCCTCGCTGAAGAAGATGCCCATGTCCTGCACCTTCTCGATGAGCTCGGCGGCCATGGGGGCGGCCCCGGAATTGAGCAGGCCCAGGCGCTTGGCCAGGTTGAGCTCGGAGGCCTTCGGGTGATTGATGACCGCGGTGATCAGGGTGGGGACCGCAGGGAAGAAGGTGATCTTGTCGAAGCCCCCGATTATGCCGAGCAGCTCTTCGATCTCGAAGCGGGGCACCAGGATCTGGGTGGCACAGCTGAAGAAGGACCAGTTCATGGCCACGATGTTGCCGTACACGTGGAAATAGGGGAGCACGCTCAGAACGGTGCGCCTCTCCGGCGGGACGATGCTGATGGTGGGGGAGCCCCACAGGGATGCCTGGAAGGTGCCGGCCACGATGTTGGCGTGGGTGAGGAGCGCCCCCTTGGGAACGCCTGTCGTGCCGCCCGTGAACTGGATCATGGCCGGGTCGTCCGGGCTGAACGGTATGCGGGGAAGCTTCGTCTCCGGGGTGTTCTCGATGAGCTCGGAGAAGTGGTGCCAGCCCTCTTCCCCGTTCAGCTCCAGGTCCTTGGCAGTGCTCACGCCGAAGCCCTTGATGAAGTCGGTCACCCGGGTCACGACGATCCGCTTGAGCCCAACTTCCTTGGCCAGGGAGCGGATGTTCGGCAGCACCATGTCGAAGGTGATGAGCGTCTCCATGCCGGTAATCTCCATGATGTGCCGGAGCTCGCTGGGCGTATAGAGCGGGTTGAGGTTGGTAACGATGGCGCCCAATGACAGTGTGGCCAGGTAGGCGATGACGAACTGGGGGCAGTTGGGCAGGTGGATGCCGACCCGGTCACCCTTTTTCACCCCGAGCTTCCCCAGGGCATTGGTCATGCGGAGCATCTGCTCCCTGACCTGCCAGAAGGTCATCTCGGTGCCGTAGAAACTGATGCACGCCTTGTCCGGGAACGAGCCTGCCGGAAGCTGGAACATGGTCTGTGCCGGGATCCGGGGGTAGCGGATGGTGGTGGGGACATTGTAATCGTAGTGCGCATGCCAGGGCCTGTGATCCATAGATGAAACATCCTCCTTTTCGTGTCATTTCATTCCCCTCTGAAGGGAGAGGGTATTTTCCAAATAAAAAAAATTCGCTTCCCCCGGAACAGGCAGGGGCTAGATCGCAGGCCTCCTGTCGAACCATGGCCGGGCCTTCTCCAACTGCCCGGCCAGCCGGAACAGGGAGGCCTCGTCGCCGAAGCGGGCGATGAGCTGCACCCCGATGGGCAGGCCGTCAGCGGTCCAGTGCAGAGGCACCGACATGGCGGGCTGGCCCGTGAGATTGGCGAGCTGGGTGTAGGGGGTCTTGGCAAGGCTCTCCACCGCGATCTTCTCCGCAAGCCCTGAAAGCTTGACGATTCTTCCCAGGCCCAGCCTGTTCACGACCTTCATGGCCTTCTCTTCGGCGGGTTTCGGTTTGAGTTCCCCGATCTTCACCGGAGGGAAGGCCACGGTGGGGGTGAGGTAGAGGTCGTATGCCTCGTGGAACGCTCCCATCTGGCGGGCGAAGGCGTTCCACAGCCGAATGCCCAGCACGAATTCGCCGGCGCTCGTTGCCTTGCCGAGCAGGTTGAGGAGCCAGGTGGGACCTTCCACATCCTCCCGGGTGAGCTTTCTGCCCACGAGCCTCTTCATGTCCTCGATGTCCGCCGCAATCTCGCCGTAGTACATGGTGAAGTAGCTCTTGGCCAGGGCAATGCCGTCGATGGCAGGCTCGGCCTCCTCCACGATGTGGCCGAGGTCGGCCAGGAGCTTTGCCGCCTCTTCCACGGCCTTCCGGCACTCGGGATGAACCTCGGCCTTCAGCGGGGATCGGGTGGTGAAAGCGATGCGCAGCTTTCCCGGGTCACGGCCGACCTCCTCCAGGAAAGGTCTCTGAGGGCCTGGGATGATGTATGGGGCGCCGATGTCAGGCCCGCTGATGGCGTCCAGCATGGCCGCGCTGTCGCGCACGCTCCTGGTGATTACGTGCTCCACCGCGGCCCCCTGCCAGATCTGGCCGTACTCGGGACCGGTGGGTGTACGCCCCCTGGTGGGTTTCAGTCCGAACAGGCCGCAGTGGGACGAGGGGATGCGGATGGACCCTCCCCCGTCACCGCCCGAGGCCATGGGCACCATGCCGCTGGCCACCGCTGCGGCGGAGCCCCCACTGGACCCGCCCGGAGTGTGGTCGGTGTTCCAGGGGTTGCGTGTTGGTCCGTGGAGCTCCGGCTCGGTGATGCCCATGAGTCCGAACTCGGGGGTGTTGGTCTTGCCCAAAACCACCACGCCTGCGGCCTTGTATCGGGTCATGAGCTCGGAGTCGCGCGGGGGTATGTAATGCTGGAATGCCCTGCTCCCCATGGTGAGCGGAAAACCGGCGCATGCAGTGAGCAGGTCCTTGAGGAGGAAGGGAACTCCGGTAAACGGCCCATCCGGCAGCTTCTCTCCGGTGCTCTTCCGGGCCGAGTCGAACATGCGGTAAATCACCGCGTTGATTCTTGGATTGATTCTCTCGATCCTGACGATGGCCTCTTCGCAGAGTTCGGCGGGAGTCACGTCTTTTTTCCTGACAAGCCCGGCCAGGCCGAGCGCGTCATACCGGTCATATTCCTGGAATGTGCCCATGCAGGAGATCTCCCTTCATCAAATGACAGACAAGTACTTTTTCTTAAATATATCAGCGGGCAGGATAATAGCAAGCCATGGAAGGCCAGAGGGATCGGATGATTCCCCTGCCTGAATGAGGTGGAAATGAGTACCGTGATAAGCTACAATGACCATGTCCACCTTAACGAGGGAGTTCCGCCATGGCTGATATCTATGAACAACTACGCATCCGGCTCGATGAGATGGCCACCGGGTATCCTGCCACCGAAGGCGGCGTGGAAATCAGGATACTGAAGCAGCTCTTCAGTGAAGTGGACGCCACCCTGTTCCTTGCCATGGCCCTTCGTCCGGAGACCGCCGCCGAAATGGCTTCCCGCGTTCAGTCCGATCCTGACGACCTGACGGTCCGCCTTGAGGACATGGCCCATAGGGGGCTTATCTTCAGGCTGAAGGAGGAAGAACCCCGCTATTTCCCCATACCCTTCATTGTGGGCATCTACGAGTTCCAGCTGAACAACCTGAACCCGGAACTCCTGAGGGATATCTCCGAGTACTACCTCACGGGCCTGGGTGCAACCTTCCATGGGTCCAGGACGCCCCACCTCAGGTCCATCCCCATCAGCACCCGCATCGTTCCCGACGGACCCATCGCCGCATACGACGATGCCGAGGCCATCATCAGGGGCAAGACGAGGATCGCCGTGGCCGAGTGCTTCTGCCGCAAGGCGGTGCGCATGTACGGGAAGGTCTGCCCGCACCCCCTGGAGACCTGTATCCAGTTCGACTCCTTTGCCGACTACTATGTGGAAAACGGTCTGGCCCGCTACATCAGCATGGAAGAGGCTCTGGCCATACTGAGGCGCAACGAGGAGGAAGGGCTGGTCATCCATATCCTGAACTCCCGGAAGGTGGAGGCCATGTGCGCCTGCTGCTCGTGCTGCTGCGGTATGCTCATCTCGCTCAAGCTTTTTCCCGCCCCTGCCCGCGAGGTGAAGAGCAACTACGTCTGCCGGTTCGATGAGTCGCTGTGCACCGATTGCGGGGTTTGTGCCGGCCGCTGTCCCGTGGGGGCCCTCAGACGAAAGGATGACAGGATCCAGTTCAGGGTCGAGCGCTGCATCGGATGCGGCCTGTGCGTGACGAACTGTTCCTCCGGCGCCCTGACTCTTCTGAAGAAGTCGGAAGATAAGCTCTATACCCCGCCGGAAACGGTCTTTGAGACCTTCAATCTGATGTGCACCGAGAAGAGAGGGACGTGATCATTCGGGTGCCGAATACGTACGATCCCGGCATCACATGGCTGTGTCCGTTCATAAGGTCCCAAGTTATTTATAGCTTGACATGAGGTGCATTGTGCACTACGAGGACTACATCTGGAAAATGAATATATCAGACTTGAATTGTGACCCCTGAAGCACACCTTCGGTTCTCGCACCACCAAAGTCAACCGTTCATCGTCGATATCTTCCCTTTTCAGAAATACAACAATCGCATCCTCCGTTTGCCACGGAGGAAGAGCAAGAGAGGTTTGTACATGGCACAGGGAACAGTCAAGTGGTTCAACAGGGAAAAAGGCTATGGTTTCATCACTGCTGACAATGGGCAGGACGTATTCGTTCATCACACCTCCATCAATCAGCAGGGATTCAGGGCACTCGAAGAAGGCCAGAAGGTCACCTTTGAGATCGTCAAGGGCGCCAAGGGGATGCAGGCATCCAACGTAACGGTTTCCTAAAAAAGAACAGGGGCGGGCGTTGCCCGCCCCTGCTGAACCACGAGTAACTATCCAGTCCGGTAGTAAATATTAAAAATGAATCCGGGAGATCGGACATCCCAGACTGCAAGCCGGGAGGCATTATGGCAAACAGATCAACCAATACCTTCAAGAAGAAGGAGCGGGAAGAGGCCAAGAGGCGCAAGAGGATAGCGAAAGAGGCGAAGAAGCTCGAGCGCAAGGATCTTAAGGAAAACAAGGACACCGTCACGGGTGAGGAAGACCCCGACATCGCCGGTATCGTGCCGGGTCCCCAGCCCAGGCCCGAAGAGTAGCATGTATACGGAATGAACCTTTCGAGGGTCCAGCTGAGCCCTTCAGCCGGGTCCTCCCCCCCCCCATAGACCAGAATCCCAAGCCTTGTTTTACGGCATTGTCGCCTCTGAGGATGTGCCTTCCGATCTTCTTTCCCCTCTGGAATCGCTCAAACCGACCGGGCAGAAGAAGTCTTCCTTCTGAATGATCATACTATTCCGGGACGTTTCCTGGATGAGGTCTCTGAAGGTTCTGGGCAAGGATTCTCCTTTCACTTCAACAATGAGACGTCATTCAGTTCCTCCTTGACAAACCCTTCCTCCTGAGAATATATCATGTCGGTGACTCCAACTATCTAGATCAAAGGTTTGGTTTCCATAGGTAGAGATCACTCACGCACACCAATAAGGAGGGTTGTATGGATCTAAGAGATGCCTATTTTGTCGACGGCTGCCGTACCTGGTTCGGAAAATCGAGGCCCGATGGACACTACTGGACCACACGGGCCGACGACATGGTCACCAAGGTCATGATGGAACTGCAGAAAAGGAACCCCACGGTGCCTTGGAACGATGTTGACGACTGCATCTGGGGTGCAACGACCCAGGTGGGCGACCAGGGTACCACCATGGGCAGGACCGTGGTATTCACCTCCGGCCTTTCCGATAAGGTCGCCGGCTTCTCAGTGGACCGGATGTGCGCGGGCGGCATGACCTGCCAGGCCATCGGGTCATCCTTCATCAAGACGGGCGTGGCGGACATCATCATTGCCGGCGGCGTCGAGCACATGGCTCACCACCCCATGGGCGCAGGTGCGGACCCGAACCCCCGCATCGTCACCGAGAAGATGGTGGAGCCCAAGTACTTCAACATGGGCGTCACGGCAGAGAAGCTCCACGACTGGCTCCCTGAGAACGGCGAGCAGCCGGTTACCAAGGAAGAGGCAGACGAGTACTCTTTCCATGTTCTTGAGAGATATTTCAAGGCCTTGGATGCAGGTTACTACGACAAGCATTGTGTGGATATGACCGTGTTCACCCCCAACGGGTGGAAGGTGGCCAACAATGACGAGCAGGCCAAGCGCGGCACCACCCTGGAGAGCATCAAGAACTTCAGGAAGTTCCCGTTCAAGGCGGAAGGACATGTCACCGCTGCGAACGCTTCGGGACTGAATGACGGCGCCTGCGTATCGCTCCTCATGTCCGGCCAGAAGTGCAAAGAGCTGGGTATCAAACCCAAGATGAAGTTCGTGGGCGGAGCCTTCATCGGCGTGGACCCGACCATCATGGGATGGGGGCCAGTGCCGTGCACGGAGAAGGTCCTGAAGAACTACGGCATGAAGTTCGAAGACCTCGATATCATCGAGCTGAACGAGGCCTTTGCCGTCCAGGCAGTCGGCTTCATGAAGCACTTCGGCATGAAGTTCCCCGAGGACCCCAGGCTCAACCCGTACGGCGGAACCATCGCCATGGGCCATCCGCTTGCCAGCTCGGGCGTGCGCCTGAGCATGCAGCTTGCCCAGGACTTCGAGCTGAATCCGAAGGCCAAGTACGGGCTCACCACCATGTGCGTCGGTCTCGGCATGGGCGGTTCTATTATCTGGGAAAATGTCGTTGGGAAAAAGCTCTAGGAGGTTCATGACATGGCTAAATACATAACAGAATGCAAGCTCAACTACTTCAATTCGAAAAAGGCAGGCAAAATCGCCATAGTCACGATGGACAACGGCCAGATGTACAACATCCCCAACACCTGGGGTGTCGAGGCCTTCGAGTCCCTGAACAAGGTCCTGGACATCGTGGAGAAAGACAAGGATGTAAAGGGCTGGATGCTCACCGGCAAGCCCTTTATCTTCAACGTAGGCGCCGACATCATGAGCGTCGACCCGAATGCAACGAAGAAAGACGTTCTTGACATCGGCGTCATGGGCCACAAGTCCTTCAAGAGGATCATGGACCTCAAGATCCCGACGCTGGCGGCCATCAACGGCGCGACCATGGGCGGTGGATGCGAGGTGGGCCTCTATCACGACTATCGCACCATCTCCAAGAGCCCGGGCGGCTGCGACCACTATGCGCTTCCCGAGTGTTTCCTCGGCCTCGTTCCCGGCTGGGGCGGAACACAGCTCGTGACCAAGCTGGCCGGTCCCGAAAAGGCCATTGAGCTCATCATCATGAACCCGCTCAACCAGAACAAGATGATCAACTCCATCAAGGCCTTCGAGATGGGCCTGGCCGACTTCCTCCTTGCACCGAACGACTTCACCGGCCAGTCCCTGGCAATCCTCGAAGGCATCATCGCCGGCGAGGTGAAGGTGGACCGCAAGAAGGTCGACCCGAAGATGAGCGACGAGCTCTACAACCAGACCAAGTTCCAGATCATGGGCCGCGTCCATTCAGGCGCACTCGCCCCCTACAAGGCACTCGACCTTATCAGGGGCGCAGCGGGCTGGTCCTGGGATGAAGGCTTCCAGAAAGAGACCGAGGTTCTGGCTGACATGATCTTGTCCGACCAGTTCAAGTGCGGCCTCTATTCCTTCGACCTCACCCAGCGCCGTGCCAAGAAGCTCCCCGGACGTCCGCCCAAGGAAGTCAAAGGGAACAAGATCGCCAAGATCGGCGTCATCGGCGCAGGCCTCATGGCATCCCAGATGGCCCTGCTGTTCGCACAGCGCTACCAGTGCCCGGTCCTCATGAAGGATATCAAGCAGGAGTTCGTGGACAAGGGCCTGGCCTACTGCCGTGACCAGCTTGCCAAGACGGCAAAGAAAGGCAAGCTGTCCGCAGCGGACGCCAGGTGGATGGGTGAAGAACTCATCACCGGCACCGTGACCTATGACGGCTTCCAGGACTGCGACTTCATCATCGAAGGTGTGTTCGAAGAGATGGGCATCAAGCAGAAGATCTTCGGCGAGCTCGAAGCGGTGTGCAAACCCGAGTGCCTGTTCCTTACCAACACCTCGTCCCTGGACGTGCTCGAGATGGGCAAGAACCTCAAGGATCCGGGCCGCGTGGTCGGCTTCCACTTCTTCAACCCCATCGCCATGCTGCCGCTGGTCGAGATCATCAGGACTGAAAAGACAAGCGATGTCACCCTGGCAACGGCATTCGACATCGCCAAGAAGATCAAGAAGACCCCGGTTCTCGTGAAGAATGCCGCCGGCTTCCTGGTCAACAGGATCCTGCTGGCATGGAATGACGGCATCTTCAAGTGCATCGACGAAGGCGCCGACTTCATGCAGGTGGACAATGCGGTGCACGACCTGGGCTACCCCATGTCTCCGTTCACCCTGGCCGGGCTGGTGGGTCCTGCCATTGCGCTCCATGTGCAGGAGACCCTGAACAAGTCGTGGCCCGACAGGTTCCCGGTCAGCGCAGGACTCAAGAACCTCGTGGCAAAGGGCAAGAAGAGCCTGCTCGTCTTCACCGAGAAGGGCGTGGACATCGACCCCGAGATCAAGGCAGGCTGGCCGCAGGGCAACAAGAAGTTCACCGATGACGAGATCAGGGACATCGTCCTGTCCCGTGTCGCCGTTGAGATCCGTCACATCCTCGACGAAGGCGTCGTAGCAAGCCCCAAGGACGTCGACACCGGCGTGATCATGGGCGCGGGCTGGCCCTTCTTCATGGGCGGCATCACCCCGTACCTGGATTACAAGGGAATCTCTGAGAAGGCCACCGGGAAGAAGTTCCACCCGAAGGGCTTCCTGGCAATGGAGTAGAGAAGTAGCGTCACGTTCATAGAAACATGAGAGAGCCGGGCAAACCCTAAGGTTTGCCCGGCTCTCTTCCATCATGACATGAGGATCGTCCATTCAGACGTCCCCGCGCACCTCTCATGAGTGTTTGCCCGACCAATGGCTCCTGACTCGGGTGCTCACGAAACCTTTGATTGATGCGGCATCCCAGCAGGTTTAAAAAGAAATCAATTTTTTCAAAGAGTGGTGATGAATCGCATCAGTTCTGTTGACTAAATCTCTTTTCAAGTGTAGATTGAATGTTGATTCAGATTTCACTGGCTTGGACAAACAACCAACTAAAACAGAGGAGGGTATAATGGTCAGGAGAATCAATAAGGCCGCGGTTATCGGGTCTGGAATCATGGGAGGCGGCATCGCAGCGCTCCTCGCCGCTGCAGGCGTGGAAATGCTCCTGCTCGACATCGTTCCATTCGACCTGAAGGAAGAAGAGAAGAAGGATAAGAAGGCCAGAAACCGGATCGTCACCATGGGTCTGGAAGGCGCCATGAAGGCCAAACCGCCGCTCTTCTACAACAAAGACCACGCCATGCGCATCAGCGCCGGAAACCTCGAAGACGACTTCGACAAGCTCGCCGAGTGCGACTGGATCATCGAGGTGGTCGTCGAGAACCTCAAGATCAAGCAGCAGCTGTTCGCCCGCATCGACAAGGTGCGCAAGGCAGACGCCATCGTATCCTCCAACACCTCAGGCATCCCGCTCAAGGCCATGTCCGAGGGACTGAGCAAGGGCTTCAAGGAGCACTTCCTCGGCACGCATTTCTTCAATCCGGTCCGCTACATGCACCTGCTCGAGATCATCCCGGGAGAGTCCACCAAGAAGGAGATCCTGGACTTCGTGGCTGATTTCGGCGAGAGCAGGCTCGGCAAGGGCATCGTCTGGGCCAAGGACACCCCGAACTTCATCGGCAACCGCATCGGCATCCAAGGCATCGGCGTGACCATGAAGACCATGCTCGATGAAGGGCTCACCATCCCCGAGGTGGACGCCATCTTCGGCGCACCGCTCGGCCGGCCCAAGACCGCCATCTTCGCCACCAGCGACCTGGTCGGACTGGACACCATGACCCACGTCATGAAGAACACCTACGACCTCTGCCCCGATGATGAGGTCAGGGACGTGTTCAAACTGCCTGATTTCCTCCAGGCCATGATCGACAAGAAGCAGCTCGGCAACAAGACCAAGGGCGGGTTCTACAAGAAGGAGATCACCCCCGAATGGAAGAAGATCAAGAAGGTCATCAACCCCGCCACAGGCGAGTACGAGACCTACGACAAGGTCAGCTTCCCCTGCATCGACGCTGCCAAGAAGGCCAAGACCCTTCCCGAGAAAATCAAGGCGGTTATTGCCGGCGACGACAAGGGCGCCAAGTTCGCATGGAAGGTTTTGGCTTCCCAGCTCATCTACGCCGCCAACCGCATCCCCGAAATCTCCGACACAGTAGTCGAGATCGACAACGCCATGAAGTGGGGCTACAACTTCGAGATGGGCCCCTTCGAGACCTGGGACGCCGTCGGTGTGAAGGACTCCGTTGCGAAGATGGAGAAGGAAGGCCTTAAGGTCCCCGAGAACGTCAAGAAGATGCTCGCCAAGGGAGCGACCTCGTTCTACAAGCTCGAGAAGGGCAAAAAGATGTTCTATGACTTCGCCTCCGAGAGCTACAAGCCGGTGAAGGTCAGCCCCAAGGCCTTGACGCTCACCAACTTCAGGGCCGAGAACAAGGTGGCCCTGACCTCCGGTTCCTGCTCGCTCATCGACATCGGCGACGATGTGTTCTGCCTCGAGTTCCACTCCAAGATGAACGCCATCAATAAGGAGATGGTGGACTTCATGGCCAAGGCCGGCGAGTATGTCGGTGCCAACGGTGTGGGCATGGTTATCGGCAACCAGGCAGGCGGCATGCCGGGCGCATTCTCCGCTGGCGGCGACCTTGCCTACATGCTGGGGCTCGCCAGGGCTGGCAAGTTCGATGAGATCGACGGTTTCATCAAGAACGTCCACACGGGCATTATGGCCACCCGGTATGCCAACTACCCGGTGGTGGCGGCTCCCTACGGGCTCACCCTGGGCGGCGGCTGCGAGATCTGTCTGTCCGCCGACAGGATCGTGGCACACTCCGACCTGTTCATGGGCCTGGTGGAGATCGGCGCAGGTCTCGTTCCGGGCGGCTGCGGCATGATCAACCTCTGGCGGAAGCTCATCACCTCCAAGCCCGAAGAGGCCAAGGTAACCGATTACGGCGGATTCTTCCTCGGCGCGTTCATGGCAGTGGCCCAGGCCAAGGTTTCCAACTCGGCCGAGCAGGCACGTAGCAGGGGATTCCTGGGTGCCGCCGACCGCATCGTCATGAACAGGGACAACCTCATCGGCGAGGCCAAGAAAGAGGTCCTCAAGATGGCGGACGACGGATACGCACCCCCCCTGAAGAAGAAGATCCCGGTGTTCGGACGCGAGGCGCAGGGCATGGTCTGGGCAGAGATGAACAACATGAAGGGCGGCGGCTACATCACCCCCCACATGGAACTCATCGCCAAGAAGATCGCTGTCTGCATGTCCGGCGGCGACGTCCCCTGCGGCACCCCGGTGAGCGAAGAGCACCTCATGACGCTCGAACGCGAGGCCTTTGTTGATCTCTGGAAGACGGAAAACACCCAGAAGATGGCTGAGAACATCATGGCCACGGGCAAGCCGTTGTTCCTGTAATCGGATACTACGAGAAAGAACTTAGGAGGAAACCAATGAGAGAAGCATATATCGTACAGTCAGTAAGGACTCCCGGTTGCAGAAGGGGCAGGGGCGCCTTGGCTCAGACCAGGCCCGAAGATCTCCTGTGCCAGGCACTCAACGGACTCATGGACCGGGCCAAGGGCATAGAGAAGAAGGATGTGGAAGACATATTGGTCGGCTGCGCATTCCCAGAGGCTGAGCAGGGGCTCAACATCGGCCGCATCATGGCCCAGATGGCCGGGTTCCCGGATGACACCTGCGGGGCCACGGTCAACCGCTTCTGTTCCTCCGGTCTTGAGGCCATCTGCCTCCAGGCCATGAGGATTATGGCAGGCATGTGCGATGTGGCCATCGGCGCAGGTCTCGAGTCCATGTCCATCGTGCCCATGGGCGGCAACATGCCAAGGCCCCACCCCGAGCTGGCCAGGACCTATCCAGACGCCTACATCTCCATGGGTATGACCGCAGAGAACGTGGCCAACCGCTACAAGATCACCCGCGAGATGCAGGACAAGTTTGCGTTCGGCTCCCAGGCAAAGGCGGCAGCGGCCCAGAAGGACGGCAAGTACAAGGAGATCGTACCGGTCAATGCAGTCAGATTCAAGGAGAAGAACGGCATCACCGTGAAAGAGACCTTCGTCCAGGACTTCGATGACGGCGTCAGGCCCACCACCATGGAAGGCCTTGCCAAGCTCCGCCCGGCATTTGCCGCCATGGGCTCGGTCACTGCGGGCAACTCCTCCCAGACCACGGACGGCGCGGCGTGCTCCCTGGTCATGAGCGGGGAAGCTGTCAAGAAGTTCGGCTTGAAGCCCATCGCCAAGTTCAAGGCATACGTGGTTGCCGGCTGCCGCTCCGACGAGATGGGTGTGGGCCCTGCCTATGCCATCCCCAAGCTCCTCAAGGTCGCGGGTCTCGGCAAGGCCACCGATATCGTCAATGATGCCATCTTTGAGGTGAATGAGGCCTTTGCGTCCCAGGCCATCTACAGCCTCCAGCAGATCGGTCTCTATGACGAGAAGTATTACTCCCACGAGAGCGCGGAGCGCATCGTCAACGTCAACGGCGGTGCCATCGCTCTGGGCCATCCGCTCGGATGCACCGGCGCCAAGCTGTGCGCCCAGCTCATGACCGAGCTGCAGGCACGCGGCAAGAAGTGGGGCATCGAGTCAATGTGCATCGGCGGCGGCATGGGTGCTGCGGCACTGTTCGAACGCTGCGACTAAGGGCTGGTTTTTTCAGAAAGGAAAAAAAGGGGGTGCTGCCGTTCCCGGCAGCGCCCCCTTTTTTATACTCAGCCTCCTGGTCTGGCCCGGTAACAGGTCTTTCTCTTCAGCTCTACCTGGCCAACGAGCCCCTTGCCCAGCAGGTCTTCAACATACTTCACCGCCTCGTTGAGGTGGATGCCGAGCCCACCGGCGATGTCATCGATGGTGCACGGTCTCCTGCGGAGCAGGTCCAGCACCGTGTCGCTGGTCGCCGAGAACTCAGGTGAATCATGCACCCCCCGGAAGTCTGCAATGACCTCGGCCCGGGGCGTGAACAGCGTAGTGAGCTTTTCCATTCCGATGAGATCCACGCCTACTGCAATGTCCTCGGCCGGCGGCCTGGTCACCGTGTTCAGCTGAATCCTGTCCGGTTCTGCACGTGCCGCGCAGGCGGCGATCTTTTCCACCTCGATCTTCATTGCCGTATGGCCCCCCAGGATGAAGACCTCCAGCCAGTACTGGCCGTGGTAGCTGCTTCTGAATGCTGATAGACCGTCCACCATGAGGTCGAAGGCAATGGACTGGTGGGGACGGTTGACCGCAGTGAACATGGCCTGGTCTCCCGCGTCCAGGGAGGGGATGACCAGGTGCGCGTCCATGAGTTCCCTGCGGACCTCCTCCTGCCAGAGAAGGGCCCCGTTGGTCAGCACGGCCACCGGGATATCTGTAATGGTGCGTATGCGTGCTATGAGCTCGCCGAGGCGGGAATACAGGGTGGGCTCCCCCGAACCGCTCAGGGTGATCCAGTCGGGACTCGATACCAGCTTGCCTTTCAACTCTTCGATGATCTCGTCTAAGGGGAACCACTCCCGCCGATCCACCGTCAGGTTGGTGGTCCGGCCGAGCTGGCAGTAGATGCAATTATAAGTGCAGGTCTTGAAGGGTACGAGGTCCACACCGAGGGACCTGCCGAGGCGCCTGGAGGGCACCGGCCCGAAGATCTGTCTCGGCTTCTTGCCAATGGAGGGATCATGGATCATTGCTGTGACCCTCCTCTCCTGAAAGGAGAAACCGACCCTGATACCGTTGAAGGTCTGCAAGGGTCTGGGAGTGCACTGGTACAAGGTTATCAGGCAGTGCAGACCTCGGCCAGAAGCGGAGCTCGGTCCCCTCGACTCCGTCGGCTCGAGGGGTGCCTTCCCACTGCCTGACAATGAAGGCCACGGCAAAGCACTGGACCTCGTCGCCGTTGGGATAGGAAAACCGCTGCTGCGGCCCCGTATACAGGGCCATGGGCTCGGCCGAGAGGATCTTTAGCCCAGTCTCCTCGTGCACCTCCCTCCGGAGGGCATCGAGGGCCGTTTCCCCGAGCTCGACAGCACCCCCGGGAAGCCCCCAGCACCCGGTGTCGGAGCGTTGCTGGAGGAGGACCTCCCCCTGATCATTGATGATGAGAGCACGGATACCGGGCACGAAGATGCACTGCTTCCCCACAAGGGACCTTATCATGCATGCATATGTATCCATTATCCTGTCCGTCCAGCCCCAGGAAATCTTTATCTTCGTCTCCACCCGCTCCAGACAGGAAATCCATTCGCATCGCGAAGCGTCAGAACATCTTCCCCATTCTTCACTTCCATGGCGATCAGGGCGGGCTTGCCTTCAAAGGTTATTCGAGAACCTTTTACCTCGATAGTATCCTTGGCCACGATTTTCACATCCTGATTTTCAATGTACCAGGCAGGGCCGAGATGGACAGAGATCATTCCCTCTATTGTCTTCAAGATGACGTGAACTCCATATGACATGCCCTTCTCGGGAGTGATCTTGTCAATCGATACAACCTCACCAGACATGGTCTCCAGGGTCTGAGGATTGTACATTCTGGCATAGGGGGTCCCTGGTCCCCATCCGCCTCCACCTTTCCACATCATGCCTCTTTGCGCGAATGTTCCGGTGGAGAAAACCAAACTGAACAAAGTTACTACGGCTAGAAACATTGTGATCTTTTTCATGCCTGGCCCTCCTTTCTTCTGTAAATTATTCCTGTGTCAGCACCGTCCCCGAGGAGAAAGTGAAACACCTTCGGGGAAAATCCCGGTAGAGCCGCTCCACCGCGTCATGACCCGTACAGTGGGCCGGATAGAGCCGCTCGATGTCGAGCTCTCTCAAGGCACCAACGGTCCTGTCCATACGCTCCGGCCCGGCGGCCAACAGGTGCATACCGCCCATGACAGCGCGGATCGGGGCATTGCCCGTGAGCTCCCTGATGTACTGGAGTGTGTTGATAACGCCGGCGTGAGCGCATCCCAGAACCACATAAACACCCTTGCGGGTATCCAGGAAGGCAGCCTGGTCGTCTGTCATCCCGTCGGGGGTGCGGCACGATACGTCGGTAAAGAACGCCCCCCCGGTATCCTCAAAGGCTGCTCTCCTCGGTATGGGCCCGGTGAGGAAGAGCCCTTCGGCTACTTCTGTCGGTTCTACAACCTGCCGAAGGTCGGCCCCTGATAACACGAGGTCTTTCACCTGATGAGGCATGCCGATCTCGCGTGCTGAAATACCTGGCCCCAGGGTGTACTTGGGATCAAGGGCCGCCGGGTGCAAGAAGATGGTCGGGTGTTCCTTCAGATTCAAGATGTGGAGAAGTCCGCCCGTATGGTCGTAGTGTCCATGGCTGAGGAAAACGGCATTGGCCTCCTCCAGGGGGATGCCCAGCCTCTGTGCATTGGGGAGGAGCGCAGGACCCTGGCCGGTGTCGAAAAGATAGCTCTGACCGCCGGTTTCTATCCACACGGACAGGCCGTGCTCGGCATGGAGCCCTTTCCTCGAGGCGGTGTTTTCGACCAGGACCGTTATCCGGAACGCTCCCATGGTTGCCCCTTTAGTTCACCGCATTGACAATAGGGGTGACCATGGGCCGGTTGCCGTACGGGGTCAGGGGATCAGGAGACATGGGATACAGTTCCTTTCAATCATTGATAATATGGTACCATCTGCCGGAGCGCCCTCCCGCGTCAACAGGGAATCTCATGCACGGGTTTCTCCCGGTGGCTTCTCTGATCGATGGTGCCTTGAAGCATATTACCTGAGACTAATAGCCCCCACAGGGCACTCGTCCTCGCAGATCCCACATCCTGTGCATGTCTGGCTGTCTATGCAGGCAACATTATCACGGAGGCTGATAGCGCCCATGGGACACATGTCCACACACACCCCACACCCGGTACATAGGTCAGGGTCGATCGTTGCGGTCATGTTTTTCTTTGCCGGTGTCAGTGTTGGAGAGACAGGGTTTCCTGGGCGATTCATGCCCATGCCCTTTCCAGCCCCCATACCTCTGCCGGCACCCATACCCATGCCACGACCACCACCCATACCTCTGCCACTGCCTCTACCCATACCGTTTCCTCCGGTCCCGCCCATGCCGAAGTGATCCGTCACGTTGGCCCCGGCTGAGGCGGTCATGCTGCCTGATTTGAACCTTTCGATCGAATCACGAACCAGGCCTGAACACCCTGTCACGATCGTGATCCCTGCGGCGGAGAGCGTCTGAAATGCATTGGGCCCACAATTGCCGGTAAGAACATGGGTGACACCCAGTTTCGCCATGGTCTGACCGGCCTGTATGCCCACACCACCCCCGAGGGTGGCATGGGGGTTCTCCACTGCTTCAAAGTGCATGGTATCGGTATCCCCCACTAGAAAGCATGAGCACCTGCCGAACCGCGGATCAACCTGTGCATCCAGGGAAGGACCTGTCGATGAAACTGCTATTTTCATAAAAACACCTCTCTGTCCGTCGATACAAATCCTTAGGGGACGACTGACGGATCAGCGGTCGTCCGCGGAGACGGGGCATCCGGGTAATGACCCGGATACCGCTTCAGTCTTCGGTTCCCTTTGCCTGGATCTCCTCGAGACGCTTGCGGATGTCCGACAATGTCTGTTCAAGGTACTCCGCCTGTCTCTTCAGCGCGTCAAGCTCCTGTTGTCTTGCCACGGGGGCGGGAGGCTCTGCCGGAATTCCATGGGACCAAGGGACCCCCCATCCGGGATGCGGGGCCCCCCAGCGCTGCCAGCCCGGAAGGCCGGTTGCATAATACCAGTGCCGCCAGCCCCGGCCCCCTCCGCCTCCTCTGCCCCTGCCCCAGAAACCACGGCCGGGAGAGGGATTCGCGTACCCGGGTGTTATGTATCCCGCGCAGAATCCTGCTGCGCGTCCTGTCATGGGTCCATATCCGCCAGGTCCGGTTCTATCTCCAAATGGCATGATCGGTTCCTCCTTTTCTCGATTAGTTTTATTGCGGTTCCTTATTCTCAGCGGCCCCAGCGATGGCCGCCCCTGCGCCGGTGAAGGCGAAGCCTTCGCCGGTTAGCGCAGCAGCCGGGCATGAGGAAAGGACCGTCGGCCAGCCGTCCGTTCAGGAAGGCATGGACAACGGCCTCCACATCTCCGCAGATGAACCCGGCCACCTGGATGCCCGCCCTCGCAAGCGCGGTTTCCTGCACATGGGACAGGGCCCCGCACACAAGCAGGTCCACCCCGAGCCCGGAGACCTCCAGTGCCCTCTGAGAGGGGTTCCGGCTCACCAGAGCCCTCCCTTCACGCCGGACCTCCCTTGAGCCCTCTATCTCGACGACATACAGGTTATCGGTCACATCGAAGACCGGAGAGATGCGCTCCCCCCAATGGGCAATTGCTATCCTCATGGGAAGGAAACTGCAATGGCAGTGCCAGTTTTCCAACTGCATAAATCGCTAATAATTATTGGCAAATAGGCGGCATCCTGAAATCAGCAGGGTTGATGACAATGCAAAATGCACTACATTAAGGCATTGACTATTGCAAGTTGCACTATTATAAACATGAATAATGGAGAGGTCCATGCGTAGGAAGGAACCGTCTGCGAGCCGGAACGAGCGTGACATCATCCTGGACTCCCTCAATGAGGGAGTGTTCACGGTGGACTCGGACTGGCGGATCACCTCCTTCAACCATGCAGCCGAACGCATCACAGGCGTAACCCGGAATGAGGCTATGGGAAAGGCCTGCTTCGACGTGTTCCACGCGGACATCTGCGAGAAGGCCTGCGCCCTGCGGCATACCCTTCAGACCGGTACGCCCACGGTGAACGCAATGGCCCACATCATCAATATCCAGGGGCGTAGCGTGCCGATCCGCATTTCCGCAGCCATCCTGCGTGACGACGAAGGGAATCATGTCGGGGGCGTCGAGACCTTCCAGGATCTGAGCCAGGTCGAACAGCTTCAGAAGGAACTGCAGGGCCGCCGGTCCTTCGAGGACATCATCGGACAGAGCCGTGCAATGATGAACCTGTTCGAGATACTCCCGCAGATCGCAGGCAGCAGCAGCACCGTTCTCATTGAAGGCCCGAGCGGAACGGGCAAAGAGCTCTTCGCCCGGGCAATTCATAACCTATCACCCCGCAGGAAGAAGCGTTTCGTGACGGTGAACTGTGCGGCTTTGCCCGATACGCTGCTGGAGAGTGAGTTGTTCGGGCATAAGGCCGGGGCCTTCACCGACGCCCGGCGCGACAAGGCGGGACGGTTTACTCTGGCAAACGGAGGGACGCTCTTTCTGGATGAGATCGGTGATATATCCCCGGCCATGCAGGCAAAGCTCCTGCGGGTCCTCCAGGACCGCATCGTAGAACCCCTGGGCTCGGTTGAGCCGGTGAAGGTGGATGTCCGTGTGGTGGCGGCTACGAACAGAGACCTTGCAGGGCTCGTCCGTTCCGGTACGTTCCGGGAAGACCTGTACTACCGCATCCGTGTGGTCCACCTGGCTTTGCCCGGACTGAAGGAGCGACGGGAGGACATCCCGCTGCTCGTCAACCACCTCGTCTCAAGGTTCAACCGCCTGCAGGGTAAAGACATCGCCGGTCTTTCCCCTGAGGCCATGGCCCGTCTCATGGAGCACGACTTTCCTGGCAATGTCCGCGAACTGGAGAACATCATCGAGCAGGCCTTTGTGCTCTGCCGAGGCGGCATCATCGAACTGCACCACCTTCCGCCCGAACTACGTCCTGCCGCACCATCAGGGAATGAAGGCCTTAAACCCATGAGCCTGCAGGCCATGGAACGGCACCTCATCGCTGAGACGCTGAAGAGCTCCGGCGGCAACAGAAAACGGGCTGCGCGGACCCTGGGCATCAATACGAGCACGCTTTTCAGGAAGATCGCGGCCCTCGGTATCGATGCGCCCAAAACCGACGGACGCGGCCGGAGGAGATAAGGATGCATTCTGCACGAGTGTCCTGCATCCGCACGTGGTCTCCCGCAGGGACCGGTTCTTGATCGTGCCGCGCCCTGCCGTGGTTTTCAGCCTATCCGGGGGTGAAGGCGGTCCGTGGCACACTCCATGCTAAAACGTGGCTGAAGCGCTTCACAAGGAGTAAGGTATGAAGGAGCACGCATGCGCGCCTCGGGTGCCCCGGGAGGATGATATACCCTTGACCGGGATCGAGGAGGACCTCGTGAACGCTCTGCTCGGGGAGGCGGAACGGCCGGATGCAGTTGTCGAGCAGGTCGTGGCAGGGCCAAAGTTCATCGCGGTCATGGCAGACGGCCGCATGGGCATGTCGTCCTTACTGGGTGCCCGGATGGCGAGGCCTGAGGCAGACATGATGAAAGACGCCATTGGGTCGGCAGTGGGCCGGGTGGCAGAATGCATGAAGCGGCCTTCACCCTTTTCCGTCTGCCTCGGCGCGGCCGCGCTGAACACTGCCAATGCGCCGGACCCGATCGGGCTCGCCGCGGATGATGCCCCAGCCGAGGCCCTGATCGCCGAGTTGGGGCGGGGCAGGACCGTGGGGCTGGTGGGAGACTTCCCCTTTGTCCACGCATTGCGAGAGCAGGTGGGAGAGTTGCACCTCTTCGAGCTCATGGACGTGCCTGGCGCCGTGCCGAGAGACCGGTGGGACGAGGTCCTTTCCAGGGTCGACGTGCTGGCCGTCACCGGCACCACCCTGGTAACCCGGCAGATGGGGTACTTTCTCTCTCATGCCGGGAAGGCAGTTACTGTCGTGCTCGGACCGAGCACACCGCTGTCCCGGGCACTGTTCCGGTTCGGCGCTGACCATCTGTGCGGTTCCGTGATCATTGACCCCAGCCTGGTTCTGGAGGGGGTCCAGGCGGGGCTCTCCTTCAGGGCCATGAAAAAAAAGGGCGGCATCAGATCTGTTAGATGGGACAGGGGTAATGGATAAGGGCAAAATGAGCCCAACAATGCCATTGCCGCAATGGAATACCGGGTTGTTAAGCATGAACAGCAAGATGTTACCTGAAGGATGATATTCTTGGGAAAGTACCAGGAGATCGACGAGGCAAGGAAGCTGCTCGAACTGCCCGAGCACGCAACCATGAAGGAGATCAACTCCGCATACCGGAGGCTCCTGAGAAAATGGCATCCGGACAGGAGTGCCGGGTGTAACGGACAAGGTGCCGAAATGACGAGGCGGCTCATAGCCGCCTATGAAACGCTCGTTGCCTACTGCAGGGACTACCGGTATTCCTTTACCGAGGAAGAGGTCTCCTCATATGTATCAGGCGAAGACTGGTGGATGAAGCGGTTCGGAAACGACCCGCTCTGGGGAGACCTCAAGCACAGGAAGTAGTTCCTGCGAGAAATAGCGGCGAAACGGAGGATACCATGAGGGTCATCATCATCGGAGGCGACGCTGCGGGCATGAGTGCGGCGAGCCAGGTCAAGCGTCAGAGGCCCGAATACGAGGTCATTGTTTTCGAGAGGGGGGATTACATATCATATGCAGCCTGCGGTATTCCCTATTACGTCGGGGGGGCGGTCAGCGGCCTGGACGATCTCATCGAGGTCTCTCCCGAGGAAGCGAAAGAAAAACGCAAGGTCGACCTCAGGCTTCGTCACACGGTCGTCTCCATCGATCCCTCACGTCGAACCGTGACGGTGGAGCATGATGGGACTCAGGTACTTGAGCCCTATGACCGTCTCGTCATCGCTACCGGCGCACACGCCCAGACCATGGGGATCGATGTCGGCGCGTATCCGAATGTCTTCACCATGAACGATCTCTATGATGCGGCACGGATCAAGACGTTCATCGCCGATCACAAGCCGCGGAGCATGGCCGTTGTCGGCGGAGGCTACATCGGGCTGGAGGCGTGCGAGTCCTTTCGACGACAGGGCTTGGAAACCACCCTGGTCCACCGCCGGGAAGACCTCCAGCGTTCCTTTGAAACGGAGCTCTCCGATATCATCAAACAGAAACTGACCGAACAGGGGGTGAGCCTGAACCTGGGACGACCGTTTTCCGGACTGGAACAACGGGGCGACAGGATCGGGATAGTTCGAGATATCGATGTCCTTGAGTTCGATGCAGTCCTGCTCGCCATCGGTGTGGAACCGAACAGCGATCTCGCCGGGAAGGCGGGCATCAAGCTGGGCGCCAACCGGGCCATCAGGGTGAACGAGTTCATGGAGACCGACATCGAGGGGATCTACGCCGCGGGCGACTGTGCCACCGCGAGGATGACCACCTTCGGTCTCGAGGTCCATGCCCCGCTGGCCCTCAAGGCGAACAAGCAGGGGCTCATCGCGGGAACGAACATTGCCGGTGAGCGGGAGGCCTTTGCCGGCGTCCTGAACACGGCCGTCACCAAGGTGTTCGACCTCGGCGTGGCGCGCACCGGCCTGTCGTTCGACCAGGCCCGGGAGCTGGGGTTTGAGCCCGAGAAGGTCATGGTCAAATCCAGGGACCGGGCGCGGTACTATCCGGGGTCCTCCCCCATGACCTCCCTGGTGATCATCGGGAGAAAGGACCGGCGCGTCCTCGGTGCGCAGCTGGCAGGAGGGGTCGAATCGGTCAAGAGGATCGATGTCTATGCATGTGCCATCTCCAATCGCATGACCATCGATCAGGTGTTCGATCTCGACCTCGCCTATGCCCCGCCCTTTTCCCCGGTGTACGACCCGGTGCTGCTCGCGGCGAGGGTTGCACGGAAAAAGAAGTAAAGGCATCCCCGGACAGGAGGGGTGGAACATCACTCAAGGGTGACCTTCGGTTTCCCTCCCTCGAGCTGCCCTGGCATGCCCAGCCTGCTGTAGTAGGGCCCCTTGGAGAGATACAGGGCGGCCAGCGGGTTATGGCCGAGCACCCGGTCCTTGACCGCGAGCACGGTGCACGGGACCCGGCAGTACTTGATGAACAGGGTGTCGTGGCCCACGCAGAGCCCCAGCAGGATGGCGAGGTCGACCTGCTCTGCATTGAGCACCTCGGCCTGGGCAACGGGATTGCACATGGGCTCCATGAGGCCGGGCCCCATGATCTTTTCTTCCCCTCTGAGCCCGATGTCCTCCTTGGGGATGCGGCCCACCTTGCAGTTCACGGACACCACCTCGAACCCCTTGGCCTCGAAGATGCCTGTGAGCATCCGCGCCTCTTCCTTCAGCCCCACGCAGAAGGCGATGCCCAGGCGTGTATAACCGCACTTCTTTGCGAACTCAATGGTCTCTTCGATCCGGGGGATCTTTGTCCTGATCCCCGAAGCGGTGAGCTCATAGCACTGGGCTTCCTGGATGGAAGCAAGACGGGCGAATTCTCGTACCGGGGGATTGGCGTATTCTCCCGCGACCTGTTCCATGACGCCCGGGAAACGCCTCATGGGGCAGAAATCCGGTGCTTCCTCCAGGGGAGGCATGGGAGCTCCTGCGGGTATCATGGGGTAGCAGGAAGTCCCAGGGCATCTTGCACAAACGCTCATCTTCTCTTTTTTTTCATTCCCCATGATATCCTCCCTTCAGAAATCCATCATACCCTTGAAATCATAACGGATCAGGGCACTGCTGAAAAACAGTTGCCCGGCAGCTCACACTACTCCGATAAGGATAAGGGCCATGGTAAAGAATGCCAGGACGATCCGATAGTATCCGAAGATCTCGAGACCGTGCCGGTTCAGGTAACTCACCATCCATTTCACCGCCACCACGGCCGAAAGGAATGCAGTCACGATGCCGATGGCAGGAGATACCCAGCCGAACTGGAGGATCATTCCCGTCCCTTCCCTGACGAGTTCGTAGCAGGTGGCGGCGCCCAGGGTGACAAGCCCGAGGATAAAGCTGAACTCCACTGCGGCCTGGACCGACAGACCCACCAGGATGCCTCCCAGGATGGTGACCAGGCTCCTGCTCACGCCTGGCCACATGGCGATGCACTGGATCAGCCCGATGATCAGCGCGCCCTTGAGGGTGAGTTCGCCGAGATCCAGGCCTTGTTCATGATGGAGGTGGATGCGTCGTGCCACCAGGATTATGGCGATGCCACCAGCCAGCCAGGCAGCCGTGACAGGCCACACTCCGAAGAGATAATCCTTGATGACATGCTCGAGCAATAGGCCGATGAATGCGGCGGGCAGGAATGCCGCACAGGTGTTCAATGCAAGGGTGAGCCCTTTTGCATCACGGCCCAGCAGCCCCAGGAGCATGGATGATACCCGCCTCGGGTAGAGCAACAGCACCGCGAGGATGGCCCCGATCTGGATGGCGATCACATAGGCGTCCGAGGCGGCCTTCCCCTCGGGCGAGACACCGATTCCCAGCAGGCGGCTGACGAGGTACAGGTGCCCGGTGGAGCTCACGGGCAGATACTCGGTGAGGCCTTCAGTGACACCGAGGATGACGGCCTGGACAAAGCTCATCTCCTGGCCGTGACCGGCACCAAAAGCGGCAGGGCAGAAGACAGCGAGACTAAAGAGTATAAGTCCTGCGATTCTCACCGGATACATAACCATGTTCCCTACCAGTCATTTCCGCAGGAGTACAGAGGATTTCCTGTATCTCAGGATCTCCCTGACCGAGGCGAACACTTTGTCCCTGACGCCCTGGACGTGCAGGGCCTCCTCATACGGGACGGTGACCGAGTCCTGATCCGCATGTCGTATTGGTTCCACCTGGAGCGCATAGGAGTTGATCTGTCGGTCCCAGAACCACCAGGCGCTGCCGAACTGGATGTAATCGGGGTCCAGGGATACTATGCGGCCCAGGTCTTCCATGAGCTCCGTGCCCGCATCGCTGTTCTCTATGCACAGGGCAAGGTAGGCGATCCGGTACTCCACGGTCCTGACGGAAGGAGAGGCGGCAAGGGGTTCAAGGGTGAGGGGGTCCTGGGATCTGCTTGTGAGGAAGTGCCCCCAGCAGCTCTGCAGGGTGAAGCAGCAGGTCATCGTTCCGAAGGCATCGATGATGTCCCGGATGGGTTCATCAATCTCGCTCATGTCTAATGAGGCCAAGGTTCGCCTCCTGTCCTCATGAAAGGAAGGGTGATCCACCAGGGGCTTCAGGCCGGTGAAGGTCTCCATGGAGCGCCTTTCAGGAGAATTGCCTGCGGGCTTTTTTCTCGGGGAACTTCCCCTCGGGCGGCCGCGGCCTCTTTCCCGTGGTAAAGCTGATGGAGCTGGTAGGGCAGGTGTGGATGCAGGTGCCGCAGGCAAAGCAGTCGGGTATGGTGCGTTCCCGGGTGAGGATGGCACCCATCACCGTGGACGGACAGGCCTTTTCGCAGGCCCTGCAGGCGATGCAGGTATCGTAGTTCACACGGATCCTGGAGATGCTGAACTTCTCTCCCAGCCATCCGATGAGGCCGAAGGGGCAGAAAAAATGGCACCACGGCCGGTAGGTGACGAGGCTTGCTGCAAGGAGAACCCCGGTGAACACCGCCCCGCCGAAGATGAGGGCCATGGGGTGATACACCTTGAACGGATCTATGGGCTCCACGATGTCAACGGCCCAGGCAAGGGCTGCAAGGGTGAGTGCTGCAAAGAAGATGATCCTTGCGGTGTTGGTGATAACGAAGGGTATCTTGTACTGCCTCATGATGCCCGAGGTGTCCTTCCTGGTGCGGTTGATCCTGAAGAGCAGGTCCTGCAGGGTCCCGAGCTGGCACCCCCAGGAACAGATGAACTTGTTGGCCGCAATGACCATGACCATGAAGACCGCAAAGGCGATGAGGCGGGGCGGAAAGACGGCCCCGGATTGACCGAAGAGGACGATGGCGTCCTTGACCGTTCCCATGGGGTTGGGGTCGGAGCCGAGAACGACCCCGAACAGGATCGCCGCCGCCAGGTAGAGGGCCTTTCGTCTTGACGGGGTTATTGCCTTCCTGTGCATGAGGATGAAGACCATGACGAGGAAGACTGCCCAAAGGGTAAACTTCAATGCGATTTTTCTCCAGTTCTTGGAGGACTCCTCCTCACTCACGGTGCGGGCGCGTTCCAGTGCCCGTGTTGCCTGTGCCGGTGTGATGCCGAGGTCAGAGAGGCTCCTGTCGAGATCGCTCTCATCTTGCAAGGACAGATTTTTCAGGAGAGCGCGCGTCTGGATATCATAAGCCCGGGCGATGGAACGGAGGGACATCGTATCATCAGGTAGTTCAACATGAGGTGCGTCCGCCTTGGGGACCTTTTCGCCCCACAGACCTGATGAGAGTGCGGACAGGGCCACAACCGCAGCCACGAGGAGCATGCCCTGTATGAGGACCAGGATCCTTTTCCTGCCATCTTCCTGCATGGCAACCTCCTCAGAGAAGTGTCTTCGCCTGTAGGGGAATCATCCCCCTTCAGCCAGATTCTTCAGCGCCTCCCGGTCGTGCACGGTGATCTTCCTGCCGTCGACCCGGAGAAGTCCGTCCTCGCTCATCTTTCTCAGCGCCCGGGACAGGGCTTCGGGTGTGGCACCGATGATCTTGGCAAGCTCCCGGTGCGTGATGGACAGCTCCAGGCTGCACTGTGAGCCGGAATCCTGCCTGGCAAGGTCATGGAGGAGAAACGAGGCGACCCGCTGGGGGATCTCCTTGAGGGCCAGGGACTCCACGAGGCTCATGGTCTCTTTCAGGCGCAGCGACAGCACGCGGATGATGTTGAGCAGCAGCATGGGCTCCTGCCTGGCCATATCCTCAACCGCCGAGCCCGGGATGGTGAGAACGGTCGTCTTCTTGAGTGTTTCTGCGTTTGCCGGGAAATCGTTGGAGGCAAAGGCCGTGCACAGACCGAAGGGATCTCCCGGACCCAGAAGGGTGAGCGTCTGTTCCTTTCCCTCGGTCGAGCTCTTGGAGAGCTTTACCTGGCCGTCGAGCACAACAGAGAGACTCCTGACCGGGTCCTCCTCGTTCACGACCGCCTCGCCGGCCCGGTAGGTCTTCACCAGGGCCTTTTTCGAGATGGTCTCGAGGAGCTTTTTGGAGAGGCCCTGGAACAGGGGGATATTATCGAGTCGGTTCGATTTCTCCATGGGACCTCACGCCTTCTGTAACAGGACGGTCTTGCTGAGGAGCACCCTGGGCTGCAGCACAGGCTTCAAGCCGGCAGCCCGTGCCCGATCGACGGTTTTTTCAAAGGCATTCTTCGACACATGGAACGGCGGTTCCACGATGAGTGCCAGTCCGCCCGGTTTCAGTGCCGAGTGTATCTCGCGGAAGAATGATCCATGATCGGGAACTTCGTGTACCATGTAAAAGGCCAGGACAAAATCCACAGGTTCAGGAATACCGATGCGCTCTTGTTCGCTCCGGTGCAGGGTGATGCGTCTTTCGAGGTCAGACCCCTGCACCTTTTCCCTGACCTTGTCGAGCATGCCTTCCTGCAGATCGCAGGCAATGACCCGGCCGGTTTCACCCACCATGTCCGCCATGTCGAGGGTGAAAAACCCCGGGCCGCACCCGACTTCCAGGACCGTCATCCCCTCCCTGAGGAAAGGACCCAGGATCCTCCGGGGATTCTGAATCCACCTCCGGATTTTCGTGTCGAGATGGCCGGCCAGTTCTACAGGGCATATGCGGTTTGTTCTTTCCCTCATGGTGGCCCCTCCCACTGGATCAGCTTTTTTGCATTCCGTTGATCTGGATCAATGAAATCTCCATCAGGAAAGCCTAACTATACTGCAGATACAAAAAAAACCAAAGAGACAAAGGTCAAAGGAGGGAACCATGAGTAACAGCGAACAGGTCATTCATGCAGATGATGCAACGTTTGAACCCCTTGTTCTCAAGTCGGAAAGCCCTGCCCTGGTGGATTTCTGGGCTCCCTGGTGCGGGCCCTGCCGGGCCATCGGGCCGGTGTTGGAAGAGATCGCGAAAGAGTATGACGGAAGGCTCTCTGTGGTCAAGGTGAACGTGGATGAAAGCCCGGAACTTTCCCGCAAATACGGCATACGGAGCATCCCTTCGCTGCTCTTCATCCAGGGGGGGATTGTGAAGGAATTTCGGGTCGGCTCCATGCCCAAGGCCCAGCTGGCTGCATTCATCGACAGGAACATGGGCTGAGACGCCATGAGTGATTTTTTAATCTTCATCGTCGTTGTGGGCGTATGGTTCGTTCTCCAGGCCTGGGTCTTCCCCCGGCTCGGCGTACCCACGTGAGGCTCTGCCGGCACCTGCCAGGTGGCAGACAGAAAGAAGAAAAAGCGGAATGACAAGGCATGATCCTTGAAAACAAGGAACAGGGCCGCAAGACATGGTTCCTCATGGCCGGATGAAGTATTCCTGCTCAGGATCGGATGGTAGAGATGCCGGTAAAAGGGGATATCTGACCCTGATGACCCATGATTCGAGCCTTTTTCCCTGAGAGACCACGGGCCTTTCGAGATCAATGCAGATGTGGTAAGTAACCTTCAGACTGGCACACTGTGCTGGGCGATCATGAACCCGGTAGTGTATGACATGGCATACAAGAGACGGAGCAAGATAACCGTAACCCCCACAAATGCCATCCTGGAGAGCATCTCGGACGGGGTATTCACCGTGGACGAGGACTGGGTCGTTACCTCGTTCAACCGTGCGGCCGAGGAGATCACCGGCATATCTCGGGATGAAGCGGTGGGCAGGCTCTGTTCCGAGGTCTTCCGCTCCAGCATGTGTGAGGTCGACTGCGCTCTGAAAAGGACTCTTAAAAACGGTAAACCTGTGATCGGCAAGTCATGCTACATCATCGACGTCAAGGGGCAGCGTATCCCCATCAGCGTTTCAACTGCCGTGCTGAAGGATGCCCAGGGGCGTATCGTGGGCGGCGCGGAAACTTTCCGCGACCTCACCGAGCTCGAGGAGCTCCGACAGGAGCTCAAGGGGCGGACCCATGTAGGTGAGCTCGTGAGCCGGAGCCCCATCATGCAGAAGGTGTTCGAGGTCATCCCTGCCGTGGCGGCTAGTCCAAGCACCGTGCTCATCCTTGGAGAAACAGGTACGGGCAAGGAGCTCGTTGCCAGGACCATCCATGCGTTGAGCCCCCGGCGGCAGGGGCCGTTCATCGCGGTCAACTGCAGCGCGCTTCCCGATACGCTTCTGGAATCAGAGCTGTTCGGCTACAAGGCCGGGGCCTTTACGGGAGCCGCGCGAGACAAGCCTGGCCGGTTCGCCCTGGCTAGGGGCGGAACCCTGTTCCTTGACGAGATCGGCGAGGTCAGCGCGGCGCTGCAGGTGAAGCTTCTGCGCGTCCTTCAGGAGCGGAGATATGAGCCCCTGGGCTCCACCCGGTCCGAGACTGCGGATATCAGGATTATCGTGGCCACCAACAAGGACCTGGCCCGGCAGGCGAAACTGGGCCTGTTTCGTGAAGACCTCTACTACCGGGTGAACGTTGTCCGTGTCGAGCTGCCGCCGCTGAGGAAGAGGAAGGAGGACATCCCCATCCTGACGGAGCAGTTCATAGCCCACTTCAATGCCCTGCAGAAGAAATCCGTCCAGGGGGTCACCACCGCGGCCCTTTCCCTGCTCATGGCCCATGACTGGCCCGGCAACATCCGGGAGCTCGAGAATGTCGTGGAGCGGGCCTTCATCCTGTGCGCCGGGGGGTCCATCGGCATTGCGCACCTGCCAGAAGAGCTGACATTGCGTTATGCGGAGCGATCGACCCAGAAGGGGATGAAATCCACCAGGGATCTCGTGGAGGCCCAGACTATCCGGAAGGCCCTGGAACGGAACGGGAACAACCGCCTGGCCGCTGCCCGGGAGCTCGGCATCCACAAGAGCACCCTGTTCAGGAAGATGAAGAGGTTCGGGATCGCCTTGACAGGCAAAGACGGGCGGGCCAGGCAACCTCAATAAGGTAGCAAATATGCGACCATCAGACCGATGTATGGTCGCCTTATAGCGACTCTTCAGCCGGGTATCTCTTTCTGAGAATCATCAATAGGTCATGTATTCCCGTATGTTGGCGACAGGGTGCGCTCCGCATAGCTCATGGCATGGTCTGTGCTCGACCCCTTGGCAGATAGACGGAGACGAGCACATGAAAACAGCCTTCCCCTTCTGGAACAACCGGATCGCTCCGGTCTTCGACGTGGCCCGGCAGCTCCTGCTCGTGGAGAGTACTGCAGGGCGGATCATCAGGGAGACCGAGGAACCCATGCCCGCTGATGACATGGGGGCCAAGGGCGAGTGCATGACCAGGCTCGGGGTGAACACACTGGTCTGCGGCGCCATATCGCGCCCCATGCAGGGCCTCATCGCGTCCTGCGGGATAACGCTCATCCCGTTCGTGGCCGGAGATTTGCGGGAGGTGATCCAGGCATGGATCGAAGGCAGGATCCAGGACAGGAAATTCGCCATGCCCGGGTGCTGCTCGCAGGAGAGACAGAGAGGCGGACGGTCCGGTCGGGGTCCGTGCGAAACGGGGGATATCGCTGGAACCTGTGGCTTCTGCATCTGTCCGCAGTGTTCCCACCGGGAACCCCACGAACGGGGTACTCCCTGCTCTCGGAAACAGTGCCCCACGTGCGGGAGCCCGCTGGTCAGGGGATAGGATACAGGGGCAGGGAAAGGGGGGTCTGATACCATGAATACAAGCCCGGGAGGTCCATGGCAGTTCAGGTGGGGGAAAAGGGTTCTCCAGAGGTCACTGGGAAAAAATCTCCCCGGTGCATCCATGATCCCGGGGCGCATGTTCAGGAGGGCGCCTCTCATCGGCCCGGTGATGGCATGGATTGCAGGGATAGCCGTGCACGATCTGCGGCAGCCGGACAGCAGGATCAAGGCCTTTGCGCGGCGCCTGCTTGAGAAGCGAAAGGAACCGCAGCGCGTCAGGACCATAGTCGTGACACCCACGGCCATTGAAGGCCCAGAGGAGAAGCCCGACAAAACGGATGGAGAAAAGGGGACATCATAAAGAAGCGTAAGGGGATGCGGAGGGACTGCATGAAGAAGATCGGCATCATCATCTGTGACCGCTACCGCGGTTGCGGGGGCGGCAAGTGCTTCAGGGCGCTCAGGGAGAGGTGCGGCGCATTCGCGCGGTACCCGGCAGACGAAGTCGTGGAAGTGGTAGGGTATTCAAGCTGCGGAGGATGTCCGGGAGGCAATGTGGAATATGTCCCGGCCGAGATGAAAAAGAATGGTGCCGAGGTCATCCACCTGGCAACGGGTTTTGTCGTGGGCTACCCCCCCTGTCCGTATATCGCAGACTTCAAGAGATACATCAAGACGCAGCACGGCCTGGACGTGGTTGTCGGCACCCACCCCATCCCCCTGAAATACCTCACCGTCCATGAGCGACTCGATTTCTGGGAGCGCTCGAGCATGAAAGATCTTGCCGGGCTTTTGATGGACGAGAACCGGGGGATCATGAAGTCCTATGACTGAGGATCAAACCCACTGAAAAGAAAGCGGAAAGGAGACGACCATGAAGATCGCTTTTACGACATCCGGTGACAGCCTGGAGGCACCGATAGACATCCGGTTCGGCCGGGCCCCGAAGATCCTCGTGTACGACCTGGACACAAAGGCCATCGAGATCACGGACAACACCCAGAACCTCAATGCCTCCCAGGGCGCAGGCATCCAGGCGGCCCAGAACGTGGCCAGGACCGGGGCCAAGCATCTGGTGACCGGGCACTGCGGACCCAACGCATTCAAGGTCCTCTCTGCTGCAGGGATCACGATCTATACGACCGATGCCCTTACCATTTCCGAAGCCCTTGACCGGTTCCGCTCGGGCAGCCTGAGCCCTGCGAATTCAGCGGATGTGGAAGGGCACTGGACATGAAAGGGCAGAGACCCTACGCTGGACATATGAGCTACGAGCCCATCGGCATCATCCGCAGCACGCACACCGTGCCTGAACAGACCCCGATCCAGCCCGTCTACGCACGAGGGTGCCTTGGCAGGGTCGAGGTTCTGCCCGAATACGAGGAAGGTTTGAAGGACCTGGAGGGATTTTCGCACGTCATCCTGATATATCATTTCCACCGCACTGAAGCCGTATACCTGACCGTGCAGCCCTTCCTCCAGGACGTCGATCACGGGGTGTTCTCCACCCGGGCGCCGTGCAGGCCCAACCCCATCGGCATGAGTATTGTGGAGCTGGTGCGCCGGGAAGGGACAACCCTTCATCTCGACGGGGTCGACATCCTGGACGGTACGCCCCTGCTGGACATCAAGCCCTATGTGGGCAGGTTCGACCGCATCGAAGGGACGAGGGACGGTTGGCAGCACGTGGTAGACGAGCCAACGGCCCGGAGGCGGGGAAGGCGTGGATATTGCGCGGAAAAGGAACCGGAGGCGGGATCATGATCATGTCCGTGGCCTCGGGTAAAGGCGGGACCGGAAAGACAACGGTGTCCGTGAACCTGGCACGGGTATCCTCCGTGCCGGTGCAGCTCCTGGACTGTGACGTGGAGGAACCGAACTGCCACCTGTTTCTCAGGGGCGAACTGAAGGCCCGGAATGTGGTCACCATGCCCGTACCGGATATCGATGCAGCGCTCTGCAACGGCTGCGGGGCCTGCAGCGCCGTCTGTGAGTTCAATGCCATCGCGGCGTTGAGCGATGAGGCCCTCGTGTTCGAAGAGCTCTGCCACGGGTGCGGCGGCTGCACCCTGGTCTGCCCCACAAAGGCCATCTCAGAAAAAGACCGCCGCATCGGTGAGATCGAGACCATGCAGGCAGACCTCATCACCTTGGTGCAGGGCCGCATCGATGTGGGCGTGGCCATGGCGCCACCGGTCATACGGGCCGTGAAGGAACGTCTCGGCGGGCAGGGCATGGCCATCCTGGATGCACCGCCTGGCACCTCGTGCCCGGTCATCGCCACCATCAAGGACACCGATCTGGTCATCCTGGTCACCGAGCCCACCCCCTTCGGCCTGCACGACCTGAAGCTGGCCCTCGATATGGTCAGGGAGCTCGCCATTCCCTTCGGGGTGGTCATCAACCGGGTGGGTGCCGGAGATGACCGAGTCCATGCCTTCTGCAGGGATGAGGGCGTGCCTATCCTCATGGAGATACCGGATGACCGCCGTATCGCCGAGGCCTATTCGAGGGGAGAGCTCATGGTCGATGCGCTGCCCGAATACCGCGTGCTGTTTGAAGAGCTCATGAGTCGGGCCGAGGAATTCCGGAACAGAACAAGGAGAGTGAACCATGCCGACCTACGAGTATGAATGTAATGCGTGCAAAATGCGGTTCGAACGTGAACAGGCCATGTCCGACGAGCCTCTTCAAGCTTGTCCCGAATGCGGCGCCCCGGTGCGCCGTCTGGTGAGCGGAGGGACAGGGTTTCTCTTCAAGGGAGAGGGCCAGGGAAGGGCATCCTCTCGTGGTGGATCGTGCTCGCTGGAGACCATGGGAAAGACCTGTTGCGGCCGGAGTGAACGCTGCGGAACGCCCCGGTGCGAAGAGTGAGCCTGAACGTGAGCAGTCGGAATCAAGGCATACAGGAACTTGTGGTTATAAGCGGCAAGGGAGGCACGGGCAAGACCAGCTTGGCTGCGTCGCTGGCGATGCTTGCGGAAAAGTCCGTGATTGCGGACTGCGACGTTGATGCTGCGGACCTGCACCTGCTCCTGAAGCCACAGGAGATTGATCGGCAGGAGTTTGTGAGTGGCCGCGAGGCCGTGATCAGGGCGTCGGACTGCACCGGCTGCGGTATCTGCAGGGATCTGTGCCGGTCCGGTGCCATCGGCATGCGACAGGATGGCGGGGATGCCGGAACCTGTCACGTGGACCCTGTCTCGTGTGAGGGCTGCGGGGTATGCGTGCACTTCTGTCCGGAAAAAGCCATTGATTTCCCCGAGCGCTCCTGCGGGCACTGGATGGTCTCACAGACCCGATGCGGCCCCATGGTCCATGCACAGCTTGGCATTGCGGCCGAGAACTCCGGGAAACTCGTTTCCATGGTACGCAGGGAGGCCCGCCGCATCGCCGAAGAACAGGGCCGGTCCATGATCATCGTGGACGGTCCCCCGGGTATCGGCTGCCCGGTCATCGCTTCCCTGGGCGGGGCAAGCATGGTGCTCGTGGTCACCGAGCCCACGGTGTCAGGTGAGCATGACCTGGAGAGGGTCCTCGCCCTGGCGAGGCATTTCGATGTCCCGGCAAAGGTCTGCGTGAACAAGTGGGACCTGAACCCTTCCATGACGGAGCGGATCGAGGAGCAGGCCTTCAGAACAGGCGCCGAGCTCGCAGGACGCATCCGTTATGACCCCGGTGTTACAAAGGCCCAGATCAGGGAGCTTACCGTGGTGGAGACGGATACGGATTCAGCCCGGGACATCATGCAGGTATGGAAAAATCTTACGCCATCAGGAGGCTGAAATGGATAATGGTTTAAAAGTTCTCAATACGAGCGGCATGTCCGGGGTTGCCCTGGATCATGCACAGAACCCGCGAAACATGGGACCGCTCTCTTCTTTCAACGGCCATGCCAGAGTCACCGGATCCTGCGGGGACACCATGGAGTTCTGGATCATGGTCCGGGACGGGAAGGTGGAGAAGGCATCCTTCACCACGGACGGGTGCGGGCACTCACAGGCCTGTGGCAGCATGGCCACGAGCCTTGTTGAGGGGAAAAGACTTGAACAGGCCTCAGTGATGGAGCCGCAGGACATCCTCGATGCACTGGGAGGTATTCCTGACGACCACGAGCATTGCGCCCTTCTGTCCGCTAACACCCTGAAGGCCGCATGCGAGAACTATGTCCGGAACACGGGCCTGAACCGACGGAAGGACCCTAACACAGGAGCCAAGACCTGCAGCACCTGCACCGATGCATCATGTTCGGCCCGCACGCGCAAGCATGGCGAGAGCGACGAGGATTATGCGGACAGGCAGAAGCTCGAGAGCAGGCTCTGCAGGATACGGCGCAAGATCGTGGTGCTCTCCGGCAAGGGCGGCGTGGGCAAGAGCACCGTGGCCGTTAATCTGGCGGTGGCCCTCATGATGGACGGGTGGAACGTGGGGCTTCTGGATGCGGACATCCATGGACCCAGCGTGCCCACCATGCTGGGCCTGGAGGGCCAGAAGCCGGCCAGCAGCGACGGCGAGATCCTTCCCGTGGAGCTCGGGGGGCTCAAGGTCATGTCCCTGGGCTTCTTTCTGTCCAGCCAGGATGATGCAGTTATCTGGCGCGGCCCCATGAAGATGGGGGCGCTCAAGCAGTTCCTCAGGGACGCGGCCTGGGGCGACCTTGATTTCCTCATCATCGATTCCCCTCCAGGCACAGGAGACGAGCCCCTTTCCATCTGCCAGCTCATCGGGAGCCTCGACGGGGCGGTCATCGTCACCACCCCGCAGCGCCTGGCCGAGGTGGATGTGCGCAAGTCCGTCTCGTTCTGCAGGCACCTCGACGTGCCGGTCCTGGGCGTGGTGGAGAACATGAGCGGCTTTGTCTGCCCGCGCTGCGGAGAGGTCACCCCGGTCTTTCGCTCCGGTGCCGGACGCCGCATCGCCGAGGACATGGGGGTCCCGTATCTCGGGTCCATCCCCATGGACCCGGACATCGCAGAGGCCTCGGACGCGGGCAGACCGTTCATCCATGCCTATGCCTCATCCGCCACGGCCGGGATCATGCAGGAGGTCATCCGGCCCATCGCGGAGCTGAGCGGACAGGAAAAGGAACAGGAACACTGATCCAGAGAAGATAATTCAATAAAGGAGAATAACCCCATGCGTATTGCCATACCTGTTGCAAACGGAACACTGTGCATGCACTTCGGTCACTGCGAGCGCTTTGCGCTCATCGACGTGGACCCGGCCACCAGGAAGATCACGGGCCGTGAAGACGTGGCGGCCCCTGCTCACCAGCCAGGTCTGCTGCCCCCATGGCTTGCCGAGCGCGGCGCCACCTTCGTCATCGCAGGCGGCATGGGCCAGCGGGCCATTGCCCTGTTCAACCAGCAGGGCATTCAGGTCCTTGTGGGCGCCCCGGCCCTGGCCCCGGAGGCCCTTGTGGAGGAGTATCTGGAAGGCAGGCTCCAGGCAGGACAGAACGTCTGCGATCACTGAGGGCAGAATCACACAGCCGTACGGGCCGAGACTCAGGGGCTCTGCGCAGGTGCCCCTGGCACATGAAAAAATGGCTGCGCGACTATCTATCAGGAGAACGACATGGCTGACAGGAAGAGGATAGTGGTGATCGGCGGGTCCGCAGCGGGACCCAAGGCGGCCGCTAAGGCGAGGCGCATGGACGAGCATGCCGAGGTGGTGATCCTGCAGAAGGACGCGGACCTTTCCATGGCATCCTGCGGCTACCCCTACTATGTGGGCGGCTACTTTGACGACCGGAACATGCTTCTATGCACGCCGACCGGCGTTACGAGGGATCCCCAGTTTTATCTCAATGCAAAAGACATCAAGGCAGGAACGAATACCGAGGTCACCAGTATAGACAGGAATGCACACACGGTTACCTTCAAGAGCCTGCTGACCGGAGTGACCGGCACCACGACCTATGACAAGCTCATCATAGCCACCGGGGCTACACCCAGGATGCCCCCCATACCAGGTGCGAACCTCAAGGGCATCACAACCCTGCAGTCCATGAAGGATGCAGACTTTCTCCGCAAGGTACGCGACGAAGGACGCATCAAGAAGGCGGTCATTATCGGCGGCGGACTCATCGGCATCGAAACCTGCGAGGCCCTGGAACTGGCCGGCATCGAGATCACGGTTATCGAGCTCCTGCCCCAGTTGCTGACCTTTCTCGACTGGGACCTGGCAAAGCTCGTGGAGAACCATGTGAAAACCAAGCATGCGAACGTTATCACGGGCAATGGGATCGCAGAGTTTCTGGGAAATAACGAAACACTCACCGGAGTGAAGCTCCAAAACGGGACCGAGCTGCCGTGTGAACTCGCCGTGGTGGCCATAGGTGTGAGCCCCAACGTGAAGCTCGCGAAAGAAGCAGGGATCACTATCGGGGTAACCGGCGGTATCGAGGTGAACGAATACATGCAGACCTCTGACCCGGACATCTATGCCGTGGGAGACTGTGTGGAAACCCTGCACCGTATCACCGGGAAGAAGGTGCTTGCTCCTTATGGGGACCTGGCAAACCTCCAGGGCAGGGTGGCCGGCGAGAACGCGATTCTTGGCAATGTGGTCACCTTCCCCGGCACCATCCAGACCGGCATCTGCAAGGTGTTTGATTATGCGGCAGGCTCAACCGGTCTTTCCGAGACAGCGGCCCGGAAGAACGGATACGAGGATATCATTACCGTGATAAACGCCAGCACGGACAAGCCGAACTTCATGGACGGGCTCCTCATCATAACCAAGCTCGTTGCGGAGCGAACGACAGGAAAGATCCTCGGTGCCCAGTGCATCGGGCCCGGCAATGTGGCCAAGCAGATCGCCCAGTGGGCCATGGCCATCCAGGCAGGCATGCACGTGGAGGACATCGTGAATGCCGACCTCCCCTATGCGCCGCCCTTCTCCCTGGCCATCGACCACTTCATCGCCACGGCCCACCTCATGCAGAACAAGATCAAGGGCCGGCTCAAGGGCATTTCCCCCATGGAGGTCAGGAAGAAGCTGGACGAGAAGGAAAGGCCCTTCTTCATCGATGCACGGGGGCCGGACGAGTACGAGCAGATGCGGCTGGGCATCGGCGAGACACTCATCCCGCTGGGCGCCCTGAGGAAGCGACTGGGTGAGCTGCCCCAGGACAAGAACAAGGAGATCATCTGCTACTGCAAGATATCGCTGAGGGGCTATGAAGAGGCGCTGGTCCTGGAAGCCAACGGGTGGAAGAACGTCAAGGTCATGGAAGGCGGTATCATGGCATGGCCCTATGTGCGGGAGAAATGATGTTGTGTTTGAACTGAATCGGTACTGGAAAACAGGGAGCTGCAGGTACTGCAGTTCCCTGTTGTTCATGAAAGGAGGAAGACATGAAGATTCGTGAGGTGGACAAGGTCGAGGTCCTGACCCTTCAGGACAACTACATCGATATCACGGCCCTGGACAATACGGCAGTGGTCCAGCGGGCGACCCCCTTGAAGGACATGCAGATCAAGAGTTCCATCCTGGCCGAGCATGGGTTCTCGGCCCTGGTCACGATCCATGCAGGTGGCAGGGCATCGTCCCTGCTCTTTGACTTCGGTTTCTCCGATGACGGGGCGGCCCGCAACGCCGTATTGCTGGGAGCGGACGTGGGTTCCGTGAAGGCCATGGTGCTGTCCCACGGGCATTCGGACCATACGGGGGGTATTCAAAGGTTCAGCTCTCTCATTACCGGCAAGAAGGACGCCATAGAATTCGTCTGCCACCCCGGGGCCTTCATCAAACCGAGGTACCTGAAGTTCGGTGAGGAGATCAAGGTTTACTTCCCTGAATTCTCGAGGGAAACCGTGCTCAAGGAGGGGATCGGGCTTGTGGAAACGAGCGAACCCCACCCGCTCCTTGACGGCTGTGCCCTGTTCCTCGGCGAGGTGCCCCGGCTCACCGACTTTGAAAAAGGCTTTCCCATCGCCCACCGCGAGGAAGACGGCAAGGAGCGGTGGGACCCCATCGAGGATGACTCGGGCATCGCGGTGAACGTGAGGGGTAAGGGTCTTGTGGTCCTCACCGGGTGTGCCCATGCAGGCGTGATCAACACGGTGCGTCATGCCATGAGGGTCACCGGCGTGGACAGGGTGTGCGCGGTCATGGGAGGGTTTCACCTGAGCGGGCCCTTCTTCGAGCCCATCATCGAGAGGACCACCGACGAGCTCAAGGCCCTCGACCCCCTCTATGTGGTGCCAACCCACTGCACGGGCCGAAGGGCCGTCATGCACATCGAGCGCGAGATGCCTGAGAAGTTCATCCTCAACATGTCCGGGACGAAGCTGACCTTTTCAGCATAGGAGCACGGGCACTATTCCTTGTAAGGGATGCAGAAAAAGGATAGGCTGACGAGAAACGAACATGAAATGGAGTGCGCCATGGAGGTACAGGATCTTATTCGAAAATCACAGGACGGATTCCAGCCGACAGAGGATGAACTGCTCTTTCTTCTCGGTCTTCGACCGGATTCCCCGGAGGCGTACCTCGTCATGGCCGAGGCCAACCGCATATCCACTGAACTGACCGGCAACAGGGCCGAGGTGCATGCCCAGCTGGCTCTCAACCTGGCTCCCTGTCCGGCCAACTGCAGGTTCTGCTCGTTTGCCCGGATAAACGGGGTCTTTCGGGAGGAGACACGGATCAGCCCGGAGGATGCTGTGGCATACGCCCGGCAGTTCGAACAGGACGGCGCCAACGCGGTGTATGTCATGACCACTGCCACCTATCCCTTTGACCTGTTCCTGGAGATCTCCCGGGAGGTGCGGAAAAACCTCAGGCCTGAGACCATTCTCATTGCCAATGTGGGAGATCAGTCCCTTGAGCATGCCCGGAAGATGAAGGATGCCGGCTTCGCCGGTGTCTACCATGCCCTGCGGCTGCGAGAAGGCATCGATTCGGGACTTTCTCCAGAGAAGAGGAAGGAGAGCATCCGCAACTTCCAGGAGGCCGGGCTCGGGGTGGGCACCTGCGTGGAACCCGTCGGCCCTGAGCACACCAACGAGGAGCTCGTCGACAGGATCCTTTTCACGGCATCAATAAATCCTGCCTACAGCGGCTCTGCCAGGCGTATCCCCATCCCGGGCACCGAGATGGCCAGGCTGGGCACCATCACCGAGCTCCGCATGGCCCAGATTGTGGCCGTCACCCGGATCGGCATGCCCAGGACCGTGTTGGGCAACTGCACCCATGAACCATGCACCCTGGGTGGGCTCGGCGGGGCCAACCTGTTCTGGGCCGAGGCCGGGGCCAACCCCAGAGATGTCCAGGAAAAGACCGAGGAGGGCAGGGGCGAGACCGTGGCCGGCTGCCGGACCATCTTTGCTGAATGCGGGTGGGAGACCCTGGAGGAACCATCACGTTATTACGATGGGAACGGTTAGGGTTCATGTCGTTCTGACAAGCACCCCCCATCCATCCTCTTCAGACGAAGGGAAAAGCGCTAACCATTGCCTTTGTGAATATCAGGGCTATTAATATTCACAAAGGTACATCACAACCCGATTCCGTTCGGGTCAAGAGCGACAGGTGGAAAGGGGTATGGCTATGCCTGAAGAGATCAAGGCGGGGTGTGCCAGGCCTACAGGAGGTCCGGTGGGGGAGGAACCCAAGGCGCCCACTCCTGTGGAGGAGGGTCCCCGAAAGGAGGAAAAGGTCATGATCAAGGTGGGGGCCAAGGCCCCGGATTTCACATCCCCGGCGTACCTCAAGGGCAAGTTCGTGCAGGTGAAGCTCTCGGACTACCTCGGCAAGTGGGTGGTGCTCTGCTTCTACCCGGGTGACTTCACCTTTGTCTGAGCGACCGAGATCTCGGCAGTTGCCGAGAAATATCCCGAATTCAAAAAGCTCGGGGTCGAGGTCCTGTCCATGAGCGTAGACAGTGTGTTCGTGCACAAGATGTGGAACGACCACGAGCTCTCCAAGATGGTCAAGGCAGGCGTTCCCTTTGCCATGCTCTCCGACGGCGGCGGTCGCGTGGGGAGTGTATATGGTGTCTACGATCCGGATGCGGGAGTGGAGATGAGGGGGCGTTTTCTCATCGACCCGGACGGGGTCGTCCAGGGATACGAGGTGCTCACCCCGCCCGTGGGCAGGAACGTGAGTGAGACCATCCGCCAGATCCAGGCCTTCCAGCTCGTCCGGAACAGCAAGGGCACCGAGGCCACGCCGTCCGGATGGAAACCGGGCAAGATCACGCTCAAACCAGGTCCTGATCTTGTGGGCAAGGTCTGGGAGGTCTGGAAGACCTCCATGGCCTTTGACTGAAGGTCTTTTACCAGGGTGAAAAAGGGGCTGCCTGTCCAGGCAGCCCCTTCCTTGAGCATTTTATCAACTGAAGCTCACACCTTGATCTTGCCTTCCTTCATGGTCTTGGTGGGCCGGAAGGTCTCGATGCCGAACTTGTCGGCCAGCTCGTTGCAGCGGGCCACGAGCTTCTCGTAGCCGATGCTCTGTGCCAGCGTGAAGGGCCCCATGCCACCGCCCCCGTTGGCGATGGCCAGGTCGATGTCCTTGGGATCGTTGGTCACGCCCTCCTCCAGGCACTTGGTGGCCTCGTTCACCTGGAGCGCCACCATGTAGGTGAAGTCGTACTCGGTGGTGGGGTTGCTCGTGTCGATAGTCGGCCTGCCTGCAGACCAGTCATACAGTCCTTTACCCGTCTTCTTGCCCAGGGTGCCCGCTGCCACCAGGTCCTTCAGGGCCTTTCTCGGGGCGTAGTCCTTGGACAGGGTCTGGGAGTAGTAGGTCTGGGTATGGAGCACAATGTCCAGGCCCACATAGTCGAACAGCTCGAAGGGGGTCATGGGCATGAGCGCCTTGAAGGCCGCGTCGAACTGCATGGGCGTGGGGCTGCCCTTGTCCAGGATGAGCTGGAGGAACAGGGCCGTGGGCGCATTCACCCGGTTGTAGATGAATCCCGGCGAGTCCTTCTTCACGATGACCGGGACCTTGTTCATCTTTTTGGCCACGGCATACGTCGTCTGGATTGCCTCATCCGAGGAGTGGACCGTGGCAATGACCTCCACAAGCTTCAGGAGCACGGCCGGGTTGAAGAAGTGCATACCCACGACCTTGCCGGGACGCTTGGTGGCCGAGGCGATCTCCGTGATGCTCATGGACGAGGTGTTGCTCGCCAGGATGGTCTTCTCCGGGGCTGCGGCGTCCAGGTCGGCGAAGATCTTCTTCTTCAGGGTCAGGTCCTCGAACACGGCCTCGATCACCAGGTCCGCATCCGCCACCGCCGCCTTGAGGTCCGTGGTGGGCAGGAGCCGTTTCAGCATGTCGTCGTTCTGCTCGGCGGTGAGCTTTCCCTTGCTCACGAACTTGGCCAGGCTCTCCTTGATGGTGTTCACACCCCGGTCCACGAAGCGCTGCTCCACGTCGTGCATGGCAACGGTGTAGCCCGCCATGAGCCCGACCTGGGCGATGCCGTTTCCCATGGCCCCGGCACCGATGACTGCTATCTTTTTCACATCCATAGTACCCTCCTGATTGGGATCATTCTCCCTTGAAATTGGGTTTTCTCTTCTCCATGAATGCCGTGAAGCCCTCGGTGGCGTCCTTGGATGCGACGCACCTCTTGCTCGTGGAGGCCTCGACCTTGAGTCCCTCCTCGATCCCCTTGTACATGAACGCGGTGGACGACTGGACGATGGCCTGCACGGACAGTGGCGCCCTCTCGGAGAGGGCCGTGGCGTACTCCATGACCTTGGGCATGAGCTCCTCCGGGGCGAAGACTGCCTCCACGAGACCGATGTCCAGGGCCTCCTTCGGGCTCAGGCGCTTCGCGTTGAGCATGAGGTCCAGGGCCTTGGTCCTGCCCAGGAGCCTGGTCATCCTCTGCGTGCCTCCCCAGCCCGGCGTGATGCCCAGGTTGACCTCGGGACAGCCGATGACGGCCTTGGGATTGTCCGCCATGTACCGGAAATGGCAGGCCAGGGTCAGCTCGCACCCCCCGCCCAGGGCATGGCCGTTGATGGCCGCGATGGTGGGCTTCTCGAAGAGGTCCACCTTGGTCCACAAGGCCCGACCCACATCGCCGACATCGGGGTGGTTCAGGGCATCGGCCACGTCCATGCCTGCGGAGAAACACCGGTCGCCGGCGCCGGTGATGACCAGGGCCCGTGCATCCTTGTCGGAAGCCACCTCGGCCAGCGCTTTTTCGATCTCGCCCAGCATGGTGTAGCTCACCGAATTGGTGGGCGGCCGGTTCAGGGTGAGCACTGCCACATATCCGTGTTTTTCGAGAAGAAGGGTCTCATATGCCATTATAGCCTCCTCTTTTGAATGATTTCACCACAGGGAATGCACCTGCACAGTCGTGCAGAAATGACTATACAGCACAGAGGGGGAAAAAGCCAATTAAAAGTGAGCGCTCGCTCGACGAATCCCCGATCCCTAGAAGTAGAACTTGAACTCCATGAACACGACATCGGGGTATGTGCCGAACTCGCTCTTCGGCTCAATGACTGCAGATTCGCCGGCCCCCTGCTTCTCCGGCCCTTCGCCGTATGAGACCATGGCCCCTGCGATGAAATCGGCTTCATCGGCCACCGAGAAGATCATGGTGGGGCTGATGAGGCTCGACGCGTCTGAGAGCGAGAAGATCCATGACGCCTGGCCGGTCATGAGCGGGTGGAACTCATAGGAGACCTGGATCCCTGCCAGGTGTTCACTGAGGCTCAGTGTCTCGCCGATGGCCGTCCTGAGGACACCCTTTGCCAGGTCGCCGTCGTCCGCGGCCCCGTTGAAGAAGTACTCGATGTTCAGGTACAGGCTGCTGTCGAATCGATGGTCCGCTCCGAGGACCAGGGAGAAGTGGTCTTCCACGAGATCCACGGGCCTGAGGCCTCCGGGGTATCCGGCATCGGGTATGACGGCGGTGCTTTCTCCCCTGGCACTGAAATACGCCGCCTCGCCCCTCAGACCCAGTGGCCCCGCCTCACCGGAACACCCCGCACCCGCCTGGTACCCGCCGTAGACCTTCCCGGACTGGAGGGAGATGTCCCAGTCGGATAGGGTGGTCCTGTATCTGGCCATGAGCGCGGATGCATACCACAGGTCATCCCCGAACCCTTCCGCTCTCACCTCGGCGCCCTCCGATCCGTATCCGATGTCCAGCTTCCTGCCGGGTGCGCCCACAACGGTCAGGGAGCTGAAGCTGCCGAGGTTGATGTCCATGCGCAGGGCGTCCACCCCTGCCTTGTAGTCCCTGTCGAAGGCTGAAGGATCGAAGGGGACGAACACGTCCAGCGGGTTCCAGAAGTAGGCCTGGGAGAAGTTGACGGCCTGACGGCCGAGGGTGAGATCCACGGAGGAAAACGTATGCTTCACATTGAGCCTGTCTGCGGTGAAGAACACCCGGACGTCATGGTCATCGACCCAGTTCCAAGCGGGGTTCGTCACGCGGTACCGGGTAATGCCCGTAGTGGAGATGCCTGCCCCGGAGAGCTGCCGGGACGATGTACCGGTTGAAAAATCCATGCCGCCCACGATGTGGGCCTCATAGGAGCCCGAAGCGCCGAGCGACCCTCCGGCCGTGAGTCTCAGAAGGGTCTGGGAGAGCCCGCCGTACTCGTCATCTTTGCCGGAAAGCAGGTCCTGGTCCGGAGTTCTGATGCCGGCCGTATAGGTCCGCAGGCTCCCCCCGAGGTCCAGGGAACGGCGGTCCTCCGGGGTGGTCGAGAATCCTGCGGAGACCTCGGTATGAAGCAGGATAAATATGGCGGCCAGGATGACCGCATGGCGGGATAACCCGGGTGCCCGGGGCGGACGGTGGTTCATGCCTCGGGACCGTCCGAAACGATCCTGCCGTCCCGTAGACGGATGACCCGCCTGGCGAGCCGGATCACCTCCGGGTCGTGGGTGGAGAAGAGAAAGGTGGTGTTTTTGTCCATGTTGATCCTCATCATGAGGGCGAGCAGGTCCGCCGATGACTTCGAATCGAGGTTTGCCGTGGGTTCGTCGGCGAGCACGAGCCGCGGTTCGGGTGCGATGGCGCGGGCGATGGCGACCCGCTGCTGCTGTCCCCCTGAGAGTTCCCGGGGGAACCGGTTCTCCATGCCCTCGAGGCCCACGGTCTTCAGGAGCCCCAGGACCCGCTCCCGGCGCTCCAGCCGGGGCACTCCCCTGAGCAGCAGGACATACTCGGCATTTTCATAGGCCGTGAGGACCGGGATGAGATTGTAGGCCTGGAACACGAACCCGATGGAATCCAGACGCAGCCTGCTCAGCTCGGACCCGGAAAGGCGGGCCGTGTCCCTGTCCACGACCGTTACCGTGCCTGATGAGGGAAGGTCGAGTCCGCCGATGAGGTTCAGCATGGTGCTCTTGCCGGACCCCGAAGGCCCTGCCACCACGGCGAACTCACCCTGTCCGATGGCGAGGCTCACCCGGTCCAGCGCCAGCACCGGGACCCCGTTGTCCCGGTATTCCTTGGATACCTGATCGAGTCTGATGAGATCCTTCATGACTATTCCTTTCAGCGGCTCCGCAGCGCATCGGGCAGGTTGATCCGGGCGGACCGGTATGCCGGGTAGAGCCCGACGATGAGGGTCAGTCCGAAGACCAGGGACCCGAGCCAGGAAAGCAGGCGGACGCTCACCTCGTTGCGCAGGACGGGGTCGACGGTGAACCCTGTTACCGAGAGATTCTTTCCAATGAGAGGGCTTATATCGAGGCCATGGATCTCGAAGTAGAGGCTTATGCCTCCGCCGATGGCTAGTCCCAGCCCCGTTCCGATGATACCTATCATGGCCGACTCCATGACGATCTGCAGGCGCAGCAGGATCGGCGCCGTGCCGATGGCCAGCAGGGTGGCGAACTCCCTGGTCCTCTCCAGGACGCTCATGAGGATGGTGTTCAGGATGGTGAAGCTGAGCAGGAAGATGATGATGCCCTGGAACACATAGTTGGAACCCTTGTCCACGGACATGAAGCTGGCCAGATCCGAGAGTACCTCCTGCCAGGGCAGCGCCACCAGACCTGTCCCGGCAAGGGATGCGTTCATCCGTTCCAGGACGTCGCCCTGCCGGTCGGGCGATGTGAGGACAAGCCCCACCTGGGTGGCGGCGTCGGGGCCCAGTCGGAAGATCCTGCGGGCAGCGGCGATGGGCACCTGGATCAGGAACCCGTCGGCCTCCTCCATGCCCGTGCCGAAGATCCCCGTCACCACGAGCATCTCGTTGACGAGCTCGCCGGTGCTGTCGTTGCAGGTGACGACCACCTTCATGCCCGGCTCCACGTCGAGTCGCTTCGCCAGGGTCAAGCCGAGGACCACTCCCCGGGCGTCACCTGGTTCGAGGTACCGGCCGGCCTTGATGCTCCTGGCAATGGGTGAGACCTCCTTCTCGACGGCAGGGTCCACGCCCACGAGGCCGACCCCGGCCGAGGCGCTTCCGGTGGCCACCATGGCCTGTCCTGTGACCAGGGGTTTGATGCGGGAAACCCCGTCCAAATCCCGGGCGACGGTCCGGATCCGTTCCACAGAGGGCACGTACAGGGACAGGGAGGGGGCAAGGTTGTATCCCCGGCGCTCCACCGTGACATGGCCGGCGTTCATCCTCACGGCGCTGTCGATGAGCTTTCGGTACATCCCGTCCGCCCAGCTGATGAGGAACAAAGCAAGGGCGGTACCGAAGGCGATGGAGCTCACCGTGATGAGCGTCCTCCGCTTGTTCCTCCACAGCGAGCGCCAGGCGAGGATGACGAGCATGCGTAACGTTCCCATGGAAGGCCTCCTCATACGTGGGTCAGTGCTCGGACAGGATCGAGACGGGCTGCCTTGGCGGCCGGGTAGAGCGCCGCGACGACGGAAACCAGCCACATGAAGACGATGGGCCAGACGATGCCGGCAATGGTCAGCTGTGCCCCCCACTGTGCGCTCATCATGACGCCCGAGGTGCTGAACCCCTCGGCGAAGCCGGACAGGTCGATGGGATTGCGCGAGAGGTACCAAGCGGCACATGCGCCGAGAACGCCCCCCAGGCTGCTGCTGAAGATTCCCAGAATCAGTGCCTCTGCGGAGACTTCCCTGAGGATCCTCCAGGGGGTGGTCCCGATGGCCTTGAGGAGGCCGAACTCGGGAATGCGCTCGTAGGTGGACATGAGCAGGGTGTTCATGACCCCTAGCCCTGCGATGAGGAAGAACACGACCTCGAAGATCAGGGAGAACCCGTCGAAGCTGTTGAGCATGTCGGAAACGCCGGGCATCAGCTGTCTCCAGGTCTTCACCTCGTCGGTCCCTGCGGCACCCTTGATGAAGGAGGCGACTTCTTCCGGGGTCATGCGGCCGTGCGAGTTCAGCGCGATCTCGTGGTACCTGCCGGGAAAGACGAAGAGCGCCGCGAAGTCCTGTTCGTGAATGAGAGCCAGCGAACGGTCAAGGTTCTCCCCCACCCCCTTGAGGATCCCGCAGACGTGGAGTAGATCGTTCCCCAAGGAACCGTCGGCCGCCTGCACGACCACCACGAGCTCCGTTCCCACCTTTGCACCCAGGGTTCGCGCCAGCTTCCGGCCGAGCACCACCCGCATGCCCGGGGCGTCCGGGAGGAAACCGCCCTCGAGCAGGGCTTCGTCCAGTTTGCCGAACGATCTTTCGGCCTGGGGGTTCACCCCCCAGAACTGGACCCCGGCCGAGTTGGGGCCGCTGGAGACCAGTCCGAACCCGAAGGCCCGGACGGATGCCGCAATACCCGATGAGCGGGCCTTGTCCAGGATGGCTTGAGGCCGGGAGATGGTATCGTACAGGGAATGTTCGGAGGCGTACGCCGGGTTATGCACCTGCACCTGACCGGTGAAGACCTCGACCACGCTCTTTTCCATGTCCGTTATCATCCCGAGCATGAGGGCGTAGGTCAGGATCATCACCGCAGTGCTCAGGGACATGGCCGCCAGGGTGATTCCCGTCCTCCCCCGGTTGCGCCAGAGATTGCGCCATGCGACGCGCAGGGTGATCATGGGGCCTCCAGCTCCTTCAGGCTTCTCAGGGAGAAGAAGGAGTCCTGCAGGGGGATGTCGAACTCGATGGTCGTGTAGAGGATCTCGGTGTATTCATTCGGCTTGTCCACAGGGATCATGCGAAGCCTCATGGGCAGCCTCCTGGTCCCGACCTCACGGATCTCCGAGAATACCATGGTCCGGACGAGCTTCATCCGTTCGTCATAGTAGTCGATCTTGAGGGGGAGGTACGAACCGTCCATCACCTCCACCACCACCTTGCCCCAGACCACGGCGGCATCGGGTTTCGGGATCAGGGTGAGCTCGATCATTCCCACGCCCTTCCGTTCGCCCCTAAACGAGATGGAGCTGGCATAGTCGTCGGCCATCCTGCTCTCCTTGACCAGGTCGTCGTTGGTGAAGTGGCTTCCCATCCACGAACCGCCCATCATGGATGAAGGGATCTTGATGATCCTGTTCACCTTGGGCAGGTAGTTCCAGATGTTGCTGCCTGCCTTCAGAGTGGCGGTCCCCTTTTCCTTTTCAGGCTTCACGATCCTCACCAGGGAGTTCTCTTTGCCCTTGGACCAGGCCTCAAGGGTCATGTCACGGGTGTAGTGGGCGGTGGTGACGGTCATCTGCATGATGGCATGGCTCGATACCCCCCGGAAGAGGTCGTCCACGTGGTTGAGGATGTCTTCCGCTGTGGCGGGAGGTCCCCCTGCGGCTCGCAGGGGCGGCGATACCGGTATGGAGCATACGGACAACACGATGGCGGCGATGATGAATCTGTTCATGCGCCCTCCTCAGAGCATGGCAGCCCTGACGCGGGTGAAAACGGCGCCTGCTTCAACGGATGGTGAGATCCACCCGTGAACTCGCGACCGCGTCCTGAGGATCGGGTTTGAAGGGGTCCGTCTCCACCAGGAAGATCCTTCCCGCGTCTATGCTATGCACCTCGATGAGCTCGTCCCGCACCCTGGAGGATCTGGCCGAAGCGAGGTCCTTCAGGTCGTCGTCACTCACCGTAATATGGTCGAGGATCAGCTTCTTCATCTCTTCATCGGGCAGGGTCTTCTCCATGCCGAGGAAGTTCGATGGTTTCTTGAAGGTCTCAGCAGCATAGGCCTTCTTCAGGCAGGGGCCGTATTCGCCCGGTTCGATGACGATCACGTCGACATTCGAGGCCTGCTTGCCCGCCCTGAGGAGATCCTTGAGCTTGACGGCCTTGAGTTTCCGTTCGAACAGGGTGGTCACCAGCCCCTCCCTGTCGCGTTGAGCATCCACGTATCCCTTGATCTCGAGGTTGAGCGACGGACGGTCGTTCAGGATCTTTGCGAGCTCGGAAAGCTTGTTCCTGCCTTCATCGGTAAGGGTGGTCCTGCCCGGCTGGAACACGATGGTGTTGAGCTCCGCGGCCCCTGGGTAGAGCGCCTCCAGCAGGGCAAAGGGCGAGGTGGCTGCCTTTTCCAGGAGGTTCACGATGATCTGCAGGATAACCTTGCCCACGTGGAACTCGGGGTCGTCGGTGCGCCCGGTGACGGGCAGGTGCAGGTCGATCTTCCCGTTGCTGTCCCTGAGGAGGGCAACGGCCAGCTTGACCGGCAGCTTGGTGGCATCTTTGCTATCCACGGCATCACCGAAGGTGAGCTGGTCGATGAGGACATCGTTGGAGGCGGAGAGCTCCTTTTTATCGATGGAGTACTTCAGGTCGAGGGAGAGCTTGCCCTTGTCGATGACATACCCGGCGTACTTGCCCGAATAGGGCGTTACCGGGCTGAGTTCCATATTCTTCAGGCTTGCCGTGAGATCCACGAACAGGTCTTCCTTCAAAGGGTTGATGGACCCGGCAATGACGATGGGGGCCTGGTTGTCGAGTCTTGCGCGAAGATTGACCGTGGCCTTCTTGAACTCGTCCGACGACAGCCCGGTGACGGTCCCGCCGATACCACTGAGCGAGGAGGTGTACTTCGGCGTCACGGAGCGGTCGGTAAAGGTGAAGCGGCCTCCTGCCACGTTCACCTTGCCCACGGAGATGCGTTGAAGGGCCTTCTCCTTCGTATCGGGGGCAGGTGTTTCGGTGGAGGCTTCTTTCCGACCCGCCACGGCGGAGAGGTTGCTCGTCCCATCCTGGTTGATGATATAGGCCGATACGGGCGCGGACAGAGAGACCTCGCCGATGGCGAGGCGTCCCGGATTCAGGGCGAAGTCGATGCCCGTGATGGACAGGTCTTTCCACGAGACGAGATCTTCGGCCCTGGCCCTGTCCACGGATGCAAATTCCGTTACGCGGACATCGCCGGTGAACTTCAGGTCGAGCGGTCTGCCCTCGGTCCTGGCCAGCCGTACACGACCCTTCGAGCTCAGCATACCCCTCCTGACGAGGACCGGAACCTTGTCGATGAAATAGGGCTGGACCCATGCAGGCTGGAATCCTTCAAGGGTCAGGGTGATGTCCGCAGAAAGCGGCCTGAAGACGAACGAGGTGCCGAGCGACAGCCTCCCCGTCCGGTTGACGCTGCAGGTGATCTCCGCCGTACCGCCTCCCTCCCCGGCCGTGGAGATGCCGCGGGCCGCAACGGACAGATCGCCGGCGTCGATCTTCACCGGTGAGCTTCCCGAGGCGTCTGAGTAGGAAACCTTCCCGCCGGCAAGGATGATATCATCGATGGTGAGCACCAGGGGCTCCGCAGGGCGCCCATCGCCCGAGGACACAGAGGGTTTCGCCCCGGGATTGGTTTTCTCCAGGGCGCGGGCCACATTCAGCGTACCGGCCTTGTCTCTGCTGAGGGTGAGTTCCGGGGATGCGATGTCGAGCTTCCTGATATGGATCTTCTTCTGCAGGACCTGTGAGGGTGCGATGGTGACGGCGAGGGTGGGGAGGGTGAAGAGCCTGCCGCCGGCCAGGTCATTCACGGCAATGTCTCTCAGGACCACCGAACCGCTGGTGCTGGACTCGGGCCTCCTCTTGTCCCTGAACTGGCGGAAGGTAACGGTGGCGTTCAGGTCCGCCCGGCACGACTCCATGGCGAACCCGAGTTTCATGGGCAGGTACGCGAGGTATGAAGGGACATCGATCTCCTTCAGGTCAATGGTGAGCGTGCTCTCCAGGGACTCGGAAAAGGGCTTCGACCTCCCCTTGAGCGTTATGGGCGTCCCGTTGATGACGGCCTTGAACGAAGGCTGCACGAAGACGTCTGTGAGATGGGGCATATTGGACAGGAACGGGATGGCCAGCGTGATCCCTTCTGCCGTATGGGTCTTGTGCACCGGTCTGTCGTCGAACACCACGGTGCCCCCGGTGATCTGGATATTCGATACGGAGAACGAGAGGGGCTTTCCGGTCTTCTTTTCTTCGGGTTTCAGGAGATCGGAGAAATTGTAGGTATTGTCCTGAAACCGTATGATCCTGACGGAAGGCCTGTCAAGCCTCACCTCCCGGACAACCGGGGCCCTCCTGAAGAGGGAGATCCACTCCATGTCGATCATGAGCGACCCGAAGGAGACAAAGGCCTGGGTTCTTTCCCGGTCCTTGATGGACAGATCCTGGACCTCGATGGCCAGGGTGTAGGGATTGACCTTGATCTTCCGGATGGTCACCTGACGATGGAGCGCCTGGCCGAGGTTCTTTGATGCCACAGACACAAGCACGGGGGGCAGCACAAAGAACCCCGTGATCGTGAACACGACCAGAAGGCACAGGATGATGATCAAGATGGTGCGGAGCTTCTTCATTGCTCTGTCCGAGTCATCGAATGTATACCTGAGATGCCTGTACCATGCCGGTCTTGTCCTTTCAGGCATGCATTGGAGATAACCAGTCTACCGAGATGTCCGAAAAAGATCAAGAACTCAGAGAACTGGGTCTCACGGATTGCCCTGACAGGCCGATGGTAAAGGAGAGAGATGCGTCGAGGTATCCCTGTTCTGCTCCGTTGCAACCGCAGGCGGCATGCCGTGTCGCAGCATGCCATTGAAAAAAGAAAACCTCGACCTTATCTGGAGAGTTGCAGACAAGAAGGGAGAAGGACAATGTTCAACCCCATCATCGATCCGTGTATGGATGTGGCCAGGTTCATGGAGACGGCGACCTATCGGCGTACTCCTGAGTTCATCACACCCAATCGTATTGTTCATGAGGACAAGGCGGTCATCCTGAGGAGATTCGACGAAGGCCGTGCAGGTCCTCCGCTGCTCATCGTGCCGCCCCAGGCCGGGCACCATTCGAGCATCGCCGACTATGCCCCGGAGCAGAGCCTTGTCCGGACGTGCCTGAAGGAGACGGCCCTGCCTGTCTATGTGCTCGAGTGGAAGCCGAGCACCCCGACCAGGCAGCACGAGACCATCGACGACCTGGTGCTGCAGCTGAGGCTGTGCGTGCACGATGCGGGCGAGCCCGTCATCCTCATCGGGCTCTGCCAGGGCGGCTGGCTCAGCGCCATCTATGCAGCGCTGTACCCGCAGGACGTGAAGGCCCTCTTGCTCGCGGCCGCGCCCATCGATTTCACCGCGGGCGGCGGCAAGCTCCAGGACGTGGTCCAGACCATGCCCATCGACTTCTACCGATGGCTCGTCACCATGGGCTTCGGCAACATGATGGGTGACCTCATGCTCATGGGGTGGAAGGTCATGAACCCCTACGAGCGGTTCGTGAGCGACTTCATCAACCTCTGGGTGAACGTGCGGGATGACAAGTACCTCGAACGCTCCAAGCAGTTCCAGACCTGGTACGAGTACACCCAGAACATCTCGGGCAAGTGGTACCTGCAGGCCGTTGACAAGCTCTTCAAGAAGAACATGCTCATCGACGGCAAGCTCAGGGTGCTCAAGAGAATGGTGGACTTGGGGACCATCACCTGCCCCGTAGCCATGCTGGCCGGTGAAAAGGACGATATCACCCTCGTGCCGCAGCTCTTCAACATGAGCTCCCACATCGCGACGCCGCCCGAGGACATCTTCCAGACCGTGGTGGAGGATGCGGGGCACATCTCGGTGTTCATGGGTCGCACCGCTCTGAAGAGCCACTGGCCGCCCGCGCTGCGGTTCACTCTGGAAAAGGTGGGACTCCCCGGTGCGCTTACGTACGGCACCTCGTCACGGAGGATGTCAGATCCGGGCCCCGGGGTGAATGCGCCCTGAGGGTTCGACGAAGGCTGTAGGGGAAAGGGACGGGTGGTTCTCACCCACCCTTTTTCTTTTTCGAAGCCTTTTCCGGAGAGGGAGCGTCCGCGCTGGTGAAGAACCCGGGGAACGACGGCATGTCCTTCATGGCGGTCCGGGCCATATCGGAGTAGTTCACACCCATGTTCAACCACTTACTGAACTGGGCATCGAATGCCGTCTTGAGCTGTAGGTACGAGTTGATGGCGTCCTGCAGGTGCTTCTCGAAGAACTCCTGGAGCACCGTTCCCCCGGACCGTATGATGAGGTGCAGCAGGGGAGACGGCAGCAGGGCATTGCTGTTCCTGGCCTCCTCCATGATGATCTGGGTGAGGATGAAGGCAGTGACGTCTTCACCGGTCTTGGCGTCGAGCACCTGCACGTCTTTGCCCGACCTGATGATGTCCGAAACCTGGCTCAGGGTGACGTACGAACTGTTTTCGGGGTTGTAGAGCCGCCTGCTCGCGTATTTCTTCAGGACTATGGTCTCGCTCATGACTCTCCTTCTTGGGCCCACCACTACCACATATCTTGCTACATTGCAATAATAAGAAGAGGAGTCATGCCCGGGCATGCCCCTGGGAGATTAATTTATCATATAAAATCATATAGTAAAAATGAATAATGATCAGTAGCAACAGAGGTGGGCTGGAAATAATTTTGCTGCAATGCAACAATCAGCCCTTGACTTCCCCACTCTGATTACTATTATAGGTGTAGCTTAAAAAAGATCAAAGCCATGGAGGTTGGTATGGAGAACAAGGAAATCGTGAAGCAGATGGTTGACCTGCACAAGACATCCTTTGACAACAGCTTCAACATGCTCGTGAGTCTGCAGGACCAGATGGAGAAGATGGTGAACACCTTCGTGGATCAGGCCCCCTGGCTTCCCGCCGAGGGGAAAAAGGCCATCGGCAACCTGGTCAGTACCTATAAGAAGGGCCGTGAGGACTTCAGGAAGCTGGTGGATGACGGTTACAGGAAGGTGGAGGATTACATCGGCAAGGAATGAGTCCCGACGCATTGCGGGACATGACCCATGCAGGAGGTGAAAGGGTGAATTATCCGAAAGATATGTCACGACAGGTGATACAGTTCTACAAGACGACCTTTGACAACAGTTTTTCCACCATGGTCATGCTCCAGGAGCAGGCCGAGAAGCTCATGAAGACCTTCATCGACCAGGCCCCCTGGATGAACGACGAGGGGAGGAAGGTCCTGGAGCAGTGGAGCGGCGTGTACCGAAAGGGGCGCGACGACTTCAAGAAGGCCATGGATGAAGGTTACAAGAAGGTTGAGGACTATTTCGACAGGTTCGGTCAGGGCTGATGCACCGCCGTCACCGGCCGTCGGGAGATCAAGAAGGAAAAGGAGAACACGTCATGGACCAGAAAGTCATAGTCAAACAGATGATCGATTTCCACAAAAGCACCTTCACCAACAGCTTCAACGCGATGGTGATGCTCCAGGACCAGACAGAGAAGATGCTCAACACCTTCTTCAGCCAGGCCGGCTGGGTGCCGCAGGACGTCAAGAAGGTAGTGGGAGACTGGGTCGCCACCTATAAGAGGGGCCGTGAAGAGTTCAAGAGCTCCATGGACGAAAACTTCAAGCGGGTGGAGGACTATTTCACCCTGGCAGACAAATCCCAGACCAAAACCAAGCAGCAGTAGACCTGACGAACCGGGGAGATCCGGGGGGGATTATGGACCACATCAGGGAAACCACGGACCTGAGTTTCGAGCAGTACGGGGTTCTCCTCAAGGGCCTCGAGCGGCTCATGGGTTTGAGCCTGGCCTTCTCGGGCGCGACCCGGGAAAAGATCCTGGCCAACGAGACCTACTTCAACGGAGTGTTCAAGTACATCAACGAATTCATGACCCCCTTCTGGATCGCGTTGAACTCTTTTTCCGCCACTGAGCGGGACAAGCTCGTCAGGCATACGCCCGAAGAGAATACCCGGGACTACCTGGAGCTGCTCCTCTTCAATATCCAGGTGGCCGTCAAGGGGATGGACAGCACCATCAAGGCCGCCGGCGATTTCCACTTGAACGAGCTCTCCCGTGCCTTCAACGCCTGGCTCAACACGATCTTCGACCGGGAGGGCGAGGACATTCAGGCCTTCGTGGAGCGGCAGGCCAGGCTCCTGACAAAGGTGGTCTACGAGTATCCCAGGGCCATCGACGACATCGGGACCGACTACGGGTTCCACTTCGAGCAGGCAGGGTACAGGAAGCTTGCCGAGACGGAGCGCTTCACCGTCTACCAGGTGCTCCCCCGCAGGAGCGTCAAGGTCAGTCAGAGGCATAAGCCCATCCTCATCATACCGCCGTACGTGCTGGGCGTGAACATACTCGGGTTCCTGCCCGGCGACGGCAAGAGCTATGCCCATGCCTATGCGGACCAGGGAATACCCACCTATGTCCGGGTGCTCAAGGACATCGAGGAGACCCCCGCCGTGCAGACCATGACAGGAGAGGACGATGCCCTGGACACCAGGTATTTCTGCGAGGTCATCAAGGAGAAGCACGGACTCCCCGTCACGCTCAACGGGTTCTGCCAGGGCGGGTTCGTGGCCCTTCTGGACATCCTCACGGGCGAGCTCGACGGCCTGGTGGACGCCCTGATCACCTGCGTTGCCCCCATGGACGGCACCCGGAGCAGGGCGCTCATCGAGTACCTCGAGCACCTGCCGTCGCGCTTCCGGGACCTGGGGTATGCGGTGAAGGAGCTGCCCAACGGCAACGGCGTGGTGGACGGCAAGGTCATGAGCTGGGTCTACAAGCTCAAGAGCATGGAGAAAGAGGCACCTATCTATACGCTCTACCGCGACCTCATGATGTTCGATGACCCCGCCGGTAAGGACGTGAAGATCACCAGGACCGCGGCGGCATTGAACCACTGGCTCCTCTACGACCGCAAGGACATCCCCGAGGCCATCACCAAGATGAGCTTCGACTCCTACACGGTACCCATAGCCGAAGATGGGACCATGCCGGTGAGCCTCTTCGGGAAGAAGCTGAACATCAAGCGGATCAAGGAGAAGGGCATCAGGTTCCTCATCTGCTATGCGGAAAGCGACGACCTGGTGGACAGGGACTCGGCCCTTGCCCCGCTCGATTATGTGGACGCGGAGGTGACGGTGTTCCCTAAAGGACATGGCGCCATCGCCACGACCTGGTCCGCGCCGGATACGGAATATGCCATCCACAAGCGCCTGCCGAACGGCATGCGCGGACCTGTGCGGTTCCAGCTCGACCTCGATGAAGAGGTCGGAAAGGGGAAGAAGCATGGATAAGCAGTTCCTCGAGTTCTGGGGCACCATGATGCTCTCGGCTGCAAAGGGCCAGCAGCAGCTCGAAGACATCATGAAATGGATGGCCGGCAACATGAGAGACTTCAGTGGCATCTCCGGCATGTTCTGCAGGATGTACGGCATCGATCCGGCCGAGGAGAATGCATCCGACTATGCGGCGATCTGGCAGAAGGCCTTCAACGAGTTCAAAGATTCGTACAGCGAGCTTACGGCCATGATGGACCTCGTACCAAGGAAGGACTATGTTGCACTGTCCAGGGAGAATCAGGACCTGAAAAACCGCATCGCCGAGCTGGAAGAGGCGGTGAGGCACCTCAGGGCCTTGCTCGACGCCAAGGTTTCTTCGCCGGTCGAGGGGATCAGGAGCTTCCAGGAGCTCATCAACGATCAGGCGCGGCAGTATCAGGACTTCATGAAGAGCGTGACCGGGGTCTTCGACGAGCGGTCCAAGACATCATCGGCCCGGTCCGGGCCGGCAGACGCAAAACCTGCCCCCGCCACGAAACCTGAAAAGGCCAGACACAAGGCGAAGCACGGAGCCAAGCCGGGTTCGGCCGCCGGCAGGAAATAGCCCCGCTGTGGGACGTCGCTCCGTCACTTCTTCGGAGGGCTCGCCACGGCATCGCCCTCAAGGATCTTGACGCCGTCCTGGTTCACGCACCAGGTCTTGAGCCTCACCCTGTTCTTCTCCGTATTGATCTCGGAGACCTCCACGTGGGCGGTCACCGTGTCGCCGATATGGACCGGGGCGAGAAATTTCAGCTCCTGACTGATATAGACCGTGCCCGGGCCGGGCAGCTGCATGCCGATGGTTGACGAGACGAATCCTGCAGCCAGCATACCGTGGGCGATGCGGGTCTTGAAGAAGGTAGTCTTGGCATAGGCCTCGTTGAGGTGGGCCGGATTGAAATCGCCCACGATGCCGGCAAAGAGGTAGATGTCCGTCTCGGAGACGGTCTTCGAAAATTCCGCAAAGTCACCTAGCTTCATTTCATTGATGGATCTGCCCTTCATGGATTCTCCTCCTTGCTCTCGTATGTCTTCAGAACCACGAGCGATGGCTCCATATGTCCTCCTTAAGGCACTGCATGTCCTGCTTGAGCATGAGGTACATGGAAGCGTTGTGGATGGCAAGCCCGCCCAGGCTCGCCACACCCTCGGCCAGCATGACCTCGCCCTCGGTGAAGTCGCGCTCGGTCTCGGAATAGTACCGCATGACCCCGATGACCTCGTCCTTGACCTTGATGGGCACGGTAAGGATGGAGGCGATGCCTTCCTTCTTCTTCTCGTCCTTGTACTGCACCTCCCTGTTGGAGGTGGCGTCCCTAATGACCACGGTCTTGCCCGCCAGCGCCTCGGTGACGCTCTTTTCGATGCGGACCGGACCCTTGTTCAGGTATTTCTTGCTCAGGCCGTGGCTGGCCACGAGCTCGAGGACCCCCTTGTCCTTGTCGATGAGCCGCACGGAGACCGCCTTGACGCCGAGCGCACGGACCATGTCCACGGAGAGGCGCTCCATGATCACCTTGATGTCGAGGCTCTCGTTGAGGCCCTCGGCGATGCTGGAGAAGATGCGGATATTCTGCGTGATCTGCATGACGAGGCGGGCCCGTTCAATGGCCAGGCCGCCCTGCTCGGCCAGGGCGGTGAGGAACTGGATCTCCTCTCCGGAGAAGATCCTCGGCTTGGCCGTGTACAGGGTGAGCACACCCTTGACCCGTTCCTTGACGATGACCGGCACCACGAGGATGGAGGCGATGCCCTCCTTCTTCTTGAGTGCATGAGTCTTGACCCGCTGGTCCGTGGTGGCGTCGTGGATCGCGATATAGCCCTTCTTCATGATTTCTTCGGCGGCCCGCTTGGCTTCTTTGGGCTCGGCATGGAGATAACTCTTGGACAGGCCCTTCTGTGCGATGGGGACGAAGACGTCGCTGTGCTTCTGTTCGTCCTCGAAGAAGAGGCATGAGGCCTTGCCTCCCATGGTGTCGATGGCGCTCAGCACAATGAGGTCGAGCAGCTTTTCCCTCTTCAGCGTGGTCCCGAAGGCCCTGCTCACCTTGCAGAAGGTCTGGAAGTAGTCGCTTTTCTCAGGCATCGGTCATCTCCTTTGGAGGCTTTGTATTCTTCGTCCCGGCTGCCCGGGGGCTTTTCGAAGGCTTTTTCGCCGCCTTCCGGACGGACCGTCTCTTCAAAGTCCCCTCCGTCCTCGGCGTATCCCTGTCCTTGAGCCACTGGAGGATCTTGGGGGTGAACTCCCGTTGGGTCTTGGAACTCACGTAGATGCCTATGTGGCCGGTGTCCAGACACACATCCTCCGTGTCCGTGCTCCCTACGGCTTGTGTGAGCTTGTCCGCCGCCCCCGGCGGTACCAGGTGGTCGTACTGCCCGTATATGTTGAGTAGCGGCATGGTGAGCTTCTTCAGATCCACCCGTTTCCCCCCCACCACGAGCCTGCTCTGGATGAGGAGGTTCTTCTGGTAGCAGTCCTTCACGAACTGCCGGAAGGTCTCGCCCGGTACGTCGGGGCTGTCGAATATCCATTTCTCCATGCGGATGAAGTTCTCCACAAAGGCCTTGTCGTCCATGTTCTCCAGGAATCCCACGTACTTGTCAATCATGAGACGGGCCGGGTTGAGGAGAAGGAACCCGAAGTTCATGAGGTCGCCGGGCATGTTGCCGAATGCATCGATCATCTTGTCCACGTCCACGTCCCTCATCCAGATGTGGAGCAAGCCCTGGTCCGTGTCGAAGTTGGTGGGGCATACGGTGGTGACCAGGTTTTTCACCTTGCCCGGGTGCAGGGCCGAGTAGATCACGCAGAAGGTGCCGCCCATGCAGATGCCCATGAGGTTGACCTTGTCCACGCTGCAGCGTTGGCGGATATGGTCAACGATATTGTCCATGTACCCGTTCACGTGGTCGTCGATGGTGAGGTACCTGTCCTTCCGGGAAGGGTAGCCCCAGTCGATCATGTACAGGTCGATGCCCGCCGCCAGGAAGTTCCTCACCACGCTGCGCTCGGGCTGCAGGTCGAGCATGGTCTCGCGGTTGATGAGGGCATAGACCACGAGCAGGGGCGTCCGGATGCCTTCGGAGGGTTCGCGGATGGGAAGGTAGTGCTTGAGCCTGACGCGGTCCTCCTGGTAGATGACCTCGTACGGGGTGGTGGCTATGTCCGTCTCCAGCGGTCCGAGCAGGATGTCGGAGGCCTTCGTCGCCCGATCCCGTGCCCTGTCCGCGTCTTCGGCCAGGTGCTTCAGGATCATATCCACCGGGATCCTGGGTGTCTCTTCCATGGGATCAGCCTCCTGATGCAGCAGTATTCCTGAGTTCGCTGTTCGCCTTTTCCAGATCCCTCACCCGTTTTTTCAGGTGGTAGAGCTCACCGTACAGATCGTCCAGATCCTTGCTCGTGGGGATGGGGAGAGACTGCATGAGATCGGTTAAGAGCCTGTTCCGGGCGCTGATGAACTCCTCGAAGGCGCTCAAGGTTTCCGCCAGGGCCTTCGTGTATTCGGGTGACTTGAACAGGGTCATGTAATGACCCTCCAGGATCTTGACCCACAGCCGGTAGTGCTCGTGGGGATCTTCTGGAAGCTTCCTGCCCCGGACCTGCTCCTCGATCTTCTCGTGCAGGACCTTGAAGGACTTCTCCATGGGGAGCATGAGGATCTGCAGAAAGTCCCCGAGCTTTGCATTCATGATGTTGAACCTGTCCACGGCATGGTTGAAGCGCTCCTGGTAGAAGCGCACGAGGCCGAGCTGGGGTATCTTGAGATACTGGCGGAGCTCCTTGTCGTAGAATTCGGACCAGGCCTTGATGCCGTTCTGGTCAAGGTTTTCGAAACGGTAGGCCTCGGTGTGCTTTCCCATGCTCTGGATCTTTTCTGTAAACTGGGCCTGGGCATTGAGGAAGCCCGTCAGACCGGTCTGGAAAAACCTTGCCATGATGTCGGGCAGCGATGCCATGCCGCTGGCGATGGTGCCTGCAGCGGAGGGTTCGCTCATGGCGCTGGACAGGGTCCCCCAGGTCTTGAAGAGGGAAAGCAGCGCCTCCTGTGAAACCCGGCCGTGGCCTTCGCCCGGACCACGTGCATCACCCTCCGTCTTGCGCTCCGCTCCCCCTGCATTACCCGGGAAGAGCTGGCTCATCATGGTGATCCAGCTCTGGATGAGGTCCATATTCACGGTGGTGTCCGTTTTGCTCTCTTCCATCGTTCACCTCATGAACAGATAACACGGTACCGTAAGAAGGTGTCGCCTTGAAGAACGGCACTCAACACGTACTGTTATGTACTAATTAGTGTCTGTCCCTGCATTGTCAATGGAGAGCGGATATCCGAAGGGAACGGGGCGGCCCGGGGCCCCTGTTCCGCGCCTTGCAAAGCCGATGCGCAATGTTTTCAGGCCCGGGATTTGTGCCTTGACAAACAATACCCGCTTGCATATAAGTGGCGATGGCGCGGGAATAACTCAGTGGTAGAGTGTAACCTTGCCAAGGTTAAAGTCGCGGGTTCGAATCCCGTTTCCCGCTCCAGCCCTTTTTTTCTTCTCTACATTCCTTCCATCCCCAAGAGGGGTGGAACTTCGTCTCAGAGCACAGGGGGTACGATCTGGAGATCCTCACTCCATTGTTGGTGAAAGAAAACGGGCCTGCTCATTCCGTGTAACTCACGCATCTTTCAAAGAGTTAAAGGGGTGCGCGAGTTACACGGAATGAGCAGGTTATGTTTTTATTGGAGAATTTTTACGGATACGCCCGGTAGAGCATCCTCGGGAACGGGATGGCCTCGCGCAGGTGCTTGAGCCCGCAGATCCACGACAGGGTCCGTTCGATGCCCAGGCCGAAGCCCGAGTGCGGCACGCTGCCGTACTTCCTGAGATCGAAGTACCACCCATAGCGTTCCGGGTCGAGCCCGTTGTCCTGGATGGACTTCAGCAGGATCGACGGGTCATCCTCGCGCTGGGATCCGCCGATGATCTCCCCGTAGCCCTCCGGGGCCAGCAGGTCGGCGCACATGACAAGGTCGGGCCTTTCCGGGTGCTGCTTCATGTAGAAGGCCTTGACCTTCTTGGGGTAGCACTCGATGAACACAGGCTTGTCATAGAGCTTGGTGATGATGGTCTCGTCATCCCCCCCCAGGTCCGAGCCCCACTCGATGTCCGAACCGTGCCTGTGCAGGATCTCGATGGCCTCGTCGTAGGCCACGCGGTAGAAGGGCGGCTCGATCTTCTTCAGGGGCTCGATGTCACGCTCGAGCTTGTTCAGCTCCTCGGCCTTTTCCCTGATGACGTTCTGCACGATGTAGGACACGAAGTTCTCCTGGAGCTCCAGGTTGTCCTTGTGCTCGAAGAAGGCCATCTCGCCTTCCACCATCCAGAACTCGGTGAGGTGTCGCCGGGTCTTGGACCGTTCGGCCCGGAAGGTGGGGCCCAGGCAGTAGACCTTGCCCAGCCCGAAGATGGCGGCCTCGAGGTAGAGCTGTCCTGTCTGAGACAGGTAGGTTTTCCCCAGGTCGAAGTATTCCACGGAAAAGAGGTTGCTCGAGTCCTCGCCCACGGTGGTGGTGAAGATGGGGGTGTCTATGAGGGTGAAGCCGTTCTTGTAGAAGAACTCGCGGACGTACCGCACCAGCGCGTCCCGGATGCGCATGATGGCGATCTGTCGCGGCGAGCGCAGCCACAGGTGCCTGATGCCCAGCAGGAAGTCAGGCCCATGCTCTTTCTTGCCGATGGGGAACTCCTCGGACTTCTGAAGGATCTCGAGGCCAGAGACGTGGAGCTCATGGCCGCCGGGAGACCTTGACTCCTCCACCACGGTGCCGGTCACGGCCACGGACGACTCCAGGGGCAGCTTCCTGATCTCCTCGTAGAGATCCCCCATGGCCTCCCGCTCGGCAATGGCCTGGCAGATGCCGGTGCCGTCCCTTACGATCAGGAATGAGACCTTACCACTCGATCTCCGGTTGGCGATCCAGCCCCGGATGGTCACTGTCTCGCCCACATGGCGGGGAAAGTCTGTTATCAGACACTGCTTCATTGCATGCTCCATGAACGGATGATTTTCCGGAACCATAGCGCACTTGAGGCTTCCCGATCAACTCCTATCCTCTTGGTCCGGCCTTGAAAACGGTGAGCCTTCATGCTATCTTTCTCATATGCACTTAGAATACAAGATCTGGATAGAGATCGGCAACAAGGCGGTGTTTGGAGTCGGACTGTTCCAGCTTCTTACCCTCGTGAAGGAAACAGGCTCACTCCACAAGGCCGCTCAGTCTCTCAGGATGTCCTATCGTGCGGCCTGGGGAAAGATCCGCAAGTCCGAGGAGATGCTCGGTGTGGAGCTTCTGGAAAAGGGAAGGCACGGCCGGACGGGTGCTCACCTGACTGAAGAGGGGGACCTCATGGTGGAGAAGTTCGGATACGCCCTCCATGAGATGGAAACCCTCGTCAATAAAGGCCCCCTTGCCAAGAGCATGGGCGAGATCAAGAGCATCGCAAAGAAGAGCTGAGCATGCCCTCTATGAGCAGGGCAGCAATGAAAGCCATCGCCACCTTTCTCGGGGCGGGCTTTTTCCCGAAGGCACCCGGAACCTTCGCCACCCTGGCGACGATCCCCCTGTACCTCATCACCCGCAGACTCTCCCTGCCCCTCTACCTGGCCTTCATCGGGAAACTTTTCGCCGCAGGTGTCCTGGCCTCGGGCAGCATGGAGAAGGAGTGGGGCAAAGACCCGTCCAGGGTGGTCATCGACGAGGTATGCGGCCTGCTGGTCACCTTGATAGAACGACCGGCCGGGTTCAAGGAGATCGCACTGGGAACGGCCCTGTTCCGGTTCTTTGACATCGTCAAGCCGCCGCCGGTGGGGACCCTGGACAGAAAACTCAAGGGCGGGCTGGGCATCATGGCCGATGACATCGCGGCAGGCATCCTGGCCGCCCTGGTCCTGCACGTGATCAGGAGGAGGGGTTGGCTCTCGTGAAGGCATCGCTCATCGTCACGGGCAGCGAGATCCTCACGGGCAGGAGGCAGGACGCTCTGATCATGCCCTTTGCTGCCCGGCTCACCGCCGGGGGGTTCATCATGCACGAGGTGAGGATCCTCTCGGATGACGCTGAGCGCCTCTGCGCAGCCATCCTTGACCTCCTGGACCGGTCGGCCCTCACGGTGGTGACCGGGGGGCTCGGACTGACCCCGGACGACACCACCCGAACGGCCATTGAGGAGCTCAAGAGGAAGCGGCCTCCCCTGTCCGAGGGTGAGATCCGGAATCCCGTGGGCTCCGCCCCGGGCATCGACCTCAGGTACGATGGATGTCGGGTGGTGTTCCTGCCCGGCGTTCCTAGAGAGTCCCATGCCATGTTCCCCCTGGTGCTGGAGGGCGTCGGAGATATGAAGGCCTCCACCACGGAGTTCCCGGTCTTCGGCCTGAGGGAGGTGGAGATCGCCGAGCGTATCGGGCCCTTTGGCGACAAGTGCGGGTATCTCCCCAGGGACATGGAGATCGCCCTGGTGGTGCCGGTGACCCTGGAGAAGGAGATCAGATCCATGCTTGGCATTCATGCGCTGGAGGGGAAAGATCTCGCGACAACCTTCGGCGACCTGTTGAGGTCGCGGAATCTCACCTGTGCGGCGGCGGAATCCTGTACGGGAGGGCTCATCGGTCACCTCATCACCCAGGCCCCGGGCAGTTCCGACTACTTCCTCGGTTCGGTGGTGTCGTACGGCAACGAGGTCAAGGCGGGAGTCCTCGGGGTCGACAGGGCCGATATCGAACGCTTCGGCGCGGTGAGCGAGCAGGTGGCCCGGGCTATGCTGAGCGGTGTTCTCAGGCTTACGGGAGCGGATGTGGGCATGGCCGTCACGGGCATTGCCGGACCGGACGGGGGTAGCCCGGAGAAGCCGGTGGGAACGGTGTGGATATGCACAGGAACGCTGGAGAGCGCCGAGGCCCGTCGCTACAGGTTCTCCTTCGACCGGGACGGAAACAAGATGATCAGTGCCAAGGCGGCCCTGTTTATGCTAAGAAACCATGTCCATGATCAGGACATTCATCGCCCTGCCCATTCCTGATGCCGTCAAGGCGACCCTTGAAACCGCCGTTACCAGCCTCAAGGCCAAGAATCGCGGGGTCCGCTGGGTCAAGCCCGAGGGCCTCCATATCACGCTGAAGTTCCTGGGCGATATCCCGGAAGATACCGTGGCACCTCTCTCCGCTGACCTGGATGGGGCGGCGGGCGAGTCCCGCCCGTTGAGCCTCTCCTTGTCGGGGTTCGGTGCCTTCCCGGGCGTCAGACGCCCCCGTGTCGTCTGGGTGGGTCTGGGCGGCGATATTGCCGAGCTCGTGACCCTTTCACGAGCCATCGACAGGGTCTGCGGGAAATACGGCATCGCTCAGGAGGGAAGGCCCTTTTCCGGCCACATCACCCTGGGTAGACTAAAGACACCGTCTATGGTAGACCTTGATATCGGTCAGGTTACTGGTATGTTCATGGCTTCGGAGGTCTTGTTGTATCGCAGTGTTTTATCGCCCGGCGGCGCTCAGTATACCGTTCTCCACAGAAGCAGCCTGGGAGGCTAAGGAGGATAGCATGGAAGAAGGAAGAAAGAGGGCATTGGAAGATGCCATCACCAAGATAGAGCGGTCCTTCGGCAAGGGGTCCATCATGCGCATGGGCTCCGATGCCATAGGGAAGGGAGTCCCCGTGATCTCCACCGGATCGCTCATGCTCGACTACGAGGCACTGGCCATCGGGGGTATTCCCCGGGGACGGGTCACCGAGATTTATGGTGCGGAATCGTCGGGCAAGACGACGCTGTCCCTGCACTGTATCGCATCCACCCAGGCGTCCGGAGGGGTCGCTGCGTTCATCGACGCCGAGCACGCCTTGGATGTGAATTACGCCCAGAAGCTCGGCGTGAACATCGACGACCTGCTGGTCTCCCAGCCCGATTCGGGCGAGCAGGCTTTGGATATCGCCGAGACCCTGGTGAGGTCCAATGCCGTGGACATCGTGGTGATCGACTCGGTGGCCGCCCTTGTACCCCGTGCCGAGATCGAGGGCGACATGGGTGATTCGCACATGGGCCTGCAGGCCCGCCTCATGTCCCAGGCCCTGCGCAAGCTCTCGGGCGCCATCAGCAAGACCAAGACCACGGCCGTGTTCATCAACCAGACCAGGCAGAAGATCGGCGTGATCTACGGCAATCCTGAGACCACCACGGGCGGGAACGCCCTGAAGTTCTACGCAAGCGTCCGGATGCAGATCAAGAACGCCGGACCGATCAAGGACGGGGACAAGATCGTCGGCAACCGGACCCGTGTGAAAATCGTCAAGAACAAGCTTGCGCCCCCCTTCAGGGAGGTGGAGTTCGATATCATGTTCGGCGAGGGCATCTCGCGGTACGGCGAATTATTGGATGTGGCCAGCCAATCCGATAAGAACATCATCGAAAAGGCGGGAGCATGGTATACATACAACAAACAGAGGCTGGGCCAGGGCAGAGAGTCGGCCAAGACATATCTCAAGGAGCACCCGGAGGTCTATCAGGAGATCTCGGATGCCGTGAAGAAGACCTTCGCGGCCCGTCTCGGCACGGAGCAGCCTGAATAACGGGAGAGATCCATGGACATCAACCCGATTCTGAAACATGCGGTGGATATCACGGCGTCCGACGTGCATTTGAAGGTCGGACTGCCGCCGGTGGTACGCAGGTTCGGCGCGCTGATCCCTCTGCGGGACCAGGACAAATTGAGCAACGAAGACATCTACGCGATGGCCTATAGCCTCATGAACCAGTACCAGCAGGCAAAGTTCGAGACGACCAACGAGATCGACTTCGCCCACAGCCTCTCGCAGGTGGCCCGGTTCAGGGTCAACTGCTTCAAGCAGAGGGGCAGCTACGGCATGGTATTCAGGATCGTACCCACCGACCCGCCCGAGCTTGAAGACCTGAACATGCCCGAGGTGCTCAAGAAGATAGCGCTGGAGCGCAAGGGACTTATCCTTGTCACCGGCACCACGGGATCGGGAAAGTCCACCACACTGGCGGCCATGGTGAACCATATTAACACCAACCGGAACTGCCATGTCATCACCATCGAGGACCCCATCGAGTTCCTCCACCGGGACCGGAAGTCCATCATCAACCAGCGCGAGGTCGGCTCGGACACAAACTCCTTTGCCTCTGCCCTCAGGGCGGCACTCAGGCAGGACCCGGACGTGATCCTCGTGGGCGAGATGCGGGACCGGGAAACCATCGACATCGCGCTGACTGCTGCGGAGACGGGGCACCTCGTCTTTTCCACCCTGCACACGCTGGACGCCAAGGAGACCATCATGCGTATCGTCTCCCAGTACCCGCCGCACCAGCACCTCCAGATACGGCTCCAGCTGGCCGGTGTTCTCAAGGCGGCCATATCCCAGCGGCTGCTGCCCAAGATCGACGGACAGGGAGTGGTTCCCGCTTCCGAGATCCTGGTGTCCACGGCAATGGTCCGCGAGTGCATTATCGACGAGAACAGGACCGGGGAGATCGCCGACGCCATAGCGGACGGGACGATATCGTACGGCATGCAGACCTTCGACCAGTCGCTCATGGGGCTTGTCAAGGACGGCAGGGTCAGCTATCACGAGGCCATGCGCAACGCCACCAATCCCAACGACTTCGCGCTGCGCATGAAGGGCATCCGTGGAACGTCCGACAGCAAGTGGGACCAGTTCGAGAAGGAGGAGCCCGAAGAGGGGAGCGATGGATCGTCAAAGACGACCATCTACCAGGAAGGCAAGTATCGCGACGTCGACTGATGCCGTGAGCTATGCCCTGGGGGTCATCTCCCGCCGGGCCGTGTCGTCCTTCGAGCTAAAAAAAAACTCGAGCTCAAGGGGGCCCCACCCGACGTGATCGAGACCGCCATGGCCCGGATCAGGGAGCTCGGCTACCTTGACGATGCCGAGTATGCTAGGCGCCGGGCGGTGCTCATGGCGGAGAGAGGGTACGGGGACTTCGCCATCAGGGTCTTCCTCGAAGGACTCGATTTGCCGGAAAGGATGGTGCTCGAGGCCCTGGCGGCCTTACCTCCGGGGTTGGGTGAACGTACCAGGCTGATAAGAACGATCGAGAAGAGGAAGGACCTGCCCCGGGAGAAGCTGATAAGGTTCCTCTCGGGCAGGGGATACCCCATCGATCTCATCTTGGACATCACAGGCGGAGTGGAAACATGAAGAAGGGTTCTGAGATTCGCAGCATGTTTTTAGAGTATTTCCAGGAAAAGGGGCATGCCAGGGTGGCCAGCTCCTCGCTGGTACCGGGCGACGATCCCACCCTGCTCTTCACCAATGCGGGCATGGTGCAGTTCAAGTCGACCTTCCTGGGAACGGAGAAGAGGCCGTACACCAGGGCCACGACCTCCCAGAAGTGCGTGAGGGCGGGCGGCAAGCACAACGACCTGGAGAACGTGGGTAGAACGGCCCGCCACCATACCTTTTTCGAGATGCTCGGCAACTTCTCCTTCGGCGACTACTTCAAGCAGGGCGCCATCGAGTATGCATGGGACTTGCTAGTGAAGCGGATGGGCATAGACCCGTCCCGGCTGTATGTGAGCGTCCACCACTCCGACGACGAGGCCTACGATATCTGGAACAAACAGATAGGTGTCAGCAAGGAACGCATCCTCAGGCTCGGCGACAAGGACAATTTCTGGGCCATGGGGGACACCGGACCCTGCGGACCGTGCTCTGAGATCATCCTAGACCAGGGTCCCTCGGTGGGTTGCGGCAGGCCTGACTGCAAAGCGGGCGAGTGCGACTGCGACCGGTACCTGGAGATCTGGAACCTCGTGTTCATGCAGTTCAACCGCGACTCCGCCGGCACCCTGACGCCGCTGCCCGCCCCCAACATCGATACGGGCATGGGACTGGAACGCATCACTGCCGTGCTCCAGGGGGTGACCAGCAACTACGATACCGATCTTTTCCAGCCACTGATCAGGTACATCGGGGATCTGGCCGGCAGAAAATATGGCTCGAACGACGACATGGACGTCTCCATCCGCGTCATAGCGGACCATGCCCGGGCAGGCGCTTTTCTGGTGGGCGACGGCGTGCTGCCGTCCAATGAAGGGCGTGGCTATGTGCTGAGGCGCATCATCCGCAGGGCAGCCCGGCATGGCAAGCTCCTGGGCATGGACAGCGCCTTCCTCCACAAGGTGGCAATGCAGGTGATCAGGGAGATGGGAGATGTGTATCCCGACCTGGTGGCCAGGAAGGATTTCATCGACAAGGTCATTGCCAACGAGGAGGACCGCTTCCTCAAGACCCTGGATCGGGGATTGAGCCTCCTGGACGAGATCCTTGCAGGCCTGAAGGCTCAGGGCAGGACCCTCATGGCGGGACAGGACGTCTTTGTCCTCTATGACACCTTCGGCTTCCCCGTGGACCTCACCGAGGACATCGCCCACAAGGCGGGTTTCGGCATCGATTCGGAGGGTTTCGAGGCACAGATGGAGCTGCAGCGGGAGAAGGCCAGGGGTGCGTCCGCCTTTGGCGCATCTGCTGCAGAACAGGGCTCCTGGGGATCATCAGCGGCCAATGTCAGGTTCGTGGGCTACGATACCATGGAGACCGATGCATTGATCCTCGAGATGCAGGTGAGAGATGCTGACGGAAGACTCGCTGCCGTTGAGGAAGCCTTTGAGGGACAGGAGGTCCTTGTCGTCACCGATGTCACTTCGTTCTATGGCGAGTCAGGTGGCCAGGTGGGAGATACCGGAACCTTTTTCTCCTCTCAGGGCAAGGCCGAAGTCCTTGATACCACCAAGACGGAAAGCGACATGATCGTGCACCGTGCGCGGGTGCTCTCGGGCAGTCTGGCCAGGGGTGAAACGGTGAAGCTGGTGGTCGACGCGGGCAGGCGCAAAAGCATCATGCGACATCACAGCGCCACGCACCTGCTTCAGCGTGCATTGCGGGATGTGCTGGGCGACCATGTACACCAGTCAGGGTCCCTGGTCAACGAAGCCAGACTCAGGTTCGACTTCACCCACTTCGCTGCGGTATCGGCCGAAGAGCTCGAGAGGATCGAGGCCATCGTGAACCAGTTCGTGCTGGAGAACCTCCCCATAAAGACCGAGATCCTGTCCAAGGAAGAGGCCATGGGCAGGGGTGCCATGGCGCTCTTCACCGAGAAGTATGCCGACGATGTGCGGGTGGTGTCCATGGGGAATGTGTCCATGGAGCTCTGCGGCGGCACCCACTGCTCCTCCACAGGCCAGATCGGCCTGGTGAAGGTCGTGTCCGAATCGAGCGTATCGGCAGGGCTGAGAAGGATAGAGGCCATCGCGGGGATCAGATCCCTGGAGCACCTCAGGACGCTGACCGGGCTCGTCTCGGGTATGTCGGACAAGCTCAAGTGTACGCCTGCCGAGATCGGTGAGCGTGTCGCAGGCATGCAGGCACGAATCAGGGAGCAGGAGAACACCATCAGAGACCTCAACATCAGGATCGCCACGGGTGCGGGAACAGCGGTTGATGGAGATAAGGATAAATATGATTCGCCGTTAGGGAGTGTAGTCATCAAACCTGTTGATACGGGAGATATTGCTCAGATGCGAGAAGTTGGCGACCGGTTGAAGGAACAGATCAAAACCGGCGTAGTCTTCCTTTATTCATCTGGGGCGGACAAGGCCACCTTCATGACTATGGCTACTCAGGATATAGGGATCAAATTCGATGCTGGAAAATTTATGAAGAAGGCAATGGACAGCGTCGGAGGGCGAGGTGGAGGGAAAGGCCTCTTTGCTCAGGGCGGAGCGGATGTAAGTTCAGTCCAAAAAGTTATAGATATATTTATTGAGTCCACGGGAGCGGAGAAAAAGTGATGAGAGAGGCCACTGTCACCAGAAAGACCAAGGAGACCGAGATCTCGGTGAGCATCTGCCTTGACGGCGGCGGGTTCAGCCTGAATATCCCGTCCGGGTTCCTCACCCACATGCTCGATGCCATGGCCAAGCATGGAAGCCTGGGCCTCAAGGTCGACGCCTCGGGAGATGTGCACGTTGACCTGCACCACACCGTGGAAGACATCGGCATCGTGCTGGGCAAGGCCATCAAGGGGGCCCTGGGAGAGAAGCGCGGCATCACCCGGTACGGCCTGGCCAAGGTCCCCATGGACGAGGCCCTGGTGGAGGCGTGTATCGACATCTCGGGCAGGCCCTTCTTCGTCATCCACGGCGGGGACGTGTTTCACGGAAAGGCGGGAGACCTCGATCTGGAGCTGGTTCCCGAGTTCTTCCGGGCAGTGGCCTTCAATGCGGACATCACCATGCACCTGACCGTCTGTGCCTCCGGCAACGGGCACCATCTGGCTGAGGCATGCTTCAAGGCCTTTGCCCGGGCCTTGAGGGAGGCCGTGGCAGTGACCGGGACCGACATCCCGTCCACCAAAGCCCGTCTATGAGATTCCGTCATACCCGGGTGAAGACCTTCGACAGCAGCAGGCACCCCGGGCAACCGGTCTGGTTCGAGTACAACGGGAAAGGTCTCGAAATCGAGGACGTCCTGGAGCGCTGGAGCGAGGCATACCAGGATCCGAGTTTCTTCCCCGACGAGTACTACAGGGTTGAAGCTTCCGACAGGCATGTGTACCTCTTGAGATATTCCACCCTCTTCAAGAGCTGGTGGGTAAAGGAGTTTGAGGGAGTTGCGGCATGATCGTCATACCGGCCATAGACCTACACCAGGGACAGGTCGTGAGGTTGAAGAAGGGCAGGTTCGATGAGGTGACGGTCTACGGATCGAATCCTGCAGAGATCGCCCGTTCCTTTCAGGGTGCAGGTGCAAGGCGCATCCATGTGGTGGACCTGGACGGATCGGTGGCGGGAAAGGGCATGAATGCCCGAGCCATAGCTGAGATCTGCTCTGCAGTGGATGCGGAGGTGGAGCTGGGAGGCGGGATCCGCACCGTGGAGAATGCCGCACAAGCCTTCGACCTCGGGGTAAGCTACGTCATCCTGGGCACCGTGACGGCCCGGGACCCCGGGACCACGGAGCGCATCCTCGAGGCCTTTCCGGGCAAGGTGGGGATCGGCATCGACGCCCTGGACGGGTCGGTGGCGGTGCAGGGATGGAAGGAACTCACCTCAAAGACGGCATCGGAGCTCGCCCTTTACTATGAGCGGTTCGGACCGGCCTTCATCGTCTATACGGACATCTCCCGGGACGGCATGCTCACCGGGCCCAACATCGAGGCCACGACGGCACTGGCCGGAGAGGTGAAGACCCCGGTGGTGGCATCGGGCGGGGTGAGCTCCATGGACGACATCAGGGCGCTCCTTGCGGCCGGAGGGCTCTTCGGCGCCATCGTGGGCAAGGCCATCTACGAGGGCCGCGTGGACGTAGCCGAGGCCGTGCGGCTATGCCGTGAACCGGAGTCTTTGGAAAAGTAACGATTCGACCACGCTAATGTGAAGCATTGCTTGAAAAAGTATGGGAGGCTCATATGGACTGTATCTTCTGCAAAATCGTCAAGGGCGACATCCCATCCACCAAGGTATACGAAGACGAGCACGTCTATGCCTTCGACGATATCCAGCCGCTGGCCCCGGTGCACGTGATAGTGGTGCCGAAGAGGCACTATGCCACGCTCAACAATCTCGACGACAGGGAAATCTGGTTCGCCATGCTTAAGGCCGCCCAGGAGATTGCCAGGATCAAGGGCATCGATGAAAAGGGCTACCGCATAGCGGTGAACTGCGGACCCGACGGGACCCAGATCGTCATGCACCTGCATCTCCATGTTCTCGGCGGCAGGCAGCTGGACAGCAAGATGGGGTAATACCCGTGGTTCCAGTCTGAACGGCGAGACGGGCGAAAGATTGACCTGCCCGATCGGTGCATCTCGCGCACTACCACATGTCTCTTTTCCATGCGCGAGATGCACTGATCGGGCAGGCTAAGGTTCTTTCCTGCAGATAATCCGAATCCCCCTACTCCACGTACACCACGAAGCCGGCCTGGTGCATCCCCTGGGGGTGCGCAGGCAGCCAGGGAAAATCAGCGGCCTGGGACAGGGCCTCCATGACCTTGGCGGTCCGGGAATGCCCCTGTACTGAACGGTGGATGGCCTTGAGTAGGTCCACAGGGCCGAACTGGGTGGTAATGGGCGTGAGGGAAAAGAGGATGCCCCCGGGTTTGAGCCGGGCGACCGCCAGCTGCAGGGTCCTGCTGTGCTCCTCGTACTCGTTGCCGAAGGCCGGTGCGTCGCAGAGCACCAGGTCATAGAGGGTTCTGTCATCACCCAGGAACCGCGCCACCTCTTCCTTGACGTGCCGCCAGACAAAGGGCTTGATCCGATTGATCTCCATGGTGCGCTTGAGCTGAACCTGGGCGGGTGCGGAAGAGTCGACGGAGGTAACCGACCTTGCCCCTGCCCTCAGTGCGCACACCGAAAAGGATCCCGAATAGGAGAACAGGTCCAGGACCTCCCTGTCACGGGCATATGCCTTGATCCTCTGCCGGGTGTCCCTGTGCTCCAGATAGAAGCCGGTCCTGTCTCCGGTGAGGATGTCGACGGCAAAGTCTATGCCGTGTTCCTTCACCGAGAGGTCATTCGTTTCCACCTTGCCGTAGAGCGGCCCCGTCTCGGGGCGGAACCCCTCGTTGGAGCGTGTCCTCGTGTCCGATCGCTCGAAGATGCTGCAGAAGGGGAGCTCCGCACGAAGGATGTCAACGAGATCACCCTTCATGTCCTCCATGCAGGGTGTGATGACCTGCATCACGAGGATGTCGTTGTAGCGGTCCACCACCAGGCCGGGCATGAGATCGCCTTCGGCGTTGATGAGCCGGTAGCAGGTGGTGTCTTCCGGAATGACGGCCTTTCTCAGGGCGATGGCGTTTTTCATCCTTGTGTGGAAGAAGGTCTTGTCCACGGTCTCCTTGCCCAGCGTCAGGACACGCACCGCAAGCTGGGAGACGGGGTTGTACATGCCCTGGCAGACGAACTGACCCCGGGCATTGAGCACCCTGCAGATCCTTTCTTTTTCCGGTTCACCCTGGACTTTGTCCACGGCCCCGGAATAGATCCATGGGTGGCCCTGGAGGACAGGCGCCTCTTTCGATGGCTTGAGCCGTACGATCAGCATAGAACAGTGCCTTTAGCACAGTTCGGTACGGTATGAAAGGGATGTTTGAACAGGCACCTGACGGCGCGGGGCCGGGATCCCTATGCGGTTTTCAGCGTTTTACCGAGCGGTCTCGTGTTCTCGTCGATGAAGGTGCACAGGGCATCGATTTCATGGAACAGGAAGTTGGGGATGCCCGCGTCCAGGGGTGAGTTGCTGATGACGGCGATGTACTCCCCTGACGGGTTTTCCATACAAAGCGGACCGCTGTAGAGCGTGTCGTTGAAGACCTCGATCTTCCTGAACGGGCCGCTTTTGTATCCTTCCACGAGCACGATGTCCATCCCTGTGGCAGCGACACAACAGAGATATTCCAGTGAGGGCGGTGTATGTTCGTACATGAGGATACCCTCCGGGGAGAAGAGTACGATCCTGCCCGCCCCCTTCTCGGCGAACCGTTGGGTGTCCTTGCCCGCCTTGTCGGAGTAGTGCATGTGAAGGCCGTGCTTGACCGCGGTCACCTTCCTGCCCCTCCGGGAGAGTTCCTCTATGATCTTCTCGAGCACCGTGGTCTTGCCGCTGTTGGTACCCTTCGCCACGAACGATAGTATGTTTCGATATGCATTATCCACGGGATTTCTATAGTGCGTGTTCTACAGGAGAGTCAAGGGAAAGGGGGGTCCGTATGCCTTTATGGATGACAGGCCTGCGGATCTTTGGACAGTGGTCGCACCCCTTGATCCACCCCAGATCGGCCCGGTCATTGCGCGGCCGGATTATCTCCATTACAATATGCATATGTTCGAACAGATAAGCAGCCTGGAGATCCTGAAATGGGTGGCGCTGGTGTTCCTGGCCGGATTCATCGGCTTTTTCGGGAAATACCTTGGAAGGGTCGTGATCTCCATCTTTGAGAAGAAACATGATGATTCACCTTTTCCGGGTCAGGCGGCACGACCAGATGCCGCTGACGCACAGGTGAAGCCCGGCGGCAGTGAAAGAGTCGAGTCGTCAGTTTCCAGGGATGAGCAGAAGCTGGTCAAAAAGGCCTTGAAGGCCGAGGCCAAGGCGAAGAAGAAGCTCGACAAATGAGATGATGTTCCCCGGATCCGTTGCCGGCGGACCTCACTGCTGTGCAGGCTGTGAGGCGATCAGCGGGTGGCGGTGCGAGTAGCTCTGCTTGTCGCAGATGATCTGCACGGCGCTCCGGTTCTGGGAATTGATGATGATGGGGCCGAGGAGGTTGATGGTCATACCCCTGGGATCGTTGCGCGGGATGGTGACGATGCAGACCACCTCCAGGCTGTCCTCCTTCTTGACATCGAGCTCTTTCATGACATTCTCGTCAACGTCGATGGAATAGTCGTTCTTGACGAGTCTGGGGTTCATGACGACGAACGCCAGTTCGCCGTCCTCCAAGCTCTGGAGCCAGAAGAACGGGGATCCCTCGCTGTGGGGGAAGAGGATGTAGCGCTTGTTCCTGGCAAAACCCAGGATTCCGCGCGGGAAGGTGATGATCTTTTCTTCCTCGACCTTGATCTTTCCGAATCGGAGCGTGTCGATATCCAAGATTATTCCCCCTAGATAAAGTCTACAAGACTTAAACTAGTGATCATGGAGGCACTCTGCAAGGCCGCCTCGTAAATTGTCTGCTGGTTTTTGAGCGAGGTGATGGCCTCGGCGTAGTCGAGGTCTTCGATGGTGGAGACCATCTCCTGGGTGTCCACCTCTGAGCGTTCAATGACCGACAGGGTGTGCTCGAGTTTGTTCACCGTGGCGCCGACCTTTGCGAGATTATTCGAGATGATGGTTGCTGCATCCTCGATGGAGGACAGCTCATCGCTGACGGCATCGGCGTCGTTGGACCGCAGTGCGCTCTCGAGCCTCAAGAGGGTCATGAATACATCTCCTTGCTGGTTTGTGAAGATCTCACTGCCGGGGATATTGATCTCGGCGCTGTTTTCCTTGCCGATCTGCATCGAGAAGGTGGAGTCGTTGCCCTGGTACACGGACTGCCACTCGCCGTCCGTATAGACATACAGCGTATCGCTGTCTTCCACGTACAAGGAGTCGCCCTCCGCGGGGACACCCTGGTCCACCCAGGAGGTGCTCGTCGCATCATACTGATAGACGTGGCCATCGTCTGTGTCGATGTACATGTCCCCGTCGGCCGGGGCAGCCGGAGCGGTGTCCGCCATGGTGGAGCCGTTTCCCAGCCACTGTTCGGCGTCCACCCACAGGAAGGGTGCGTTCTGGGTCATGGTGCCGCCGAAGATGTACTTGTTACCATACTTGGTGTTGGCGTTGGAAAGGATCATGGCCCTGATCTCCTCGATCTCTTCAGCGGCGCCGAGACGGGTCTCTTCCGTGGACGTCGAGGAGGCGGCCTGGACGGCGAGCTCGCTGGCCCTTGCCAGGAGATCGTCCGTATCCTGAAGGATGGAATCCATCTGGTTGAGCCAACCGTTGCCGTAATCGATGGACTTCTTGTACTGGGTATAGGCATTCAGTTCGGTCCGGTAGATGAGGACGCTGGACATGCCGATGGGGTCCTCGGAGGGGGTATCTATCCGTTTACCCGAGGAGATCTGGTTGTTCAACCGGAACAGTTTTTCCGTGTTCTGGTTAAGGTCCTTCACGAGCTGATAGTAGAGAAACCTGTTGCTTACTCTCATAACTCCATCCTTATCGGCAGAAGTATTTTCACTCTTTATACAGAGCAAGGGTCTTGCCACAGGATAAGATTCAGCATTTCAGGGTGTTCTCTGCTGTGGGACAAGGAAAAGACTTCCCTGTGACAGGTATTCTTTTCCCGGCAAGAGCTGTAATGAGGAGGGTGAGGGTGACTCAGGAGGTTTCGTGAGGCGGTCTGTCCCTGGGGGCATCGTTTTCACCCAGGCGTTCATCCTCTGCTGATATGCTCCTGTATGGCGCGGCATTCCCTGATGAGCGCGTCCTCGTCCACGGTGAGCGAAGTGAAGTTCTTCACCACGATACGGCCGTCGATGACCACGTCCTTCACATTGCCTCCCGTGGCCGCGTAGATGATGTGGGAAACCGGGTTGTGCACCGGGACCATGTTGGGGGCCCGGCCGTCGAGCACCGTGATGTCCGCAGGTCTGCCCGGTTCGATCCTGCCGCCGGAAAAATCCAGCGCCTTCGCGCCGTTCTCCGTCACCAGCGCCATGGCGGTGCACTCATCCAGGACGGTGGGGTCCATGGCGGTGATCTTGTGCAGCTTGGCAACGGTGGAGATCTCACTGATGATATCGAGGTTGTTGTTGCTTGCGCACCCGTCCGTGCCGATGGACACGTTGACCCCTGCCCTGATCATCTTGGGGATCGGGGCTATGCCGGATGCCAGCTTCATGTTGCTCTCCGCGTTGTGGGAGACCGAGACCTTCCTGGCGGCCAGCAGCGCGATCTCGGCATCATCCAGAACCACGCAGTGGGCGGCCAGCGTCCGTTCGCTCAAGCACCCGAGGGAGTCCAGGAACTCCACCGGCGACATATCGTGGGTCCTCCGTATCTGTTCGACCTCGGATGCGGTCTCGCTCAGGTGGATCTGGAAGAGGAGGTCATATTCCTCCGCCAGGGCATAGGCATCCTTCAGGATCCGGTCGGTGCAGGTGTAGGCTGCATGGGGAAAGACCGTGGGCCGCACGAGATGATCGTCCTTCCACCGTTCGATGAACCCCCGGTTGTGTTCGATGGTGCGGGTGGGGTCTGACAGCGAGGGGGTGGGAAACTGGAGGATCCCCTCGCCTATCCATGCCCGGATGCCCACCTCCTTTGCCGCCCTTCCCACCTCGTCTTCGTAGAAGTACCCATCGCAGAAGGACGTGGTGCCGGAACGCGTCATCTCCCAGGCGGCCAGCAGAGAGCCGATATAGACGAATTCCCTGTTCACGTGCTTGGCTTCGGCGGGGAAGATGTAGTCCTGCAGCCAGGTCATCAGGGGCAGGTCGTCGGCGATGCCCCGAAACAGCGTCATGGGGGCATGGGTGTGGGTATTGATGAGCCCTGGCATGACGATGTCCTGCGGCCCGCCGAGCACCTCGGTGATGTCGCCGGGGAGGTCGGGAGAAACGGCGGATATGGTCGAGTTCTCGACGATGACGTAGTGGTCCCTCAGGACATCACGGGCCGACCTGACGACGTAACCGCCCTGTACGGCGAATCTGCTCATGTGCTGTTCTCCTCCTCAGCTGTCTTTCAGGCTCCGGCGATAACGCAGGGCGCTGGCCAGCGTCACCTGGTCCATGTATTTCAGCTCACCCCCCATGGGGATTCCCGAGGCTATCCTGCTCACCGACACGGTCAGCCCTGCATCCTGGATCATCTTATGGATGTAGTGGAAGGTGCCCTCGCCCTCCACGGATGGGTTCGTCGCCACGATCACCTCGACGGTCCCGGGGCGCTTGATCCTCTCCATGAGCTCCGCTATCCTGATGTCGTCGGGCCCGATACCCGCCAGGGGGGATATGAGCCCGTGCAGGACATGGTACAGTCCCCGGTAGGTGTTCGCCGATTCCAGCGCCAGGACATCGCTCGGTTCCTCCACCACGCAGATCTGAGTCTGGTCGCGGGAGGGGTTGAGGCATATGGAACACTTGGTCCTGTCCGTGAGGTTGAAGCACACCGGGCAGAGCCTGATCTGTTCCCTGACGGTCTTCAGGGTCGCGGCAAGCTCCTCCGGGAGGTTCCCTCTGTCCGCCAGGACGAAGAGCGCCAGACGGGTGGCTGTCTTTTCGCCGATGCCGGGCAGTCGCTTCAGCGCTCCGATGAGGTCCCGAAGGGGCTTTGGGTACGGGTCCATGTCAGGTGATGGGGAAGGGCAGCGGGAGCCCTCCGGTGACCTGTTTCATCTCTTCGGCTGCGAGCTCCCTTGACCTGCGCATTCCCTGGTTTATGGCGGTCAGGATGAGGTCCTCCAGCATGGGTATGTCCCGGGGATCCACACACTGCGGATCGAGCCTGATGGAGACGATCTCCTGCCTGCCGTTGACCGTCACGCTCACCATGCCACCGCCGGTATCGGCGGTGACGGTCTTCCGCGAGAGCTGCTCCTGGATCTCCTTGATGCGCTCCTGGAGCTGTCCGGCCTGCCTGAGGAGTTCCTTGAAATCGAATTCCATGGAAAGTCAGTAAACCGTAAAGGGCAGGTGCTGTCAAGGAGGGTGTGGGGGATGTTCGGTGGATCTTTTCTTAACCTGCTTGATTTGGCAAGGTGCCCCGGAGCACCCGGATGCTCCGGGGCACCTTGCCAAATCAAGCAGGCCAGAACCTTGACTTGAAGCTTATCCCGACATCTTCTTGTTATCCTGACATAACCACGCTCACAGGCCTCCCTTGACAGGGCTCTATGCCGTGCGTATCGTCAGGGCATCTTGCATCAGAGGAGGAGACCCCCATGCCGAGGACCTTCATCGACCTCTCCATTGCCATCGAGTCCGGCCTGCCCAGCGACCCGCCCATGATGATACCCAAGATCATGTACATCGACCACAGACTCGGGGCCGAGTCCATGAAGCTCTTCTACCCGGGCATCACGGAGAAGGACCTGCCCGGCGGCCTGGGATGGGCCCTGGAGATCCTCGAGATCTCCACGCATGCCGGCACCCACATGGACGCACCCTGGCACTTCCACCCCACCCAGGACAGGGGAAAGCCGGCGCTCACCATCGACCAGTTTCCCTTGGAGTGGTCCGTGGGCAACGGTGTGAAGATCGATTTCTCCGGCAAGCCGGACGGCTACAACATCACCCCTGATGATATCATGAGGGAGCTCGACATCGTAGGACACACCCTCAGGGAGGGGGACATCTTCCTCGCCCAGACCGGTGCAGCGGCCTTCTGGGGGAAACCGGACTACCTGGTCAAGGGTTGCGGGTTCGGCAGGGCGGCGACCCTGTGGCTGGTGGAACAGGGCGTGCACGTGGTTGGAACGGACGCGTGGAGCTGGGACAGGCCGCTGCCCTTCCAGGCCGCCGATTTCGAACGGACCAGGGACCCGTCCCTTATCTGGGAGGGCCACTTCGCGGGCATAGAGAAGGGTTATTTCCAGATCGAGAAGCTCACCAACCTGGAGAGGCTCCCGGCCACGGGGTTCACCTTCTACTGCTTCCCCATCAAGATCAAGGGTGCGAGTGCGGGGTGGATCAGGGCAGTGGCGGAGATAACGATGTCATAACAGGAGGGGTTTGCGCATCCATTCCAGGAGGGGATCTCCGACGGTCAGCATCCCGGAGTGCCGGTTTCAGAGCCCAAAAAGGGCTTGATCCCCTGGGGAATAAGGTCTAGACAGAGGCCATGCTCGCCATTGATGTGGGGAACTCGAACATTACGGCCGGGATCTTCGAGGGGAGCGCCCTGAAGACGATCCGGCGCATACCCACGCACACCTGCATCAGCGACGGGTCCTTCCTGGCCCATGTGCCCGACGTGCGGGGCATTCTCCCCGCCGAGGCGGTCATGGTGAGCGTCCGCAGGCAGGCGGATGACATCATCGTCAGGGAGCTCCTTGCCTCCGGTGGGAAGCCCCCCCTGTTCGTGGACGTGAACACGCCCATGGGAATCGACGTGATGTATGAGACGAAGGATACCCTGGGCATCGACAGGCTCGTATGCGCCGCAGCCGCATACCACCTCTACCGGGAAATGGACAGGCCCGTCATCGTCATCGA
>Ga0209203_1000012_pt1 | contig 195411 bp, 182 predicted proteins | sample AD_UKC109_MetaG_FD_184423 | JGI IMG/M metagenome (GOLD analysis project Ga0209203, IMG submission 184423) | Active sludge microbial communities of municipal wastewater-treating anaerobic digesters from Hong Kong - AD_UKC109_MetaG (SPAdes)... | ecosystem: Engineered > Bioreactor > Anaerobic >... | reverse complement strand
TGATATGTTCCCCCATACGAGAGCCAATATTGGATATCTTCCCACAAAGAGAATTTCACATGAAAATATTCATGTCCCTAATTTTTGACAGCTATCCACTCATCTCAAAACATGTGGAGACGGTCTGTTTGATGTCAAGGGTCGAAGGAAAATAGGCGCGAAAGCCCAGTAATACAGCGGTTTTCGGACAATCGAGCAAATTTGGCATCGGGCAGGACGAACGCTTCTCGGTAACTTATCCAAGAGCAAATCCGATCAAAAAGTGTGAGAGTTGAGTTGTCAAGATAGATGTCACTATGTTGAGTTGCCGAGTTAGATGTTTCATAGTTGTGGCTGTGAGATAGATGTCAAAAATAAGGCTCCCACTTTGCCATCATCGGCGGTTGGGAGCGGCACAAGGAGATGAAAGATTGGACGAAGCGAAACTCTACAAGGAACTTGGGGTATTGACCAAGGAAAAAGAAAAATGGGAAGAAAGCATTCCTTATGTCTCATCTCTCCTTAATTATGAATCCGTAAAGATACAGGCAAAGGTGCTTTGGCTGCTCGGCGAAATGGGTCTTCTTTATCATCAGTCCGTGCAGGATACAGTTCCAACCATCGTTTCCTTCCTTGACAGCCCGGAGCTGCTTCTGCGGGAGCGGGCAGTGAACGCCCTCGGCAGGATCGGGCGGGGCGACTATAGCATAATCGAATCGTACTGGGCGAGCCTGTTCCGTTTCGCCTCCGATGAGGAGCCAAAAGTCCGACTGGCGTTCATCTGGGCATCAGAAAATATCGCCACAAATACGCCTGACATTTACGAAAACTATATGTCGGTATTTGAAAAGCTCCTGCACGACGTAGATGACAAGGTACGGAAGGAAGCACCTGAGATCTTCCGCGTTCTCGGAAAGCGCAGGCCGGAATTCGTCAGGCCGTATGTGGAGCAGCTGCGACATCTATCGGGAATCGACGAGAATCGTGTAGTAAGAATCCACTGTCTGGGCGCAATCAGGGCGACAGGAGTGAAATAGAAAGGGCTCCCACACTGCCATCATTGGCGGCTGGGAGCGCACTTTACCAGACTCAACCAGCGGTAGATAAGATGGATGAGATCAGCGTTGCCGAAGCCAAGGAGGCTGTTGTCAAATCTAACGAGAAAATATGTGCCAGTTAATAATTATTCAATGTACTTGTACGGACAGACCAAGGCTCCCACACTGCCATCAACGGCAACGGGGAGCGCATTTTACCGGACTCAACCAGCGGTAGAGTTGCAGGAAATCAACTTACGGTTCGTGTAATAATACGATGATACCGGCTATGCTTGAGCCATGAAAGGAGGTGCCCGATATGGATCAAATTAAAATTGGAAAATTCATAGCATCCTGCAGAAAGGAACAGGGCATGACTCAGGCAGTCCTTGCCGAGATGCTCGGAATCAGTGACCGGGCGATATCAAAATGGGAGACCGGAAAGTCTATGCCGGATTCCGGGATTATGCTGGATCTTTGTGAACTTCTGAAAATAAATGTCAATGAACTCCTGTCGGGCGAAAGAATTATGGCAGAAGCATATGACAAACGGGCAGAAGAAAACCTGCTGGCGATGAGGCGAGAGGTCGAAGAAAAGAACCGGCAAATGCTCAGGACGGAATACCTGATATCATTCCCGGCAGTTATCGCAGGACTCTTCATGTGCTTTGTGGCTGCTTACGTGGAGTTGCCTGTATGGGTACGGGCCACGCTGATTGCGGTTGCTGTTGTGATGATTTTGACAGTTGCGTTTATCGCGGTCGGGATTGAACAGAAGGCAGGATACTATGAATGTCAGAAATGCCACGACAGACACATTCCAACCTACTGGCAGACAAATCTTGCGATGCATATAGGCAGAACACGATACATGAAGTGCCCGGAATGTGGAAAGTGGAGTTGGCAGAAGAAATTCCTCAGCAAGGAAGATGAGGAGGTGTAGGGATATGATAGAGAACGCGCATGTCGAAACTGCATCTTTCATTTGGCTGATTGTAGGCGCTGTGCTTTGGATTGCAGTTCCTGTGGCTATAGCAATTATCTGGAAATTAAAGAAAAAAGAGCCTATTACGTCCATTTTGGTCGGGGCAGCCACCTTCTTGCTTTTCGCTCTGATCCTTGAAAAGCCTATTCAGAATGTGCTGGCTTTTCCGACAGCAATGGGTCTTCCGGAACATACCGTCAGTCGATTTCTGAATGCAAACCCGGTGTTACTGGCGCTTGTTGCAGGGCTTTTCCCCGGAGTATTTGAAGAAACCGGGCGGCTGATCGCCTTTAAGACGGTTCTGAGGAAACGCAAGAACAAAGAGACTTCCATTTCATACGGCATCGGACACGGTGGGTTTGAAGTGATTCTGATATTAGGACTGACATATATCCAGTACATTGCTTATGCAGTTATGCTAAACACCGGAACCTTTGGAACCGTAGTAGATCAGGTTGTATCACAGGCTCCGGAGCAGCTCGGCAGTATCGAGTCCGTTGTAAGTTTGCTCACAGGATTCTCATTTGCAGATTTGAGTATTGCTTTTGTCGAGCGGATATTTGCAGTCTTGTTCCATATAGGTGCATCAATTTTTGTTTTTTACGCCTGCAAGGATAAAAAGCGATTCTGGCTGTATCCTTTTGCAATAATTCTTCATACCGGAATGGATTTTATCGGAGCTTTGAGCATCTTCAACGTGATAAACCTTTCTGCGTGGACACTGGAGGGAATAGTCGCAGTATTCGGATTGCTTACATTCTTCGGTGCATACTTGCTATTGTATAGGAAGGATGTTTGAAAAGAATACTGGCAAAAGTATAGTTAGAATACGCCAAGTCATCCACACTGCCATCAAAGGCGGGGGAGCGATGAAATGGAGGAATACATTATGAAGCATAAAGTAAGACTGACGGTCATCGACAAAAAGCTTTATCCGGAATTACAGCAACAGTACTGCGCTGATCCGAATTCCGGAGTATGTCCATGCTACAACGTGGGCGATGTCTTTGAATTCTATCGTGATGGTGACAGAGATGATTTCTGGCATTGCGGTCTGAATACGCTTATACACACAGCTGTCGATCCGGACACTGTGGCGGGCGGGCCGAAGATGCCGCATTGCTCTGAACTGTGGGATGCCATCAGCCGGTATATCTACACCGGTCTGCAGGGCGGTTCCATCATGAAGGGCTGGATGGACAGGGAAAATGAGATGATCGCCTGCTGCTCGGATGGCACAAGACCGGTCATTTTCAAGATCGAACGGATCGACTATGAGTAAAGAAGCGCGGAGGCTCCCACACAGCCATCAAGGGCGGCGGAAGAAATACTTAAGAGGACAAATGAAGCTCTGAAAACGGTTCGGGAACGTGCAGAAGCGGGAGAAGCCCTTCGAATCTGGTACAGCAATCAGCCTGATGAAATGTGTGGACTTTATTGGTTCATGGGGCAGTTGGATCAGTGGAAAGTGCATGGCGGAAATGTTTTGATTGTCAGACTCCCGGATTGGGAAACTGACAAAAAAGAAAATATCGTACGCAAAAATAGCTGGAGTGAGGTGGCTCCGGAAGAATGGCATCGGTATCTTGCATTGCAAAAGCCTGTGTTGCCAGTATTTATACAAAGCTGTGCATCTCATTGGCAGGAGCTTCAAGCAGAGAACGCGTCTTTGCGGGCAATGCTGAATGGACAGTTGGTTAGTACGTCAGAAAAACTCTATGATGACTTTATCCTTCGCGAAATCGCAGCAGAAGGCGAAGAATTTCAGGAAGCAATGATTATCGGACGAGTACTTGGTAAATACCAACTTGGGATTAGTGATTCCTGGGTTGCATTGCGTATAGAAGAAATGATCCATGCCGGAAAACTTGAGGCCGTGACTGCGGGTACCAAAGATATGCCGATCTATCATCGAGTATTGAAAAAGTGTACTCTCAAATTATGAGCATATAGGAACATGACCAAATTCCAATTTGTCTGTGAAGCTAAACACAAAAATAAAGCAAGGCACCCTACGTTGTAATCTTGTAGAGTGCCTTGCTCATTTTTTACCTTATTCATTCACATCCACTGTCACGCCTGATTTAGAGAAAGTAAAACAGATCGATGGACTTCTGCTTCATGTTACTGCGCAGGGAAAGAATGTGGATTGTGTTTCACGAAGCTTCGCACCGAAACTCGCGATTGCTGAAGATCCGGTATGCGGATCAGGGCATTGTCATATAATTCCGTACTGGGCTAAAACATTGAAGAAGGATAGACTTGTTGCGTACCAGGCTTCAAGTAGAGGGGGGACTTTGTACTGTCGTATGGAAGGTTCAAAGGTTTTTATGGCTGGTAAAGCCGCACTCTATTCGATTGATGAATTGTATCTTTAATTTGATTTGAGTATTATATAAAGAACAGATTAGTTGATAAACAATTGAATATACAATGTCAGAGGAGAACCAATTAATGAAATTTACGCTTAAAATGCTTCCAGTAATGCTCTATCCATACATATACATGATTTGTTTAGTTATATATTTCATCATTTACTATAAAGTTGACAATTCGACGGCAATGCAATCAAACGGTATGCTCATTTTGTTAGCTCTAGCAATTGTTTGCAATCTGTACTCTTTGATTGTAGTTGTAGTAAATATGGTCTTGGCGGCCAAAGGAAAATACAAAGCTGTTAGTTTAGCTAGAATGAATATGATCATAAAACTTGTTCATATTCCAGCCTATATGGTTCACTTCGGCTTAGGTATGGTAGGACTATTACTAAGTGTATGGGGAATCGGTTTCATTTTATGGGCTGTTCTCATTGATTTACTGACAATAGGACTAACTGGAATGAATGGAATTAGTGCCTGTATTAGCGCAAGAAAAGAGGGGTTGTTAAGCAAGGGAATGACAGTTCTTTTTGCAATTACGAACTTCATTTATTGCGTAGATGTTTTATGTGCGATTTTGATCTATGTTAAATTGAAAAAAAGCAAGGAAGCTAGCGAGAAGGTTGTGAAGTAATTCATTTGCATTTAGTGTCAATCGAATGGGGGGATTAGCTATGCCCTTTACTATCGTCCGGCAGGACATCACAAAACTGAAAGTTGACGCCATTGTTAATGCCGCTAACACCGATCTTGCAATGGGCGGTGGGGTATGCGGAGCAATATTCAAGGCTGCTGGAGCACTCGAACTCCAAGCTGCCTGTGATAAACTCGCTCCAATAAAGACGGGCGAGGCCGTTATCACGCCGGGATTTGGTCTGCGTGCTAAATTCATTATCCATGCATCGGGTCCAGTTTATAGTCAAAGGAACAAGGAGCAAAACGAGCAGCTTCTCCGTGCCGCCTACACAAACTCGCTCAAAAGAGCCGTTGAAAACAATTGTATAAGCATAGCGTTTCCTTTGATTTCTAGCGGTATCTATGGATATCCAAAAGACGAGGCTCTTCAGGTGGCTACCTCGGCAATTCAGGATTTTCTCAAAGATTACGACCTTGAAGTAACCCTAGTGGTGTTCGACAAGTCATCATTTGCTGTCAGCCGGGAACTGCTCGGAGCAGTCGAAAGCTATATTGATGAGCATTTTTTCGAGAAACATCAAATAAAGAGGCGGCAGCTACTTGATGCTGAGAAGGGAGCTCTTGAGGAAGCCCTTGAGGAAGAAGGCATTTTCAGTCCTAAAATTTTAGAATCAATGCAGGCCCCGCTTGCCAGAGCAGGAATCGATGATTTTGTAGACAATCTCGACGAGCCTTTTTCGATGACGCTCCTGCGGCTGATAGATGCCAAAGGCAAAACGGATGTGGAAATTTACAAACGCGCCAACCTTGACCGTAAGCTGTTCTCGAAAATCAGGACAAGCAGGAACTACATGCCGAGCAAGCGCACCGCCGTTGGCCTCGCCATAGCGTTGGAATTGTCTCTTGATGAAACCGAAGACCTTTTGGAGCGAGCTGGCTATGCTCTGTCACACAGCCAGAAGTTTGACGTGATTGTCGAGTACTTTATTGTCAGTGGCAAATACGACATTTTCGAGATTAATGAGGTGCTTTTTAAATACGACCAGCCGTTGCTCGGAGGGTAAGAATGCAAAATAGATATGCTGGCGACGTTGGGGACTTTGGAAAACTTGGTTTGCTTAGGGGACTTACAAGTTCACAACTCGACATTGGCGTAAACTGGTATCTAACTCCCGACGAAAACCATAATGCAGACGGTAAACATATCGGCTACATAACAGACACACGATACAAGGGATGTGACGACTCGCTGAGAAATTCGCTAGAAAAAATAGTCGAGGGTGAGCGTAGCGTTTCTTCTTTGGAAGCGATGGACCTTGTTCCAAATGCCGTTTATTATCATGAGGTGCTTTATTCACCCTCGCAGACTTTCTCCCGACGGGATTGGCATATTAAAGCATTAGAGGTGCTAAGTAGCGCGGACGTCATATTCCTCGACCCGGATAATGGTCTGCTGGTAAGAAGCGTATCTACCGGCTCTGCAAAAAGCAATAAATATGTAATCTCAAGTGAGATTGCGGATTATTTTGCCGCTGGTAAAAGCGTAATTTTTTACAACCACCGCAGTCGAGAGAAAGAATCCGTCTATTTGCGGCGTTTTGCTTGGATGTATGAGGACTCAATTCTAAAAGATGCTGTAATTGCAGGCATGACATTTAAACGTGGAACCGTTCGGGACTATATTTTCGCCATGCAACCAGGCCATGCGCCAAAGATAATGGAATGCTTGGATAATATGCTACAAAGTCCCTGGGGAGACCACTTCTCAGAACTCAATTTAACCCGTTAATTTGTCGCTTTTGAAGCGACCGGCCACAGAGTCGAAACAGCTATCCTTAAGCCATAATAAAACTTAAGGAGGACAAGACAATGAGAAAAAAATTAACGGAATTAGTATTTATTCTCGACAAGAGCGGCTCAATGGCTGGATTAGAAACCGACACAATAGGCGGCTACAATACTATGCTTAAGAAGCAGCAGATGGTCGATGGTGAATGCCAAATCACAACGGTGCTTTTCGATAACGACTACGAGCTACTTCACGACCGCATAGATATCAGGGCGGTCAGCCCGATCACTAAGAAGGAGTACCAAATCGGCGGATCGACGGCGCTTCTTGATGCAATGGGCAGGACTATTCAAAAAATCGACAACGCGCAGAAACACACGGCCGAGGAATACCGCGCCGAGAAGGTCATGTTCGTCATCATCACCGACGGCGAGGAGAACAGTAGCCGCGAGTTTAGCTTGAGAAAAGTCAAGGCGCTAATTAAGCGGCAGAAGGAGAAATACGCTTGGGAGTTTATTTTCCTTGGCGCAAATATCGACGCCGTTCAGACCGCTTCGAGCTTTGGAATTGCATCCGACCGCGCTCAGGATTATCACGCTGATAGTGAAGGCGTGGAACTCAATTTTCGAGTAATGAGCGACGCTGTTTCCTCATTCCGAGCATCTGCCGCCATCCCAGAGGATTGGAATGAAGAGATACAGAAGGACTACAAACGTAGAGGAGGCCGAAAATAATGATTGGTTATATCATCGGCAATAATCGCCAAAATCGCCAAACTGCGACTTCAGAGCGATAATCCTCGATTCAATCTTTTCTATTACGGAAATGAATTCTTCATCAGACTTACCTGTTGGATCATCAAGCCCCCAATCTTCACGGCGTTTGCTTGGAAGATAGGGGCATTCAACATTGCATCCCATAGTTATGACTACGTCTACTGGCGGAATGTCAGCAAGCAGCTTTGGACGCTGAGTTGCTTCAATATCAATGTTATAGAGTTGCTTCATTAGGCGGACCGCATCGGGATTAATTCGATCTTTAAGTTCTGTTCCTGCAGAAAAGCTTTCAAAAGTATCGGAGGCATAGTGCTTCCCCAACGCTTCGGCAATCTGACTTCTACAGGAATTGTGCACACAGATGAAAGCGACCTTAGGTTTACTCATTTTTTGAACCAACCTTTCGTATTATTGGCAATTTTCACAAGAATCAGCATCACTGTTTTTCCGTACAACTCTCCTGATTCTATCTGACTTTTTGCAGAATTTTCACGACTTCATCGACTTTCAAAACCTTGCCGTAGGATACGACCTTTCCGTCAATAACGAGAGCGGGTGTTGTCATGACTCCATACGCAGCGATTTCCGAGAAATCAGTCACATGATCAATTGTTGAATCCATTCCGAGTTGCTCCAAAGCGGTTTTTGTAGCTGCCTCTAGCTGATTGCATTTTGCACAGCCGCTGCCCAGAACCTTTACACTAGCGCCCTCTGATTTTGCGCTTTCGGCTTTTGCCATGCTCTCCGAATCGAAATTACCTCCACAACAGCAAGATGTAGGTTTCTCATCCTTTTTTTTCTTACCAAACAGTGCCATATTTTTACCTCCTTTAATCTTTGATAAGTTCTGCTGCAATTCTTGTTGCAGACTCAACGAGCTTCGGACAAATTTCTAGATATAGCTTTGATTCATGTATGTATTTCGTATCCTCCGGTTTACCAAAATCGTAACCAAGTAAGTCACGGCAGATACAAGAGCCGTTTTCCGCTTTGAATTTGTCGTAGAACTCCATACAAAGATTTCTTGATTTTGAACGGTTCTCATAGTCATTGTCCTTGCTCTGCCCGTATTTAAGCCCTATCGCCATAAGCGCTCCCGTAACACAGCCGCAAACCTCACCCTCATTCATACCCGCGCCAAAGCAGCCGCCTATTTTCAGAGCTAGCTCCTCTGATATTCCAAGTTCTTCTGCAAATGCGCCGAGTACTGCCTGCGAGCAGTGGTAATGACGCTCATTAAATAATTCCGATGATTTTTCTAAGTTATTCATATTGATGCCATCCCTAAATAATTAGTCCTTGAATTGCGTTAAAGAAATATCCCACGATAATAATGCCAACGGTACAAATTGCAATAAACAATGCTAGCAACTTGGGCTTAATAGCTTTGCGGAGCATAATCATAGAGGGAAGTGACAATGTGGTTACAGCCATCATAAAAGACAAGATGGTACCGAGTTGCGCACCCTTAGTCAATAAAGCCTCTGCGACAGGAATCGTACCAAAGATATCTCCATACATCGGGACTCCTACAATCGTTGCCAGAATTACACCAAAAGGATTATTGCTACCAAGCACGTTAGCTATCCATTCCTGTGGTATCCAGTTATGGATTACAGCGCCGATACCAACTCCGATTAGGATATAAGGAAATACTTTCTTGAAAGTCGAAAGCATCTGTTCCCGTGCATAAACTAAACGTTCCTTTTTCGTCAAATTCGGAGATTCAATATCTACTCTTTTAGCGGTCATTATGAAGCTCTCGACGTACTTTTCCATATGGAATTTCTCGATAAGTGTTCCACCGATAACGGCGATAATGAGTCCGAGTATGACATAAATGATTGCGACTTTTGGACCAAAGATACTCATCAAAAGAACAAGGGAGCCAAGATCGACCATTGGTGACGATAACAGAAATGAAAATGTCACTCCCAAAGGCAGACCTGCAGACGTGAAACCCATAAAAAGAGGAATTGAGGAGCAGGAACAGAAAGGAGTTACCGTACCGAGAAGTGCGGCTGCCAAATTAGCTCCGATTCCATGAAAACGCCCCAATATTTTCTTGCTCCGCTCGGGCGGAAAGAAACTTTGGATGTAACTAATAATAAAAATCAAAAAACATAATAAGACCACTATTTTTATCACGTCATATATGAAGAATTGCAGGCTTCCTATCCATCGGTTCTTGGTATCAAGTCCTACAGCGGAGAGAAGGTTGCCAATTAACTCGTTCAACCATTTCATGCCGAGCACTTGATTTTGAATGAAGTCCCATATTGATTTTAGAATTTCCATAGATATTTTCCTCGCTTAAGTTGCATGATAAATCAAAACATTTCGATGTGTTCTTCAGAAATCAAGCCACCCTTAATTTACTTACTCTTCGCAGCAGGAGCTTTTATTTGTGACCGAGTTAATTGTAGTTAGCTTTCTCAGAACCTCACCAGCATAAGTACTGCCCTGTTCACTAATTCTGTAATGCGTCCATTTGCCTTCATGCCAACTCTCAACAATGCCTGACTCAACAAGGATTCTCATGTGGTAGGATAGCCCCGATTGACCTAATTCCAACTGGTCCTGCAATATGCATGCGCATTTCTCGCCATCTCGCAATAGTTCAAGTATCTGCAAACGATTCTCATCGCAAAGAGCTTTAAAAATTTTCGCATATTCCTCATATGTACTAGTCAAATCACTCACCTCAAATCAAAAATTGTCGATGTATTATTAGAGTATTCCTCAAATCAAAAAATGTCAATGTGATTGTAACAGACTTGCGATTAAGCATTCTTTTAAGTAATAATGAAAAGGCAAAATGCTTCGACTTATTTCCTTGGACTGAGTAAACATTGGAGAGGTATTGACTTGTTTTCGAAAATGGGTAGAAAACCTTTTCGAGCAAAACGTCAAGACAAGTGTATAGCTCCTCGTTGAAGCGGAAGTATCGCTGACAAAGACTTTTGACATGCCAGTTTAAGCCGATGTAACCCGGTTTTGATAGATGTCAGTGACTTGTTTGATTACATTTGAGACACAGGAGGTGATGAAGATGGAACTCGGAAAACAGATTAGAAAGTATCGGACGCAGTTTGATCTCTCTCAGGAAGAATTTGCAGAGAAAGTCTTTGTATCGAGACAGACGATTTCCAATTGGGAGAATGATAAAAGCTATCCAGATATCAAAAGTCTTGTTTCAATGAGTGAAATTTTTCATGTTTCTCTTGATCAATTAATCAAAGGAGACATTGAAGTTATGAGAAAAGAAATCAACGAACAGGAGCATGTAGCATTTCAGAGAGATAGCCTCATTTATACGGTATTATTTATTGCCGTACTTATTCTGCCAATACCACTTGGTGCATGGCTTGGCTGGTATGGTCTTGTGGCTTATATAGCATTAATCGCTGTGGCTATGATTTTTGCAGTAAGAATAGAGATCTTTAAGAAGAAAAATGATATTCAAACATACAAAGAAATTCTTGCGTTTAATGAGGGCAAGGATCTTGACGAAATTGAGAAGAACAGAGAACAGGCAAAAAGGCCTTACCAGAAGATTCTAATGGCAATAGGAAGTGCTTCGTTAGCATTGTTGTTGTGTGGTCTTATGGTATTCTTGTTTAGGTAAAAAGGACTAGTACGGAATAACACTTGTAATCATGCCTCTATCGATTTATTTAATTAAGTCATAGAGGCTTTTTATTATACAGATTCCGATAATTATGGCTTAAAACAAGGTATGCAGTAAATCATTTCTTCCTGATTTATTCCCATTCTCCTGCCGTCTATACTCGAAAATCGACCAACCATAAAAAAACGCTGGTGCGATTACGCTTGTTTGAATATGCTGTAATCATCAAGGGGGTGAATGGACTTGAAGATCGAAATCATTACGGACGCCGAGCGCGAGGAGACAAAGATAGTCATATACACAAAAGAGGTGAATGATGAAGTCAATAGAATTCTGACACGGTTGTCTGACGATGCCCCTAAGGTATTGGTCGGTTTTAAGGATGATATGGCCAAGCTTCTTGAACCGTCTGATGTTATCAGGATTTTTGCCTTTTCGGGAAAAACTTTTGCCGCGACTCTTGACGGCGAGTATTGGATTAAGTCACGCCTTTATGAAATAGAGGAAAGACTAAGGATATTAGTGATTTGAATTATCTTTCGGACATTATTAAGGAACGTTTTAATGGAAAATATCCGACGAGAAAAGCATATACGACAGACTTCATAAGAGAGGGAATCCTATTTCAAGTTGATGCAATAGCATATAAAGGGAAAAAATAAGATCTATAAAATGATGCAAGAAATAAAGTCGAGTTTGATTTGAACTCGGCTTTCTTTTTTTCGAGGATTATATAAGTATTACTAGATATTAATCTATAAGAATTTGTTATAATTATTTTAGAAAGTTAGCAAGTTATTTTAATTCAAGTAAAAGTTCATTTAGTGGTAAATGGAGGTAAGTATGAGTTTATATCAGATCAGAGTTGAAGATATGAATAATAGAGTTCATTTTTTCGAGGAATATAAAGGAAAAATTCTGCTGATTGTAAATACAGCCACAGAATGTTTTTTTACCCCACAGTACGAGGAGCTCCAGGCGCTTCACGATAAGTTTCACGAGCGCGGTTTTGAAGTGTTGGATTTCCCGTGTAATCAATTTGCTAAACAGGCACCGGGATCGGTTGAAGATATTAATAAGTTCTGTGTTGAAAAATTCAAGACAACATTCCCTCGATTTCAGAAAATAAATGTAAATGGAAAAGATGAGTCAATTCTATACACTTATCTAAAACGACACGAGAAAGGTTTGTTTAATCAATCGATTAAGTGGAATTTTACTAAGTTTTTAGTTGACCAAGAAGGACGAGTAATCAGACGATATTCACCTCGTGTTAAGCCAACTAAGCTTGCTCAAGATATAGAGAAGCTATTACAAGCAAACAACCAATAGGAAGTACTAAAGGAGATACTATATGTTTTTAGCAATTAAGGAATTGAAACATTCTAAGACGAAATTTGCACTAATCATTGCAGTTGTCTCTCTTATTAGCTATTTAGTATATTGTTTAACTTCTTTAGCTAATGGGCTTGCTTCATCCTATACTAATGCAGTTGAAAAGTGGCACGCAGATCAGGTTGTATTAACGGTTGATGCGAATGATAATTTGATGATGTCCTTTATGGGACAGGAGGATTTTGATGCGGTTGACGCAAATGGGTCAAAGGCAAGAATAGGTTTGTTTCCTGCGGTTATTAATGACCCTTTGGCAGACAACGTTCTGGATTCAAGACTTGATGTGTATTTCTTAGGTATTGATGATGATAGTTTCATTAAACCTTCTGAACTTGAAGATCTTACTCTAACAGGCAACCAAGTTATTGTCGACGAAGAACTGAGAAATGAAGGGTATGAAGTAGGAGATGTTTTTGGTGTCACTGGAAGCACCATGCAATATGAAATTATAGGGTTCTCTTCAAATACTACATATCAAACGGCACCTGTCGTGTTTATGAGTTTGGATACGTGGCAGGAATATCGTTATGGCTCATTCAACACGCCGAATCTATTTAGTGGCGTCGTAGTTAAGGGTGAGACTAGTGATTTACCGAGTAATTTATTGAGTTATACAACAAAGGATTTTATTGCAACCTTGCCAGGATATACTGCTCAAGTATTAACGTTTTCAGTTATGATTGTTTTCCTAATTATTATCACAGCATTTGTATTAGGAATCTTTATCTACGTTCTTACTATTCAAAAAACAAGTATGTTTGGTGTAATGAAAGCGCAGGGCATTTCGAACGGTTACATTAGTTTGTCCGTTATCGTTCAAACATTTCTACTAGTATCTTTTGGAGTAGTAATTGGCTTAGTCTTGACAACATTGACGGGGATTTTTCTATCAGATGTGATTCCTTTTGCGGTTAACCTCATGTTTTATTCATTGATCACAGCTGCGTTTTTCTTGTTTGCGCTTTTTGGAGGATTATTCTCAGTAAGTGCTGTGTTGAAGATAGACCCACTAAAGGCCATCGGAGGTTAATATGAAACTATTAATAGAAATGACTGGTGTGACCAAAGATTTTTTGCAAGGCGATAATGTCATTAGAGCACTGAAGGAAACAAATTTCACTGCTTATGAAGGTGAGCTTATTGGAATTGTTGGCCCGTCTGGATCCGGTAAGTCTACATTTTTGACTATTTTAGGTGGATTGCAAAAACCGACAACAGGAAGAGTCCTGTTAAATGGTAAGCCATTTAGCGAGCTTGATATAAATGAGAAGTCTAAGATTCGTCTAGAAAATATTGGCTTCATACTACAAGCTTCTAACTTAATCCCATTCTTAACTATTAAGGAGCAGATGATTCTATACAACAAAATAACCAAGACAAAAGTCAATCAGACATGGATGAATGAACTTTTCTTGAAGCTCGACGTTGAAAAGATTAAGAATAAATACCCTAATGAATTATCAGGTGGTGAAAGACAGAGATCAGCGATTGCTAAGGCATTGTATCACCAGCCTTCCGTTATTTTTGCTGATGAACCAACAGCAAGCCTGGACACAAATAGGGCATTCGAAGTCGTTAAGCTTTTAGCAAGAGAAACCAAAGAGCAAAAGAAAGCAACCATAATGGTAACTCACGATGAAAGAATGCTAGAGTTTTGCGATAAAGTATATGTAATAGTTGATGGAGTACTAAGTGAAAGAACTAGCACATAGCTTGGAGACATTCGTACAGTTGATCTTGATTTTGGTATTGCATAGAGATGGTAATACATGGGGTATATGAATGAAGATAGAGGATAAGATTCAATTTGGCAAATACGTCTGGCGTGTGCTTGCAATTGAAGATGACAGGGCTCTGATTATTACAGATAAAATTATTGAGCAGCGTCCCTATCATAACAAGTATGTCGATATTACTTGGGCGGATAGCTCTCTTCGTGAATACCTCAACACTGAGTTCTATAACAGTTTTTCGAAAAAAGAGAAAGATAGAATTATCCCTGTAGTCAATAAGAATCCTGATAACCCTTGGTTTGGTACTCTTGGCGGACGCGATACGGAAGACAAGGTCTTTATTCCTAGTCTTGAAGAGCTTGCGTGCAAGTATTTTGGAGATAGCAGTGCTTTGTTATATAACCCGAGAAAGAACCAAAGGTATTGGTATGAGCGAAAAGATAAGAACAACTCTAAGCGAATTGCGTTTGATGAAGATAAGAATTTCTGGTGGTATTGGATTCGCACGCCTGGCCGATTCAGCGTGAAAGCGGTATACGTTTTTCCTGATGGCAATATTGGCATTCACGGCAACAATATTAAGAAAGGAAACGTTGCTGATGGATTTTGTGCCGGCGGCGTTAGGCCACTTATGTGGATATCGCTAGAATAACTTAAGTAATATAAGAAATAGAGGTTTTTGCATAAGTAAATCTGCTTTCTATAATTAGTCTGCAGAAGATACTGAACGCAAATACACTATAGATTGAACAGGAGCCTTTATGCAGTATGGAATGCCAACACTTATTGAAAACAATTCTCTAGCTGAGAACATCTCTCTATGCAAAGAACTTGGACTTAATTTTATCGAATTGAATATGAACTTCCCAGAATATCAATTAAACGAATTAGAGAAGACAGATTCTTTGCTTAAGGCAGCTGATTCAGCCGGAATCTATTACACGATTCATTTAGACGAGAATATGAATAATGCAGACTTCAATGAGCTTGTTGCAAATGCGTATTTGGAAACAACCAGAAGAACAATTGAAGTCGCGAAGAAGCTTCTAGTACTTCGAGATAAGTATGGAGATCCTACTCAGCCTCTGATCATCAATATGCATATGAATCATGGCATTCACATTACTTTGCCCGACCGTTGGGTGCAGATGTATGACAGAGATTCTGAAATATATATGAAAGCTTTCGAAAAGTTCCGTTCATCCTGTGAGGAATGGATTGCTGATAAGGACATTCTAATTACAATTGAGAATACTGATGGTTTCCGTGAGTATGAGAAACGCGCAATTGATTTTCTGCTTGAAAGCGACAAGTTTGGATTGACTTGGGACATCGGGCATTCTAAGGCGGTTGGAGAAATTGACATTCCTTTCATAATGAGTAACAGCGGAAGACTTCGTCATTTTCACATTCATGATGGGACAGAGGCACCTCCAAAGAATCATCTAGCACTTGGGGACGGAGATATTAATCTCAAAGAGAGATTGGATGTTGCTAGAGAATACAATTGCCGTTGCGTTCTTGAAACAAAAACGATAGAAGCTCTGAAAGCGTCTGTTCTTTGGATAAAGAGATTTGAAGGCGGAAAATGAGAATCCGTTATCTATAGATTTTGTATTTCGCCACTAATACTTTGGTGGTACTATCCGGTTCATCTTCATAATACTGGGTTCCCTCAAAAGTATATCTATCATGGGTAAGGCATGTTTCTAAGAAGAACATAAAAATGCCAATGTCAATTCTATTGTAATAACTGACCTTCTTTGCTGGCATAATGCCACGTTTTCCAGGTTCTTTATAGCGATAAACATTCAAATATCCGCCTTCATTCTCAATCAACCAAGGTTGTGTATTACACGCACTTGGTGCAAATCGAATTATATCTGAGATAGACGTTTTCTCGCCTTCCCAAATCTCGTCGAGTTGCTTTCTTTTGGACTTAAACATATCTTGACGGAATGATTCCTCAGGCATTTTCGCAAAAGCAATCATGATAATAAACTTGAGATTATCTTCCTTCTTCTTTTTGGGCTTTCCTAAGCCGAACCACAAGGCACCAATGTTTCTTTCGGCCAGCCACAAGTCAATCTGCTCGCCTATGTAACCGATATTACGAAGATAATTACCCTTTTCTTCACTATAAAACTCAATACAATATTGTGCTCCCCGTTTACAGGAAGTCTGTGATTCCGGCACTATTTTGGTAACGAATCTTATGCTCTCATCTAACGGTTTTACGTAAGCGATAAAAGCCTTAAGTAATATCATCGCTTAAAAGTAGGTTGACAATGTAATCATTAAAAGTATGTGAATATTGGCTAGAAAGGCTCGGCTAAAGCAAAAGTAAATGATATAATAATTTTGATAAAATCTAATTTCTGCGATGCCCAATTCTTAGTTGCAAGAAATAATAAAGTTGTAAGGGAGCAGATACTTGAGATGTACCAACGGAATAGCGGATTGGTAGTCACAAAATAGGCCACGACCTTACGGTTTGGGAATTGCCCCGGGCATTGCAATTTTTTTGTGGTGCCTGGGGTAATTCTATTATGAGAGTCAATTAAGAATGCGGAGTTCTATCGAGAACGCATATTATAATTTTCGAAAAGAGAGAGGAGAGAAACTATGAAGATATTTATGATTGGTGGAACCGGTCTCATTGGTAGTGAGACGGCGAGAATACTGATTGAGCGAGGCCACGAGGTTACTTCAATAGCGTTACCTCCTGTACCGACTGGGGCACAACTACCCCCAGCAATGAAGATAGAGTTTGGCAACTACTTGGAGTTAAGTGACGAGGTTATCACTAACTATATGAAGGGATGTGAAGGTTTTGTTTTCGCCGCTGGTATCGACGAGCGAGTGGAAGGACCGGCCCCGATTTATGAATTGTTCAAAAAATACAACATCACACCGCTGGAACGTTTTCTGCGCATCGCCAAGGATTGCGGTGTGAAGCATGTGGCTATTTGTGGGTCGTACTTTTCGTATTTTGCGAAAAATTGGCCTAAGAAGGAACTTACCAAATGGCATCCATATATTCGTAGCCGTGTCGATCAGGAGAACGTGGCTATGTCCTTTGCGGATGAGAATTTCAATGTTGCAGTGCTTGAGTTGCCTTATATTTTCGGAACGCAACCAGGACGCAAACCCGTTTGGGTATTTCTGGTTGAGCAAATTCGTGGCATGAAGAAGACCATGTATCCAGGTGGAGGTACGACTATGGTGACAGTACGCCAGACAGGAGAAGCTCTAGCTGGCGCAATTGAACGTAACAGGGGCGGAAAATGTTATCCAATTGGATACTATAATCTGACTTGGGTAGAGATGCTGAAGATTATTCACAAGTATATGGGTACTCCTGATAAGAAGATTGTCACAATTCCAGATTGGCTTTATTCGCTTGGCGGCAAGCAAATTAAAAAGAAGCAGAAAGAAGCTGGACAAGAAGGCGGACTCGACATGGTTAAGTTCACAAAGATCATGTGTGCTGAGACATTTATCGACAAAAAACTCGGATGCGAGCCTCTGGGCGTTCAGCCTGACGACATTGATGCGGCTATCGGAGACAGCATCAAGCTTTGCTTGGAAGTACTTGATGGTAAAATTGAGACCATAGGTATGAAAGGTGAATAACCGCACTAATAAAGAGAGTTATTCCGTGTTAGTCTCGTAAGATGGAGGAGAATGCATAAAAAGAGAACTTGGAATTGCACGTTGTGGCCTGGCCTGCTGCCTTTGCTCGGAGAACGTCACATGTTCCGGATGCAACACCGGCGATTGTCCCGATAAGGATTGGTGTGAGAACAGAAAGTGCTCAATCGATAAAGAAATAAGTCACTGTTATGCCTGCGGCGAGGATTGCCAGAAAGGCCTCCTGGGCAAGATCAAACCGTACGGATTTACTCTTTTCGCGAGATTATACGGCGAGGAGACGTTACTCGATTGCTTGGAGCGAAACGAGAAGAACGGAGTAGTCTATCACCGGGAAGGCATCACGGGCGACTATGATGATTTTGACAATGCTGAGGCGCTTATGGAGTTTATCCGCACAGGGAAGCGGGTACCTTCTGAGCCGGCTCTCTGAAAAATTAAAGAGATGCCTTAAGTAGCAACGCGATAAGTACAATTAAGAAGGGTGACAAAACCATAAACAGAACTACAAGAAATATTATCACGTAGACTTTCGGGGCGTTCTTTTTTGAAACCTGAATATCATAACTGTGTTTATATTTATCAGACTCTGCATAATTCACTTGCTCGATCTGGGCTCTTTGCATTAGCTCAGGTGGGACAGTAACATGGGTTGACGGGAGAAGATCCGCCTCACCGCTGTCTGCGTGACGATAGACCACAACAGTATCCCCAATTGCAAAGGTTTTTCGGAGGCATCTTGCGGTAACATACAGCGGGTTCGGTGGCTGGTATTATAAAGAAGGAGTACAGATTGGCGCTGTTGAGATGACTCTTTTTGGATTCTTTCAATGCTTTCTGCAGGCGTTCTTTATGGGACTTCTGTTCCTAATATCCGGATACTTTGTTCCATCCGCTTACGATCGTAAAGGTTTTGGCAAATTCCTTAAGGACCGTCTAGTTCGCTTGGTCATTCCCGCGGTCGTTTTTATGGTAATCATTAATCCGATTACTTACTACTCAATGGCCATCTCTCTTGGAGACAAGTTACCGGGTTTCTTCGAGTATTATCTACATTACATGACGAGCATTCAGGTCCTCGAAGGCAATGGCCCGATGTGGTTCGTTCTGGCCTTGTTTGTGTTTAATCTGGTATACGGTATCATTCGTTTTATTCGAAAAGATCCTTCCACGACAAAAGCTAAGGATTCTCTTGAGTCAGCTTCCACTAATACCACAAGAATAAGCGCGAAGATCTTAATAGGTCTCGGACTTTTGATTGCAGTGCTTACGTTCTTGGTTCGAATCGTGCAGCCAATCGGAACGTCTTTTTCGAACATGCAGTTATGCTATTTTGTGCAGTATATTGTTCTGTTTGCTGTCGGTATTTTCGCGTATCGGAGAGACCTGTTATCTAAACTCGATGCAAAAGTTGGTAAGCGCTGTCTGGTTATAGCATTAGGCCCTGGGTTCGCCGTCTGGTCCGCTATCATGATTCTGGCGGGCTCGCTTGACGGGAAGACTTACTATAATGGAGGATTTACTTGGCAGAGCGCGGGGTTTGCTGTATGGGAATCCTTGACAGCAGTTCTAGTGTCCTACGGCTTGCTGACTTTGTTTCGCGAGAAGTTCAATACTCAAGCTAAACTCGGCACAGCCTTATCGAAAAGCGCCTTTGCAGTTTATATGTTCCACACTCCAATCATTATCGCAGTGAGCCTTTTGCTACGTCCGCTGGAGATTATGCCGATTTTTAAGTTTCTGCTGACAGGTGTAATCTGTGTTCCGCTTTGCTATGTGATAGGGTATTTTATTCTTATCCGCATTCCAGGCCTGCGAAAAATTCTGTAAACTGGTAGCTGATACAGTAGTATACTTACTTAGAATATAAGAGGTGAGGATGTAGCATGATATACGGAAACGTACTAGAGGCAATTGGGCACACGCCTATTGTCCGATTGAACAGATTAGTAGGACCAAATGATGCCGATGTTTTGGTTAAGTTTGAAGGCCTGAATTTAGGTGGTTCGATAAAGACGCGCACGGCATATAACATGATTTGTAGGGCAGAAGATGAGGGAGTTCTCACTAAAGACTCCATCATAGTTGAACCAACAAGTGGTAATCAAGGAATTGGGCTAGCACTCGTTGGTGCTGTTAAAGGCTATAAGACAATAATCATCATGCCTGACTCAGTAAGTAGAGAACGCAGACTTCTCGTCGAGCATTATGGCGCGACGGTTGATCTGGTTCATGATGCAGGCAATATTGGTGAATGCATTAATCAATGTGTTAAGAAGGCAGAGGAATATCGCGCGAACAATCCTAAGGTGTTTGTCCCACAGCAATTCGAAAACGAGGCAAATCCTATGGTTCATCGTCATTACACTGGCCTTGAGATTCTTGAGCAAATTGCGGGACCAATTGATGGTTTTTGCTCCGGAATCGGTACGGGTGGAACGATCACCGGAATTGGTGAGACGCTTAAGGCTGTTAATCCGCACATTACAATTTGGGCCGTAGAACCTGAGAATGCTGCAATTCTAGCTGGTGGGACAGTTGGTTCGCATATACAGATGGGAATCGGAGACGGTCTAATTCCGAAGGTGTTGAACCAGAGTATTTTCGAGGATATTGCTATTATTTCTGATGAAGAGGCACTACAGACGGCAAAAGATCTAGCAAGATTAGAGGGCCTAATGTGTGGAATATCAAGTGGCACGAATGTAGCAGCTGCCCTTAGAATGGCGCATAAGCTTGGAAAGGGTAAGACTGTTGTGACTGTGCTTCCAGACACAGCGGAGAGATATTTTTCGACACCTCTTTTTGAATAATATTTTGGAGGCGGGACATATGGCTTTGGCAGAGATTAGAGAAATGACCATAGCGGATTATGATGAAGTGTATGCAATGTGGCTCGCATGCCCAGGACTTGGGCTTAATTCCGTTGATGATTCTTTTAAGGGAATTGAAGTTTACCTCAAGCGTAATCCTACGACCTGCTTTGTTGCTATTTGCGATGGCAAAATCGTCGGTGCAATTCTTTCTGGTCACGACGGTAGACGAGGAATTATTAGCCATACGGCTGTTATTCCTGACTATCAAGGTAAGGGCATTGGCTCGATGCTTGTAAATAGAGCTGTCAAGGCTATCGAAAATTGCGGAATAAGGAAAATCTTGCTAGTTGCATTTAAGCATAACACTCAAGGAAACGCTTTCTGGGAAAAGATGGGCTTCACTGCGAGGGAGGATCTCGTTTATCGTAATTTGTCGCTTACCGATGCGACGAGAATTGATACTTAATTTGAGGTGGATTATGGAAAATTATCATGAAGTAGATATTGAGAAATACTATCGTCGCGGGCCATATGAGCATTTCTCGGCAGTAAAATGCTCAACGTCTATGACAAATCGAATAGATGTTACTAACCTTTATAACTCCGCGAAAAGCAACGGAAGACGCTTCTACATTGACGTTTTGTATTTGATTAGCAAGACTTTGAACTCTCGCGAGGACTACCGTCTTTTCTACAACTATCAAAACAACAAGCTTTTGTGTTTCGATAAGATTAACCCAACGCATTATGTCTTTTTTGAAGAGAGCGAGACTTGCACGCCGGTTTATTCTGAGTACTTTGAAGACTATGATAAATTCAAGTCTGGGGTTGAGGCTGACTCTGCAAAAGCACGCGAGAAGGGCGTCTACGATCTTCAAGAGCAAACGCATCCCAATTGGTTTGATGCTTCTTGCAACAAGTGGCTTTCTTACGAATCGATGAGCCTCGAGCTTCCTGATGGATACCTTTATTTCAATCCAATTGTTGTTTGGGGCAGTTACCGTCGTGAGGATAATGGCAGGTTGACTATGCCTATCTCAATCCGTTTGAATCATGCTGTAGCAGACGGCTATCTTATTGCTAAATTTTTCATTACATTCGAAAAAGAAATGAACGAGTTTATAGCAAAATACAACTAATATAAAGTATACTTTTATTAGAAGTACTTATTTTTAGGAGGTGTACCAAATGTCAGAAGTAATATTGAGCAAAGATAATTTTGAAGAAGAAGTATTGAAGTGTGATAAGAAGGTTCTTGTAGACTTCTGGGCGAAATGGTGCGGCCCTTGCCAAATGCTAGGTCCCGTTATCTCCCAAATTGCTGAAGAAAGAGAGGATATCAAGGTTGGCAAAGTCAATGTTGATGATAACGAGGAGTTATCTCGTATGTATGGTGTTATGTCAATACCGATGCTAGCTGTATTCAGTAATGGCGAAGTAATTAAAACTTCTGTAGGATACAAGAGCTACGAGGATATCCTCGAAATGCTTGAGGTTTAATTGATTCACTATTTTGCATAGCTTATAAGGTTGGTGATTTCTATGTATGACATTATTGTTATTGGTGCTGGTACTGCAGGACTAACTGCAGCAATTTATGGAAAAAGAGCTGGGAAGAGCGTTCTTGTCTATGAAGGCGAGAGTTATGGCGGACAAATTCTGACTGCACCAGAAGTTGCAAACTATCCCGGAATTAAGAACATCTCCGGATATGCTTTTGCTACAGGCCTTTTCGAGCAAGCCAAGAATCTTGGTACCGAGTTTAATTTTGATCAAGTAACTGGTGTAACGGGAAGTGCGCGCGAAGGCTTTACGGTCACTTCAGAACTTGGAAGTAATTTTGCAAAAACTATAATTATTGCATGTGGCGCGCGTCATAGACACATGGGAATTGACGACGAAGAGCGTTTCTCAGGAGTTGGCGTATCATATTGCTCTACTTGTGATGGTGCTTTCTTCAAGGGTCGCGATGTGGCGGTCTTTGGTGGAGGTAATACTGCTTTGGAGGATGCGATTTATTTGTCCTCGATTTGCTCGAAGGTCTATATAATCCATAGAAGAGACGAATTCAGAGCCGAGCAGGCTTTGGTCAATACAGCAATGTCTTTTGAAAACATAATTCCTAAGCTTTCATATGTAGTTTCTGGTCTTAATGGCAATAAGACTCTCGAATCAATTGAGATTTCAAGTACTAAGAATGATTCGAAGGAGGAAATCAAACTATCAGGTCTATTTGTAGCTATAGGACAAGTTCCTTCAAATGGATGTGTTAGTGATTTTGTGGAACTGGATCAAGCAGGATACGTTAAGGCTTCAGAAGATTGCGTTACAAATGTGCCTGGAGTATTTGTTGCTGGTGATGGAAGAACAAAGGCGGTAAGACAGCTAACGACGGCTGCTGCAGATGGCGCTATAAGTGCTGTAGCAGCTTGCAGTTTTATTGCTAAAAGCTTCCTTTGAGTGTAATATATCAAAGCAAGTTCACTAAGACAAAATAGAGGTAAATATGACTAGAAACGTTTTCGACATTCTTGAAGAGAGAGGATATGTCTCTCAGACAACACATCGTGATGAAATTTACGATTTATTAAGTAAACCAGGAGTGTCATTTTATATTGGTTTTGACCCGACAGCAGACAGCCTACATGTTGGACATTTTGTTCAAATGATGGTTATGAGCCATATGCAAAAGGCAGGCCACAGACCTATCGCTCTTATGGGCGGTGGAACTGGCATGATTGGAGATCCAACAGGTCGTTCTGACATGCGTCAAATGATGACCATTGAGCAAATTGACCACAATGTTGAATGCTTCAAGAAGCAAATGAGCAAGGTCGTTGATTTTTCGAACGATAAGGCAATTATTGTTAACAATGCTGATTGGCTAAGAAATTTGAATTACATTGATTTCTTGCGTGATATTGGACCTCATTTCTCTGTTAACAGGATGCTCACTTTCGATTGCTATAAGCAAAGACTTGAGAAGGGACTTTCTTTCCTTGAGTTTAATTACATGCTTATGCAAAGCTATGATTTTTACTACCTACATCAGAAATACGATTGTTCTCTCGAGCTTGGTGGTGACGATCAATGGTCAAACATCATCGGCGGTGTTGAGTTAATTAGACGCAAGGACCAGCAACCTGCATTCGGACTGACCTTTACTCTTCTAACCAACAAAGAAGGCAAGAAGATGGGCAAGACTGCTAGTGGTGCTGTATGGCTCGACCCTGAGAAGACGACCCCATTTGAGTTCTATCAATATTGGCGTAATGTCGATGATGCGGACGTTATTAAATGTATGAAGCTTCTAACATTCGTCGAGATGGACGAGATAGCCGAATATGCTAAGCTTGAGGATGCTGCTATCAATGAAGCTAAGAAGCGTTTGGCTTATGAAGTTACTAAGATTGTCCATGGCGAAGATATCGCTAATCAAGTTAAGAAGCAAACGGAAGATATTTTCGAGAATCAGGGCCGTTCGGAGGACATGAACTCCACAGAAATTTCTTCGGCCGATGTCGCTAGTGGCAACTTGCAACTTGCGGAAGTTCTAATTAGTGCTGGACTTATGAAGTCTAAGGGTGAAGCTAAGAGAATGATTTCTCAAAAGGGCATTTATTTGAACGACGAAGTAGTCGAGGATCAGTTCTACACTTTGAAGGAGTCTGATTTCACAAATAACGAAGCTATTATTCGAAAAGGCAAAAAAGTACATCATCGTCTCACACTTGTATGAAGTGTATTTGAAGCAAGTTTAGAGCACCTCAGTTAATTATATGGGGTGCTTTTTCGCGCGAAAAAACATTACAAAAATCAGCAAAAGTATACTATAATGTATGAAGTATAGAAAAAACATCTGGAGGAGTAAGAAATGAAGGTATTAAAGACAGTTGTATGCTCTGCACTAGTAGCTACTATGCTTTTCTGCATGGTTGGATGCGTTAATGTTAAGGCAGTTAACAAGAAGGACTTTAAGAATGCACTTGAAGATGTAGCAGATATTGATGATGATGAGTATTACGAGTATGATGATTACAATTCTGATATTGATTATACTATCTATGCTTATGATAGTGACGCATATTATGATTATTCAATCTACGGCGACGAAGATGACGCTTTAGATGCGTTCGAAGATATCTATGACGAATTCCAAGACATGAAGGAAGACAAGGATTTTGATGGTTCTCTAAGAATGGGATTAAGCGGTAATACTGGTTACATCTTATTTAACGGAGAAGCTGACGGAAGGGACTTCGACGGCGATATGTATGGTGGAATCTATTTGAAGGATGACGTTGTAATTATAGTTTATGCTCATTCTGATAGAAAGAGTGATATCAAGGATATCAATGCATTCCTATCAGCTATTGGACTTCCAAAGCCATAAGGCATTTGAGTATTTATTCGAGAGCACCCCAGATTTGTCTGGGGTGCTTTTTTATATTTTTCGCGCATTCAAGCAAGAATCTTCAAGTAAAGTCTAATTCTTAATAAATCGCTAAATATGCCCACAACTGTACAATAAATGGAACATATAGAAGTTTACAAACAAATGTTCGCATGCTAGAATAACTGTACATTCCTAAGAATTAAGGAGGCGGGAAGAATGTGCGCTTACTCTAATGCATTCTCATATGATGGAACCTTTGAAGGTTTCTTGTGTGTTGCGGTTAGATGCATAAATATGCGTCTCATACCTCTTGAGATTAAGAGAAGAACAGAGGATGGCAGCATTCAAGATTTACAATATAATTCTATTAGAACCAATAAGGTAATTGCAGATAAGATGTACGCTTTGATAGGTAAGCAAGGCTCCAGAGAAATCCAACAAATGATATATGACTCGTTTCTTACTTGTATTCCAGATAAGGAGATTGATACATATATATTCATATGTAAGATACTTAAGTTTGGTGCAGTCGTAGCCGAATATCGTGAGGATGAGGTGGTTAGAAGAATTCATCTAGCTATTCAAGACTTATATAGAGAGGCTCAAGCTGAGTTATCAAGACTAGATTTAGTCAGTATTGATGGTCACCAATTGGCTGTTCTCAATCCCAGAAATAATGTTTTACCGGTTGTGAAGGATGCAATTTTGCATAGAATTGATGGAGACAAGGATGTTGATATCTATGATAAGAGACATCGCCTCTTATTACAAAGGCATGCTGGCATTGAGAGAATAATCGATACGTATGGCTTACTTAATATAGATACTGATAATGTTGAAGATCTATATAAACAACTCTTTAATTACGTTGTTTAGTAGCATTATTCACACTATGTTTAATTATCTTGATGAATGCTTCGTAGCATTAAGGGGTATACTATAGGAGGTTGAATATAGTATGAATGAGAGGGTCGTGGTATATGTTGGATCAATCAATAGTGCTTATTGGGATGCCAGGATCAGGGAAGTCTACTGTTGGTAAGTTACTTGCAAAGAAGACAAAATCGCCTTTTGTTGATACAGATAATTTAATCATTGCCGCATCTGGGAAGCCATTACAAAAAATAATTGAAGAGGATGGCTTATTGAGATTCAATCAATATGAGCGTGACGTAATAATGAATTTGAATCCAGAAGTTCCAACAATAATTGCAACAGGCGGTAGTGCAGTACTTAATCATGAGGCGATGATGCATTTGAAGGATATTGGAGTAGTGATTTTCTTGGATGCTGATTTGCCTTTGTTACTTAAGCGATTGTGGAATTTTGAGAGTCGTGGAATAGTATTGGCAGATACGAATGATAGTAATACGAATGATAGTAATACGAATGACAAGGAAAATAGCATCCTTGAGATATATAAAATAAGAGAGCCTATGTATTTCAAGTATTGCGACATAAGAGTACATGTACATGGACTTGGTACAAACAAGATAGTGGCAAAGATTATAGAAGATATAAAGAAGGGGCGTCGATAAACTTCATCAACGCCCCTTTTGTGTTATTACTTTAGATATATATAGTATTACGAATTGCTGTCTTCGTCACGAATTGCTTTGCGTCGAATTTTACCGCTAATAGTCTTCGGAAGTTCGTCGACAAATTCGACAATACGAGGATACTTGTAAGGCGCCGTCTTCTCCTTGACATACGTTTGAACTTCCTTGGCAAGTTCCTCAGAAGCAACCGCTCGATCTTTTACAAGAACAACAGTAGCCTTAACTATTTGACCACGAATTCCTTCAGGATCGGCAACTGCAGTTACAGCACACTCTAGAACATAAGGCAATTCCATAATTACGCTCTCAATCTCAAAAGGACCGATACGATAACCAGATGACTTGATGACATCATCGATACGGCTAACATACCAGAAATAACCGTCCTCATCCATCCATGCTGTATCACCAGTGTGATAGTAGCCATCGTGCCAAATACTAGAAGTGGTTTCAGGGTTAAGATAGTACTCCTTGAAAAGACCGCAAGGAATATTGTTAGATGTACGAACACAAATCTCACCAGTCTCGCCGACCTTGCAATCGCTACCATCCTCATTGAGAATATGTACATCATACAAAGGATTTTGCTTACCCATAGAGCCAAGCTTAATAGATGACCCAACAAAATTGGCAATAACCAAGGTTAACTCTGTTTGACCAAAGCCCTCCATTAGTCTTAAGCCGGTAGCTTTCATAAATTGATTGAACACCTCAGGGTTAAGGGCTTCACCAGCTACTACAGCATACTTTAAAAAAGACAAATCATATTTCGAAAGGTCTTCCTTAACCAAAAAGCGATACATAGTCGGCGGAGCACAGAATGTAGTAATTCCGTATTTGGCAAACATAGGGAGAATCTCGCTAGCAGAAAAACGATCAAAATCAAATGTGAATACTGGAGCTTCGCAAAGCCATTGTCCATAAAGCTTTCCCCACAGAGACTTAGCCCAACCAGTCTCAGAGATAGTAAAATGACATCCATTTGGGTCAACATTCTGCCAATACTTAGCTGTTGTAATATGGCCAAAAGGATACTTATGATTGTGTACAGTCACCTTAGGATATCCGGTAGTACCAGAAGTAAAGAACATACATAAGTCATCTTCGCCACAAGCAGAATCTTCGGTTCTCTCAAATACGTCAGAGAAGCTTTCATACTCCTTGTCGAAGTCGAGCCAAGCTCCGCGCGCACCATTAACCATAACGAATGTATTTGTCTCAGTGCACTCAGGCTCAATAGCAGCAGCATAAGCTTCTTCAGCTGTATCACCATCGGAAGTACAAATTACGGCCTTAATACCTGCAGCCTTGTAACGATAATCAAAATCGTGTTTCTTAAGTAGGTTAGTAGCTGGAATAGCAATAGCGCCGAGTTTGTGTAAAGCTAGCATTACAAACCAAAATTGGTAGTGACGTTTTAGAACAAGCATTACGCGATCACCCTTACCAATTCCAAGACTCTTAAGGTAGTTTGCAGCCTTGTTCGAGTTTGTCTTCATCTCAGCAAAAGTGAAGCGATGTTCCGTGACTCCATCCTTAGCTACCCACATCATAGCGGTCTTGTCAGGGCTCTTCTCCGCCATCACATCTACGCAATCAAAAGCGAAATTAAACTTGCTTGCTTTTTCTTCGTCAATAGAAAACTTATTAAGTAAGCCGTTCTCGTCAAACTCTTCAATTACATATTTCTTATATACGGGATCCGTTAGGTTAGCTAGATCAGTATTCGTAATGCTTGCGTTAAGTACTTCAGACTTTAATGTGGCAGCATAAGTTGCGCCGTGAGTCCAAGCTTCAGGATTAAGGATAATTGCATAGAACTCGCAATCTTCTCCGCCTAAAGCGTACTCTCCATGAGGAGTGGTGCTGTTAAAGAAGATGCTGTCACCAGGATGAAGAATCTCATTAGTATCTCCAAGAGTGACCATAAGTGTACCCTTAACAACAATGTTCATTTCTTGTCCAGCATGAGTCACGAGATGGTAAGGCGGATTCAATGCTTCCTCAGAGTATGGAATTACTACTCGAAAAGGTTCGCACAATTTGTTTCTGAAACGAGAACCAAGACGCTCGTACTTATATCCAGGTCTTCTGGAAATAGGTCGACCCTCGCCCTTGCGTGTAACCGTATAGGAAGTTAGCGATGGTGAAGAACCTTCCATAATTTCGGATAACTCAACATTTGCAAGAGTCGCAACCTTGTAAATGAATGTGAAATTAAAGTCCTCTTTGCCTTCTTCAAATCGCATGTACTCTTCTTCAGTAAGATCAACGGCCTTAGCCATTTGAGCACACGTCATGTTCATGTCGAGACGTAGTCCTTTGACACGCTCGGCAACTTCTGTGATCTTGACGTCTAGATTCTGACTCATGTTCAACCCTCCCTGTTTTATTACAATAAAAAACGCCCCAAATCCATAGCACTTGCTAAAGACTTGAGACGGAATAACCGTGGTACCACTCAAATTGCGAAAAACTCGCCACTTATAGGTTCTAACAAACCATCTGCCTTAACGTGGCATAATCGAGTACAGTCTACTTGGCACAGCCATTCGGTGTACTGGCTCAAAAGCGATAGTTCATTGAAGAGTAATGTTATCAACTTGCAGCAAATGTTGACTCTCTGTAAACACTAGGCACTTCGAACTTTCTTCATCATAGCCTCTTGTATATAAACATTGTCAGAATAACCCCTGGGAAAGAAAAAGTCAACTAATTAATTGCTGTTTGGAGAAAGTAAGTTATACACAAAAAAAGTTGAATTCACATTTTGTTCATAAATATGCCAAAGTATGTCTACAATGTTCACAGATTTGGTAATACATGAAAGCATGCAAAATGGATAATAGAGTTAATAACAACGAAGATTGATTTGAGGAATCAAGTCTTTGTATAGAGGAGGGGGTTCTCATGTATAAACAGTATTTGGTAACAGGAGCTACTAGCCAGTTAGGTAATCATATCGTTAGGATGCTTCTTGATCAAAATCAAAGAGTCCGCGTTCTAGTAGGACCTGAAGAAGATACCTCTTCTTTAAATGGTATGAGAATTGAAGTTTGTCAGGGTGAGATTTATAACAAGGATTCCCTGAAGGACTTCTTTAAGCTAGATGAACCACGTGAGAGCGTATTGATTCATGCTGAAGAGTTGGTATCCATCTCAGACAAGAAGAATCTCGAGATGAGACGTATTAACTTTTCAGGTACATGCAATATTGTTGATATGTGTCTTACTAGAAAAATCAAGCGTTTGGTTTACTTAAGCTCAGCATACGCACTTCCTAACGATCAGGAATTCGAAAGCGATACGATTTATTTTGATAGAAAACTTGTTGACGGCGATTACGCACAGACTAAGGCAGAAGCAAGTGCTTATGTAATGGAGAAGGTATCACTAAATAAGTTAAATGCAGTAATCATTCTACCAACATTTATTATTGGCCCTGGATTAAGTCAAAATTCGACTATAGGTAAGGTTCTAAAGGGATATCTTGAGAATGATGTAGCACCAGTTAAAGGTGGACAATCATTTGTAGATGTTCGAGATGTAGCGGCAATGACACTAGCTTTAGCAGAGAAAGGTACAGCTGGAAGCGGTTATATCATTAACGGTGAGTACAAGACGAGTGTAGATTTCTTAAACGAAGTAAGCAGTGTAAAGGGAATCGAGAAGAGTATTAAACTAGTACCAAATTGGATTCTTGGAAAAACTTTTGGAAAACTTGCAGATACATACTTTAAGATCTGTCATAAGGATAATCCAAAAGATGTATATGCTCTATTCCTAATCACTCCTGATGTGAATTACAAGAGCAATGTCGAAGGAGTTATTCCTGAGGTCAAGACAACGGACCTTAATGAATCAATCAAGGATACAGTTATGTGGCTCGAGGGCTAACATACTTATCAAATACAAAGAAACCATAATCACCCCAAAAAGGCGGTATGAAAACATACCGTCTTTAATATTGAACGAAAAGTGATGTAGAATAGACTAGCAAAGAGTATTAAATGAGAGGTAGAAGCACAATGAGTCTGAACGATACCCCTTCGGGTAGGAGAGTGATGATTGGTTTTTTCGGGAGAAGAAATGCTGGCAAGTCAAGCATTATAAATGCTTTTACCAACCAGAAGCTTTCGATTGTCTCCAACATCAAAGGAACGACGACGGATCCAGTATATAAGTCTATGGAACTTTTACCAATGGGCCCGATTACTGTTGTGGACACACCTGGTTTTGATGATGAAGGCGAGCTTGGTCTGCTTCGAATTGAAAAGTGCAAGGAGGTCATGAGAAGGGTTGATGTTGCAATCCTTGTAATTGATGGTACCGTTGGCGCTTCGAAGGAAGACGGAGCTTTGTTTAATGAATTAGTTATGCGTAAGCTCCCAATAATAATCGCAATTAATAAAATCGATGTAGGGACAAATAAGTCGCAAGAACAACTTCTTGAGGAGCTAGGTGATTTTGCGGAAATTGCGAAAATAGTTTTAGTAAGCGCACTCAGCAATGAAGGGATTTACTCGCTTCGAGAAACCGTTGCACATTTGCTAGACGTTACGGACAAAGAAATAATCTCGCTACTACCAAGCTTTGTTAAGACAGGGGATGTAGTAGTTTTGGTAGTTCCAATAGATGCGTCTGCCCCTAAGGGGAGGTTAATTTTGCCTCAGCAACAAGTTATTAGAGAGTGCCTTGAGAAAGGTGCAATAGCTCTTGTTTGTAAGGATAGCGAACTTGATCAAATGCTTAGCAAGACTTCCTGTGCTCCGAAGCTGGTTGTTACGGATTCGCAAGTTTTCGATTTTGTCTCAAAGCTGGTACCTCAAAGTGTGCCGCTTACTAGTTTCAGCATTCTTTTCGCGAAGGCAAAGGGTAGCCTGGAATGGCAATTAGTAGGTGCAAAAGCGCTTGATTTGCTTGAGGACGGAGACAAGGTCCTTATTGCGGAGGGTTGTACTCATCATAGACAATGTGCTGATATTGGAACGGTCAAAATTCCAAGATGGATTGAGTCCTATACTGGAAAGAAGATAGATTTTGATACCAGCTCGGGTAATGATTTTCCTGATTCCATGGCTCTTACGAAGTACAAGCTTGTGATTCATTGCGGCGGGTGCACTTTGAATGCTAGGGAAATGCAATATCGCGTCAATGAGTGCATAAGGAATAATGTGCCAATAACAAACTATGGAATGTTGATAGCAAAGGTGAATGGTATTCTTGATAGGGCGATTGCGTCTGTTGAGCGAGAATAGAAATCTAACAGGAGAGTGTACTTATGAGAAAATTCAATATAATACTGGCTAGTGCTTCACCAAGAAGACAGGAACTGCTGCATCTAATTATGGACGATTTTGGAATCGCGGTACCAGATGTTGATGAGCGCGCAATAGAGGATAGCAATCGACACCTTGGCGTAAAGAAACTATCATCGATTCTGGCGTTAGAGAAGGCCAGAAAGGTCTATGAGGGTTTATCTCCCGAAAAAAAGGACGAAACAATAGTAATAGGCGCAGATACCTCAGTAATTCTCGACGATGAAATTATGGGAAAGCCAGGCGATATTGAAGAGGCAAGACAAATGCTGACAAAGCTTTCCGGACATACGCACAGTGTAATAACCGGAGTAGCAATAGTAAGCAGAAATGTTTTCTTCGACTTTTTCGAAGAAAGCCTGGTAGAATTTGGTCCGCTTGATTCATATCAGACGGAATTAATTGAGAAGTACATCCACTCTAATGAGCCCTATGACAAGGCCGGAGGATATGGAATTCAAGGAGGCGGAGCTTTATTGGTTAAAGAAATCAAAGGCGACTACTTTAACGTAATGGGGTTACCAGTATATAAGCTCGCCCGAAAAATAGATGAGTTTATTTAACTCTCTTGAAAGGTGTTAGTTCTAACAAACTTGATTAGTTCGCTCTCCTTCATTGGAGTTTGAAAGAAAGTGCCTTGAAAGATATCGCAACCATACTTTTTAAGAATTGCAAACTCACCTTCCTCGCCAATACCTGTAGCTGATATTCTGATGTCAATTTCATGAAGCAGCGAAACGATGGAAGAAGTAAGCACTCGAAGCGCCGAATCATTCTGAAGATTGTGAGTAAAAAATCCATCAAGTTTTACGCACGATACCGGAAGCAAAGGAATGTTATTAAGTGAAGAATAACCACGGCCGAAATTATCCAAAGAGGTTTTGATTCCCAATTTATCGATTCCAGCAAGAACTGGTTTCGCATTCTCGAAAGAAGTTATCAGACACTCCTCAGGAACGTCAAACTCAAGATTTTCAGCAACACACTCGGTAGCGTTGAGAATATCCTTTAAATCTCTAAGTAGAATTCCGCTTCTCAGTTGTACAGAAGACAAATTGACCGTCATAGTCAAGTCAGGATTAATGGCATTCATATGCTTTAATGTGTTAAAGGATTGCTCGAAAGTGAACTTGCCGAGCGCATATATTTCTCCGCATTTCTCAGCAGCTTCAATCATATCTAGAGTTCTAATCTGCCCATGATCTGGATGAATCCAACGAAGAAAAGCCTCAACGCCAACTAGCTTTCTCTCACTTGAGAAGCGAGGCTGGTATACCATAAATATCTGTCCATCTTTGAACGCGATATTGAATATCTCACGAAGTTCTTCAATAGAAAGATGAGATAGGAAAGTATCAATTCTATTCTTGGCACGGTATTGCTGAATTTGATTTCCGCCCGAACTTACTGCCGTGCTCATAGCGGATTCAGCAAATCTAAGAAGTTCACCAGGGAATCTGGCATCACGCGGATACTGCGAAATACCGACAGAAGAGGTTAAGGAAATCTCGTTATTATCAATACGGAAGGACTTGTCAATGGCTAGACGAAGTTTCTCAACATAACTAATCAAATCGTCTTCTGATAGAGAACGCTTGACTACGACAACGAATTCACCACCTGATACTCGGCCAACAAGGTCCGAAGGCTCGGCAGCCTCTCGGAGAATGTGGGCGGTACTTTGAAGAAACAAATCCATGATTGGATGTCCAAGAGAGGTGGTAATTTCAGAGAATCTATCAATAGAAATGTAGATAATTGAGATAGGCGAGTCTGACGCAAAATCGACCTGGCCTCCAAGAGATTGTGAGAAGCTAATGCTATCACCGATGAGGGTATCAATTTGCTCGATTATCATAGCTCTGTTAGGAAGAGTAGTAAGAGGATCGTAGAAAGTGTTGTCTTTCAGATTCTTTCTTGGGGAGTAAGAAAGCTCTTCGCTTTCTACAAGATTTATAGAAAAATCTGAGCGGACAAGATTATCATTAACGCTCCTCTTTTCTTCTTGAAGAGTAAGGTTTTGAGTTCTGGCATCTTGATATATTCGCTTCAAGGACTTCAAATCCTTGTGTGTTTTGAGTTGGATACGCAAAATTAAAGAAGTGATAATTACGGCAAGGATACAGCAAAGCATCAAAAAAGGCGAAGATTCATATTTGAATACGACAAGTTCATAAGCAAAAATAGCAACTTGTGTTAGGTTTAACGCGATTGAGTAATAGTATCCGACCTTTCCCATAAGAGCGGCTACGAGAGCACTAAAAAGGATTTGCATGATAGCGGGAACCATCCTCATTGGCAATTGAGGAATGTTGCACATCAAATGGCTCATGAAAAGAAAAAGAATGACGTAACTAATTAATACAGTAAGCGAATAAGCACGAGTCTTGTATAGTGCGGAACCCTTTTTGTACTTGTCGGTTCTATTCATAAGATTTCTCCGTCTATATAGATTTGAAGCATTGCTTGAATACTTCATACTCTTATATTATGACTGTAATATCTGACAAGAGAAAGGCAGATAATTTTACATTTTCGTAAACAAAAGCAATTATTTACAATATTTCCAGTCTTTTACAAAGAAAGAAGCTAAGTTAACTGACGATTCCCACTCAAAATCGTTAATGCTATCGTAGACGGCGCAAGTTGAAAAGCCGCTAGAAGATGCTGTTTGGAGAGCATTCATTAAGTCCTCGAAAACAAGGCACTTCTCTTGACAATTCTCCCCTAGTCTATCCATTGACTCGAGAAAAATCTCCGGACTACTCTTGTCAATTTTATGACCAATATCGTCTAGAGTAACTACATCGTCAAAGAAATGAAGCAGTCCATTATTTAACAGGCCGGCTTCTGCGTTTTTTCGCGAAAGGGCTGTTGCACAAGCAATTCTCATACCAAGCCGCTTGCAATTGGCAATGAAGCTTGCAACTCCAGGCTTGGCCATAATCGTGGAAGAATATGCCTGGCTGATAAGTTGATCCCAGCTATCAATTATTTCCTGAACTGGCATATTGATGTGGTATCTATTTTTGGTGTACTCAGCAGCAGTCCATACGTCAGTGTTCTTAACAAAATCCGTGTAGTCCTTCGTAACCTTATGTCCTTTAGCCTCAAGAAAAACCTTGTCCACATCGCCCCATGCTGACATAGAATCAAGAATAGTGCCGTCCAAATCAAAAATAAGCGAAGAAAACCGCTCCGAAAGAATCTCCGAAGCGGGTAAAATTTTCTTTGAATGAATTGAATCTAAGCCATAAGAGCTAATGTTAGTCATTCGATTCCTCACTATATAAGTTATTAATTAGTCAAGGAAATCAAGCTTAGCAGAAATCTCCTCTACAATAGGAGCTTTTCTCTCGTTGAAAATTACCTTGTTGTTATCGATTAAATTGTTGCCATGAGCGTCGATAGAAACAATTAGAGGACCGAACTCCTTAACCTTCATCTTCCACATAGCCTCAGGCATTCCAAGGTCAAGCCACTCAACGCCGTCAACTTTCTCAACCTCACATGCCGCAACAACAGCGCATCCACCAGGAAAGATAGTGTGAATAGCCTTGTTGTCCTTACAGCCTTGAGTAGTCTTAGGGCCCATGCCGCCTTTTCCAACAATAACCTTAACGCCTGTTTCCTTAAGGAACTCAGCCTCACACTCTTCCATTCTCATAGAAGTAGTAGGTCCGATGGATACAACATCGTATGAGCCGTCGTCATTCTTCCTCATGATAGGACCAGCGTGGAATACTGCATTTCCCTTCAAGTCTACAGGGCACTGCTTGCCTTGCTTGATTACTCTCATATGTACGTCATCTCTACCAGTAGTTAAGTCTCCTGTTAGAAAAATTACATCACCGATATTAAGTTTCTCAATATCTGCATCACTCAGTGGAGTAGTTAAATGGTATGTGCTCATAGTGTAACTCCTTTATGTGTCAAGAAATCGTATGTGAAGTCAGGGTTAATCTTGATGCAAGAACGTCTGTGTGCCCAACAAGCAGTAGAAATACCTACAGCAAGAGTAGCAGGGTGACGAGCAGCTTGCTCAATGTTAACGCCCATAACAGATAGCTTTCCGCGAAGTCCACCAGGTCCAAGACCAACCTTGTTCAAGCCATCCTCGAGCTCCTTCTCCATCATAGCGCCACGTGGATTCTCGTTATGAGAACCAACAGGACGAAGCAACGCCTTCTTTGATAACTTAGCAGCTACCTCAGCAGAACCTGCAATACCAATACCTACTAAGCATGGAGGGCAAGCATTAACACCATAAGATGTCATTTGATCGAAAACAGTCTTAACAATTCCTGCATATCCTTCAAGTGGCATCAGAACCTTAGCCATTCCAGGTAGTGAGCATCCGCCGCCTGCCATATAGAAATATACTTCAATATCGTCTCTATCAGGAACAATCTCCCAATCAATCCAAGGAACTCTAACGCCAACATTGTTACCAGTATTCTTCTCGTCGAAAACTTGAACCGCATTGTGTCTTAAAGGTGCATCATTTGTAGCCTTCAATACTGACTCAACTAGAGCTTCGTGTAGAAGATTCATATAAGGATAATTCGTTCCAACCTTTACGAAAAATTGAACTATGCCTGTATCTTGGCAAGATGGGCGCTTAAGCTTGTCTGCCATTTCCATATTATTGAACATTGCGTCATAAATTGTGGAAGAGAAACCTTCTGTCTCTACCTCTCGCATTTCCTTAAGTTTGTTAAGAACGTCATCTGGAAGATGAGAACTTGAATAACAAATGAAGGAGGAAAGGAGATCGGATAACTTGTTAATTACTTCAGTAGAATTATTAGTTGAATCGCTCATAATATACTCCGTTTTCATTGATTTTCCCCACAATTATATAGCACCTAATGCTATAATCAAAGAGAATTTTCTGACATTTTACTACTCTCGTCAGATTGACATGGAGAGACCTATGAACATAGCTTTTTTTATGCAACCTAAAGCATTAGTAGCATATATTTACAACGACTTCTCGCTAAGACAGGTGCTTGAGAAGATGAATCATTATCATTACTCAGCAGTACCAGTTATCGATAGAGAAGGAAGATACAAGGGAACAGTAAGCGAAGGCGACCTTCTTTGGTATATTGTTCAAGGTGAGGGAGGCGAGCCTCATACTAGGAAGATTGAAGAGCTCGAAGATATTTATCTTGATTCGCTTAATCTTTCTTCTGAGAAGAACAGCCCAGTATCAATTACGGCATCAATCGACGAACTTCTCTCTCAGGCGATAAATCAGAACTTCATCCCTATTGTTGACGACAGGGGTTTGTTTATTGGCATAGTAACTAGAAAGAAGGTTATGGAATACTTCTATACAAACGTTACTCCGGCAAAAGCAATCGAAGATGATACTGCTAAAATAGTCGACTAATCTGAAATATATTGAAGTTAATTAATAACAGAAACCAGCCCGTAAAAGGACTGGTTTCTTTGTGTCTTAAGTCAGACGTAATATGGAGCCTCCAACCAGATTTGAACTGGTGACCTCATCCTTACCATGGATGCGCTCTACCTACTGAGCTATGGAGGCGTGCTTATTGTTAGAAAAGTATAGCACATAGACTTTTTGTTGTGTAGTAATTTTTGACAAAGAAAACGGGTGAGATAATCTCACCCGTAACTTATTATCAACAATGAAATGATTAAGCCTTCAAACGAGCCTCAAGCTCATCAAGTTGCTTCATAAGCTCCTTAGGAAGCTTATGTCCGTAATTATTGTAGTGCTCACGGATAGATACAGCCTCGTTAAGCCACTCAGAATTGTCAACCTTGAGAAGAGTTTCCATATCCGCATCTGTAACGCCATCAAGACCAGCACGGTCAATAGCATTAGGTGTAGGAAGATATCCGATAGGTGTCTTAACAGCTTCACCTGCACCATCGCATCTCTCGCAAACCCACTTCAATACGCGGCTGTTCTCGCCATAGCCAGGCCATAGCCACTTGCCATCATCTGACTTACGGAACCAGTTAACATAGAAAATCTTAGGAAGCTTATCTGCTGTTGTCTTAGTTCCGATATCAATCCAATGCTGCAAGTAATCACATACATGATATCCAATGAATGGAAGCATAGCGAATGGATCACGACGAACCTGTCCAACCTTATCGGAGATAACAGCTGCTGTAATCTCAGAACCCATGATAGAGCCCATGAAAATACCGTGATTCCAATCAAAGCTCTCATGTACTAGAGGGATAGTTGTCTTACGACGACCACCAACAAGAATAGCATCAACTGCTACGCCGTTTGGATCTTCCCAATCAGGAGCGATAACAGGGCACTGACTAGCTGGAGCAGTGAAACGTGCATTCTTATGAGTTGCTTCAACTCCTGACTCTGGAGTCCAATCCTTACCAGTCCAGTCGATTAGATGTGAAGGAGCATCATATCCAATGTCTTCCCACCAAATATCGCCATCGTCAGTAAGAGCACAGTTTGTAAAGATAGTGTTCTTCTGAGCGCTTAACATAGCGTTTGGATTTGATTCCATAGATGTTCCAGGAGCAACACCAAAGAAACCTGCCTCAGGGTTGATAGCGTATAGACGTCCATCAGCACCGAACTTCATCCATGCGATATCGTCTCCAACTGTCTCAACCTTCCAACCTGGAATAGTAGGAACAAGCATTGCGAGGTTTGTCTTTCCACAAGCAGATGGGAAAGCTCCGCAAATGTGCTTAACGTTGCCCTTTGGATCAGTTAACTTCAAGATAAGCATATGCTCAGCAAGCCAACCCTCTTCACGAGCCAAAACTGATGCGATACGAAGCGCAAAGCACTTCTTGCCTAGCAATGCATTTCCGCCGTAACCAGAACCAAATGACCAAATTTCCTTTGTTTCTGGGAAATGAGAAATGTACTTCTTATCCATTGGAGCGCAAGGCCATGAACTGTCAGCCTCACCTGGCTTCAAAGGAGCACCAACTGAGTGTAGGCAAGGAATAAATTCGCCGTCAGCTCCAAGTTGCTCGAGAACCTTCGTACCAGTACGAGTCATAATGTCCATGTTAACTACAACGTAAACAGAATCTGTGATCTCAACACCTATCTTAGAGATAGGTGAACCAACAGGACCCATCGAGAAAGGAATAACATACATTGTACGTCCTTCCATACATCCTTCATAAAGATCCTTCATTGTCTTCTTCAATTCAACTGGGTCAATCCAGTTATTTGTTGGACCAGCATCTTCTGCTGATACAGAAGCAATAAATGTACGTCCTTCAACACGAGCAACGTCGGATGCATCACTTCTAAAAAGATAGCAACCAGGACGCTTCTCCTGATTAAGCTTAATTGCCATTCCTTGCTTCTCAGTAAGGTCTAAAAGACTCTGCTTCTCTTCCTCTGTTCCTGTAACCCAATGAATGGAATCAGGTTTGCATAATGCTGCAATCTCATCAACCCAAGCTTGCAATTTTTTGTTTTGTGTCATATTGCATTCTCCCTTCCTATTGTTTGCAAATTTTGTATGTTCGGGGAATAAAAACTAGATAAACCGCAATAACCCGAAAACATTTGTATGCTACCACAAAAGTCTTTTCAAAACAACTGTCCACCGCTCGAGAACAAGTGGCAAAAATGCATAATCTGATGCATTTTTTCGAAAAGCAAGCTATGTCAAAAAAGCGAAAATCATGTCGCTTGTAAGTACGGTCAAACTCGCTGCACATGCAACAACAAGAAGGTTTTTACCCTTATATGCCAATATTAAAGCAGCAATCAATCCCAGTGTGGCGGAGACCATATTTGATGTAGCAAACAGGATGGACGGGATAGTCATTGCTGAAAGGATTGCATATGGCAAGTATTCGAAAAAACGCTTGACTCGAGCGTTCTCGATCTTACGCCTGAAGAGAACAAAAGGAAGCATCCTAAGCAGATATGTTACTAGTACCATTACTATCAAAAGAGGGAAGAAAAGCCTGTTATCCATGCGTTTCCTCCTTCGATGACTCGGTCGAGTTAGCATCCTTGAAGGCGAATACTCCAAAGAGAGTTGCGAGAACAGCGCTTATGATATAAGCGAAGCCACTAGAAATATTTTGGAAAATTGGAGCAAATTTAAAAATGCAAGATAAAACAACAGAAATTGCACAAACTATCGCGATTGGTGGACTCTTTTTGACTTCAGGTATTACAATAGCGATGAACATTCCAAAAATTCCAATAGCTAAAGCGTTTGTAATATACTCCGGCAAGAAACTTCCGCCAATAGCCCCTAAAATTGTTCCACTCGTCCATCCAATGAAAGGGAGCGCAATTAATCCTGCAAGAAAACGTGGACCAACTGAGTTTTTGGTTCCCATAGCTACTCCAAATATCTCATCTGTAATTCCTGCAGACAGAAAAAAACGGAGAAGAAAAGGGAACTTCTTGTCAATCTTTTGTGATAGAGATATTGCCATTAAGGAATAGCGTATATTAATTACAAATTGTGAAATAGCCATCTCGATTAGGCTACCTGAAGCTGCCATAATGCCAACCCCGGCTACCTGACCAGCCGAAGTAAGGTTTGTCATCGACAGAATAGCGGCTTGCCAAATTGAAAGTCCGGACAATATAGCAATAATTCCAAAAGAAAAAGATACTGAGAAATAACCTAGGGAAATTGGAATACCAGCTTTGATTCCATCGAGAAAACTATCCTTATTGTTTGCCATAAGTAGAAATAATCTCGCTTTGTGATAGATAAAAGTCAAAGGAATCAGGTCTTGACACCTCGCTAATAGTAGAAGCTTGCTCGTCTAGCAGATACAAAGAGTTTCCAATTACAACGTATTTTACTAAGGTTGGTGTACTGAAGCTTGTACCATCAGACTCAGCAGAAGAGACAGTCGATCTAACAATATAAAGCATGTCGTCGTTAATCATGAAGTACTCATCAATGAAAGAACCTTCAGACATAGGGATCGTAATGGTTGCAGATGTATATTGCCCATCGTCGGATTGCATTACTACAATAGAACACGGATTGCCTGATGGGGTTTCAGCTTCCGAGCTTGTATATGTCACTTCGCTGTTGCTGTCACTAAGAAATTCGAAGTAGTTTGTTCGGTATTCAGAAATTGTATTCATTACATCAGTGTAAGAAGGAAGATTGACGTTTGTTGCCGCAGGAGCTGGGTCCATGCAAGCAGTGAGCGCTACAATATTCGTTAAGATGGCTATCGTTAAAACCACTCTAGCTACTAGGTTTAAGGATGTTGTAGGATTCGAAAAATAGCGCTTCATATAATCCCTCCTAAATATCAAATAAATAATATGGAGATTATAGCACAAGACTTCTATTCTTGTTGACAATTATTATTAAAGCAAGTAAAATTGGTGAGCGTATTGGCTTATAAGGCTTTTCACGTCGATATCTACTAGGAGAAGTCGCCTAGCCTGGTCGAGGGCGCACGACTGGAAATCGTGTAAACCCCAAAAGGGTTTCGAGAGTTCGAATCTCTCCTTCTCCGCCATATAAGAACGTCAGTATTGATACAATGCTGGCGTTTTTATTTTTGCACACGATAGCCGTCAGAAGGTCTTGGTATCAAGGCTTTCTGGCGGCTTTTTTTGTTTCCTCCCGTTTGCAGAGTGCAAAGAAAAAGCCCTGTAAACGGAGCATATAACTTGATTACACCTTGCACTCGGCAAACGGAAACTTGGGGGTGTGCATTGGGTGTGCACTCGGCAAACGGGAATATTGGGATTTCGAGCAGTGACTTCCTATGTCGCAGCACGGCTCTATGTAAATGCAGATTTTGATACAAAAAGAAAAAGCCCTCACCAACGAGAAATATAAGGGCGATGCGCTGCTCCAGAAACGGTTTACAGTCGACTTTTTAACGAAAGAACTGCGGGTAAATAACGGCGAGGTGCCGCAGTATTATGTAGAAGGATCGCATGAAGCCATTATTGCCCCGGAGGAATTTCAAGCGGTGCAGGAAGAAATGGTGAGGCGCAAGGAACTGGGTAGAGCTTACAGCGACAAGGCTTTTCACAGTAAAATCATCTGCGGAGACTGTGGCGGTTTCTACGGCCGAAAGGTTTGGCATTCCACAGATGAATATAGAAGTGTGATATTTCAGTGCAATCAGAAATTTAAAAATGAGAACAGATGCCAAACTCCGACACTCACCGAGGACGAAATCAAACGACGCTTCCTCGTCGTTTACAACGAGCTTATGGGCAATCGCTCCACAGTGCTTTCTGACTGTGAGCTTATCCGGAAGACGCTCTGCGACACTACGGCGCTTGATGCCGAAATGCAACAGGAACAGGATGAAATGGCGGTCGTGTCTGAGCTCATGCAGGCGCATATAAAAAAGAATGCGTCCGTAGCCCAGTCGCAGGAAGCCTACGCACTGGAAGCGGGACGTATTGAAAAACGGTATAACGATGCTTTTGAACATTACAACGCACTCGAAACGGAAAAAGAAAAGCGGCTACGCAAGAGCAAGGAATTGCATACATTCATCGTCACGCTGAAAAAGCAACCGCTGGCGGTAAACAAATGGGACGAGCGGATTTGGATTACACTGCTCGATACCGCTACGGTTCAGCGGGACGGCAGGATTGTGTTTCGGTTCAAGAGTGGCAGAGAAATAGCAGAATAATGATATTTTGATACTACAGTAAACTATTACAGCCGTATTATACACAAAAGGTTTGTTATTTCATATATATTATTCATTTAAAGAAGTTGTGCAATAGTGAAATAGAGACAGGAGTAAACTCTATCAACCCGTCCTCTCTCATTTTAGCAAGTTCTCTTGATAAAGATGTCCTTTGAACTCCGATTCTTTCAGCCAACGCCTTTTTTGTAAGATTAAGCTTAATTATATTTGAATTTTGCTTCTTGCACTCATAATCCAGGTAGCTCAAGATGCTTTCACGGATTGTCCTGTTCACATAGTGCTTTATCCTATCACCAAGGATTACAGTATGATCCGATACATACTCAAGATAGCTCTTTAGAAATTCATGGTTATCTGAAAACAAACTGAACAGACGATTCTTGTTTATCTCCAAAATCAATGTAGCGTCTTTGGATGTGACAGTCATTGGATAATATGGATTTTTTGAAAACATCAGATTGCCGCCAAGGACATCTCCACCATAAAACTCCGCTATTGTCATTAGATTGCCAGACTCGTCAATACGTTCAATAACCACTTTCCCAGAGAGAATGATCTCAAGCTTTGAGCAGACTTCCCCAACAAAATGAACAATATTGTTTTTCCCATACTGGGTTATTTTACAGCTTCCTTCAGACAAGTACGACTCAATTTCTTCGGGCTTTATTGATTTTATAAGGTCAATTTGTCGCATTAATTCTAAATATTTTTTCATAACGCACTCTCGAGGTGTTACATTGGTAACACCTATTTGTTAAGTATACCATTATAATAGGGTTATATCAATATGAGGAGGTTAAGTATGGATATATTTACAATTGCGTTCTGGATAATAGCAATTGTTCTGACCGTTATTTCATTCATAAAGGATAAGAAGAAAACATTTGCTGCAATGAAAAAATCAAAGGGTATGATGGGAAATATGTTGGGTGAAATTGTAGCCATCATATTTTTAATCGGTCTTGTCCTGACATTCATCCCGCCTGAAACAATAAAATCAGTTTTAGGTTCGGCAAACACATTTGTGTCAACCGTCGTTTCGGCGTTTGTTGGGAGCATTACTCTTATACCGGCTTTTGTTGCATTTCCGTTGGTTGGATCTTTGGTTGATGTTGGCGCGAGTATCGTTCCAGCAGTCGCATTCCTTACAACTCTCACAATGGTTGGAATTGTAACTTTCCCGCTCGAAAAGAAAGAGTTCGGGACAAAATTTGCGCTTACCAGAAACGCGCTTAGCTTTGGGTTTGCGATTGTGATCGCACTGACAATGGGGGTGATTCTGTGAAGGCTATATCAATAATAAAAAAGAACAAACTACTTATTTTTGTTGCACTCGCATACCTTGTGGTACTATTTATATCGCCCGACAAGGCAATGAAGTCGGTAGGTAACAGCGTTTATTATCTGGTTGAAATGCTTCAGGTACTGCCAGTTATATTCTTGCTCACAGTTGTTATTGAAGCTCTAATTCCGAAAGAAATTATCATGAGAGGGTTCGGAGAAAAATCGGGTTTTAAGGGCAACCTGCTTGCTCTATTACTGGGGAGTATCTCGGCGGGTCCTATTTATGCCGCATTTCCTATCAGCAAGACTCTGCTTGGGAAAGGTGCAAGCATATCCAACATCGTTATCATAATAAGCTCTTGGGCAGTCATCAAAGTTCCCATGCTTGCCAACGAGGCAAAGTTCCTTGGTGTAAATTTTATGATTATCAGATGGGTGCTTACGGTTATCGCGATATTCGTAATGGCTTATATCACCGGCATGATAGTAAAAAAGAAGGATCTACCTGTTGATTCGAAAAGGGCGGCAACACTGGAGATTAAAGAAGATTATTGCATTGGTTGCGGTCTCTGTGTAAAACTCCTCCCGGAGTACTATGAAATGAATAATAACAAAGCCGTAGTCTTGAAAATGCCCGAAGGGAAGGAAACAATACTGGCTATCAAAGAATCTGTTGAAAAGTGTCCATCCAAAGCGATTATTTTGAACAAGGAGGAAATAGCATCATGAAATACATAACGAACATCATTCGCATACTTTTTCTCGCTCTTTTCATCTTTCTTCTGGCAAATGGGAAAGTATTGCTTTGGCTTGCCTTGTTCGCAGTAAGCTTGATTGCGGCGCTGATTTTCGGTAGAGTTTACTGCGGCTATGCTTGCCCTATGAATACCCTGATGATCCCTACCGAATGGCTATCCAAAAAGCTAAAGCTTCAAACAGTGGATACGCCCAAGTGGCTGAAAAACGGTTATTTTACGTGGATAACCTTGGGTATCAGTGTAGCGGTTATGCTTTTGTCAAAAAGACTGCTGCACATTGACTTGCCGATTCTGCCGTTCTGGCTGGTTATGTCGATACTTATTTCTCTCAGATACAAACCGGCAGTATTCCACAACCTCATCTGTCCGTTCGGCGCTCTTCAAAGAAGTTTCGGCAGATTTGCACGGCTGTCGGAAAAGGTTGATAAAGACGCTTGTGTAGGCTGTAAACTCTGCGAAAAAGCCTGCCCTTCCAATGCAATTTTGGTTTCTTCGGAAGATAAAAAGGCCATGATAAACACAGCTTTGTGCCATCAATGCATAAAATGCCAACAAGTTTGTCCCAAAGATGCGATTCACTACAGCAAATAAAAGTATTTTTTATTAAGTATGTTGAAATTACAACATACTTAATAGTGCAATTTATGGTGTAATAATTAATAAACTTCACTTGTATCACATAACATGTGAAAAAAATAGGAGGTATGCAATTATGGTTGAACAGATTTTTAAACTGTCTGTTGGCGATGAAAAGGCTGTTGAAAAGGTTATATTTGACGAAAACATTCATTATCTGCATATGGTATTTAATAAAGACGAGGGTTTGCCGGAGCACTTCTCAAATTCGAATGTGTATATGACCGTCATTCGCGGAAAGCTTTCCATCGGTCTCAATGAACAGGAAGTCCATGAATATGAGGCCGGAACTCTTCTGAAAATCCCGTTTCAAACAAAAATGAATGTCAAAAACCTGCATAATGAAACATTGGAGCTGATCGTAGTAAAGGCACCTGCTCCGAAAGGTTGAAAACAAAGGAGGAAATCGGATGAAAAAATATCGGTGTATTCCTTGCGGGTATATATATGATCCCGCACTTGGCGATCCCGACAGCGGCATCGCACCCGGCACTGCATTTGAAGATATACCCGACGATTGGAAGTGTCCCATCTGTTATGTTGGCAAAGACGAATTTGAGTTTCTTGAAGACTGAATTTAGGAGGAATCAAAAATGAGTATGTTTTGTTATCAATGTCAGGAGACGGCGAAAAACACAGGCTGTACAGTTAGAGGTGTTTGCGGGAAAAATGAGGAAGTTGCAAAACTTCAAGACCTGCTAATCTATACGCTTAAGGGCATCTCGGATATTGTTGTAAAGGGAAAGGTTGATATCAGTAACCTCGATAAGACGAATTACGAGGTTCTTAGCAGCCTGTTTACGACAATAACCAACGCAAATTTTGACGATGGTTCGATTGAAAAGCAAATTATGAAAATGGTTGCCATTCGGGACGAACTCAGAAAGTCTGTTACCGCTGGGAATTTACACGACGCTGCATCCTTCACCGTGGATTCCAGAGAGTCCATGCTTGAAAAAGCTGCCGCTGTTGGTGTGCTTGCAACCGTAAACGAAGACGTGCGTTCTCTCCGGGAGATGATCACATATGGTCTTAAGGGCATGGCGGCTTATGCCGAGCATGCAAAGAACATCGGAAAAGAGAATCTTGATATTAACGCCTTTATATATGAGGCGTTGGCAGCAACTTTAGACGACTCACTCTCAGTCGATGATCTGGTGGCGCTGACGCTAAGAACGGGCGAAAATGGTCTCAAAGCCATGGCTCTGTTGGATGAGGCTAACACCTCTAGGTTTGGTAATCCTGAAATCACTGAAGTTAATATTGGCGTCAGAGAGAATCCAGCAATACTTATTTCTGGACATGATCTGACCGATCTAGAACAGCTTTTAGAACAGACGAAGGGAACTGGCGTGGATGTATATACACATAGCGAGATGCTTCCCGCCCATTACTATCCTGCTTTCAAGAAATACGATAATTTTGTTGGAAACTACGGCAACGCATGGTGGAAGCAGCTTGACGAATTTGTCTCATTCCATGGCCCAATCCTGTTTACTACCAACTGCATTGTTCCGCCCAGAAGCGAGGAGGTTCGGGGCAGAATCTTTACTACGGGTTCCACGGGTTACCCTGGCTGTAAGCACATTGAAGCCGACGAGAATGGCAAAAAGGATTTTTCTGAAATCATCGCGCTTGCCCAAACTCTCTCCGTACCAGATGAAATAGAGACTGGCAGCATCGTGGGCGGATTCGCCCATAATCAGGTAATTGCCCTAGCTGACAAGGTTATCGATGCCGTCAAATCCGGAGCTATCAAGAAGTTCTTTGTTATGGCTGGTTGTGACGGACGCATGAAGTCCAGAGAATACTACACCGAGTTTGCCAAGAAACTCCCGAAAGATACAGTGATTCTCACGGCGGGTTGCGCAAAATACCGCTATAATAAGCTGAAACTGGGTGACATTGATGGCATTCCAAGAGTTTTGGATGCTGGGCAGTGCAACGACTCCTATTCTCTAGCGGTCATTGCCCTTAAGCTCAAAGAGGCGTTTGGGCTCGACGATATCAACAAGTTGCCAATCGCCTTTAATATCGCTTGGTATGAACAGAAGGCCGTCATTGTTCTCTTGACTTTGCTATACCTGGGCGTGAAGAACATCCACCTCGGTCCCACATTGCCAGGCTTTCTTTCGCCAAATTTGGTCGAGGTATTGGTTGAAAAATTTGGTATCGCCTCTGTCGGAACAGTTGACGATGACATCGACCTGTTCTTGAATGCCTGACAAATGAAGAAACATTGTCTTTAGTAAGCGACGATTTACAGAGCATACTGTTTTATCACGATAGATTTACAATGAATCAGCGCCCTTCTGAAAGGTTTTAACACTTCAGAAGGGCGCCCTTTATTTGATTGATTTAATCCACCAATGTGGGGAGGTTATAAAATGATAATCGTTGTATTGCTTCTTATTAATACTCTATAAATTTGCTTCCTGGCACGCCGCAGATACTGCATTTGTCTGGACGAACTTTCTCAATGTTTCCGCAAACGGGGCAGAGATAATAGAAAACCTCTTCTTCATTGTCCAAATTATCAAGTGCATCCTGATATAGGCCAGCATGAACCTCTTCTGCTTTCATCGCGAATGTGAAAGACATAACGGCAGCTTTGTTACCTGAAGCTTCTGCTTCTTTTACAAAGTCAGGATACATATCCTTGTACTCATATGTTTCTCCTGCCACACCATCCTTTAGATTGTCAACTGTCGATCCGATTTTTCCAGCAACCTCAAAATGCTTTAGGGCATGTATGGTCTCGGCATCTGAAGCTGCTTTAAATAACTTTGCCGCGTTGAGTTTACCATCCTTCTCAGCCTTCTTGGAATAAGCTAGATACTTTCTGTTGGCCTGGGATTCTCCAGCAAATGCCTCCATCAGATTGTCATACGTTTTGTTCTCACTCATACTATTACTCTCCTTTTTATTAAAAGCTTTCAATAATTCTTCAACTGTTTCTTTTGGGAAATCTTCTGGCTGCTCTTGATCAATTAGGGACCTTAGAAAATCCAGAGTATTATCGCTTTGTGGAAGCATATATCCTGCTTCCCGGATAATATCCTCAGCCATAATATGATTAGATTTTTCTATAGCCATTGCCAGCTTTCCTGGTAATCCGGCGGCAATCATCTCTTGCTCCGACTTGCTTCGCATAAGGTTTCTAAGAACGTTGATGACTGCTTCGGTTTTAGGCTGCTGTTGCGGATAAACTTCAGGTACCATGGATATTGCACCGGACGGACAAGCGCCTGCACAGTCTCCGCAACCGATACACTTGGAAACATCAATTACGCTGTTTTCTGTATCTGTCGCACCAGTAGGGCATACGTATAAACACAAGCAATCTTTAGTGCAAAGACGTATATTTCTGACAGCATATTTCTTAGTCATTATTATGACCTCCCTTCGATCTTTTCGAATTTCCAGTTTGGGACTTTGCAAACAGGACAAACTTCTGGTGGGGTATCTCCAATATATACAAAACCACAAATGGTACAGACATAAACACCAGTGTTTTCAAACATAGTGTCGCCTTCATTCTTATATCGGGTTAAAAGGGACTTTAAGATGCGTGTAACCTTTTCACTCCAGACCAAGGCGCGAAGTGCACCACGGTCTTTTGAATCTGAGGCTACAGCATTTGCATCTGTAAAACCTTGCTCAAGGTCATTTTCGATTAGAGCAATCAACTGATTATAATCCGGGTTCTTGGCAGGTAGCGAAGAATTTTTAAAATATCCAGCCAGTTCTGTAAAGAGGGACGCCTCCTTCGATTTATACTGCTTCTCGCAGCCTCGAGCCAAATTCGTACATAGAGCGCTGACCTCAAGCGGAGAAAGTTCCAACATGTCAGTAGGCATTTCTACAACAGGTTTTGCCTTCTTCTCAGAAGATACAGTTGCTTCGCCTTGCTTTTCAAATTCCGTTTTTGTTGCTCCACAGATAGGGCAGACCCAATCATCTGGGAGGTCTTCCCACTTAGTTCCCGGAGCTATGCCAGCTTCAGGAATACCCGTTGCCTCGTCATAGATGTAACCGCAAATGGAACAAATATATTTGCTCATATCAATACCTCCTTTTTGCTATTTTAACAGAAGTTAAAAGGCGTTTCTGTAATTTTGTCATATAAATATAAAAACTATTTATAATCTTGTTATTTACTTCGGTTCAGTCTTTCGGTGAAGGCGCATCACTATTGGAAAAAAATCCATCACTTCGTTAATGAACAGTTATATAGACATAATCACAGCTTATTCGCCGCACTCATCATGATGTTGATGTTCGTGGCAAACGGAGCCGGTTGTCTGAAGTTCGCCGTTTAGATAGTTTTGAACTGCGGTTTTCGCATCGCCTGAAGCGCCTACAACGACCTCGACATTCCTTTCGTTAAATATATCAACAGCACCTCCGCCCATACCACCGCTGATTATTATGTTTACACCGCGATCGGCAAGAAAATTTGGTAGAAATCCGGGTTTGTGACCGGGATTAGGAATAGATTCTTCATTTACAATTCTCCCATTTTCAACATCGTAAATCAGGAAGTTCACGCAATGTCCAAAGTGTTCCGTAACATTCTTTCCCTCACCAGCTACTGCAATTTTCATCATTTCTTTCTCCTCCATATTTCTATTTTCAATATATTCGTCAAGTATTTGTGCAGCATATTCAACAAGTTCTGCACAGGGGCGCTTTTTGTAGTAAGCTTCTGTTCTGTCCTCCGGAATAGGAACATCATGTTTTGAGTTAATTTTCAATAAGTCTCTGCAAATTATTGATTGATTTGATTGCTCGAACTGCTTTGCTAAAGATTGGATTAAATTATAGTGTTCAGATTTCTTTTGTTTATCTGTCGGATCGGTATATCCATATTTCATTCCAACAACCATAAACATTCCGCTAACAGCACCACATACCTCTCGCAACCTTCCCATACCGCCGCCAAACGACGATGATATTTTTAGTGCATCTTCAATATCAAGTCCTGTTTCATCGCAAAATGCGACAAGAACGGATTGCGAGCAATTGTAACCCCTTTTAAATAGTTCTTTTGCATAATCCGAATGTTTACTCAATGCTTTTTACTTCCTTTATATTGATATTTGATCTCCCGTTGATATGTAGTTAATACTTTCACCCATTACAGTCTTCAGACGGTTATAGGATTCAATACCTGTACAGTGGCAGGTATAGTATTTCGAGCAGGTCTTCAGCAGAAAATTTCCTATCTCATCTACAACATTCGGAGCCTCACATTGCTTTGTCCCGCGATTATAGAGATGAAATCCTCCGATAACATAATCTGGCAGACAGCCTTTTTCGATTTTAAACTGATCAATAATGTTAATTACTCCGCTGTGCGCACAGCCAGCAATCAGCAGAGTTTTTCCGTCTTTGCTTATTATTAGGTTTTGCTCATGTGCGAAATCGTCATGTACAAATGCATCCCTATTTTTCATAAACAAATCAGCATTGCCCATCGGTACAAGTCTTTTCAACTTAACTCCTGAAAACAATTCAAGTTCATTGTCAATCACAACGCGGCCACTGCAGAACACAAATCGCTCATTTGGTAGCAAAGACTCATCCAGCCCAATATATGCTTTTACACCGCCCGGTCTATTTGCGTAATGTGGTTCGAATGCCATTTGATTAAGGTATATTTTCGCTCGGTTGTTGATGCCAAGAAATGTCTTCAGGCCACCGCCGTGGTCATAGTGGCCATGAGATATCACAGCCAGATCTACACTTGCTATATCAACTCCCATCTTTTCGGCATTTTTTGCAAATAGGTCGCTTGAACCCGTATCAAACAGAACCTTGTGAGTTCCCGTTTCAATATAAAGGCTGAGGCCGTGTTCACTTTCAAATTTCTCTGAAGACGTTGTGTTTTCTGACAACACCTTAACTATCATGCTTCAACACCGTCTCTTTCTTTAAATAGTAGCTCCATCGCGTTGCTGAAAACTTCTCTTATAGCGCGTCCTGAAGGGCAATCAACATCTACTATTGTTTGCCCATTATTGATTGCGCATACTGCCAACGGGTCAAATGGTATCCTGCCTGTAAATAGCAGACCTTCCTCTTTGCAGAACTTCTCAATCTTCTCTGCATTTGCGAGATTCGTGTCGAACTTATTTATACAGACTCCAATCTTTGTACGGAACTTTTCCGACGTTTTTATGATGCGCTCCATATCACTGATTCCCGAAATTGATGGCTCCGCTATAATCAAGACCATATCAACTCCGCTTAGAGAAGCGATTACGGGACAGCCTATGCCGGGTGAACCGTCGATAATAGCAATTCTGGTATCTGGATTCGCCGTAGTTTTCGTTTGATTCTTTACTTCGGTTACCAGTTTTCCCGAAGTGCCGCTTCCCATTTTCAGTTGTGCTGTTGAAAAAATAGTATTGCTGTCAACATAGAGCATCAGTTCTCCCGCAACAGCGGATTTTAACGAAACAGCATTTGCAGGGCAGAAGGCTTCGCAAACACCGCAACCCTCACAGGCAAAAGGCTCTACCTTAAAGCCGTTCTCATTGGATATTGCATCGAATCGACAATTTTCTTTACATAGTCCACATTCAATGCACTTATCAGGGTCTATCTCAGCTATTGCCATACCAAAATAGTCTGTTCGTTTAGGCTCGGTGTTTTGTGCCATAATTAGGTGAAGGTTGGGCGCGTCAACATCGCAATCGGCATAGACTTTGGCACTTGAGAGCTTTATAAAAGCGCTGGCTACTGTTGTTTTACCGGTGCCGCCCTTACCGCTGAGGATTAACAGTTGTTTCATGTCGCACCTCCTTCTTAACGGTCTCAAGCAACGAAGTAAATAAAGATCTAAACCTATTGCTTTCCCTTGAAGCTATTTTGGCGTCTGAATTAAGACGACCAAGCTCGTTATCAAAAGGTATACGACCCAATATAGGAATGTTATTCTCTATGCAAAACATCTCAGCTGGGTTCTCTCCGTCCAGACATTTATTTAGAACAACTCCGTGCGGCTTTTTAAAAAGTCTGACCAAATCATAGACCATCTTGAGGTTATGAACACCGAAGATCGTAGGTTCAGTAACGAGTATGCAATAATCCGCATCCTTAATACTTTCCATAACGATACAGGCGCTTCCCGGAGGACAGTCGACAAAGATGGGAAGTTCTTCATTTATAATGCTATCGTTAAGAAGACTTTTAATTATTGGTATTCCGGACGCTTCACCTGTATTCATCATCCCGGTATGAACGCTTACACTCCCAGAAAATCCTCTTAGCACTTTGCCAATGGGTTTTTCTTGTTCTCCAATTGCATTTTCCGAACAGGATAGCATACAGCCGCCACAGGAGTGGCACACCTCTTCAAAAACATAAGGTTTGTTTTTTATGAAGGCAAGCGCATTGAATTTACAAAAATCAACGCATCTTCGGCAACCGTTGCACATACTATCATTGATGACTGGAATTTTTACAGTAATTACTTCTTCCTGGACCTTCTCAGGCTTGAAAAACAAATGACCATTGGGCTCTTCAACATCACAATCTATATAGATTGATTTCTCGGCAATTGATGCTAAATTGACAGACACTAGTGTTTTTCCTGTTCCGCCTTTGCCACTTAGTATGGCAATTCTTACACCTTTACTTTTCATGGCCATGAAATCCCGGATGGAAATCACTGAGCAAAACAAGCTGTTCAGCTACAAATGCGTCAATATTCTCCTGAACAGTTCCGGGAATCGATTTATAGATTAGTACCTCCGACTTTCGCAAGACCTCTTCCGCATTTTCACCGCAACGTGGAGTAAGCAGTGCTTTAACACCATGGTCAGCTATCACTTGAGCGGCTCTGATCCCAGCGCCACCTTGACTAGCAACAGCGCTGTTATCAAGATAATAGTTTTCTTTAGTATCTGTATTATAGAAAAGGAAATATGGAGCTCGTCCAAAAGACGGGCACACACTAGATTCCAAGTTTTGATTATCTACTGGTATTGCTATTTTCATTTTCTTCCCTCCGTTCTAATATCCTCTTCAAAACCTCTTCCGCATCTATGACGACGACAACCGCCTCTGCCACATCCGTTCCCTCTGCCATCACATAGCTGATATTCGCCGCCTTCTATCCAAAGAACATTACCGTTAACCAAAGACTTGGCTAGTTTTTTTCTTGCCTCATCATAAATTCCTTGAACTGTTGTGCGAGAAATGTTCATTTGATTGGCGCATTCTTCCTGCGTGAATCCGTCCAAATCAATAAGTCTTATAGTCTCATACTCATCAACGGTCATATTTACTGTGTTTTCTGTGTCCAAAGGGGAGTCAAGAGGTCCGAAGCGATTACTGTCTGGAAGGCAACATACTCTTCTCCATTTTCTTGGTCTTGGCATATATTCTCACCTCACTTAACGACAGAAACAACCAGAGTGTCTTCTGATTATTTCTGATGTACTTTCAATTTTTCTAACTGATTATCAATGACATCCAGTCGATCTCTCAGCGCATCCATCTGCTTTTGGAGTAGCTCTTTTTGTGTATTAAAGGAGTTCTGATTTACAAAGAACCCTCTTCTGAAGGCACATCCTGAACCTAATCTAAGTCCTGTAACACAAACTATCGAATTGTTGCATGCGCACGCGCCTAATCCTCTTCCAGTCTTTGGTCCTGTACCCATTGGGCCAGATCCATCTCTTCTAGGCATAACATTCACCTCCTTATAGTTTCTGACATATGCCGCTTTCAATTACTATTGTATCTCGTTTCGGACATATGTCAATAACTCTCTTAGAAATAGTTTAATTTTGTCCCGAAAAAAGTCGGACTAATCCGACTTCATCATTTTTAGAGACATTCATTTAAATACTATGTCAAAAAAAGGGGGGGGAGATAGGCAGATTGTCTGCTTCCTCAAATACATACAACTATGTTAAAAGACTGTTCACGATCTTGCAGGGAAGAGACGATAAATGCCGAGAAAATGCTTAAAGCTAACGCAATAAACATAATCGATATATTGGGTGCAATTTGCATCAAATTTGTGTGCTTCTAAACGTGTTATGAAATCAATCCAGCATAAGTTGAAGCACATAGATGCAACTTACGAGGGGCACTTCTTTGTTTTAATTTGTGTTGTCTTTGGGTTTCACCTTTGTGATAGTTCCGTCTAGATTCCTGATCGACATATTGCTTAGTTGACCTGAAACTTGACCGAGGATTATTTGGCGATAGATTGTGCGTAGCTTTTCGCGTTCTGCAAGTTCCTCTTGAGAGAGGCTAGATGCCTTTGCTTTGGCTGCCAGTTCGTTAATCCTACTAATTAGTTCTTTCATGTTTACTTCTTGCGACATAATCTCCTCCATTATAATTTGATTGCTTCGCGCAAAATCGCATAGCCGCTAAACGCTTAATCAATAGAGAGCATAATATCTATTGTAAATAGACCAATTGAATATGCGCTAGTCGTGTTGTTGTTGATGCCATCATTATTACTTGAATTTGAATAATTATTAGAGATTGAGTACTTCACATCACCATGCAATTTCTCGGCTATAGTTTTGACATTAAGAAGGCCGAGTCCATGGTTCTTCTTATCATGCTTTTCGGTAGTAATGAATGCCTTAAGTGACTTGCTCCTTTTAAGTAATGTTGGGTTGCTAGAAGAGATAAGCAAATAGTTACTTGAGTTCTTAAATGAGATACTTATTTCTCTATTAATGCCATCTGGCAATACACTTACCGCTTCAATTGCGTTGTCAAGAATGTTTGCAATTATTGTACAGGTATCATAAGCGGAAAGCTTGGAAAGAAAAGTGTTAATATCTGTCTTAACAATGATTGTAGCATTGACGGATTTGGCACTATTGATTTTGTCCGAGATGATGGCGTCGGCTATGTCATTGCCGGTGTTGAATTTTTGAACAGGAAATGAGACTTCTTTATCAATAGTAGATATGTAGGACTCGAGCTCGTCATACTTCTTGGATTTTATTAGCTCGTTTAAGGTGAATAAATGATTCTGGTAATCGTGCTTAAATCGACGAAGATCCAAATTATTATTTTTAAGGTTCTCGTAGTACTCCTTTTGAACCTCTAGTGCTTTGCTGTTGAGAAACAGGAGCTTATTGATATTCCTGTTGTTATAATACTGAGCTACCACTAGAAAAATAAAGAAATATAATAAGACCACGGCAATCTCAATAACAAGTACCAGAGATAAAATTGAGCCTGTTGATTTTGTGTCCAATTCTAATGCAGGAGGTATTCTGCTATCAACAATGATTGCAATTGTAACAAAAACCATAAGCAACATAGCGGCCATCTTCCCACCTATTTTCTCATAACCATTACGCTTCCAAATGTAACTGAACAGAGATACATATATCAAGGTAAAGATTGAAGAAACTAGAGAAGTTACAATCACTGGGATAATGTTATCTTTCCAATCGAAAATCGATGATAAATTGTCAAAAATACCCATGATAGCGGAAATCATTGATATAGACATTCCCATCGCACATAAAGTTCTTAGAAACGCGTTCCAAGTTCTTTCTTCATTTACAACAGCAAGGAAAAAAGTGGTATCACCGGCTATGATGAGTGTAGGAATTGATCCAATCACAACGACTGTACCTCCGGATGATAAGACAGTATAAGAATAGATCCCTATGAAAGCCATTAAGGCAATACTAAAGACCATAAAAGCTGGGAGATATTTGCGAAGCGAGCGCATCTTCTTAATATAAATATGCTTTTGAAGCAAGTAAGTAGAAATACAAAATGAGTAGTACGTTAGGCCAACTAATCCAGCCATTAACAAAGCATCTATTACATTAGAATTCATTTCTCACACCTCTCTTTAGTTATTAGTGAGCAAAATGCCTTACATACTCGAAAAGCTGATTTTTCAAATCCATCTCACAACCTCTGCTAAGCATCAGGCTGGCGCCGTTATCAAGCTTGACTTGTGAAGAACTCAGACTCTTAACGTGCGAAAGGTTAACTATAGTACACCTGTGCGAATATGCAAAACGTCCAGTACTTATATCTGACAACTCATTCCAGGCATCTCTAAGTCTCATTCTGGTAGTAATTGTCTTATTTTCGCATATTATTCGAACATCATTATTGTCAGACTCTATCCATAAAATTGAATCTAAGGGAATAATCACATCCTCGCCGTTGTGCCTAACAACTATTGATACTTTACTCAACAAGTGTGTCTTAAGACTTGAAAGCGCTGATATTAACTTGTTTCGGTCTATTGGTTTGCAAACAAATCGGAAGGCTTGAACCTCATAACCGTCGGGTGCTAGTTCTTTGTGGCTTGTAATAAATATGATTGGAACATTAGGTAAAGCTTTACGCACTTCGTGCGCCGCTGTCATTCCATCCATTTGACCCATCTCAATATCCAGAAAAATCGCATCAATTGAATCGTTTGTCTTTGATATATATTCAACAAGCTCTTCACCTGAAGAGAAGGGGAGACATGTAGTGTCTAACTTCGAGAAAAAATCCTCAATGACAGAAACAATTAGTGTTCTTTCCGCAATCGAATCGTCACAAACGGCTAGACGCATTGGCAAATCCCCCCTTCGTTCTTATAGGGTTTTGATTTATTCTATTCAACAACTTGGCCGTTTGCAAGCAAGATAGTTCTGCCTGCGTAATTTGAGCATTTTTGTGAGTGTGTTACTAGAAGAATAGTAATACCCTTCTCCTTATTAATCTTCTCGAAAAGATCCATAATCTCACTACCAGCCTTACTGTCAAGGTTGCCTGTTGGCTCGTCTGCGAGAAGAATCTCTGGATCATTAAGGATAGCTCTTGCAACAGCAACTCTTTGCTGCTGTCCTCCAGAAAGCTCGGCAGGCTTTGCTTTTCGCTTATCAGAAAGACCAGTAACAGCAAGAATATCTGTTAACTTATTTCGATAATCAGAAGTGTTTTTATGACTCATTTGGATAGGGAGCATGATGTTGTCTTCTACAGAAAGATTCTGAACCAAGTTATAGAACTGGAAGATGAAGCCAATCTTATTGAGACGGATGTCAGACATCTTCTTTTCCTTAAGACCGGAGATGTTCTTACCACAAATCTCAATATCGCCATGATACTCTCTGTCCAGTCCGCCTAGAAGATAGAGCATCGTGGACTTACCACTTCCTGAAGCCCCCATAAGGGAGATGAATTCACCCTTTTGTACTTCGAAGTTTACGCCGTTGAGCACATTAGTTTGTGTTTCGTTCTTACCGAAGGTTTTATGCACGTTATTTACTTTGATTATTGATTCCATGATTTTTCTCCTTTAATACTTTTATTAAATTTATTATTCATATTTAAGTTCGTTAGCTGTCTTAAGTTTCGTAAGACGGTTTTGTGGCTTGACGGTTGCAAGAAGCATTAGTACTAGAATAAGAAGAACTACTGCAAGATTAGATAATGATAGTGTGTTAAGACTACTCTCAAGTGAGAAAAGATTGCTTATCTTTGAGACTGTAGTGCCTATAACCATACTTAAGATAAGTGCAGTAGCTATTGAAGTAATAGTCATAAATAGATTTTCTAGGAAGACCAGCCGCTTCAATTGCTTTATGTTCATTGAAGTTGAATGCAATACAGCGAACTCTCTCCTTCGCCCTTCAAATCCGATCGAGATATTGCTATATACACCTATCAACGTTAGCACTACTCCAAGAGCTCCAAGTATATTAAGAATAGAAGTTATGGAAGCAGCACTTTCAAGCATTGTCATAGCCATTTCTTCTTGAGTATATAGAGAGTATCCGCTTTCGGTTAAATACTTGTCTAATGTAGCCTTAACTTCAGTGGGATTCGAGCAAGCGATGTTCATTATGTATGGATAGTCATGATAAATCGCAAGATACGTGTCTCTTGAAAGTACTCCAAAGTTGCCTGTTGCATATCTAGCAGTTGATACGGGCTCTACTACCACCAATTCTAGAGTCTGAGGGAAGACGGAATAAGCCTTGAAAGTCACAGATACTGTATCTCCAACACTTACTCCAAGTGATTCCATCATTTGAGAATTCATAGCGACTTCGTTATTGGCTAGCTCGCTAGGAAGATTATCAATACCAACGAACATACTATCAGTACTATTCATTAAGAATTCCACGTCTAATTTCTTGTTAGCGTTAGGTGAAGTGATAGTGTCGGTGCTCATATATGTGTAATCTACTCTTGTAACTCCTTCAATATCTTCTACAAATGAATACATATAGCTTTCTGAAGATAGGCCTATTGCAATAACGTCTCCTTTATAGAAAGGCTGGCTCATACTTTCGGTAATTGCAGTAGAAAGAGACAGTAGATTTATTGTAAGACAAATAGCTGTCAGGCATAGAATGCTACTTCCAACTGTAGTTTTCTTGCTTGCCATTTCGACGCTTGCAAACTTAGCTACAGGCATTTTAAGAAGGTCAAATAGTTTGCCTAGCAAGAAAGCAACACCTTTCATAAGGAGTGGCATTAGAAGAGCAGCACCGGTAATTACAGCAACAAGGCTAATAGTAAGAGAAACGAAGCCTGTTCCAAATATCTCTAAGCATAGACCAATTACAACTAGAGCAACACCAATGATGATACTTTTCTTTGAAATCTTACTTTCTGTATCTTTGTTATTGAAGATGATGTCTCTTATTGGAGTCTTGATTGCTTTTACTACCTCGAAAATAGGACAAACGCATTCAATTACGGTTGCACCAATTATGACTACAGCGAATAACCATGGCTCAATTGGTAACAGCTCAATGGGACCGCCATTTTCAATATTAAGCATGGAACTAATAAACGAATAGCGGATTTGTGTATAAACAAAACAAGCTATAAGAGATCCAACTAAACCGTATAGGGCGTTCTCGAGAAGAAGGAAGGTGGTCGTTGCTTTTCGAGAGGCACCAAGACTAAGAAGAGTTCCAATGCTAGGCATTCGTTCGTTGATAATACGCTCGGAAAGGCTAACTGTAATGAAAATAACCATCATGAAGGTAATTATTAATAGAACTGCAAATAGCGAAATGATTTCAGAAGCAGCTGCCAGAATTTCCTCATTGTTTGAGAGCAGTTCAACCGTAAGGCCTGGATTTTGCTTTAGTAGATTGTCTTTGAATTCTACGATTTGACTCTCGTTATCAAGAGATACAGCAACCATTGAATACATTAGGGTGTCGGAGCAATCCAGCATTTGAAGAGCAGCGACGTTCATGACAGCTGTGAAAGCTTTCTTAAAGATGAACAAAGTGTCTTCATTAATTACGTACTTGACTGTGAAGTCATGAGGCATGTTGGCCGCATCATAGTAGGTGATCGTGTCGCCAACTGCTAAGCTCATCTCCTGTGAGTATGTTGATGAGATAGCAACCTCATTGTCTTCAAGTGTGAGCTGCTCGTTAAGAAGCCTCATATTGTAAGCGAGATTTGTGTCTAATCCCATAAGACTAACCTTATGTACGAATTCGATGTCGTAGAACTCGTTGTCTCTAGTAGTAACCTCGCGAGATGATATTAATATTCCGACGGCAGTGTTTGAAGGAATGCTTTCGTCAGAAAAAGAATCTAAATCCACACCGTTAGTGCTTGTGATAAGGGCATCTGTTTTACCAAGAGCTTTTCCAAAATAGGTCTTTAGAGCTCCGGTGAGAGCGCCTCCAAAATCAACAGTTACAAAGGCTGCTAGCGACATCGCGAAAATGCACACTATAAGCACAAGAGTGCGCAAAGGTTTCGAGATGATGTTTTTAATTGATGACTTAAATAGAATTCCCATTTATTTACCTCTTTTCAGTGCTTTGTGTAGCTTTCTTACCATCTTCTTACGCGATTCTCGGGACGGACGTACATTTGATCGCCTTCACTTACGTCGAAAATTTCATAGAACTCATCAAAGCAGGAAACCACAGCGTTTACTCTTGTACTGGCAGGGCTATGTACATCTTCAGTTAGGCTTTCGAGTATCACGTTGTCGTGAAATAACATCTCCCATATGCATGCATAGTTTATAAACAGGGCTCTGATATCGTCTTCGTTGTTGCACATTGATAGAATGCATTGAACGCTTCCAATGTCAGCAAGATTCTCACAAGCTGTTAGTTCTCCATCAACATGGTAAACCTCAAGAATAGTGAAGTCGTTGTAGTAATCTATGACACTTGATTGAATAGCATCTAGGTTATCGCGGTCCTCTTGACTCACCCATTCAGGGTTATAGTTACCGCTACTGTCATATTCCATTCCCATAGGATCAAAAGCATGTGAAAGCTCGTGACAAATTACAGCGCCAAGGCCTCCTAGGTTAGTGTAATAATCCGAATTAAGATCAAAGAAAGGTGCGTTAAGAATTGCGGCAGTGATAAATATCGCATTAGCTGGAGGAGAGAAGCAGGCATTAACTGTTTGTGGAGCCATATCCCATTCAAGCAAATCAGGTGCCTCGTTTAATTTCTGAATATGTTCAAAAGCCTCATTCGCTTTTATATTGCGTATCGTCTCGAAAAGACTATCTCCAATAAGAAGCGCATCGCTGGCGTTTATTTCATGAGCTTCAGGCCCTCCAAGGCAAAAGGTAATATTATTAAATTTCTCTATCATAGAAACCTTTCCACTAGAAGACAACCATTCGCAATTGTTTATCATGTCAATATATGCGACCTTAATGTCCGCACACATTGCTTCAAGTTGTGTGGATATCTCTTCTGTATAATATCTTTCTACAAACTCTTCGCCTACTTGAATTGGAAGAGTCGAATTTACTACATCAAAAGCGAATCTTTCTGTATCAACATAGTTTGTAGAAGTAGATGTTGCATAATAATCCGGCATGTACGAAGAGAAACCTGCCAAGAAACAGCACTTGGTATACATTTTCCATGTCTCAAGATTTTCGAGAGTTAATGCGTCGTTGATAGCTTGTATTTGCTCAACAGAAAAGACATTAATCTCGCTGATTTCTGAAGTGTCGAAGCCACAAAGCTCTAAGTATGAAGCTACATCGATATTTGTCAACATATCGTCTAATTCATCTATTGAATTCAAATTCGTAATCTCGTCAACTTCATTATTCATGAGTACATCATAGTCTGTCACATTAGTAATCGAGGTAAGCATTTGAATAATAGAACGAGCGCTACTTGTACTCGTGTCGTAATCATATCCTAGGTTTATTAGTAAATTTGAGACTTGATCATAAGCGTTAGAAATATTAGCTTCCGTATCCCCAAGCGTTTCTAGAGTAAGAAAGCTATTGATGATACTAGTACAGACCAAGTACTCTGAAGTGTCATAAGGATTGACCTGGAGTTCGTATGCAGGGACAGCAAATATGCCGTATTGACTACCAAGTTCTACGTTCGTTGACAGTAAGTCCTCAATGCTCTCGCAAGCGTCAATGTTAGCAAAGACTTCCTCGAAAACCTCAGAACCCTCGGTTTCTCTGTCATAGCTTAAGCACTGCAAATAGAGGTCTCGTATCATTTGCTCGTTGCTTCCGGGTTCATACTCATCATCGCTATAAGCAATGGACGTGATTATCTCTTGTAGCTGTTCGTCGACTTGTAAACCAATATCGTCGAAGGCACCAGCTGATACATAACCATAGTCAGTTGATATATCTATTAGATTTTGCGCATTAACATATCCATAGAAATCATCTTGTGCTCTTGGAACCTCGAAAACATTTTCTTCAGTTGAACTTGCTTCAGTTATTGTCTCTTTGACAGGCGCAGCGGCTTGACATCCAGACAAAACACCTATGCAAAGTGAAACCGAAGCGATTCCTGAAAGTATTCTTTTTAATTTCATTTCTTCACATCCTTATCCTGTTTTGTAGTTGATAGGATGAGAATATGACTTTTGCGCAACTCGAAGTAAAAAGTGTTGTGAATTGCATAAAAAAGGTGGTGAAACAACGTTCTAATAAAAAATCCAGCTTTCTTACAGTAAGTTAGCTGGTAAAAAAATCCCTCTAAACGTATTGAAAGCTTCCAGAATGTGCTTAATTCTGGAAGCCCTCAACATGGAATAAGGGATAGATATATAGACATTGACTTAATTAAACAAATGGAACGGAACGAACCGCCAAATGCTATCCCTTGCTTTTCAAAGAGATATTAGCAAGAAAGATTCGAAAAAGCAATCGTAAATAGTAAGTTGTTCACGAATTGTTTTTACTTTCTAATTTAAAAGCGTTAGTTAGCGTCTTTGGTACTTTTCGCTTGAAAAGAAATTCCGCTAATAACAAAAAATGCAAGGAGTACATACCAAATAAATGAGCCTCTGCCAGCTTCAGATAGAAAGATCGTGGCTGAAACATTACCAAGAAGGAGTGTAATTCCATCAGTAACGTAGTTAGCGAGAATTATTGCCCCCATTGCCGAAGTAGTAATAATAATTGCCCATCTTTGCAAGTAGAAAACAGCAAATCCAGCGATAATACCAAGTCCAAGGCCAATTAGAATCGTAAGGATGCTAAAAGTTGTAAAGAACATGCAAAAAACGAAGCAAACACTTACCATAGTAATTAGGATAAGCGCCTTTTTGTATAAGACACAAGCAAGAATAGCAAGTATCACTGCAAACAAAAGAACAAATATTAAATGTATTGTACTCTCGTTGAGGTTATCGTTAACGAAGTTGGCATTCTTGCCTGCTACTCCATAAATCCAATCACCAAGAATAGCTCCGCCAATTGCTCCTACCAAAGTTAGCAGAAGCCTGAAGCAACGGTAACCTAAGAAACATAGTGCTGCTCCGAGTAGAATCATTACTATCCACTCAGCTATAGCTAATCCTTCAAAGTCTTGCCAAATCAGACTAAGGCTTATCGAAAGACATTTTTCCATAATTTTCCTCCAAAATGGCGCGAACCTGATCTCGCGTTAATGCTGTACATAAAGCACTTCGAACCTTGCTGGAACCAACAATTCCCTTCAGATAAGAGGACATTTGTCCACGCATTTCCTTGACCGCAACAGTTTCATCCTGGAGCGAGCAAGCTTCGTTTAGTTCTCGCCAAAACATAGCAATTCTATCCCCTGAAGAAGGTTTTGTATAGCTATCTCCAACTAAAAAACTCGATATCTCTTGAAATATCCAAGGATTTCCGGCTGCCGCACGCCCAATTGAAATCGCGTCGGCCTCTGTTTTTTCAATCATGTTTTTCGCGCTTGGGCCATCAGTTATGTCGCCATTAGCAATAAAAGGGATCTTCACATCGCATATCGACTTTCGCATTGAAGCGATTACTTCAACATTCGCTACGCCGTGATACATTTGTGTTCCATATCTTCCATGTACGCATAATCCAGCAATTCCACTTTGCGCCAAGTGCTTAACAAATTCAACGCCGTTGTCTTTTTCTTGGCTATATCCAATTCTTGTCTTGATTGTAACTGGCTTTCCATATTTTGAAGCCTCTTTTACACTCGCGTACGCTATGTCGAAGGCCGCTTTTGGATTCTTCATAAGTGCGCATCCAGCTCCTGTTTTGACGACTTTAGGAACCGGGCATCCCATGTTAATATCTATGATTGAGACTTGACCAAGAAGCTCGTCGTTGCATATTTGCGAAATTGCATTTGTAAAATCTTCTTTTTCGCTTCCAAATAGCTGGATAGAAGTAATACCTTCAGCTTTTGGGTCTATTCGCATGTAGCGAAAGCTTTTTGAAAGGCCATTGTATAAAATAGATCTGGCACTTGTTAACTCAGTTGTACAGAGTCCAGCTCCATGTTCGTAGCATATTTTTCGAAAAGGCAAGGTACTCGTCCCAGCCATAGGGGCTAGAAAAACGGGATTACTTATTGTGATATTCCCAATTTGAATTGGATTAAGCATACTTGGTCCTTCCTAGAACAATCCAAAGAAATGTGACAAGTAAAGATAGTCAGCTAGAATTCCCAGTCCTACACCAAGAATCATAGAGAAGAATACATCAGTAAAGAAATGTACACGTAAGTATAATCTCGACAAAGCTATTAAGGAAGCATAACAATAAGCTACGATTCCAGCTCGCCAATCCATTTGTGCGAACACTGTAGCAGATGCAAAAGACGCTAAAGTATGCCCTGAAGGAAAAGAATAATCCCAAGGACGCTTAATTAGCAATTTATACTCTTTGTGGAAAAAGGGTCTGGCTCTTCGTACAGAATTCTTGAGAGCGACATTGCCAATACTTACTGATAGAAGCATCGCAATTAGCAGACATATGCTCTCCTTTCGTTGAGGGAAAAGCAGCAACATAACTACAGCAGCAAGAATCCATATTAGTCCAAGATTACCAGTCCAAGTAATCGCAATCATGGTTTTGTCCATAGCGGGAGAGTGAAGCCTATCATGCAATACATCAAGTCCATGCAATTCTCTAGCACACCATTTACTGATGTGTTTGTCGAGTTCAACCTCGTAATCAACTTGCCTGGACTCCTTACGCTTCATTCATTCCCTCCAAACCATTAATCTATATTATCATTTTTCATACCTTATAATAAGGTACTTGAAAAAACTTTAAAAGTGACAGACAATAGCAAGCGTTAAGGGGATAATTTTATGGATGACTGTTTAGTTTATTTTTTTACGGGTTTTCTAGATAGCGGAAAGACAACCGCTATATGCTCTTGGGCATCTAATGAGCAGCTTGCTTCTATGAAGTCAATTATTATTTCAACAGAAGAGGGCGAAGTTGAGTATGATGAGTCCTTGTTTCTTGGCGTAAAGCCAATGATGGTCCATGTTGAGACCACGGATATCGATTCAAGCCTGTTGTTCTCGCTTGAGGAGAAGTACAAGCCAGAACTTATTTTTATTGAATGGAATGGTTCTGTCTCTCCGGCTGATTTTTTTGACAAGATTGATGTTCCTGATAGATGGCTTTTGGCTGCTGCTGTTGCAATAGTAGATGCTTCAACATATTCAAATTACTACAAAAACATGCAAACTATGTTTGCCGATTACTATCGTTATTGCGATACGGTTATTTTCAATAGAGTTGATGCTGAGAAAGACAATCTACCTAAGCTTCGTGGGTCTGTTAAGAGCATAAACCCGGCTACAAATATTAATTTCATGGGAATTAATGGTGAAATGCTAGATATTGCTGACCACCTTCCGTATGATTTAAATGCAAATCCATGCGTTATTGCTGCGGACGATTTTGGCCTTTTCTATACTGACGCGCTGGATAATGTTGAACGCTATGGCGGCAAGAGAGTAAGTCTAATAGGTCAGGCAATTGAAATGCGTGAGACCAGAGGACGTGCCTTCGTTCTTCAGCGCAATGCATATACATGCTGTGCGGACGATATAGGGGTCATTGGAGTGCTTTGTTTCTATAATTATAAGTCAGGATTTCCAGCTGGAGCATGGCTTAAGGTTACTGGAACAGTTGCTTTCTTCAATGATAAGCGCCCTGATGGGAAACAAATTGCTGTTCCAACAATTAAGGTAGATGATTATGCGGTAACGTCAAAGCCTGATAACGAGACGATATATTTTAGTTAATGTGCCATTATTAACAAAAGGAGATTGGAAATGACAGAAGTTGACATTTTCTCTGGCTTTCTTGGAGCTGGAAAAACTACGCTTATTAAAAAGCTGATAGCTGATGGTTATAACGGCCAGAAGTTAGTCATTATCGAGAATGAGTTTGGTCAGATTGGAATAGATAGTGGCTTTCTTAAGGATTCTGGAATTCAAATTACTGAGATGAATTCTGGTTGTATTTGCTGCAGTTTAGTAGGAGATTTTCGCACAGCATTATCGGAGGTTATTTCAACATATGCCCCCGATAGGATTGTAATTGAACCTTCTGGAGTAGGTAAATTATCCGACGTAGTTGCTGCTGTAAACCAGTGCGACTATGCCTATGTTCGCGGAACAGTAGCTGTTGTTGATGCGACAAAACTAAAGATTTACCTTCGTAACTTCAAAGAGTTCTATGAGAATCAAATTGAGAGTGCGGGAACAATCATTCTTAGCCGAACAGAAGCTATTAAGCAAGATAAGCTAGATGAAGCAATTGAATTGATTAAGGGAATTAATAAGCATGCTCAAATCATAACGACTCCTTTGGAACAGCTTTCTGGGAAGCAAATTATAGACGCCATAGAGAATCCTCAGTTTGCTGAGGATATGGCGAAGGAATTGCTAAAAGAGCAGGATCACTGTGATTTTGAACATCAGCATCATAATCACGAGCATAGCGAAGGATGCACATGTGGTTGCCACGATCATGACCATCATCATGAAGAACATCATGACCATCACCATCATCATGCTGATGAAGTTTTTGATAGCGTTGGGTTTGAGACTACTCACAAGTATACGAAAGATTCTGTCGAAACTATCCTTAACGCTTTTGATGAGGATGAGAAATTCGGCGTTATCCTAAGAGCGAAGGGAATTGTTGCCTCCGAAAAAGGTGGTTGGATACACTTTGACTATGTTCCTGGCGAGTCCAGCGTTCGTAGCGGAGTAGCTGATGTAACTGGCAAAATCTGCGTTATAGGAACAAAGGTTAACAAAGAAATGCTTGCGAAGCTTTTCGAGATTTAAGGCAAATAATTAATTAAATAAATTGGATTGATCTTAAGGTCAGTCCTATTTTTATGCGCGAAAATAATTGTATAATGTATTTGATAACAAAGATACTTACGGAAAAGGAGCGCAATATGTACTTTTTTTGCTATGCAAGGTCACAGCGCGCGAAGAGAGTTGCTGAGGATATCATTAACTCGAATTCTGGAGAGATTATTCGTTCTATTGATTCTTTTTCGGGAAGCGAAGACGGCGTGCTTGTGCTAGTGTTCCCCATTGAGGCAGCGATGCGCATCATGAGTGAGAACAAGATGTTTGACTCAAGCGTTTGCTCCGTAGTCTGCGTACTTCCAGATGCTTCGTGCGTTAGTGTGCTTAAACGAGGCGGAACTGATGCACCTTTAGCTTTTGAGGCGGTAGATATCATTGGCTCAACATTGGGAAGCAGGGTAATTTCCTTTGAGGAAGATAGTGCGGATTTCGCACCTGACTTGATGCAAACTGCATTGAGATATCCTATGCACGTTAGCAACCAAGACGTTTTTAATCATATTATTGATAGATCTTTGAGTGGTGAGAAGATAGAAATTTACACCGATATGAAGGTAAAGCTATTGGATTCGGCGCTGGATAGTCTAGCTTTTAACCTGCATTGCTACAGAAACGATGTAAGTACCGACTTTCTTACTGCTTGCCGTCAAATAGTGAAGGCAGATAGAGAAGATAAACCATCAATTATTGTTTCTTTTAGAGATTTCGACGAAGATGCACTTGATTCCTGTTCAAATGTAGTAGTGCTTTGCCCTTGTGCGATAGTTCTTGGAATTGAGATTACGGGAAGAGCAAATCCCCAATATACAGTTAAGGAAACCATAGAATCCTTAAGAAGACATACGATAAGTCCTTATTCAATTGCTGGAATAGCGACTATGGATGCGGCGAAAATAGATGATTCGATAGTACTTCTCAAAGATTACCTAAATACAGAACTAAGAATATGCGACAATAACGAAGTTAAGGCTTATAGAATTCCGCTTAGGTCGGGATTTGCTCTGCCGACGGTGGAAAAGGATATTTGCACAGCTTGTGCAAGCGTTGCTTCGAAGCATTCGAATGTAAGAATTGCTCTAAGACGAGTTGAAGTGAAGAATGCTCTCATATTCTCATGCGTTTCTGAGATTAATGAGATTACAATCTTCTAGAGGAAATATGAAAAAATCAAAGTTGAGAATCGGAAAGAAAATCAAGTCAGTGATTGCACTTCTTATGTGCGTCACGCTATTTGCTAGCTGTTATGGAGGCTTTCTTAGCAAGGAGACAATAGTGAGTCCTGGTGAAGGGAATATTGTTATAAATGAGCCTCCGGCTCGAAGTGATCATGACCAAGAACAGTGGTATCAAAGTAGTGAAACCAAAACGTTTGTAAATGGTTATGTTGAGACAGAGGGCGATGGCGTTAAGCTCTCTCAACTAACCTCTAGTGGTTTCTATTTAATCCTTACAACCGAGTATGCTAGCGTTGATGCTGATGATAACGAAGATACATCTTCTTCTATTATGGAGGAAGTAAATAAGATTGTTGTACTGTCTGAGGATGACTATTCTATTGTAGATACTATAACTATAGATAAAGATATTCTCCAAGTTGGCACTGATATGATATCTTATTGCGAAATTATTGTTAAAGATGGAACCCCATATCTTGAGGTTGTTTTTTTCGATATTTTGCTTAATGTCCTTACCTCGCAATTCTATCCTATAAACATTGCGCAAAGAGATCTTGGTCCCATGACGCCTTTATTGGGGGCTGATTTATCAGCGAGAATTATTTTGGACAGCTTTCTTGTAAATGAGATGACTTGTTTTGTTGCAAAAAATGGAGACAATATTGAGAATCAAAGCTGTTATTTATACTTCTATATAGAAAACGAGATAGACCCTCTAGTTGTTGATTTGTCTGCAGTAATGGGTGAGCCCATTCAATCCGTTGAGAATATTGTTTTGCTTTCAGATGATGATTATCTTGTTAGATATTCATGCACGGATTCAAATGAAACACACACTCGCACACTTAATCTAAGTACACAATCGCAAGGAACATCAGTATTTTCAAGGGCTTTTGAGGATGCGAAGGATATCATTGAGATAGATAGCGGAAGATTGTGTTTGATTTACGAAGATGGAATTTATTATTACTATCCTTTTACTGATTCATTCCAAAGAATAGTTGATTTCGGAAGATGCGTAGATTTTGACCTGACGCTATCGAACAATCTGATGCTTTTGGATACTAATGGTAACATTATTCATGCTTTAGCGTTGCTTGAAGATTATGCTTCAGGACAGGCATATCTGGAAGTAGTAACACTTACCCCAATAGAGTTTCCTTATGTTGGCCGAGAAGAGGTTGTTATTGGATTTTGTGGAGATGTTTCTTCAGAAATATCGGGAGCCATGAATTCTTACAATGATTCCAACTATGCTTGGTATGTTAGAGGTATGTATATTACGACGAACGGTCCTTCGCCTATTCTGGATATGCCAAATAGCTATTTTGACGAGAATAATTATTCAAGCGATGTGTCAGACACCTCATATATTGAGTACCTTTTTGGAAGATGCGAGTACATTAGGACATTGCAATCTTTGCTAACGAGCTCGCAAACGCCTGATGTAATAGTCACTACTTCATGCATTCCGCAAATAAACAACAGCGAGTACTTAACCAATTTGGATTCGTTATTTACTTCGAGTACTGGCGTAGACATTTCGAATCTTTTCGAAAATGTAATTGACTTAAGCAGGGTAGATAACAACATTTTCTTAATGCCAATATCGTTCTCCTTAGTTGGTATCGCTGATGATGAAGCAGCTCCTGACGGAGGATATACATATGAATCTTATTGTAGTCAGTTCGCTAGTGAAGATCCGATTGCCAATTCCTACTGGCTTCAGCAATACACGGAGCTTATGCTATCATCTGGTCATGCCGATTTTGTACAATATGATTATCCGAGACAGCTTATGTTGGATTTTATGGCAAATGATGTCTATCCTTTGTATTCGCAGAATTTCTCTGCGGAGCCATTAAGTCACTATTATGTAGAATCCAGTAGTTCAATAGTCACGATACATAACATTTTTGAGTACAACAGTCTGATTACTTCGAGGGATTACTATCTTAATGGCCTTCCGTCAGTTGTTAGCACTGCGGCAGCAATAGACCCTGAAAATTTGCTTGGAATAAGCTGTAACTCAGAGTGCATTTATGGTGCATTCTCGTTTACGGCATCTTTGCTGATGAGCGACAGTAGTAATAGCTACGAAAATGGTTCGATTTCGATTGTTAGAGAAGCGTTTGAGACTGAGTTTGAAGGTCTTGATGGTTTGCCTGAGAATTGCTATACGCAAATGCTGCAAAGTATACAAAATGCGGGAGATTATCTTATAGATGATCCAGAGCTGTATTTAGTTTTCGCTCAAGAAATTCCTTACTTTATTTCAGGAGCAAGAACAAATGAGGAGACTGCAGATATGATTATCGGCAGATTATTACCATAGTTTATGTGATAGTGATATGATTATGTGGCAATGTTATGGGAAACGTTTCATTCCTAATAAATTTTGATAGAATAGCAAATATATTAAATGAGCAGTTGGAGGAATTACCGTGCGTATTTTCAAGAAAGTGATATCCACAGTTTTAACAGGAAGTATTCTTTTTGGTGTAATCGGCCTAACAGGATGCGAGAAGCTTAAGCAATTGACAAATACCCCAGCGGGTACTGCAGTTAAGATTGCTGAGACAGATCCTTGGTTTGACTCTACTAGAGTTCAACTTGATACTGGTTATGAAGATAACGATGAAGTTGAGTATATGTCAATGCAAAACATAATGGTTACAGATGATAGTTTTGTCATGTATTTATATGGAATGTGGAAGATTAGCGAGGCCGATTTCGAAGATCCCAGTTTTGATTATACTGATAACATGATAAGCGAGATTGCTTGGTACTCTTTAGATGGAGTTAAGCAGGATACTTTAGATTTCTCGTCTCTTCAGATTCTAGACGATAATGGAAATCCTTATGCGGCATGCCAGGTAGATAACGCTAAGGAATTCGGCGGAAATGTTGTTATTTCATATTCTTGCTATGACGAGACTTATATGTCCAAGGTTCTATATGAAGTAACTGTTGATTCTCAGACTCATGAGCTTGGTGAACCAGTTAAGGTTGAGAGTAATTTAGCTGAGAATGAGTATGCCGAGAATTCTGTAGAGGTTGGAGACGGATATATTCTTCAGACTGTATGGATGTCCCCAGAAGGAGATGGGAATTCCTCATACAAGTTCTATATTACAGATCCTTCCGGAAACACTACTATTATTGATATGTCCAGAGAGTTCCCTGAAGACAATATCTATGACATTTCCACATTCATAAATGTTTCGGAGACAGAAGTTTTATTGCCAGCATCTATGGATGGTTCTGACGATACATGCTATATGTTAAACCTTGATACTTTTGAGGTTACTAAGGTTGATATGCAATGGCTTTCTGATGCTAATGTTAGCTTTTGGAATTTAACTACACTTCCAGATGGTGGATGTTTTATCTGCGACGAGGATGGGATTAAGAAGGTTGACTTTGAGAACGAAGAAATAGTTGACGTACTAGATTATGGTGCATGTAATGTAGATAGAAGTGAAGTATCTTATGCTAGTCTTCTTTCTTATGACGGTTCAAGCGTAGTAATGATGGGTACTACTAGTGAGAATGTTGGAACGACATATAGAGAAACATCTTTCATATATACATATACTCCTGCAGAAACAAATCCAAATGCTGGTAAGACAATTCTTTCAATTGCTACACTAGATAATTGGAGTGCTGCTCTCTACACAGCAATCTATAATTTCAATCAAACCAGTTCGGATTACTATGTGATTCCAACAAATGAGTATTCAGCTTCGGAATATTATGAGTCTCAAGATTATGAGGATAACGAGGATACTGATTATCAAGCTCGAGCATTGGAGATTAAGTCTACTATGTCTAACCAACTAGCCATCGATATAATGGCCGGCGAAGGTCCTGATATCATTGTTAATGGTAGTTCTTATGCTCAACTTAACAATCCTGATTACCTAATAGATATGAATACGTACCTTAATGGTGAAGATGGTGTTAGTAGAGATCAAATGTTTACTAATATAGTTGATGCTGCTCAAACTGGCGACGCTTTATATAATGTGCCTCTTACATATTCCATGGAAGGAATTCTAGCATTGCAAGACACATTAGAGGAAGGTCAAGTAGGGTTCACATTTGATCAGATTGTCGAGTTTATAGATGAAGAATGTAATGGTAGTAATCCTCTGCAGTATTTCTCAAGGAATGAGGCTTTCATATATTGCTTCTCAGCTATGAGTGATGTATTTGTTGATTCAGACGGAAAGCTTAACCTAGATAACGACGACTTTGTTAACTTAGTAAACTTCTGTAGAGATAACTTCCTAGAGACGGTTCCAGAATATATTTATGAAGATAGTATGTATTATGGAGTGGGGGCTACAACTTTCCAACCTACTCTTCAGAATCTCTATAATATTGATTCTTACCTATCCTCTTATGCTTATGGAGCTAATGATGGAACGGCAATCCTTTGTGGGTTACCTTCGAACGACGGTAGAGGTCCTGTAGCTACTATAGAGTATTCCGCAGGAATATCAGCACAGTCGGCAAGTGCAGATGGTGCTTGGTCTTTCGTTAAGTCACTACTAAGTGAAGAAGCACAGATTGACTTTGAGAGTGATTATTCGAATCCTATTCTCATTAGTGCTTTTGATGCAACGGCTCAGGAGTCATTAGATTCATATAACGATAGCATAGAAACATATGCTGCTTATTTTACTGAAGAAGAAGCTAGAGAATATGGAATTAGAGTAGATCCAATTCCTGACACGGTTATTGATGACTACCGTGGAATTATTGAGAGTATTTCTTCAGTCTCTGGAATGGATTCTGCTGTAGGAAGCATTCTCCTTGAAGAACTCCCAGCATATTTCGAAGGCCAGAAGACGATTGATGAGGTTATCTCCATTATTACCTCAAGAGCTCAGACAATAATTGACGAGAGAGGATAATGGCAGGATAAGCAGATGGACAAGGAAGCTATTAATAACAATTTAAAGCCGCACATTAGAAAAGCTACTGCTGCTGAGAAGAGAAGAGCACACAATATTAGAAAAATCAAGGAATGGGGTACGTTTACAGCGTACCTCACGCCTTCTTTTGTGGGAGTGTTGGTTTTCTTCTTTGTTCCTTTGTTGATGCTTTTGAAGATTTCATTTCAGAAGTCTTCAGTTAATACAGATTTTGCTGGCATTACGAATTATTTAAGAGTACTAACGAATGATGCTTTCATTTCCGCTTCAAAGAACACACTGACGTTTGCTTTGTTGGCAGTTCCACTAGCTGTTATCTTAGCTATGCTTTTGGCGTTGCTTTTGAATTCAGGATTACCTGGAAAGAGCTTATTCAGAAGCATTCTACTGAATCCAATGACGGTTCCTGTTGCATCAATTGTTCTAATTTGGCAAGTATTCTTCAGTTACAATGGAGTTCTTAATGGTTTATTAGGAGATTTATTTGGATTGAAGTCGACTGATTGGCTTAAGTCCGATTACGCTCAAGTTGTTATTTTGTTGTTATTTATTTGGAAGAATCTTGGATACAACATGGTTTTGTTTTTAGCAGCTCTTGGTAACATTCCGACTGAAGTTATTGAATCTGCGAAAATGGATGGTGCCAGCGCATTAAAGAGATTTTTCTCGATAAAACTATACTATTTGAATTCGACTATTTTTTTCGTTGGAATTATGTCGTTGATTAACTCATTTAAGATATTCCGTGAGGTTTACTTACTTACCGGAGATTACCCTTATGAGAACTTATATATGCTTCAGCACTTTATGAATAATGCCTTTACTCATCTTGATTACTCTAAGCTTTCTGCTGGTGCAATCGTCATGTGTGTTGTCATGATTGGTATTCTTGGAGTTTTGTTCTTCGTTGAGAGCAAGACGGATTCCAGTGTTGAAGAGTAAGGAGGTGGCATGCTATGGACAAAGATAATAAAGACACAAGAAGTGATGACGAGATTATCGCGACAAAGTTTGTTAGACGTTCAGATAAGAACGTTTCCATGAAGGCCACTTCAGATTTGCAAGAGAGAAGGCTTCAAGCACAAATGGCTAGACGTAAAGTCTTCGTCTCTTCAGAGAAATTTTCTTCGATTTTCGATAGTATGACACAAGAAGAAAAAAATGCTTATTTTGATAAGGAGCGTAGGCGTGCTAAGGGCGTACTTAGAAGAAGAACAATTGGCAGGAACATTTGGACAGGTGTTGGTGTAGTCATTGCAAGTATAGCCGCGATTATTGCTATCCTTCCGTTGTTTTTTACTTTCCTTAACTCGTTTATGACTTCAGCAGAGATTAATGATAACTATGGTATGGTATTTCAGAGCCTTTCTGGACACTCTGATAGTGCAGCGAAGTATCTTTCTTCTACACCAGTGCTTAAGCTAATTCCAGAGCAAGTGACTATAGAACAATACAAGACGCTTATGTTTATGAGCCCAACATATTTACTTAAGTTCTGGAATTCGATTATTCTTGTTGTACCAATTGTAATAGGACAAATGCTAGTAGCGTGCCTTGCAGCATATAGCTTCTCGAGATATAGAAGGAAGAGAAGAGAAATTCTGTTTTTCTCATATATTATATTAATGTTAATGCCTTTCCAGGTTACTCTTGTTCCAAACTATATAGTTGCAGAAAAGCTTGGAATTCTTGATTCAATATGGGCGATTATTTTACCAGGAGTATTCTCTACATTCAGCGTATTCCTTCTCGCAAAGTACATGAGACAGATTCCTTCCTCATATATTGAGGCAGCTAAGCTAGATGGTGCTTCTGAATGGCAAATTTTTACTAGAATTGCTATTCCAATGTGCAAGAGCGCGCTATATGCTATGAGTATCTTATTGTTCATAGATTATTGGAATATGGTTGAGCAACCATTGGTACTATTGACGAGCGTGGATAAGCAACCATTGTCAGTATTTCTATCGCAAGTCAACGAAGCGGAAATCGGTATTGCTTTCGCCGCTTCAGCATTATATATGATTCCACCTATACTTATTTTCTTGTATGGAGAAGAGTATTTGGTAGAGGGAATATCTAGATCAGGAATTAAGTAATTTTAAGAAACCTTCAGGGGGATACAAGAATGGCAAATTTTAAGAAGAACAGAAAATGGGTAATAAGGGCAGCGGTTGCTTTTGTTTTGATACTTGGATTGCTTACGTTCTTTTCGAACACGATAATGAACGCTACGATTCCTAAGGTAGTTGTAGAACGTGCATATCGTGGAAATCTTTCATACACAAATAGCCAAACAGGAACTGCTAAAGCTGAAGGTGTTACAGAGGTCAAAGGTATTGAGGGAAGAGAGATAGCAAGTGTTGTCCTATCAAACTATGATAGAGTGAGCCCAGGAGATGTAATTCTTACACTCAAGCCTGTAACTGATACTACTGCATTGGATACTCTTGAAGAGCAATTGCTTGCTTTACAGAGAGAAGCAGAATATGCGGCAAGACAACCATCCACTTCGGTTGACTATTCTGTATATTTACAAGCTATTGTCGATGCTGAGGCAGCTTTGGCACAAGCTAATAGTACTTTATCCGCGGCGATGAATAGAGAAGCAACTCTTACAGCTGCGCAAGGAGTAATTAATGCCAATTCTTCTACTGCTATTGCTCAACAGGCAGAAGTAGATGCAGCTTCAGCTAGTTTAGAGGCTATTAATGTAGAAATTAGCCAGAATCAAAATCAAATCAGTGTTCTAGATGACAGAATAGCTGTTTTTACTACTCTTGGAACACCTACGCCTTCTCCAGCTGACCCGGGAGTAATTACTCCAACCCCTGTTGCAGGTTCAATTGAAGAATTGTGTGCGCAAAGACAAGCGTTAGTTGAAGAGAATGAAATTCTACAGGCTAATTTAGCTGATGCTCAAGCCAGACTAAATAATGCCGCTTCTCAACTAGCAACAACTAATACAGCTATTGAGAATGCCAATGCTACTATTGAAGCAGCTAACAGTCTTCCATCTGTTACATCTGCACAAGCTGCAGTAAATACAGCGAATTCTGCGCTAACAGCTGCTCGCGAAGCATATACAAATATCCAGATTACTACAGGGATTGCTGCTGACCAGGCTCAAGATTCGGTTGAAGACCGCAATGAGAACATAGCTGAATTGACTGAGCAGATTGCTGAGCTTTCAGAGACGATGGAAGCAACTGAAATCAGAGCTACGGCTGCAGGATATATTTACGGTATGACTACTGCTGTAGGCGATGTTTTAGTTAAGGATCAAGTTCTTCTTCAAATTATTCCTGATAATGTTTCATGTACAGTATCTTTCACATTTGAGGAGAGCGTGGCTTCAAACTTTAGTATTGGCATGGAGCTAAGCGTTGATAGCTATTGGATTGATAAAGTGGTAATTGTATCAATTAAGCCAGATGCTTCTGATCCACGTAACAAGAGAACAGTAAAGTGCTCGATTGAAGGTAATGTAATGCCGGGAGAGCAAATCACGGTAGTAGCAGATAGGGCTAATTCCGATTATGATTGCGTTGTACCTTCAAGTGCGGTCTATGAGGATAACTCTGGAACCTTCATTTATGTTGTTGAGCAAACCTCAACTGTTCTTGGCGATAAGTGCATAGTACATAGAGTCAAGGTAACTGTTGAAGCAACCGACGGCGCGAGAACAGCTATTTCTGGGGAGAATATTGAAGGTGCACAAATTGTTGTTCGTAGTGAGAAACCATTACACGATGGCGACAGAGTAAGACTGACAGACTATAGCACTACAGAAGATGAAAGGAGCTAATTCGAATGCAATTACGCTTTTTGGATAGCATAAAGAGTATTGTAGAGAAAGGCTCAAACGAGCGCAAAAGAAGCTTCTTTAAGTTTATTCTTTCTGTGCCATTTTGGGTGCTTGTCGCATCACTTGTAATTGGGACGTTTTCAGCTGTCAACTTCTTTAGCATACTAGGTGCTCGAAAAGACAAATCCATGAACGAATATTGGCAACAAGGCACAGATGTACGATATCGTCATATGGCTGTTTATGCATCTGGAAGCCGTTCGTTCGGACTATTCTCGCCATTAACTTATGAAGAGGCAGGGGGTTCACTTTGCGTATCTGATATTACAACAATTCGTACTGCGCTTCAGAATGCAAGTGACTCATCAAATACAAGTGGTAAGGGCAATGGCCTTAAAGATGGAAAGCCACAAGGTTGGGAGGATTGCTATTCATCAATCTTAAGTGCTAATGTCATTTACTCATCTGATGTAAATGAAGATGGCATTAAAACGGACTTATCCTCGGACACATCTGTAATTGCAGTATCAGGAAATTTTCGTGCATTCCATCCTTACGAGTATTTATCTGGCGGTTTCTTACCTGAAGATGAAGTTGATAAGAATCAGATTGTAATTAATGACGTACTTGCTTGGACTTTATTTAAGTCTTATGACATAGTAGGCTCGAGAATAACGATTTTCAATGAGGAATTTGTTATTGTTGGAGTTGTATCGCAATCAACGGGCAAAATTGATGAACTTGTTGGAAATGAAGACCCGCAGGTGTTCATGTATTTTTCTAAGCTTATAGACGTCTATGCAGGGGGCTTTTTTGGAACTTCTGAGGGAATGTCTTCAAGTGATTTGGCAATAGGTTGCTACGAGGCTATGCTTCCTGAGGAGGTCTCAGGAGTAGCTAATTCCGATATGATTGCCGCAATACCTAGTTACTCTGTTGAGAATAACAATATGTATGTAATAAGTTGCACGGGAAGATATAATCTTAAGAACATTTGGAACCAAATGATTCCTTTTGGTGCGATGGAGGAGAAGTACGCGAATATTGATTTTCCTTCATGGGAGAAAGCAAGTCAGCTTACGCTTCAATATCTATTCTACGATTGTGTAGCGATACTTATGGCTTTGGTATTGATGATTTCTGCAATTGTGTCGATTATCCTTCGCTATCATGCTCGAAAAGCAATTCCAGCTCTAGACACTCTCGTTACAGAAGAAATAGATGAGAGTGAAGAGAACAAGAAAGACTTCTGATTGAAATATAAGCACAATAATCCAAGAGTATACTTCCTTGTAAGATGCTACAGTTGTAGCTAATTCTAAGGATCTCTTGGAGGTGCTTCATATGAACAAAAGACTTCAGAAGCTAATAATTTGTGGACTTACTACTTCGATGGCATTCTCAATCTGTTTGATGATGACAGGCTGCTCAGTCGATTTTGATAGACTGGAAGGCGGCTGGAGAAAAATTGGAGAAGCTTTTACTTCATCTAATGAAGATGCAAGTGAAGGCGAAGAAGATGCAACTGACATAGAAGCAGTGATAACACCAATTATTGAGATTACTCCAACTGAAGAGCCTACTCCTACTCCTGTAGTAATTACCGTAACGCCAACGATTGAGATAACGCCTACGCCAACTCCTGCTCCAGAAAGAGTAGATTTCTCGAGTCTAGAGACTGTTGAGATTATGGACGGCTTCAATGTATCAGTTGAAGAATTCTCGGAGAGTGTAGTTGATGAGAATAGCAATCCAGTTTGCTCTTTTGCTGGAAACAGAATGGTAGTAGAAATTCCTAATGCACCTAATGTTCAAACAGCGATGAACTTATATCTTGATGGTTTTTACTATGAGGCAGAAGGTCTATATAATCGTTATGCCAATAATGCTATGGCGGAGAATTCTCTTCCAGAAGTATTAGGCGATACTATAATCAGTAATTATTCGGTTAATTTGGATTATAGTTATTCAAATAATTCTAGAATCATTTCTATTGCTATGAGTTATTCAGTAACTGATAACATAACGGGAGACCAAGAAGAATCCTGTGTAGAATACATCAGCTTTGATATGCTTACTGGACAAACAATTGGTCTAGACGACTTGACCAATAGGAGTAGTGACTTGTACGAGAGTTTTACTTTGGCTCTTAACTCAGCAATGGATATTCAGAATGCTCAGACAAATCCTACACCAGAGCCTACTAATGGCGTTACACCTATGCCAACCGCACCAAGCGCTTATGTCTTTGATGAAATCCAAATCATGTTCCAACAGCCAGGTGCTGAAACATGCACTGCCGAAATCTATGGAATAGTGGACGGGCAAGCAGTCATTCATACAACAATCGATTTTAATCAATATAGTCAATACTTGAACAGATACGCTATGATAGTATTGGAACTTGTATAAACACTCAAAGCATTAAGTTTTAGCGGAGAACGGGCAGTTGCTCGTTCTCCGTTTTTGTCTCTAAAAATGCGCGAAAATTGAGTAAAAAACTCGCTAAAGTTGAATATGACCTTAAAGTGATGTAAACTTTTCGAGTATATGCAAGAAAGATAGTTCCTTTTGAGGAGGGAAAATAATGAATTTCAAGAGAATAACAACAATGATACTTGTAGCGGCGATGCTAGCAGGAGTAGTTTCTGGTTGTAAGAAGGTTCCAGATGAGGTTCCAACTTCATCTTCCACTGAAGCGACCACTGTTGAGATAGAAACCACAACGAATCCTGACAGCACGGAAGTAACTCAAGCACCATTGATTTTGGATGGATATTCTCAACTGCCCCTACTTAGTACCAACGACGCTTCTGATACGGTGGATATATATTCATGGAACAACGAACTTTCTTCGTTGATTGATACATATTCGGATATCAACTACAACTATACAGTGTATGAAGAATATGAATACTACGAGTACTTAGACCAGGCATTTGCCGATGGTAATGCGCCGGATTTGTTTGTGTGCGATAGTGAGCATGCAAGAGAATATGCAATTAATGGACAGGCTATGCCCGTAAATAGTGTTGGAATTTCTAATAGTGAGTTAACGGGAATGTTTGATTCAACGCTTAGAAATGCTACAGATAATGATGGTGTAATTAGAGGCCTAGCTTATGCGGTTGAGCCTGTTGGAATATTCTATAATCGTGATTTGGCCCTAGAGTATCTTGGAGTAGAAGAGCCTGCTGATGTTCAAGCTTTCTTTGCCGATTGGGATTCTTTTCTGAGTACTGCAAGAAATGTAAATACTGCAAGTGAAGGCGAAGTAAGACTAATTGGAGGTCCAGGAGAATTAGAGACCACCTTTTTAGCGCAAAGGACTACGCCTTGGGTTGATGGTACTACAGTTAGTTTTGATGACGCTATGAGCAATTACCTTGAAGTATCCCAAAGCTTAGCTCTCGAAGAGTTAACTTTTAACAGCATAGTAGGTTCTCCCGATTGGCAAACTCAAATTCTTGGTGATCAAGTAATTGCGTGCTACGCGACGCTTGATGATATGAGAAGGGTAATGATTAATGCGCCGACTGGAGAGGAAGCTCCAAATTGGGGACTAGTTGATACTCCTAGTGCAACTTGTGTTGGAACGGCCTTCATCATGGTATCAAGTACATGTGATATGACTGCTTCTTGTGCAAAGATTCTGAGAGACATTGCAATCAATAATGAGGCTCTTGAGGCGATGGCGGCATCTGGTATGTTCGTAAATTCTTCAGCTGTAATGAATGAAATAGCCTCAGATGTTAACTATACGTATGAGTGGCTAGTCGGACAGAATCCTATAGTGATACTTTTGAATGATGCAACTAATGCAAGTAGCTTAGTACTATGCGCAAATGAGGCCGAAGCGATGTCGGTTTACCATGTTGTCGCCGAGTCATTCCTGACTGGTGATATCACATCGATTAGCGATGCTGAGAACTCTTATATAGCGGTTATGGAAGAGCATTTAGGAATTGTCTGAAAAAATCTATTAGAGTTTAAATGAGAAAAATGCGATGTGGTCTTCGAAGAAGGGGGCCACATCGTTTTTATTAATCTTCTAGCGTTCACGTACACGCAAAATAATCAAACGCCGATAGTCCTTTTCGAGGAGGGAAACGAGCCTCAATTTGACAAAAAAGTAAGGAATTTGTTATACAAATAGTCGTTGTGGAGTTCATATTATTCTGTGCTTAGTGTAAAATGTTATTGCCTTAGGCAAATAGATTTTGGAGGTATCATAATGCAATTCGGACATTTTGACGATGCTGCCCGTGAGTATGTAATTGAGACACCAAAGACTCCGTATCCATGGATAAACTATCTTGGAAGCGAAGATTTTTTCGGTTTGATTTCTAATACGGCTGGTGGCTATAATTTCTACAAGGATGCGAAGCTACGCAGAATTACTCGTTATCGTTATAACAATATTCCTATTGATGATGGTGGTAGATACTACTACATTAAGGATGGAGATACAGTTTGGAATCCAGGATACAAGCCTTGTAAGACAGAACTTGATTCTTACGCTTGCCATCACGGTCTTGGATATACACGTATCGATTCTTCAAAGAACGGAATTGAAGCGTCTTTGCTTGCTTTTGTTCCACTTGGATATAGAGGCGAGATTAACAGAATTACTCTTGAGAACAAGAGTGGAGCTCCTAAGTCAATCAAGCTTTTCTCACTAAGAGAATGGTGCCTATGGGATGCAAGTGATGATATGCTTAACTTCCAGCGCAACTTCTCAACTGGTCAAGTTGAGGTTGAGGGTAGCGTAATCTATCACAAGACAGAGTATAGAGAGAGAAGAAATCATTATGCTTTCTATTCCGTTAATACTCATATTGATGGATTCGATTCTTCCTTGGAGGAATTCCTTGGTCTGTACAATGGATTCAATGAGCCAGCTACCGTAATTGCTGGTAAGTCTAATAATTCTGTTGCAGATGGATGGCAGCCATGCGCTAGCCATATGATTAATGTTAGCCTTGCTCCTAACGAGAAGAAGTCTTTCATCTTCATCACAGGTTATTGTGAATTAGCTCAAGAAGATAAGTGGGAAGCACCTAATGTAATTAATAAGAAGCCAGCTCTTGCAATGATTGATCAATTTGCGACAGATGCACAAGTTGACGAGGCTATGGCTAAACTTGCTTCTAACTGGGATAGACTTCTTTCTATCTATAAGGTAGACATAGATGATGAGAAGACAGCTAGAATGGTTAACATTTGGAATCCATACCAGTGTATGGTTACTTTCAACATGAGCCGTTCAGCTTCATATTTTGAGTCTGGTGTAGGCCGTGGATTGGGATTCCGTGATTCCTCACAGGATCTGCTTGGATTTGTTCATCAGATTCCTGAGAGAGCAAGAGAGAGAATTCTCGATATCGCTGCTACTCAATTCCGTGATGGTGGTTGCTATCACCAATATCAGCCTCTCACAAAGAAAGGAAACAATGATATTGGCGGTGGATTCAATGATGATCCATTATGGTTAATTGCTGGTACTGCTGCTTATATCAAGGAGACCGGTGATTATTCAATACTTGACGAACCAACAGCATACGATTGTAATCCTGATGATGTTGGAACGCTTCTAGAACACTTGACAGCTTCCTTCTATCACGTTGTGAACAATAAGGGACCTCATAATCTTCCACTTATTGGACGAGCAGACTGGAACGATTGCTTGAATTTGAATTGTCATTCGACTGCTCCTGGAGAGTCATTCCAGACATTTGGTACAGCCGATGGACGTGTAGCTGAGTCTGTTCTAATTGCTGGTATGTTTGTTGCTATCGGACCTGATCTTGTTACGATTTATAACAAGAAGGGAATGAAGGCGGAAGCTGACAAGGCTCAAGCAGAAATCGAAGAGATGAAGAAGACAGTTCTTGATTCTGGCTGGGACGGCGAATGGTTCGTAAGAGCATATGACGCATTTGGAAGTAAGATTGGTTCAAATGAGTGCGAAGAAGGAAAGATTTTCATTGAGTCTCAGGGATATTGCGTAATGGCAGGTATTGGTGTTGAGACAGGTGAAGCGAAGAAGGCTTTGGATTCTGTTAAGAATATTCTTGAGTGCGAACACGGAATTGTTATTCAACAGCCACCTTATTCCAAGTATTATTCGAATCTTGGTGAGTGTTCTTCATATCCACCAGGATATAAGGAGAACGCTGGAATCTTCTGCCACAACAATCCATGGATTATGATTGCTGAGACTGTAATTGGTCGTGGTGATCGTGCTTTCGATCTCTACAAGAAGATTGCTCCTGCATATAGAGAGAGTATTTCCGAAGTTCACAGAAATGAACCATATGTTTATTCTCAGATGATAGCAGGTAAGGATGCAAGCAGAATGGGTGAGGCTAAGAACTCTTGGTTAACAGGAACTGCAGCGTGGAACTTTGTTGCTATCTCGCAAGCAATTCTAGGAGTTAAGCCTGGCTTTGATGGTCTAATTGTTGATCCATGTATTCCATCTTCATGGAAGCAGTATTCTGTAACACGTGTATTCCGTGGAGCAACATACGAGATTTCAATTAAGAATCCTGATGGAAAGCAAAAGGGCGTTAAGAGCATCATATGCGACGGAAGTGCAATTGATGGAAATGTTCTTCCTGTTTTCGAAAAGGGTACGACACACAAGGTTGAGGTCGTTTTGGGCTAAGCTTTGTTAATATTTAAGTAACAAAAGCCCCGCTGTTCCCTATTGGAATAACGGGGCTTTAGTTTTATAATATATGAGAACAACAAAACGTTTCGCGCACGTAAACTTGCATAAAGAATCTTACTTTTTGCTAATTATAGAGAAGGAATAATCGCAGAGGTTTTATAGATGAAGAAGGTAATGATTGGAATGAGTGGCGGAGTCGATAGCACCGCAGCAACAATCATTCTTATGAAGGATGGTTATGAAGTCGCTGGCGCGACGATGATACTTACCGATTCTATGTTTGTTGCCTCTAGTGAAGCAAAGGCAATCTGCGACAAGCTTGGAATTAATCATTATGAGTTTGACATGCGTGAGGCTTTTCAAACAAGGGTACGAGAGTATTTTGCGAGAAGCTATTATGAGGGATTTACTCCCAATCCTTGTGTAGTATGCAACAGGGAATTTAAGTTTGGCGACTTTCTTAAGAAGGCCATCGAACTAGGATATGATTATATTGCCACGGGGCATTATTGTAACTTGAGAAACGACGAGAAGGGTGTTCATCTTCTTTGTGGAAATGATAAGAAAGACCAAAGCTATTTTCTTTGTAATGTTAAGAAAGAATCTTTAGAGCATGTGGTTTTCCCTATTAATGCATATGAGAAGAGTGAAGTAAGAAGTCTGGTTGGAAGTGTCCTTGGGCTCGAGAAGGAATCGAAAAAGAAAGATAGTCAAGACATTTGCTTTGTAAAAGATTATATGGACGAGCTTAAGAGATATACAGCCAACGAGGCGGAGAAAGAAGCACTTACTTATAGAGACTGGTGCAAAGAACAAGAGGTTGGCGACTTCGTTCTTGAAGGAAATGCAATTGGAAAGCACCAAGGATATGTGAAATATACGGTTGGGCAAAGGCATGGAATGGGATTAAGTTATAGTGAACCACTATATGTATTAGGTACTCAACCTGAAAGCAATCAAGTAGTGGTAGGTACATCGGATAAGCTATTCGCTAGAGGCCTACAGTTTGAACGAATTAATGTTATTAACGATGACGCATTTGCTCAAGCTATTGAGACAAAGCAATTAACAGGAAAAGTAAGATTCGGTAAGAAGAAATATAAGATAGAGTCTATTGAGAAACAGGTACAGAAACAGGAACAGGAACTGGAACTGGTGCCAGGGGAGTACTGGCAAGTGTTTTTCGAAGAAGAAATAAGAGCGATAACGCCTGGGCAATACATTGCACTATATTATGGCGATGAGTGTGTGGGTGGAGGAAGAATAACAAACACAGTAAAGGAGGACTTATCATGAGTTACATCGGTCAAAAGGCAAGAAAGCAACCAACTACTGCAAACGCTATGCTTTCTAGCAAGTTTCAGTCACTAGGTAACCTAGGACAAGTTAGCGCACAATATGTTGGAAATTATGGTAGCGAATTAGTAGTAGGTGTCGCAGGTCTTAAGTTCGAAGCGCCACTAGTAATGGAGCTGATGAATGATGAGGCAATAGGTCAATTAGTATTATCTGAGGCTGACGAAGGCAAGAGTGTGCTATTTAAAGCTGAGGGCAATAGCATCAAGGCATACGAACAAGATGCTTCTGGAATTAAGGAAATTCAAATTGATTCTTCAATCAAGGATACTATTCAAGCGGGTGTTCTCGCAGCTAATTCATGGGGCGGAATGCTTAACGGTGAAGGCGAACTTGTAGCAGATCCATCAACACCGGCACCTGGCCCGCACTACTACACCAATTTGCTTATTGGTAATAGAATTGAATCTGATAGACCTTTGCAAAGTACACCAAAGAGCGCAATCGACACTCTAGGAGGCGGTTGTTTCCGTGCTCATGCTGATACTCAAGTTCTTGCGACTAAGTGGGATTATTTACCTGAGGAGAATGGCTTCCCAGCTAACAGACAATTCTACATTACAGAGAATGGTAAGCAAATCTTCTATTCCGGCGAGGCGAAGGCCCAGAATCTTGTGGATGTTAAGTCAATTCACTCACAAAATCACACTGATATTTATTACACGCTTAAAGATGGCCTAAAGATAAAGAGAACTATTTTCATTCTTCCTGCTATCGACAAGCTTCCTCTTGCTACAGAAGCGCAAATGATAGAAATTACTAATGAAGGCGCTAGCGATAGAAATTTACGAATTGTTTGTACTGGAATGTTTGGTACAAGCGAGGTTCATGCACTAAGAGAGGATATTATTTTCACAACTGTAGTTGCTGAGTCTGAGGTTTTCATTGACGATAAGTCAGGTGAAATAAAGGCGTTCGGCTTTGATCCTAACCCGAAGTGGACTAAAGGCAACATCCGCTATGCTACAGTCTTAGTTCACGATGATGAGGGCTTGAAGTTCCCGTCCGAGTTCTGTGCTCGTTATAGCGAATTTGTAGGCAATGGCACTCTTGCTAAGCCGCAATTTGTTTCATTCCTTTCCAATAAGCATTCTCGAAAAGGTCCAGGCTTTTTCGCTCTTGCTACTTCTTTTGTTGCTAAAAAGGGTTCTACAGTCCAAGTAGATAGCTTTGCTTGCTTATCTTCTGATGCTGTTAACGAAGACTACAAAGAAGATGTTACAGCTATGGAAGAAATGAATGCACTGATCGAAAGATTTAGTGATAGAAATGAGCTACCTGAAACTTTCGCAAGCATCACTGGCTTTACCGAGAAGTATGCAAGCTACATGCAAATCAAGCATGATGACAAGAACTTCGAGGCTTATGTTAACCGCAATTTACCTTTCCAAGTTTTCTATCAGACTTTTGTATCTCGTTCATTGGATTGGACACAAAAGGGATATAGAGAAATTGGTTTCCGTGAAATTCAGGATATTTTCGCATCCATGTACTACTTTGCGGGAATGGGCAAGGCTGATTTCGTAAAGAAGCTAATTACTGAGTGGATTGAGAATGTTTATGAGGATGGCTATGCTAACCATAACTTCTATTGGAAGGGCAAGGAACCAGGCAAGTGGTCTGATGATGCTTTGTGGCTACTTCAAGCTTTGGATAGATATGTTAACCTTACAGGCGACTATGAGTTCATTAAGACGGAGTTCAAGATTGCTGGTACAGAGGGCAAGAAGAGAACTGTTCTTGAGACAATTAAAGCAATTCTCACCTATAGTGCATTTATTTCGGTTGGAAAACATGGATTACCACTAATCGACATGGCTGACTGGAACGACTGCCTTAGAATGGATCCAGACTTCATCGATGGACCAACTAAGATTGCTAAATACAAGGAGCAAATCGCTTCTTCTGAAGCAAAGTATGGTGAAGTGGCATTTGAGTCAGAATATTCTGAGTCGATTATGAATGGCTTCCTACTTAAGACGGCAGTTGATTGTGCTACTGGACTTTTCGAAAAATGCGGGGATAAAGAATTCTCAAGCAAGCTAGTTGCTCTTTCTTCTAGTATTAATGAGAAGCTTCAAAAGGATGCATGGAAGGGTGACTTTTTCGCGAGAGTTCTCTTTAATCGTTCGAACAAGCCGGAATTGTCTTACTTAGGTGCTGGCAAGGATGGTCTATCCGCGGAAGGCTTCGACGGGTCATATTATTTGAATACATTCTCTTGGTCGGTGCTATCAGATTGTGCTACTGAGACACAAATCTCGATTATGCTTGATTCCATGGAGAAGTATTTGAAGACTCCTTACGGATATCGTCTGTGTTCTTCTGTTGAATACTCGAAAATCGCTCCTAAGATTGATGTTGCCTTGTATTATGCTGGTGATCGTGAGAATGGAGGCGTGTTTAAGCATGCTAACATGATGTGTGCCGCAGCTATGCTAAGAGCTGTTAAGCAAGTTAAGGACGATTCTCTGGCAAGACGTCTGACGAATGAGGCTTATTGGATAATCGATTGCATTCTTCCATATAAGACCTTGGAGGCTCCATTCCTTAAGGCGGGCAACCCACGTCTTTGCACGCAATACAACAATTGCGAGACGGGCGAGAATATTGGACCTACTCTATCAGGTACGTCTACATGGCTACTTCTTTGTCTATTCACTTGCTTTGGCGTCAACTTTACATCGGATTGTCTTACAATCGAGCCAATTCTACGTGAGAATGAGACAAAAATCGAACTTACTGTTAAGAGCGGTAAAGCTGACTACCACATAATCATTAATAAGGAAGTTGGTTTCAAGCGTGCAGGAAGTAACACAAGTATTTCTTGTGATGGTGTTAAGGTTGATTCGTTGTCGCTTCCAGTTTTCAGTGACGGTGAAGTTCACGAAGTAGTAGTAAATATTTAATGAACTAAGTGGAGAAAGTCATTTCAATAACAGATTTGCGGCTAAGCACCTCCAAAAGGTGCTTTCCGTTATTCTGGAAAGAAAAGATGATTGAAAATCAAAAAGAAACAGCATACTTTTACAATGGCAACATTTGTATTAGCTGTGATAGAATATTAGCGGTTTAGGAAACTAAAGAACAATATTTGTTAAGTTGGGAGATACTATGGCATATTATGTCGGAATCGATTTGGGCGGCACTAACATTAAGGCTGGTGTTGTATCAAGTGACGGAGAGTTGTTAAACAAGCTAAGTATTAAGACGAATGCGAAACGTCCTATGGAGGACATCATCCATGATATGGGCAAACTTGCTTTGGATGTAATCAAGGATATGAACCTCGAGGTTGAGGATATCGCATCTATTGGAATTGGTTCCCCTGGAACTCCAGACAATAAGGAAGGATTACTAGTTTATTCTAACAATCTGCCTTTCCTTAATGCACCAATGAGAAAGCTTGTTAGGGAAGTCGTTGATTTACCCGTCTATATTGATAACGATGCAAATTGTGCTGCTATGGCTGAGGCTGTTGCAGGAGCTGCCAAGGGTGCTTTGGATTCTGTAACAATTACTATTGGAACTGGAATTGGCGCCGGTGTAATCGTGAATGGAAGAGTATATTCAGGTTTTAACCAGGCAGGTTCTGAATTTGGACATACTGTTCTAGTATCAGGCGGTCTTAAGTGTTCTTGCGGACGTAAAGGATGCTTTGAGATGTATTGTGCTGCTAGTGCTCTTGCCAGAATGACTAAGGAAGCTGCTGATGCTAATCCAACCTCTCTGCTTAATGAAGAAATTGCCAAGAACGAAGGAAAAACCAATGCGAGAATTGCTTTTATTGCAATGCGTCGAGGCGACGAGGTTGCGAAGCAATTAGTCGATACTTATATTGACTTCCTTTCTGATGGTCTTGCCAATACAATTAATGCATTTATGCCTGAGATTCTCGTAATCGGTGGTGGCGTTTGTAATGAGGGTGATCCTCTACTACTACCTCTAAGAGAGAGAACAATGTCGCGTCCTTACTTTGGTCCTGGCGTTAAGAAGACAGAGATTAGGATTGCGAAGATGGGCAATGACGCTGGTATTGTTGGTGCGGCGATGGTAGGTAAAGTATGCCTTGAGGATGGACTCAAGGGAATATAAAGAGAAAGAGGGCTTCGAATGTATCGAGTTGCGCTCGTTTGCGAATATGATGGAACGAATTTTGTTGGTTTTCAAACACAGAAAAATGGTCGTTCGGTTCAGCAGACTTTGGAAGAGGCACTAACGAAGCTTTTCGAGCAAGATATTAAAATAACGGGATGTTCTAGGACTGACAGTGGCGTTCACGCTCGTGGACATGTTAGTCATTGTGACATTCCGTTTGTTATTCCAGAAGACAAGTTTCCGCTTGCAATAAATAGCTTTTTGCCTGACGATTTAGCTGTTAAGAAGGCTTTGTATGTAAATAACGAGTTCTCCGCGCGTTTTGATACACTCGGAAAGCGATACGTTTACAGGGTTTACACTTCGACAATTCGAAGCCCGCTCATCTCTAGATATGCATATCATTATCCTTACCCGCTTGATATTGAGGCGATGAATAAGGCTGGTGAGAGCTTCGTTGGAGACCATGATTTTGGCGCGTTTTGTGCTGCTGGTGGCTCACAAAAGACTACAGTGCGAAAGTTGTTTTCGGTTCGAGTATCGCAAAGCAATACGTGTTCTGACCTATATGAAATTGAGGTTCAAGGACAGGCTTTTCTTTATAATATGGTTCGCATAATTGCTGGAACACTTCTTTATGTTGGATGCGGCAAGCTTTTGCCACAAGATATTCCTGGAATAATAGATTCTTCTTCACGAAAAGAAGCAGGCAAAACTTTACCTCCTCAAGGTCTTACTTTGGAAGATGTCTTTTATGATTGGCAGAAGGCTAGAACTGAGGGATAGAAGCGATTCTTATTGTTTAGGAAGTTCACGTGGTATATAATACGTTAATGCTGATTATCTTAGGATAATAAGCAAAATTTTAGGGAGGTAGATGTATGCAAATGTGGATAGTTTGGCTTATTATTCTGATAGTAGCTTTAGTTATTGAAGCCGCTACTTTAGGCCTCTCATCAGTGTGGATTGCATTTGGTGCTTTAGTTGCATTGATTATGGACCTTTTGGGCGCTCCGGTACTTGCACAAGTTATTGTCATGATTGCCGTGTCTGTTGTGTGCTTCATCATAAGTATAATTTGGATACGACCGATAATTGATAGCAAACGCTCGAAGGAAACGATTCCTACAAACGCCGACAGGTTAATTGGTAAAGAAGGTATCGTTATTGTTAGTATCGACGTAGATGAATGTAAGGGACAGGTTAAGGTTATGGGCCAAGTATGGAGTGCTTTTGCAAAGAAGAATATTCCAGAAGGCAAGAAAGTAAAGGTTTTAGGAATGTCTGGAGTTAAACTTGAGGTTGAACCAATAGCTTCTTCAGAGGAGTGATTTATTTTATTAGGAGGTTTTGAATTATGGATGGCGGAACACTAGCATTTATTATTATTTTGGCTATTGCACTTTTTATTTTATTTGTATCGTGCGTAAAAATTGTACCTCAAGCGACGACATTTGTTATAGAAAGATTTGGCGCATATAAGACAACTTGGGAGACTGGAATACATTTTATGATTCCTATTGTTAACAAAGTTGCAAAGAGAATATCTCTAAAGGAGAAGGTTGCAGACTTCGCTCCTCAGGCTGTTATCACAAAGGATAATGTAACAATGCAAATAGATACAGTTTTGTTCTATCAGATTGTTGATTCTAAGCTTTATGCGTATGGTATCGAGCGTCCTATCGTTGCAATTGAGAATCTAACAGCTACGACTCTTCGTAATATTATTGGTGATCTTGAGTTGGATCAGACACTTACTAGCCGTGATATCATCAATACAAAGATGAGAGTGATTCTTGATGATGCTACAGATCCATGGGGCATAAAGGTTAATAGAGTTGAGCTTAAGAACATTTTGCCTCCTCGTGAAATTCAGAATGCCATGGAGAAGCAGATGAAGGCTGAGCGTGAGAAGAGAGAAGCAGTACTTATTGCGGAAGGACAAAAGGAAGCAGCTATTCGTGTAGCTGAAGGAGAGAAGGGATCCGCTATTCTTCGTGCTGAGGCTAAGAAGGAGGCTTCTATTAGAGAGGCTGAAGGACAAGCTGAGGCTATCCTTAAGGTTCAAGAAGCTACGGCTCGTGGACTTGCTATGATTAAAGAAGTTGGAGCTGATCAGGGACTTATAGCTCTTAGAAGTCTAGAGTGCATGGAGAAGGTTGCTAATGGACAAGCGACAAAAATTATCATTCCTTCAGAGATTCAAGGAATTGCTGGCTTGGCTACCTCAATTAAGGAAGTTATCAAGGAATAATACTTCTATAGTTTAAATCAATCTGGAAGTCGAGGAATACCAAGACTTCCCGATTTTTTATAAGGAGATAAACATGAGCAATCAAATGTGGAACGACAGAACTAACATGAGTATGCTTACCGATTTTTATGAGTTAACAATGGGTAAGGGTTACTTAGACAAAGGCGTTGCTAACACGGATGTTTACTTCGATTTGTTTTTTAGAGGAGTACCAGAACATGGTGGATATGCGGTAATGGCTGGTGTAGAGCAAGCTATTGAGTATCTATCCAACCTTCACTTTGAAGATGACGATTTATCTTTCCTTAAGGAAAAGTATGCTTTTGATGATGCTTTCATAGAGTATTTGCGCACATTCAAATTTGCGTGTGATGTATGGATGATACCAGAAGGCACAGTTGTTTTCCCTGGTGAGCCTCTTGTTAAGGTGAAAGGACCTATTCTTCAAGCTCAAATGCTTGAGACGGCATTGCTTTGCACGATTAACCATCAAAGTCTTATTGCGACAAAGACAGCAAGAATTGTAAGAGCAGCTGAGGGGCGTCCAGTCATGGAATTTGGTGCGAGAAGAGCACAAGGCTTTGATGCTTCTGTTCTAGGTGCCAGAGCTGCTTATATTGCAGGAGTTGCTGGAACATCTTGTACGATTTGTGGACAGCATTTTGGTGTTCCGCTGTCTGGAACAATGGCTCATAGCTGGGTTATGCTTTTCGATGATGAATTCGAAGCTTTTGCATCTTATGCAAGGTCTTATCCAGACAAAACACTTCTCTTGGTAGATACTTATGATGTACTAAAGAGCGGTATTCCTAATGCTATTCGTTGTGCTAAGGAAGTGCTAGAGCCTATGGGTAAGCGTTTGCTTGGTATTAGAATTGATTCAGGCGACCTTACATATATGACTCAGAAATCCAGACAAATGCTGGATGAGGCAGGACTTACCGATTGTAAGATTACGGTATCGAATGCTTTGGACGAGTACTTGATTCGAGATTTAATTAATCAAGGAGCTTGCATCGATTCATTTGGTGTGGGTGAGAGATTAATCACTTCTAAGGCAGAGCCAGTATTTGGCGGTGTGTATAAGATTTGTGCCGTTGTAGATAGTGATGGCAAGGTTATTCCAAAGATGAAAGTATCTGAGAATGCTGCAAAGGTTACTACTCCTTGTGATAAGGAGATAGTACGTTTCTATGATGGAGCAACAGGAAAGGCCTTAGCTGATGTTCTTATGGTTGCTGGAGACGATGATGAACCAAATGGAGAGCCGTACACGATTTTTGATCCTATAGAGAAGTGGAAAGCAAAGACTTTGACAAACTATACTACGAGAAAACTGTTAGTTAAGATTTTCGATAAAGGCGAGCTAATTTATAAGTGCCCGACAATCGAAGAGATTAGAGCTTATTGCACGAAGGAAATAGATACTTTGTGGGAATCAGTAAAGAGATTTGAGAATCCGCATAATTACTATGTTGATTTATCTCCAAAGCTTTGGCAGATAAAGAACGACTTGCTTTTCTCATATCGAGCGCCTTCAACACAAGAATAAAAACAGATTATATATTAAGGAGAATTCAAAAATGGCAAATCCAATCGCTACTATTTTAATGGAGAACGGTGAAAGTATTAAATGTGAGCTTTATTCCGATATCGCACCAATTTCTGTAGAGAACTTCGTAAAGCTTGCAAAACAAGGGTTCTACGATGGACTCATTTTTCACAGAGTAATTCCTGGATTCATGATTCAAGGTGGATGCCCAGATGGAACTGGAATGGGTGGCCCAGGATATTCAATCAAGGGCGAGTTTGCTTCAAATGGCGTTAAGAATGATCTTAAGCATAAGAGAGGCGTTCTTTCTATGGCACGTTCGATGATGCCAAATTCTGCTGGTAGCCAATTCTTCATTATGCATGAGGATGCTACTCACCTTGATGGCGACTATGCTGCTTTTGGTATGGTAATAGAGGGTATGGATGTTGTTGACCAAATAGCTAGTGTTAAGACAGATCGTTCGGACAAGCCTCTTGTTCCACAAGTAATTAAAAACATTTCAGTAGAGAGCTAAGAGGAATCATAAGGTGTTAATTGCTGTACTTGTTGAATATGCTGTTGTAAGCCTGATAGCTTTTATTACGTATGGAGTTGATAAGGGTAAGTCGATTGAGAGGGCGTGGCGAGTTCCAGAGAAGGTTCTGCTCGGTATGGGACTAAGTAATATTGTAGCGAGAGCTAACAACTTGAATGGTCGTGTCAATATATCATCAGATGCAAAGGGCTTTACAGTACTTGTTACTCTACCAAAGGAGAATACATAAAATGAAAACAAAAAAAATGATACTTAGCATTATACTAAGTCTATTAGCATTAGTTGGTGCTCAAATTTTATCACAGCTGGTTGCAAGTATTGCGGTGCTTGTAAAAATCCCATCTTTTATTGCGAATATATTAGCAGGAATTTTGTATGTTACTTTTGCGTATTTGTTAATTAAACTCTTATGTGAAAAATATATAAAAGGCGATATGAGCGAGTATAATATCCCATCATTTAAGATAGAAAAGAAATGGTGTGTTGTAGCTGTTTTGTTACCTCTAATAATAACTGCATTTTATTTATTATTTGTACCTGGCTCCTTTAAACAGAATGTTCTTGATATTAGTTCAAAGTTGGATTTGTTATCAGCGGGAATTTTCTTTACGGGGCTTGGTGCAGGTATTGTTGAGGAAATGGTCTTTCGAGGGATTATGATGAGTGTTATAGAAAAAAGATTCAATAAAAAGATAGCGATTATTGTACCATCGGTCTTATTTGGTTTAGTACATATTATCGGCATGGGATTTAATATTCTAAGTTGTGCATTAGTTCTTTTAGCGGGCACGATGGTTGGGATAATGTTTTCTCTTATTGCTTCCGAAACTAAATCTATTTGGAATAGTGCAATTGTCCATGTCCTTTGGAATATTATAATCATTGGTGGAATTTTGTGGATAGGTACAGAGTTTGATGAGTATTCCTTGCTTAGTTATGTATTAGAGGCAAAATCATTTTTGTTAACGGGTGGGGAATTTGGAATAGAGTCGTCAATTATAGCTGTAATAGGTTATGGTTTAGTTTGTCTATTAGTTGTATTACCTAATAAAAAGAAAGGTGAAAATGCTTAGACAACTTTCAGCTTTGTGAAGAGATGAAAGCATGCAAGAATTTGAATTTTTAGGATTAAGGAGAATAAATCATGAAAGTAATGATAGTAGACGATGATCCATTAGTATCAGGGGCACTTAAGGTAATCCTAGAGCAAGATGATGCTAAGAAAGAATCTATAGAAGTCATATGCACATGCTCGAATGGAAGAGATGCCATAGCAAAGTATGATGAGCTTATCCCTGATGTCGTTCTTATGGATATTAGAATGGATAAGATGAACGGTCTTGATGCTGCAACGGCAATAATCTCGAAGCATTCGCAAGCCAGAATTCTATTTCTTACCACTTTTCTTGATGATGAATATATAAACAAGGCGCTTAAGATAGGCTCAAGAGGGTATATCTTAAAGCAAGATTGTGCTACCTTGCCTTCCGCGGTACGAGCTATCTATGGAGAGCAAATTGTTTTTGGAGGCAAGATAGTTGAGAAATTACCAGATCTAATCAATAGACAGGAAAGTTTCAACTATAAGGACTTCGACATTACATCCAAGGAGATTCAATTAATTGAATTAGTTGCTGATGGTCTTTCTAATAAGGAAATTGCCGAAAAGATGTTCTTAGGTGAGGGAACAGTAAGAAACATGATGAGTACAGTTTTAAATAAACTAGGACTTCGCGATAGGACACAGCTTGCTTGTTTCTATTATCAAAAGATAAAACCATAACACTACAAATTCGTCTTGTTTGTGATATATTGTTTGAGTTAAACGAAGTATTAATCGTATATAAACGGTTGTTATTTTTTCTCGGAGGGTTTTATGAATTTTAAGGACTTATATGATATTTGGAGTAAGGATAGTTTCTTTGATGCTTCTACTCAGAAAGAATTAGCTGATATAGCTAATGATGAGAAAGAGATTGAGGAAAGATTCTATAAAGATCTTGAGTTTGGAACTGGTGGATTAAGAGGAATTCTTGGAGCTGGAACCAATCGAATGAATGTTTATACAGTTGCTAAGGCTTCTGCAGGACTTGCTCAATATATTGTTGCCAACGGTAAGGAAGCTATGGAGAAGGGTGTTGCTGTTTCTTTTGATTCCAGACACTTCTCACCTGAATTCGCTGATGTAACTGCTTCAACGCTTGCTGCATATGGTATTAAGGTTTACCTATCAGATGAGCTTCGTCCAGTTCCAATGCTTAGCTACGCTGTTAGATACTTCGGTGCCTTTTCTGGCGTAATGATTACAGCATCGCACAACCCATCAAAATACAATGGGTATAAGGTTTATGGAGTTGACGGTGGACAAGTTACACCTGAGGCAGCTTCTGAAATCCTTTCGAACATCGAGAAGTATGCGGATGTTAGAACAATAAAGCAAATGAAACTCGAGGATGCAATTTCTTCGGGTCTAGTCGAGAAATTCGGAAGCAAGGTCGATGAGGCTTATACAGCGATGCTTCAAGAGCTTGTTATAGATAAGGATGCAATAGACAGACAATCAGATATGGATATTGTCTACACGCCATTACATGGTTCAGGTAACAAGCCAGTTAGAAGAATTCTAAGTGCTGTTGGTTTTAAGAATGTACATATAGTTAATGAACAAGAACTTCCAGATGGCTCTTTCCCAACTGTTAAGACACCTAATCCAGAAGATCCTGCGGCTCTTTCAATGGGAATTGAATTGGCTAAGAAAAAAGGCGCTTCTATCGTGGTTGGTACCGATCCTGACTCTGATAGAGTTGGTGTTGCAGCTAAGACAGTCGAGGATGGGAAGGAAGTCTATAAGTCTTTCACAGGCAATCAAGTGGGAATTATGCTTCTTGATTACATCTTGAATTCTAAGAAGCAAGCAGGAACATTAGCGGATAAGTCTTTTGCTGTTACTACTATCGTATCAACAAAGCTAGCTGGTGCGATTTGCGAGTCTTATGGTGTAGAGCTACAAGAAGTTCTTACTGGATTTAAGTTCATCGGCGAGAGAATTATGATTGACGATGAGAATGGTGACAAGAGCTTTCAGTTCGGATTCGAAGAGAGTTATGGATATCTTTCTGGACTAAACGTTCGTGATAAGGATGCGGTTGTTGCTGTAATGCTTATTTGCGGTATGGCTGCTCAATCTAAGGACATGGGTGAGACACTTTTCGATAGGTTGGAGAGAATATATAAGAAGTTTGGATATGGATTTGAAGAGGCTGTAAGCTTTACTCTTGAGGGCAAAGAAGGTCTTGAGAAGATTCAAGGTTGCATGAGCTCGATGAGACAAGAGCTTGAGGCATGTCAGACTAAGGAAGAAGCATTGAAGCTTATTGGCGGACCTAATGTGGTAGCTGTAAGAGATTATGAGAAGTCGATTCGTTATGATTTTTCTTCTGGCAAGCTTACTACATCTCCAATTGACTTGGTTAAGTCTAATGTTCTTCTGTATGAGTTAGGTGGAGACAAGGGTCTTGATTGGGCTTGCGTTCGTCCTTCTGGAACAGAGCCAAAGCTTAAGATCTATTTTGGTATTTATGATACAGATAAGGCTATCGCTCTAGAAAGACTAAGTGAAGTTAAGACGAGTATGTCGGCTTTCGTTAACTCGAAGCTTTGATTTATGTACGAGATTGTCTTTAATGAACGATTGATAATAGTGGAAACAAATGTCTCCTTATTCTCGCCTAAGGGTGCGGATAAGGGGACTCTTTCTATGATTAAATACGCATGCTTTAGTGAAGAAGACAAGGTCTTGGATCTTGGATGTGGAACTGGGATTGTGTCTTTGGCGGCTTGTTCATATGGAGTTAAGGCATCTTGTATTACTATGACGGATGTTGATCCTATTGCATGCGAAGTGGCACTTTTAAATATGAAGGCAAATGGCTTTGAGGGCGCAAATGTGGTGATATCGGATGGCTTAAATGAAGTTAGCGAAAAGGGTTTTACAATTATTCTATCGAATCCGCCTTACCATACTGATTTCAAGATAGCAAAAGCGTTTATAGAAAAGGGCTTCAACAGACTTGAAGTTGGCGGCAGGATGCTCATGGTAACTAAAAGACTTGATTGGTACAAGAACAAATTCATAGCAATATTCGGAGGCGTTAAGATACATCAAGAGGGAGACTATTTTGTTTTCGAGGCCCAGAAAAGAACCACTCAGTACGCAAAAGCCAAGAAATGATGTAAACTGTACTTGATTATGCGGTAGGCCTGATCTAGGAGATTTAATGAATTCTGATACTATTGCACTTAACTTACAGCCCATAGCAGGTGAAAATCTCACTGGAATAGGGCAATATGCTTTGGCTATCTCTAAAGAGCTCGTTGCTATTGATGGGCAGGAGTCTTTTGAAGGCCATATTTTTGATTTCCTAGGACGCAATAAAGCCTCGGACTTGGTTAGCAAGCTTCTGAAGATAAATGACATGCATATCGTGACCAGTATGCCGCTTGGAGCATATATTAGGGCTGGAAATATGGCTAAGATTTGTAGCTATGAAAGACTAACCCGTTCTAACGCGAATGTTACGGTTTTTTTCAATTATCTAGTGCCTCAAGCCTTGAAGGGCAAATCAATAATTACAATATATGATATGGTGTGCGAACGTTATCCCGAGACAATGGACGACAGGAACAGGCGTTTGCTTCAGAATCATTTAAGACAATCGGCAAACAAAGCGGACGCTATTGTCACTATCTCGGACTTCTCGAAAAAGGAAATTGTAGAAATTCTTGGCGTTCCAAGCAGCAAGGTCTTCGTAGCTAAATGCGGCGTGGATTCCAACTTCTATTGCCCTAACGATTCCGAGAATTCAAGACAAGAAGAGAAGACTAAGCTTCAGGAAAGCTATGGGATAGACAAGTTTTTCTTGTACGTGGGGACCCTTGAACCACGAAAAAATCTTGGAGTTCTCATTGATGCCTTCGAGGGAGTTGCCAAAGACTATCCCGATGTAAAGCTAGTGATAGCTGGTGGAGTTGGCTGGCATAGTGAGGAAATGCTGTCGAAGATAGAGAACAGCAGTTTTAAGAATAGAATTATTCGAACTGGTTATGTTAGCGACGAGATGAAGAGGGATTTGTATCGCAATTGTGAGGCTTTGGTATTGCCAAGTTTATATGAAGGCTTTGGAATGCCAGTTGTTGAGGCCATGGCATGCGCTGCTCAGTGCATAGTGTCTTCTTCGTCAAGCTTGCCAGAGGTAAGCGGAGGTTTTGCTCAAGAGGTCGATTCTCAGGATGTTGAGGGATTCTCAAAAGCGATGGCGAGAATTCTGGTTAAAGACGATAAAGTATTAGTTAGTAAAGAGGATTTAATAAGCAATAGCAAAAAATTCGATTGGCATACCGCAGCGATGGTCTATAAGGAGGCTATTCTTTTCGCGAAATAAGAAAATAATCGTTTAGGAGGTGCGTATGGAATTCAAGGAAGATAAACTGTTTTCTACAATGAGAATAGAACAATTAGATTCGCTTGCTCGTGAAGATATTTATCACGAAGCTATGGAAGCGAACTTCGAAGAGTTCGAGAAGAACGCTGAGCGTTTAAGGACGGGACCTGTTGAACATAAAGTTTTCTCGTTTTTTATGGTTTTAGTGTTCCTATTAGCCGTTGGCGGAATGATTTTCTTCTTGGGTTTTAAGCACAATGTACCTGCAGGAGTTTTTTGTATAGGTGCACTCATGACTTTCTTGCCAGTCGTAGTAATGGCTTTCCCGGATAATCGCAAAAGAAGAGCGGGGTTATTCTTGTTCATGGTTACGGGACTAGCTCTGATGATACCTAGCGCGCTTAAACTCTTTGTTCCTATTTGTAAGGATTTACCTTTGTTAGTAGTCATAGCATGCCTGCTTTTTATCTTGATTGGCGGTTATTTTATTGCCTACTCACTAATTCGAATTAAAAGACGCAACAAAGAATGTACCGCTGAAGTAGTTGCGGATATTATTGGTTACAAATACAAGATACATACTTCGAGAGTTGATGGTACTACGGGCTCTTACCTTGTATGTACTCCAGTTTATTCTTATATTTTCGAGGGTAATGAGTACAAGGCCTATGATAATAGCTTATGGTCAACTGTAACAAGCGGTATTCAGTCAGAAAAAGCTGTTATTCATTTGGACCCTAACGACCCTTATTCAATCGCAACTACGAATTTTAAGAGGAGGCAATACATTTCATTAAGTGTAGGAATTCTTGCACTTGTTGTAGGAATATTTATTGGTGTATTGAGCTTTTTAGGTTCAAATCAGGGAAATGATTATAGTAATTACGAGATAGTTCATAAGGATGGTCGAGTAGTGCTAACCGAAGAGGTAATTTATGGAGATTACTTAGAAAACTTGGACAACAGTTCGAAGATGCTCACTATTCTTCTGGCTTTCTTCATTGGATTAGACACGGTTTTAGCTTTCGTCTCAATATCTATATTTATTAATACGAGAAAGAAGATAGCCAATAATCAAAAGGCCTCATCTGAGGAAGAAGGCAAACGTAAAAAGAACAACGGATGGACTCCATTTTATTGTAGCTGTGTTGCATTTGGCTTCATTTTATTGCTTGTATTAGCTATGGGATACTCGCTCATAAGTGCCAACAGGGCGCGGGGCGACGAACTTTCGGTTATTTCTGACGTTGTAACGGACAAGTATGTAGAAGAAAGATCACGCATGATTAATGACGATGGTCATGAGACCAAGGATTATACTTATCATATTGTTTGCGAGGATGAAGGAGACAGAATTGTTTCCCAAGCGGTGTATCGAAGCCTGGAAATGAATGGCGAGTACTTTCTGATACTTAATGAGGATGGCGGAATTGTAAATGTGTATAGCGCGAGTGAGTTCATTTACGAGTAATTTCTGAAGCTAATGGATTATAGCTTCTGGGGGCAGCACTTTTGTCAAAAGTCAACGAAAGAACAAATAGAATCGACAAATATATTGTGATATAATCTCACGAGTGAAATTGCGCCTTTTCGCGCATTTGTATATACTATATTAACTATAAAAAATATTATTTAGGGGGATGTCAACATGAAGAGCGCGTTGATTACCGGTATTACAGGACAAGATGGATCTTATCTTGCAGAACTTCTACTCGATAAGGGTTATGAAGTTTATGGAATAATGAGACGTAAGAGCGTCGTTGATTATGGTAACGTTAACCACCTTAAGGATAAGATTCATCTTATCTATGCTGATATGACAGACCCAATTTCATTGATAACGGCTATGAAGATTTCTATGGCTGATGAGGTATATAACCTTGCAGCTCAATCATTTGTTGCAACTTCTTGGGAGCAGCCTTTGGCAACTGCCGATATTGATGCTATCGGCGTAACAAATATGTTGGAAGCAATCCGAGTAGTAAAGCCTGAGGCACGTTTCTATCAGGCTTCCACATCTGAGATGTTTGGACTAGTTCAAGCAATCCCGCAATGCGAGACAACTCCTTTTTATCCACGTTCACCATATGGTGTTGCTAAGCTTTATGGTCACTGGATAACAAAGAACTATCGCGAGAGCTATGACCTTTTCGCATGTTCAGGAATCTTATTCAATCACGAGTCGGAGAGAAGAGGACTTGAGTTCGTAACAAGAAAAATTACTAATACAGCTGCAAGAATCAGCCTTGGCCTTGAGGAATGTGTTGAACTAGGAAACCTTTCTGCGAAGCGTGACTGGGGTCACTCAAAGGATTATGTTAAGGCTATGTGGTTGATGCTTCAAGCAGATGAGCCAGACGATTTCGTAATCGCTACTAACGAGACGAGAACAGTACGTGAATTTGCTGAGACTGCTTTCAAGCATGTTGGAATCGACATTGAGTGGAAGGGTGAAGGCGTTAACGAGACTGGTGTTGATAAGAACTCAGGTAAGACTGTTGTTAAGGTTAACCCTAAGTTCTTCCGTCCAGCTGAAGTTGAGCTTCTACTTGGCAACCCTGCTAAGGCTGAAGAGAAACTAGGTTGGAAGAGAGAGATTTCTTTTGATGAACTAGTAAGACGTATGGTAACCAACGATTTGGAACTAGTTAAGGCTTCTAACTCATTATAATTAGTTAACTGCACGAGATCGCCGTAGAACTTACGGCGACTTGCGTGTTTTTGTAGGAGAAATATGAAGAAAGCGCTAATCATAGGAATCAATGGTTTTGCGGGCTCTTATTTACGTAAGGAGCTTGAGGGAAGCTATGATGTTTATGGTGCTGATATCGCTTCGTTTGATGACAAGGTAACGGCAATTGATATGCTAGATGAGAAAGCTTGCGATGCTTTATTTGAGCAAGTTAAGCCAGATTATGTATTCAATCTTGCCGGTCAAGCTTCTCCTAATATTTCTTGGGAGAAAATTAACCTTACTATGCATTTGAATGTTGATTTATCGGTCAACATCGTTATGGCTTGCTTGAAGCATTGCCCTAATGCGAGAATTCTTCTGATTGGATCGTCAAATCAGTATGATATTAGTAAGTGTCAGAATTCCGAAGGCTTATTAGATGAGAAGACACCGCTTATCAATGATTCTCCGTATGCTGTATCAAAGAATACTCAAGAAGCGATGATTAAGCTTCTTTGCTCGAAATACAATATTGATGTTATTTTCACTAGATCCTTCAATCATATAGGAAGGGGTCAACGGAAGGGATTCGTCGTTACTGACTATTGTTCAAGAATTGCTTCTCTCGAAAATGGCGAGATAGATACCTTCAAATTCGGCAATTTGGATTCTTGGAGAGATTTCTCTGATGCACGAGATGTTGTTCATGCATATCGTTTGCTGGCGGAGAAGGGACAAGCTTTAGAGACGTATAATGTTGGTTCTGGAAGAAGCTATTACATTCGAGATATGGTTGGTGCTCTTATAGAGAAGAGTGAACTTGCCATGAAGAAGACTACTCTTCCTCCAAGACTTTCTGATGATGAATTAATTCATTACAGAAGCGATAATTCTAAGCTTTATGCAGATACAGGATTTGTAGCAAAGTTTGACGTCTTCGACTCTTTAAGTGAAGTGCTTGAAGAATTTAGGATGAAAGCAGCAAGCTCAAAGAAGGAGCAATCATGATTAAAGAAATATATGCATATCGAGAAATGATATTTAGCATGGTTCAAAAGGATCTTCGTGGTCGATATAAAGGCTCGTTTTTAGGATTTCTTTGGACATTTATCAATCCACTTCTTCAGCTTCTCGTTTATAACCTAGTATTTTCGATTATTCTTCGCTCCGGGGTAGATAAGTACTACTTGTTCTTGTTTGTAGCACTTATTCCGTGGATATTCTTTTCTTCTGCAATTACTGGCGGATCGGTATCCGTCATAGCTCAAAAGGATTTAGTTAAGAAGATATATTTCCCTAATGAAGTTATACCTATTTCATATGTAACAAGCTGTTTTGTTAACATGCTGTTGGGCTTCGTAGTTGTTATTGGTGTAGTAATCTACTCGGGAGTTCATATTTCTCCCCTCGCACTTCTATGTTTGCCAGTTGTAATGATTGTCGAGTATTTTCTAGCGCTTGGAATTGCAATGATCACCTCTGCTGTTACCGTTTATTTTCGAGATTTAGAGCATATTCTAACGATTATTGCTATGGCTTGGATGTATATTACTCCCGTTGTTTACGATATAGAGATTTGTCCTACTGAGTACAGATGGATAATGCATATTAACCCTATGACGTCAGTAATCATTGCTTTTAGAGATATCCTATATTATGGCAGAGTTCCAGAGATGATGACACTTCTTGAAGCAGTCGTTCTTGGAGTTGTTTTCTTACTAATTGGATGTTTGGTCTTCCGTAAGTTAAAGCGCCGTTTCGCTGAAGAACTTTGATGAGGGGTGCGCAAAATGGATAAAGATGTAGTAATTTCAGTTGAGAATATAAGCAAAAAATTCCGTGTCTATATAGATAAGGGTAGTCAGCTTAAAGAACGCATGCTCTTTAAAGAGCGCAATCGTTATGAAGACAGACCAGTTCTTAAGGATATTTCATTCTCTGTTCGAAAAGGCGAAGCTATCGGCCTAGTCGGTCACAACGGCTGTGGCAAGAGTACGACACTTAAGCTTCTTACGCGAATAATGTATCCTGACTCTGGAAAAATCACGATGAAGGGCCGTGTTGTTGCACTGATCGAGCTTGGAGCTGGATTTCACCCTGATATGAGCGGCCGAGAGAATATATATTTCAACGCTGCAATCTTCGGGCTTTCCAGAAAAGAAATCGACGACAAGGTGGAGGATATAATAGCTTTCTCAGAATTAGAGGAGTTCATCGATAACCCAGTACGTACATATTCATCAGGTATGTACACTCGCTTGGCTTTCTCTGTTGCAATTAGTATTGATGCTGACATTCTTCTAATTGATGAGATATTAGCTGTAGGTGATGCAGGTTTCCAGGCTAAGTGTTTTAATCGACTAAAACAAATTAAGGCTCAGGGAACAACAATTGTAATAGTATCTCACTCACTAGGGCAAATAGAGGAAATCTGTGATCGTTCTTATTGGATTCACGAAGGCCTTATTAAATCTGAAGGAAAACCTGTCGATGTTCATGAGCAATATCTTGACTATATAGCAGATTATCGTCAGGAGGTTGCTGCCAAAGAAGTTCAACGCCAAGAAAGCAAGCGAATTGCCGCTGAGAAGAAGGCGGAAGAGGCGGAGGCGGAGGCTGCTTTGAATTCTGAAGAGAATGATCAGAAGGAATCAACAGCTTCTAGTGAACAGGCACAAGATAATTCTGGAGAAGAGATAGAGCCTACAGCTGAAGAGCTTGTTTCAGCTCGAAAAGGTGATGGAACAGTCATAGTCAAAAAGGTATTGATGTATAACAGTAATAACGTTGCTCAGACAATTTTTAAAACTGACGACAAAATTCGTGTGGATATTGATATTGAGGTTAAATCTGATAAAGAGCAAGCTATAGGTGTAGCTATTGGTTTCTTGCGATTAGATGGAGTTTTATGTTACTCGACAAATACACTGATTGATGGTTATACTGTTGATAGAAGTAAAGGGAAAAAGATGATATCATTCGAAGTAGACAAATTGTCTTTCCTTCCTGGTGGATATTCTACGGATGTGGCTATAGTAAATGAAGATGGTTCGATTTGTGATTACTTGAGCAATGCACTTAGCTTTGAGATGATATGTAAGCATCATGACTCAGGTGTATTTAGATTAAATCATAGTTGGAGAAGCAGCAGTGAAGAATAGTATTTCGACGACAGTAGATAGAATAGATTATCCAACTTTGGATGCTTCCTTTGTTTTAAAGCATTTCGAAAAATGCGTTAATTCTATATCTGAAGAGACTTTGTTATATAAGGATGGCGAAGAATTCATAAAGGCTTGCTATCGGTATTTTTTTGATAGAGATGCAGACGAAGGAGGTTTCAACGCTAATCTGGCATTGCTTAATTCTGGAATGAGCAAAGAAGGAATGATTTATTCTTTTGCGATTAGCGAAGAATTCAAAGGAAATAAACCTGTAAGAAGTTTCGAACTCTATCGCAATGAGTATTTGAAGTATGCGTGGGATGTATCTGGCTTATTGGCGTATGATGATTACGAGTTTTTGACAAAATGTTTTGAGTCATTGTGGTGTAAGCTTCCTACGGATAAGCAAATGCACGATATTGCGTGGAATTACTATTCAGGATTGCCCAAAGAAGGGGTTTTGTATCTTTTCGCGGCATCCGACGAGAACCTCCGAGCGAAGAGCATTCAGAACTTAGCTAAATATAAGGCTACATATGAAGCTTATAATGAGTACGTGCACAGGAAATCGCTCAAGAGAAGAGTCAGACGTTTTCTCGAGAGGTGCTTTGGTTCGAGAACCACTTGTGCAGAGATGAAAGCGGAGTACTGTGTAGTTAAACTAAGACAAGATAGAATAATGCAACAGATTGCAAAGTGCATTAATTAGGCTACTTAAGCTTGTAACATCGGAATGAAGAACGAGGCGCTCTACAAGAGTTAAGAGATCATCAGAAAACTGGAGAGTCTGGATTACGAGGCATATAGAGAAGATTATCGATTTGAAGGGATAAGTGAGGTTGATTTTTTGGATAGGATTATTGTTATTGGTGCAGGAGGACATGCAAGAAGCGTACTCGATATACTGTTAGAGAATAACGAGTACGAGGTATTAGGTTGTCTCGATCCTATTTTTCCTATTAATAAATTCGTACCAAAGATGCCAGAAGTAGCTGTTATAGGTATTGATGGAGATATGAAGAAATTCTACGATGATGGAATTAATAAGATATTCGTCGCTATAGGAGATAATAAACTTAGAAAAAAACTTCAAGATCAAGCAATAGCGATAGGATTTGAGGTAATTAATGCTGTTAGCAAGTTCTCTAGAATATCTTCAAGAGCATCTTTAGGTAAAGGAATTTGTATTATGGCGGGGGCTATAGTAAATGTCAATTGCAGAATTGGTGATGGTTGCATAATCAACACAAATTGTTCAATTGATCACGATTGCGAAATAGCTGACTTTGTTCATGTAGCTCCAGGAACAGCAATATCTGGAACTACGAGTGTTGGTCAAGGAACCCACATAGGAACAAATTCTTCAGTAATAGATGGAACGGTAATAGGAGAATGGAGTTATATTGGTGCGGGGGCTGCGGTAGTTAAGAATATCGGTAGTCACGTTATGGCATATGGAGTCCCTGCAAGAGAAATACGTAGCTTAAAGGAGTAGAAGAATGAAGAACATTCCAGTTGCAGTACCTAATTTTATTGGTAACGAGAAGAAATATGTTGACGATTGCATGGATACTACATGGATATCGTCTGTGGGTAAGTATGTAAATCAGTTTGAGGAGTCTTTTGCTAACAGAATGACTGTTAAGCATGCGATTGCTTGTTGTAATGGTACGGTAGCTTTACATGTACCGCTATTAGGCCTTGGAATTAAGGAAGGTGATGAAGTAATACTGCCTTCATTTACTTATATTGCCACCGCTAATTGCGTAAAATATTGTGGAGCAACACCTATTTTCGCTGATTGTCTGCAAGATACTTGGAATATTGATCCTAAGGATATTGAGAGGAAAATTACGCCTAGAACAAAGGGCATAATTCCAGTCCACATGTATGGAAATCCATGTGATATGGACGCTATTATGGCAATAGCAAAGAAGTACAACCTATTTGTGTTGGAAGATGCAGCTGAGGCTCATGGAGCAACATACAATGGGCAGTGTGTCGGTTCATTTGGAGATGCAGCGTCGTTTAGTTTCTTCGGGAATAAGATTATTACTACTGGAGAAGGCGGCATGGTTGTCACTAACGATGATAAGCTTGATGCAAGCATGAGAATCCTTAAGGGACAAGGACAAGATCCTAAGCGTAGATATTGGTTTATCGAAGTAGGATATAACTATAGAATGACAAATGTAGCAGCCGCTATTGGACTCGCGCAACTCGAGAATATTGATACGCATATAGCTAACAGACGTAAAGTCGCTTCATGGTACATGGATGAACTCAAGGATCTTGAAGATTATGTTCAATTTCAAAAAGTCACCGACAATTCGGAAAGCGTTTGGTGGATGTTCTCAATTCTATTGAAGGATAACGTTAAGATTAGCAGAGATGACCTTATGACTAAGTTAAAGGAAGATGGAATAGAGACTAGACCTTTATTTTATCCTATGCATCAAATGCCTGTATATGAAGATGCCAATGCAAATTGTCCAGTAAGTGAGAAGGTATCGGCAGCTGGAATGAATTTACCAACACACGCTTTGTTGACAAGAGAAGATGTTGCTTTTGTATGTAAGCAAATAAAAAAGTATATTTTGGAGTAAGAGATGAAGATAATCGTTGCTAGTACGATAGTTCCATTTATCTATGGAGGAGGAACCTCGATAGTAGATTGGTTAGTATTGAAACTCAATGAATACGGACACCAAGCTGAGTCAATCAAATTGCCATATTCCTCTGATATCAACCAAATGATGTCACAAACAGTAGGTCTTCGTATGTTCCATCTTGAAGACTACTGTGAACGTTTGATTCCTATTAGAATGCCTTCGTATCAATTGCAGCATCCAGAAAAGTATCTTTGGTTTATTCACCACTATCGTGAGGTCTATGATTTGTGGGATACTGAATTCTCGCCGTTCCCTCATACAGAGAAAAACTGTGCTATTCGTGAGTATGTTATGCGATCCGATGACGTCTCGTTGAGAGAAGCAAAAAAGATATTTACTAATTCACAAGTAGTATCCAATCGTTTGACAAAGTTTAACGCTTTGGATTCAACGGTAGTCTATCCGCCACTTTTTGATATCAGCAGCTTTAGATGCAATAGTTATGGAGACTACATTTACTATTCAAGTAGAATTTGTAGCCACAAAAGACAACTTCTTGCTGTTCAAGCTATGAAGTACACAAAAACACCGGTAAAACTTGTGATAACAGGAAAGTCTGAAAGACCTCAAGATGCGGAAGAAATATACTATGAGATTAAATACAATCATCTAGAAGACCGTGTGACTGTTATAGACAGATGGATTTCAGATGAAGAGAAAGCTAAGTTCTTAAGTGATTGCCTAGCTGCAATCTATATTCCTTATGATGAGGATAGCTATGGATATCCTTCTCTAGAAGCACACCATAGTCAAAAGGCTGTAATCTCCTGTAAAGATAGTGGAGGTACAGACGAATTAATCGTTGACGGATATAACGGTTATCTTACTGATCCTACTCCTCAAGCATTGGCTTCAGTATATGATGAAATGTATTTGGACAAGAACAAGACCGAGACTATGGGACGGAATGGACTTAAGAGAATAGATGAACTTCAAATCAATTGGGACAACGTTGTTAGGAGGTTTACTGAGTGAAGATAGCAATAGTAACAACAAAGGTTCCATTTTTGTACGGAGGTGCAGAGTTCCTAGCTGATAGTTTGTGTTCAAAACTATCAGAATATGGGCATCAATCGCAAGTTATCTCATATCCATTTGCTTGGGTGCCTAAGGAAGCAATCCTAGACTCAATTATGGCTACGAAACTTAGTGTTATTGATAATACTGATTTGGTGATTGCATTGAAGTTTCCAGCTTATTATGTGAAGCATCCAAAGAAGAAGTTATGGTTGCTTCACCAATTTAGGCAAGCATATGATTTACATAATACGGAGTATGGAATGTTTAGCGATAGCAACCCTTCAGATGTAGCTATTCGTCAAGCAATTAAAACCATGGACAATAAGGTACTTCGAGATCTTGAGGGAAAGATATTTACTAATTCAAAAGTAGTAAGTGATCGACTATTTAAGTATAACGGCATTAAATCAGAAGTACTATTCCCACCGCTAATGGATGCTTCCATTTATAAAGTAACAGGTGAGTGTGGAGATTACATTTTTTATCCTAGTCGAGTCAATCACTCCAAACGCCAATGGATGGTTGTTGAGGCAATGCGTTACACTAAGAGCGCTGTAAAGCTCGTTGTAGCCGGTAAAGGTGACAGCCCTGACGATGAGAAATTTTTGATGGAGCTAATTGAGAAGTATTCACTTCAAGATAAGGTCACCTATTTGAATCGTTTCATAAGCGAAGAAGAGAAGGTCACTCTTTTCGAGAAGGCCTTGGCAGGAATCTATGTGCCTTTTGATGAGGATAGTTATGGATATGTCACGCTTGAAGGTTTTCAAGCTGGTAAGGCGATGATTTCATGTAAGGACGCAGGCGGAACCGATGTTGTTGTTAAAGATGGAGAGACGGGATATATGACCGATTCTACTCCTGAAGCCATTGCTGAAGCTATGGATAAGATGTATTTAAATAAGCCAAAGACTATAGAGATGGGGCTAAATGGATTGCCTTTGCTCGAAAAGCTCGGAATTACTTGGGATAACGTAATTAGGAGGTTGACGGAGTGAGAATAGCTTGGTTTACACCTTTCGAGAAAGAAAGTGCAATAGGAAAGTATAGTAAGCATGCGTGTGAGGCATTAAGCAAAGTAGCTGATGTTGAAATTTTCGCGTATGAGACTGGCCCTGAAGTGGAGATGCACGAGACGAGTGTTATTGTAATTCGATACAAGGCAACATATGAGTTGACCTATTTGGACTGTTATGACGTTTGTGTATACAACATGGGAGATAACGGTAATTATCACTCAGTAATCTATGATGTAATGCTATCTAATCCAGGAGTAGTAATTGCACATGATGTTTGTTTACATAATTTTGTTAAAGCCTATTGGTATATTCATCGTAATAATCCTTCCGAATACGATAAGTTGCTTGAGAAATATTATCCCGAAAAGAAGGATGAAATTATTGCTGCTCAGAACTCTGCAGTAACTTGGGGAAATTTCGATTTGGCAACTTATAGTTTGGCCGAAGAAGTGCTGAGTAATCAAAAGGGTGTTATTGTTCATTCTGAGTACCATAAGAGTAAACTGGATGTAGATGCTCCTATTCTAGTTGTTCCACTTATCTATGGATGCCAAAGCAAATCAAAAGAGAATAAGAGCAATTCGACAGAAGGCAACGATATCATTCGAATGATTACCGTTGGTCATGTCAACCCCAACAAACACTCTGATGATGTAATTGAGGTATTGGGGAAGAATCCGGACATTGCTAAGCAAGTGAAGTATACGATTGTTGGTTCTATTGAGAACAAACGATATGTGGCTTTGCTTCGTCAACGAATCGCTCACTATGGACTTAAAGATTCGGTATCAATCTTAGGTAGTGTTTCAGATGAAATACTAAAAGAAGAATATGACAAAGCTGATATTGTAACTAACTTACGATATCCAGCCCTTGAAGGTGGATCAGCATCTTTATGCGAGCAGCTTATGTCAGGTAAGGTAACAATAGTGTGTGATACTGGAGTATATAGTGAAGTGCCTGACGAATGCGTCATTAAGGTGAATCCAATGAGCATTGATATTAGTCTTGCTAACGTATATCATGATATTCTTTCTGGCAAAATAGAGCTTGGCTCAATAAGAGCAAAAGCGCGTGAGTATGCTCTTGAGCATCATACTGATAGCAATTACCGTCAGAAAGTAGTCTCTTTCCTTGAACAAGTATGTTTTGAAGGACCAATGAGAGAATTGCTTACAGCATTAGACGAAGACGTTACTTGTTTATCGAATAGCGATTTGAACCAAAGACTTTGCAATCAAATTGAACTACTGTTTGGGAAGTAACTCAATCAGTTTATCCTCTTTAGGAAATAGGAGTGTTTTATTTTCATGGTATTATTTACGGACTTACGAAAGAAAAAAATCCGGAATGAGTTACTGATAGTTGCTGGATATGGATTAGTAGCTTTTTTTCTCATTTTGCCTTATCTACTAAGCAATACGTTTTTCTATGGTCCGGATGGTATTTCCTTCTTTGCTCCAAAGAGTTTTTATGCTAAATCACTATTATCGGGAGATTATGCATTTTGGAATAAGTATCTTCTAGGAGGAATGCCAAGTGAAATTACAGGTACTATAACTTATCCAACTCTAATTGTTTTTGGTTTTCTATCCTTTAAAGCGGCAGCTATTTTTGTATATTGGTTTCAACTGGTAATAGGTTCCTATTTTTTATATAAGTATCTTTCTCAAGTTAAGTGCAACAGTCAAGTTGCAGTAGTGGTAGCAATTCTCTATGAATGCTCTATACATATTGGAGGTTGTCGAAAAGACCATATTGGTATTATCATTTGTATCACGTTATTACCGATGATCATGTATTTCGCACAGAAGTACTTAGACGATGGGAAGTTCAGATGGTTAGCATTATGTGCTTTTGGAATGAGTTTACAAGTAGGTGTAAACGTTTACCAGCAAGCAATTTATACGGATATTCTTGTTTTCTTTTATTTAGTTATTATAGCTATGCAAAACAGAGTAAAGCTAAAGAAGCTGATAGTTGATATCTTTTCTTGGGGTTTTACTTATATTGGAATGAGTGCTTTTGTATTAATTCCGACCTTTTTTGTCATGAGTCAGTTCTCAGAAGGAGATTCAGGCACTTCTTTTGAATTCTTTAAGTCTTTTTCAATAGCTTTTTACAAATTCCTTCAAATGATTTTCCCTAGAGTGTATGGTGATATATACTCTTGGCCATCAGCTTATGAGTCTTCTGGGATGGATATTGAGTTATTTGTCGGTGTATTCTGTTTTGCAATATTGTTATTCTCCATTCTGAGATATAGGAAAGAGAAGATGATACGCATTTCATTCACTATAATGATAGTAGCGGTACTTTATTCGGCAATTGGACACATTCCTGTTCTTAGACAGATTGTTTATAGAATTCCAATAATAGGTGGGTTTAGAGTCCCGGCTAGGGCATTGTACATATTTTTATTTTTTGTCTTTGTTATCATTGCAGTTGGATTAACAAAAATGCTAGAAAAAAATGAACTACTCGTTTTTTCAAAGCGATATCTAGCAGGAGTAATAGTCACAATTGGTCTTGTCGCAGCGTTTGTTGGTATGTCATCGTTATATATCATGGATACTGAGAAATATTCAATTCAAGAATTAATGAAGTATTCTCTGGATGCATTTGTTCCCTCTATTATTGTTGCTATTACAACATTAGTCATTATGTTTGTTATTGTTCTTTGTTTCAAAAATGACAAATATAAGAAGTATGCATTTTTAGGACTGATAACTATAGTGACCATATTCGAAGTATTTCCTTACGAAAGCGAGAATAATGATCTCGGACAGGCATATTTTGATGTTGATGAGCAGGTTGAGTATATTGTCGATAATCTTGGCGATTCCAGAACTTTGGATGCAAGAGTCGGATATTCTTCTAATGTTAATAGTTTTGTTGCTGAGAACATGAGCGTTGAAAGAAGAATACCTAGCATAAATGCCTACGTTGCCTTTAATTATCCAAATTTACATAGAATTATTAACGCTGGCGAAACTTGCTCGTTTAATTCTACCGGTGCAATGGTTGGCTCGAGTCATATGGAAAACTTATTACATTATGAGAATGGGATATTATCTATGCTGGGCGTAAGATACATATTCGATTCCTCAGGATTATTGACTGAAGATAACAGTTTCCATATTGAAACTGGTGAAGAGTTTAACGTATTAGAAGTTTATGATATAGAAGTGGATTTTTCAGAAGAACAGTCCATTGGTATATGGGGTACCCCTATTGATATCGAGGCTAATTCAACATACACAATAGATTTGGTCGTTGAATCCTCATCTGAGGAAGGATCTATAGTAATTGATTTCTATGGTGGGTCAACATATGATTCTAATGAGCAGCAAGCTATGGTGATTGTCGAGCAAGGAGAGAATCACTTCAGGTTTCGTTTGAGTTCTGGTGATACTTCTTTATCAGAAGGAGAGCCCCAGATTAGAGTGTTTTGTTGTGATGGGTCTCTAGATAGAATTGTTTCATTGAGCGTTAACAAAATAGAAGCTGTTACAATTGAGTATCCTCTAGTTAGCACTGAAGAAGGCACTGCTCCTATTTACGAGAACCCTGAAGTTAATAGCATTCTCTATACGCCATCTGCTGTTGAGCATGTTGATAGTTTCTCAGATATGTTTAACAGCTTGATAGACTACGATTTCAAGGACACTGCTTACGTCGAAGAAGACCTCAATATGTTTATTAACCAATCGGATATTACCTTTAGTGATGTTAATTTCACGAATAACCAAATCGTTGCTGAGGTTTCCGCTCAGTCAGATGGATTTGTAATGTTCTCTCAGAGTTACTTTCCTGGATGGCGTGCGTACATAGATGGCGAAGAAGTTGAGCTATATTGTGTAAGTGGAACCATCATGGGAGCGAAGGTTCCGGAGGGCGATCATGAGATTAAGTTTACATATATTCCAACTTATACAATATTGGGTGGAATTGTAACGGTTGGTACTTATGTTGCATTGATTTTAGGCGGTATTGTGGTAAGAAGAAAGAGAATAACAGAGAACAAGACTATTTGACCCTCTATTTCCTACTTTCATTAGATTATAGCCAACCTTATTGTGTATAATTAATGGCGATACTTATTTGATTGGAGCTATCTTCAAAGATGATTAGTTTGAGCGATTTGAGGAAGCGGAAATGGTTTGCTGAAGCCTTTTCTGCTTTAGGATTCATAGTAGTTGCCTTGGTCCTTGTTGTCCCATATCTGACCAAGGGAGAATTTTTCTTGGGAAGTGATGGAGTTTCTTTTTTCGCGACGAAGAAGTTCTATATTGATTCTCTTTTTTCGGGAGACTTCGCATTTTGGACTAAATACTTACTTGGCGGAATGCCTAGTGAGATAGGTGGTACGATTACTTATCCGCCAATTTTTATTTTTGGACTTTTGCCTTTGAAGACGTTTGTGACTTGCTATTATGGGTTTCATCTTGCGTTTGGGGCTTATTTTACATATAAGTATTTAGCACAGATTAAGTGTAATAATAAAGTGGCTTTCGTTGTTGCTGTTCTATATGAATGCTCAATTCATTTGGGAGGTCTTCGTAAGGATCACATCGGGATAATTACGGCAGTCACGATTCTTCCGATGATTTTGTTTTTCGCGCAGAAGTATCTGGACGAAGGAAAGTTCAAGTGGCTTGCAGTTTGTGCTTTTGGAATGAGCATGCAGGTTTCTGCTAATGTATTCCAGCAAGCCTTCTATACAGATGTTCTTTTGTTCTTCTATATTGTGTTTATCGCGTTAATAAATAAAACTGCTATTAAGAAGCTAATAAAAGATGTTGTTTTGTGGGTTACTACCTACATAGGAATGAGCGCTTTGGTATTAGTTCCTACGGCGATGATAATTTCTTACTTATCGTCTATGGCCGAGAATAATTCCTACGATAATTTCTTAACCTTATCCATTAATTACTATAAGATGCTACAAATGATATTCCCAAAGGTTTATGGTGATATCTATGGTTGCGCTACAGTTATGGATTCTTCGGAGATGAATATTGAGTTGTTTCTCGGTACCTTGTGTTTTGCGATTCTCTTGTTTACGGTTATTCGATACAGGAAGATAAAAATGGTACGCATATCTTCGGTCATCATGCTTATTTCTCTAATATATGCGTCAGTAGGACATATTCCATACCTAAGGATGCTAGTTTATGTAATCCCGGTGATAGGTGGCTTCAGGGTTCCTTCGAGGGCACTATTTATATTTATTTTCTTTGCCTTTGTGCTCATTGCAATTGGTATTTCTCAGATATTCCAGCTTGGGGAATTGAAGTTGTTCACTAAGAGATTCTTGCAAGGTGCCCTTGTAGTAACCGGACTGGTAGTATTGTTCGGGGTTGGTAGTTTAATTTATATTAATGTAACAGGTTCATATTCACTACAAGCACTTGGAAGCTATATGCTAGATGCTTTTCTGCCTTCTATAGCGGTAACGTTTGCGGCGATTCTTCTCCTAAGAATTATACTTAAAGTTAAGATAGGTGATAACAGTAGGTTATTACTGTTTTCTGCAGTTTTAATAATGGTTACTTGTTTTGAAGTATTGCCATTCCAGACTCTAAGCAATTCGACTCCTTACGAGTATTTTGATATAGATGAGCAAACTATTGCTTTACGAGATGATCTCGGAGATTCGAAGGTACTTGATGCTTATGTTAATCAATACAATGGAACTAGTATCGTATCTAATAATATGGGTGCACAAAGAGGCATAGCTAGCATTAATGCTTATGTTCCTTTTAACTATCCGAATCTATTTCGAATGCTTAATGAAGGCAACAATTGCATGCTAAGCAATTCGGGAGTAATGATTGGGTCGCCTTTGATGGGATATACACTTAAGTACGAGAATGATGCTCTCTCCATGTTAGGAGTTGAATACATCATAGATACGTCAGGACTCTTAGGCACAAACAGCAGTTTTGTAACTTCGGATTCAATCGAACAGGAGCAAATTTTTGAAGCTTCAGATATAGTTCTTAACCCGAACATCGATGGACTTTTCATGTGGCAAGAACCTATAGAGCTAGAACCATACACCGACTATAAGATTGATATAGTTTTAGATGTGCATCCAATCTCAGGTGAGATGATTATGGATTTCTATGGCGGTCGTACCTATGATTTTGCCGAACAGAACTATAATTGCGCAGTAAGACGTGGAGAAACACATGTTGAGGCAATATTCAATTCAGGTGACACGACTCAAGCTATCGATCCTATAAATATTAGAGTTTATAGTTTTGACGGTGCTACAAGAGATATCGTATCGGTACAGGTAGAAAGAATTAGTTATGAGACAGATAATTACTTGCTTTACGATAGTCTAGAAGACGGCACGGCTATCTATGAGAATCCTAATGTGAATGATGTTCTTTATGTACCTGAAAGAGTTGAACATGTTGACAGCTTCGATACGATGCTGAACGATTTAATTTCTTATGATTTTAAGGACGTAGCGTACGTTGAGGAAGATGTAAATATGTCTATCGATCAAGGGGATACTAGCATCAGTAATATAGACTTCTCGAACAATAGGATCGTAGCTCAAGTAAGTAGCGAATCCGATAGTTTTATTATGTTCTCTCAAAGCTACTATCCAGGTTGGAGGGTATATATCGATGGCGAGGAAGCTACGTTATATTGCGTTAGCGGAACAATCATGGGTGCCAAAGTACCTTCTGGGGATTATGAAATTAGATTTGAATATATTCCAATATATTCATATATTGGTTTAGGTATTACTGGTGCGACTTTCTTAGCTTTGATATCATTTGCAATTGTTGCCAACGTATCAAGCAGGAGAAGGAAGAAGAGTATTACAAGTAGCACCAACATTAAGACAACTGTTAAGGAGACTTAATTTGAAGAAGATAGGTTTTGTAGTCCCTTGGTATGGAGATAGTATTCCCGGAGGCGCCGAGATGTTAGTTCGGGGCTTGACAGATAACCTTAATAAGAGAGGCATATCAATTGAAATTCTTACAACATGTGTAAGAGAGTTCGCTTCGGATTGGAATGTTGATTTCTATGAGAAGGGTGAGACGACCTCGGAGAAGCTTGGCGTTACGATTAGAAGATTTCCTGTTCGCAAGAGGAACACTGCTAAGTTTGACGAGATTAATGGATACTTAATTCAAGGTAAGATCATTTCCCCAGAGCAAGAGAAAGTATTCCTAGAAGAGATGGTTAATAGCTCTCAATTGTACAAGTATATGGAAGAGCATTACGATGATTATTCCTACTTTTTCTATGCACCGTATATGTTTGGCACTACCTACTATGGCTGCATAAAGTTTCCTGAGAAGAGTATCGTCATTCCTTGTTTTCATGACGAGGCCTACTTTCATTTTTCTGCTTTTGCTAGTTGCTTTTCGAATGTTAAGGGCCTTATTTATAATGCTCTTCCTGAGTACGAACTTGCCAATACTTATTACGATTTAGCGGGTGTTAAGCAATTGGTGCTTGGTACGGGGGTCGATATTTCCGTCACGGGTGACGCTATAAGATTTAAGCAGAAGTATGAGCTCGAAGGCCCATTTATGATTTATGCGGGACGTAAGGATAAGGGTAAGAATGTTGATACGCTTCTCAAGTTTTTCGAAGAGTATCATGCTCGAAAAGCATCGAAGAACACCTCATCGGATCTTAAGCTTGTCCTAATTGGTGGTGGCGAGATTGAAATTCCTGAGGCTATCGAGGATAAAGTCGCTGATCTTGGCTTCGTGCCAATTCAAGATAAGTACGATGCAATGGCGGCAGGAACATTTTTGTGTCAGCCTTCTCATAATGAGAGTTTCTCGCTTGTTATTATGGAGAGCTGGTTATGTAAGAGGCCTGTTCTAGTAAATGAGGCTTGCCTCGTTACGACGAACTTTGTTAAGGAATCTAATGGGGGATTGTATTTCAACAACTTCTGCGACTTTGAAGGTTGCATTGATTACTTTCTTGCAAATGAAGAATCATGCAAGGCTATGGCTTCGAATGGCAGAGACTACGTTATCAAGCATTTCTCGTGGGATGCAATTATCGATAATCTGATGGAGTTTTTGAACCATCTCGATGACAATAAGGAGGATGTGACTCATGAGTGAGAATACGACTGCTAACGACATAAATATAGAGCTAATTATGAAGCAAATCCGTGAGGGAATTAAGGAAAGGGGCGCTGATAAGATTCCCTTGTCTTTTCGCGAAGAGACACATAGTTGTGGAGCGACGCACGCTAATGGCGCATCACGGGATTTTTCTTCTAGAGACGACGATATATCTAAGTCTGTTACTTACTTAGGCACAAACTATGAAGTAAGCGCATATGAGATGTTATTAGGGAACAAAATCAAAGTCTTTATTAAGAAAGTTATTAGAAAGCTAGCAGCGTTCTTTGTATTGCCTATAGTAAGACAGCAGAATATCTTGAATTATCATTACTATAGAGTTGCTGAAGCTGTAGCTATTCAAAGAGATGAGGTTGAAGAGCTTAAGAAGATTGAAAACGAGCTTGAGAAGCGAGTTGAGGCTCTCGAAAAGACCATGAGTGCTAATTGCGATAAGGAGAACTAAGATGTCCAATGTACGCAAAATCATAGCTGAAAAGGTCGCATCGACTAATCTTTCTGGTACTATTGCGATTCCGTTTGATTTCAAGAAGCTTAGGGGGAAGATTACTCCAAGCGGCACTACTCGAATACCAGAAGAAAACATCGACATAATAAGAAAGCCCGATGTAGTTCTTGTACCTCATAACCCTATCGGGCGCGTTTGCTCATGGTTTATGGGCTTTTTCGTGTATGGAATTTATAACAGTCAAAACAAGCTTAACAAGGAGCTGACGAGCGTATTGCTTGAAAGCGAAAGGCTTGCGGATGAACGAGAGGAGCTACTCAGGAGAATTTCTGATTTGGATATTAGGTTAATGAAGATGGAGACAAGCAAATGAGAGTAGTTCAAATTCTAGTTACGCTATCCTTTGGCGATGCAGTAAGCAACGATTGTTTAGCGATACATAAACTTTTGGAAAAGAATGGCTACAAGTCATCGATTTTTGCTGAAAATATAGACAAGAGAATTAATGCTAGTTACGTCAAAAAGTATAGTAGCTTGCCAAAATTAAAAGCAGACGACGTGATTCTATATCACTTGTCCACTGGTTCAGAGCTTAACCTGAAGGTCAAGGATTTTCCTTGCCGTAAGTTTCTAATCTACCACAACATCACACCTTCTCATTACTTTGCGTCCTATAACGGCGCTACTACAAAGCTTTGCGCGATGGGCGCCGATGAGACGATACTTCTTAAGGATACCTTTGAAGCAGGTTTTTGTGACTCACAGTATAACCTTGATGAACTTCGTAAAGTTGGTTACACGTGTCCTCTTGTTGTAAGACCTATTCTTATCCCATTTGAAGATTATAAGAAGAAACCTTCTCAAGAAATCGTGGATAAATTCGGATCAAATAAAGATGAAGTGAAAAATGTAATATTCGTTGGAAGAATAGCACCTAACAAGTGCCAAGAAGATATTGTTTCGACCGCATATGCGTATAACAAGTTATTTAGCGATGAGAAATGCAAGGTTCGTTTTATCCTTGTAGGTAGCGCTAATGGTACTGAGAAGTACCTAGCTGAACTGACTGCCTATGCGAAAATACTGGAGTTAGATAACGTCATTTTCACAAATCAAATTCCATTTGATGAGATTCTAGGATTCTACAAAACGGCGGATTGCTTGCTTTGCATGAGCGAACACGAAGGTTTCTGCGTGCCCTTGGTTGAGGCGATGTGTTTTGACGTCCCAATTCTTGCATATAGTGCGACGGCGGTTCCGGAGACTATGGGCGACTGCGGAGTATTACTTGAGACAAAAGATCCAGCCACTAGTGCGATGTATTTGCATGAGGTCCTTTTCGAAAATGATCTTAGAAGTCAAATAATTGAAGACGAGCGTGAAAGACTCAAGCATTTCTCTTACGATGTCGTATCGAAGATATTTATTGACACACTAAAGCAGTATATTGAAGGAGTAGAGTCATGAGAGTTTGCTTCGTAGTACAAAGATATGGTCTTGAGGTTAATGGTGGTGCTGAAGCATACGCTAGGCAAGTTGCAGAGCATATGGTCAAACTTGGTGGGCACGAAGTTCACGTGGCTACAACAAAGGCTATTGACTATGTGACCTGGAATAACGAGTATACAATCAACGAAGAGGAACTAAACGGCGTAACAATACATCGCTTCAAGGTAGTAAGACCTCGTAATCAGGAAACGTTTAACAGGTTATCCGCTAGAGTTCTAACAACTCCTACTAGTAAAGCTGAACAAGAGATTTGGATGCAAAGACAAGGCCCAGAAAGTCCTGAGCTTGTTGACTTTGTAAAAAACTCTCACGACATCTTCGATTGCTTTATTTTTGTATGCTATCTGTACTACACAACATATTTTGCTATGTCTCATGTTAAGGATAAGGCGATATTCATCCCAACCGCACATGAGGAAAGACCAATACATCTAGATATCTTTGCGGATATGTTCAAGTGGCCTGCTGCCTTCTATTACAACACGGTTGAGGAGAAAACTTTAACTAATAAATTGTTTGACGTTAAGGGCAAGCCTGATAACGACGGCAAGGGTGGAGTTGGAGTAGAGCTTCCTTCAGGGATTGATGCTGATGGATTTAAGAGTAAATATAACTTAGATAACTTCATGGTCTATGTCGGACGAATAGATGAGAACAAGTGCTGTCCAGAATTGTTCAGGTACTTTGCTGAATATAAGAAAAGAAATCCCAACAGTACACTAAAACTTGTTCTAATGGGCAAGGAGATAATAGAAGTACCTAAGCGCGACGACATAGTGTCGTTAGGCTTTGTAAGTGAAGAAGACAAGTATTCAGGCATTGCCGCTTCTAGGTTCCTGGTATTGCCATCCAAGTTTGAGAGCCTGTCCATTGTTGTTCTTGAAGCTATGGCGCTTGGGAAGCCAGTCCTTGTAAGTGGAGATTGCGATGTTTTGGCTGGTCACTGTGTAAGAAGTAATGCTGGTCTTTATTATTTTGGATATCTTGAGTTCGAAGCATGCATAAATTATCTAGTCTCCCACGACTTGGAGAACAAGCTTATGGGGCAGAATGGTATCGAATATGTTGCTAGAGACTACTCGTGGCCTGAATTAATCAAAGGATACGAGAGATTGATGGATAAGGTTATTAGAAGAAAATAACCTAACATCAAAAACTACAATCAAGACATGCAATCAAGTCTCAAGTCTCAAGACTCAAGACATACTTCTTGCTAAAGGAATAATGAAGTCGTGGCAAGCCTTAGCGAAGCCGTCCTCCTCGCATGACGAAGTAACATACTTAGCTACGTCAAAAAGAATTGGAGTAGCATTGCCCATCGCAATCCCGTTAAAAGGCTTATCAAACATCGAATAATCGTTGTCGTTATCGCCTATAGCGAAAACATGCGAATCAGGTATTCCCATATGCTTAGCAAGTGCGTGCAAGGCATTACCCTTCGTAGATCCCTTAACCATTACATCATCAAATCCCTTAGCCGATGATACAACCTCAAGTTCACTATCATTGTATATTTGCGAAGAAAAATCGTCAGGACTTTCAATCATTAGGAACTTATTAAATCCCGGCAATTCTTCGGATTTAAGTATATCCGCATCAAAATTTCTTAATACAGCCTTCTCATCTTCAGAAAGACCTTCATTATATTTCAAAAAGAAATCCAATCGGCTACTTCTAGGTGAGAAGTATACTGCGTCGCTGTTGTAAGCCGTAAAATCTATATTATTCTCAAAAAACAACTTAAGCAATTCTCTACTTTTCTTGTCGCTAAAATCGGCGGAGAATACACTCTTACGTTTCTTATAGTCGAAAATCTCGCCACCATTACTGCAAATGACAGGAACCTCAATTCCCAAATCGAAGACATATTTGCTTACCAAAAAATGTGTTCTTCCTGTAGCAAATGTGAAGGCTATACCGTTATCGCGTAATTCTAATAATGCCTCTCTATTTGCTTTTGATACCTCTCCGCTTGGGAGAAGAAACGTGTAATCCATATCAGATGCCAATAGAAACTTGTAATTCATTTGATTAGTTATCCTTTAAAACATTTAATTAGAGTATAATATCACTAATTACAAATTTTAGAAAATAAAAAATATACTTTCGTGAGGGAAATATGCAAAGAACAGCAATAATTATGGCAGGCGGTGGCGGAACACGTTTTTGGCCTGTTTCTAGAATGACGACACCAAAGCAATTAGTTAAGCTAACAGGAAATGACGTAATGATTAACGAGACGATCAAGCATTATGATCATGTTGTAGATAGAAAAGATACGTTTATTGTAACTAATGAGAAGCAAGCACAATTAATGGACAAGCTTCTTTTCGATGAGGTAGATAGAAGTCACATTCTAATCGAGCCAGTACAAAGGAACACGGCTCCTTGCATCATTTATGCAGCCATGACCATTAAGAGACTCTACGGAGATGCTCTGATGGCGGTATTCCCAGCAGACCACCACATTGCCGATATTCGCGAGTATGAGCGTGTTTTAGAGCTAGCATTTAAGACGGCTGAAGAGACGAATAAGATAGTCACAGTGGGCATTTGGCCTACATTTCCTTCTACTGGGTATGGTTATATTCGTTTCTCAACAAATCCTGTTGAGCCTGGATCTGAGGTATTTTACCTAAGAAGATTTATCGAGAAGCCAGAAGAATCAATAGCTAAAGAGTACATTAATTCGAAGAAATATCTTTGGAATTCAGGAATGTTTATTTGGAAGGCTTCAGTTATTCTCGAGCAATATAAACAGCTTCTTCCTGAGATGTATGCCAGCATGGAGGCTATATTTGACAAGCTACGTACGCCGGAGGAACAGGAAGCGATTGCTGCTGTTTATCCTGGACTTGAGAAGGTTTCTGTTGATTATGGAATCATGGAGAAAGCTTCCGAGGTTTATTGTATTCCAGCTGAGTTTGGTTGGAACGATGTGGGTTCTTGGGATGCATTGGATTCGGTATTTAACAAGGATGAGAATGGCAATGTACGTGTTGGACAAAGTGAGATTATTGATTGTGAGAGATGCGTATTCTTCGATGAGTCTGGCGATAAGCTAACTACAGCTATTGGACTTGAGGATACAGTCGTTGTTCAAACTAAGGATGCTATTCTTGTTTGTGCTAAGGACAAGGTCCAAGATGTTAAGCAAATGGTTGAGCTACTTAAGGAAAAGGGCAGAGTCGATCTTCTTTGATTCCGTTTAGAATGATAGTAGAGAGGTGTTTTTGATGCGAGTTGCTATCGATTTGACAGCCACGCCGAAGAATAAGACTGGTATCGGACGATACATGCTTGGTTTACTTAAGGGTCTTCAAGAGTCAGATAATGAGAACGAGTATATTCTTTTCGCTCAAGATGATGATCTTGACGGGTTTGGAGTTTACAAAGACAACTTCAAATTTGTGCCTGTAAACCATAGGATTCTGCGTAAACAATGGATTCGCGTGCTTTGGGAGCAAATTGTTCTTCCTTTTAGAATAAGAAAACAGGCGATTGATGTTTTGCATTGTCCTAATTTTACGATGCCGTATTTTCTAAGGCTGTTTTCGCATAAAACAGCAGTAGTTGGAACTTTCCATGACATGACCTACTTTTTCCTACCTGAATATCATGTTGGCTGGAAAAGAGAAATGTTCAAAGCTTATATCAAGATGACTTCGAAGGCATGCGACAAGGTAATAACAATATCTCAAAACTCGAAAGCGGATATTGCCAAGTATTGCAAATTAAGAAATAAAGATGTATCAGTAACTTACATGGGTGTTAAGGAGAAGTTTTTTGATACTGCTCCAGCTTCAGATAGCACATTGCAAAATTATGGAATTGACTCCAAATTTATTCTTTATGTAGGCACTCTTGAGCCCCGGAAAAACATCCCAGGTCTAATTGAAGGCTATGCTGGATTAAGCGACCAAATTCGAGACGAGTATAAACTTGTAATAATTGGCAAAAAGGGATGGCTTTACGAGGAGATTTTCGAGACAGTAAGCAAAGATAGCAGGTTAAAGGACAAGATCGTATTTACCGGCTACGTCGCAGATGAGGATATGATTCCTTTGATGCGAGCTTCAAGCGTCTTTGCGTATGTGTCCTTCTATGAAGGCTTTGGAATTCCTGTAATTGAGGGTATGGCAAGTCGTAAGCCGGTAGTCACTTCAATCGGTTCGTCTATAGAAGAGATAGCGTCAGGATTTGGGTTCCTTTGCGACCCTAAGAACACGAAAACTATTACAAAAGCCTTGGATGAGGCGATAGCTGAGGATAAGGCAATAGAGAGATGCGAGGAACAGGCTCTTTTAAGGCTTGAAAAGCAATGTGAACACGCCAAGATGTTCAGTTGGAAAGAGTGTGGCAAGAATAGTATTAAAGCCTACGAGGAGGCTTACGAGGTTCGAAATGGTAAGTAAGAAGGAAACATGTGCTTTTGTTGTCTTGACATACAATAGTGGAGTTTTTTTAGAGAATTGCTTGCTCTCAATAATGAAGCTCGACTGCGTCGACCCGTATATCTATGCTTGTGACAATGGCTCAACGGATGATACCGCGCGAGTCCTTAATTCCATGTCTGAGAGATTTCCGAGTAGACTATCTACGATTTTCAACGATAAGAATGAAGGTACTACGAAGCCTCGTAACGATTGCATCAAAGCAGCAATTAAATCTGGCAGAGTCTTTAAGTACCTTATTATTTTAGATTCTGACACCATTATTAATAGCGACGCGATGTCAAAGATGTTCGCCGCACTCGAGAGCGATCCTTCTATTGGAATTGTTGCTCCTCGTATGTTCAATGATCGAGGTGTTGAGCAAATGTCCGTAAAAAAGGCCCCTTCTTTAAGGACCAAATTCCTTAAAGCTTTTCCTTCAAAGGCGGCGAATTCTCGTGGATTAGCGAGAGAGAAGTATGAGTTTTTTCCAGGCAAGGATCTTACAACAACGCCTCCTAATGGATATGTGCCACTAAACGGGAAACTTCCTTCGTTGAAATTCTCGAGAGATAATTCTGTTTACTTTGGCGATTATGCAATCTCCGCCTGCTGGGTAATGAGAATGGAATTAATTAAGAAAGTCGGCCTTCTTGACGAGAAATATTTCTACGCGCCGGAGGATGCGGATTATTGTGCTTGTGTATATGAGCATGGACTTAAGGTTGCATTAGTATCCGGTGCTTCTATTTTTCATCTTACTCAGAGGCTCTCGAAAAGGAAATTCTTCTCCAAAATCAACCTTGTTCACATATTCGGTCTCATACGATATGCTTTCAAGCATGCGAACAAGCCAAGCACTCTATCAAAAAAATAATCCCTTAAACTAAAATCTTATGATTCCGAATCATGATTCTCTCTGGATTGAACCGAAAGTACAGTCTTCCTATTCGCTTCAAAGGTCTTATTGTATAACCTTGGGGTGAAGATGGATCTTACTGTTGAGAAGATAATCTTAATATCTTGAAGAATAGAATAGTTCTTAATATAGAGTAGATCGTACCTTAGCTTATCTTGGGCAGTTGTATCGTAGTTGCCTGCAACTTGAGCTAGTCCTGTAATTCCAGCCTTAACAGAGAAACGCTGAGAATATCCAGGAATCTCCTTCTCAAAGTTCTCAACAAATTCAGGCCTTTCCGAACGGGGACCTACCACACTCATGTCGCCGATGAGAACATTAAGAAATTGTGGAAGCTCGTCTATCTTGGATCTGCGTAAGAACTTACCAAAAGTAGTTACTCTAGGATCGTTCTTACCTGAGATAACGGCACCAGTCTTGTCTTCAGCATCTGCGCTCATAGTACGAAGCTTATAGATGTTGTATTTTTTATTCTTAAGAGTCAGTCTTTCCTGCTTGAAAAAAGCCGGCCCAGGAGAAGTGATTTTAACGATAAGAGCGCAGAAAAGCATCAATGGACCTGTTACGATTATCGCGAGTAAAGAAACTACTACGTCAAACAAACGCTTAAACATTCTTTGCTCGAAGGTAAGCCCCATCCTGTCTAACATGAAGACCATCAAATCGTTGAGACTAATAAGTCTCGAACGGTAAAGGCTGATCTCATAGAACTGAGGAACAACATATGCAACCGCCTTATATTTTGCACAAGATAAAATAATATCCGACTTCACATCCTCAGGAACGTCAGGGCAAATAAAAATCTCTGCGTTACGGCGGATGGCTGCACTCACAAGCCTCTTATCTGAGTACTTAATAGGTTCACTTAAGTTTAAGTCAAGTCCAGGAAGAGAAGGCTGAATCTTATCGGATACCGCTTGCATAGTAGCTTGATTAGCTCCAATTATTACAAGCTCGCCGTTGTCGTAGAGCCTATGGCTAATTACACTGCAGAGCATCTCCCAAGCAAAAACATAAACTATTAAGAAAATAAAGCTAATTACAATAACGCTTCTAGGGAAAGCTCTTTGCTCAGTAAGATCCTTAGCTGAAAGCGTAATTAATGTCTGAATAAAGGAAAAATACAATGTCTGCGATACAACATCTATATTCTTTTTTCGAAAAAAACGAGGCATTTGCAAAAAATCAGCAAGTACAATCGTCGAAATCATTAATATCGGAAAAATCGCGATGTAAGCGGCATAGTTGTTGTCTATAGTTCGGTTATAATTGGCACCAAAAACAACCACAAAGCTAGTAAGATAAGCAAGGTGAACAACGACAGCTAAGCCCAACAAAAAAAGGAGCTTAAATATATGAGGTATTGTAATTAACTTGGTTTCCATATAACTCCTAATTATCAGAATCGCTTTGATTATTATATATCAAGAAAGAACCTCTAACAACCGAGAAAGAGGAAAGACATGAACATGTGCGAAAAACACAATTAATGAATATTTGTCAGATGAAATTTGTCAATTTATTAACTTATTTTGCTTGAAAGTTTGAATTCACATAGGTATATTAATAGATAGTTTAAAGGAAAAGATATTTTTCGTGTACAAGAGGGGATTTAATGAAAAAAAATAGATCATCAAGTGCTTCAAATTCACAAAGGCAAGTTAAGCCTGTAAGCTCGGTAGCCACAACTCGTAAGGCTACAACAAGTGCACCTTCCAATAGTTCAAGTAGCGAATTTGATTACACTTTCACTTCAAAGGCTAAGGCCAAGAAATCATCAAAGGCTTTTTCAAGTTCAAAGGATAAAGCCCCTGTATCAAGTGCTGATAAGGGTCCAACTAAGAAGACAATCATTGCGATAGTTTGCTCAGTATTAGCTGTTGCAACTATCGTAGTAGTGATGTTTTTTGCTGGAGTTTTCGCTCCAAAGATTGACGTCACAATGGCAGATGGAACAGTTAAGACTATGAAGGTCGAAGATGTAAAGACCGCGCTTGCTAGCGAAGTGTTCTTCGATGGAATCGTAATCGATGGTATTGATGTATCCGGAATGACTAAGGCAGAAGCATTACAAGCGATTGCGAATATCGAACCAGAAGTTCCTATCACAGTTGATATTTCTCTTGCTCTTGAAGACGAAGAATATCCACTGGATTTCACGTCGCTACCACTTCAATCCAACAAGGCAGAACTTGTTGATGTAGCATACGCATATGGCCGTCCTACATCTCAAAATCCTTCAAACGAAGAATTGATCAATTGCTTCAACGCTGTTCAAGCCTTGAATGCAACTCCAATGGAGTATCATTCAGCATACACTCTGTCAACAGATGGTGTAAGTTCCATTATCCACGAAGTACTAGACCCGTTGAATTCGGCTCCTTCAGATGCTTCAATAACTGGTTTTGACATCGAAACCGAGCAATTCGTGATAGAAGAATCAAAGAATGGATATGTGATTGATGTCGAATCTGCTATCGTTGATGTTAAGGCAATGCTTGACAGCGCAGTTTATGAAGGCGTAATCCAAGTAAGTGCTGAGATAACCCCTCCTACTGTAGATACGGAATTTTATACCTCGAATTTTGGTATGATTTCTTCATCTTCTTCGCATACGACTGCTAACAACAATCGTAATCACAATATTAGAATTACCTGCGAGAAGATTGATGGACTAGTTCTTCAGCCTGGAGAATCCTTCTCGTTCAATGGATTTGTTGGTCAGAGAACAGCTGAGTCAGGATATGAATTAGCTGGAACGATTCAGGGTGGTACTCTTGAAGAGGCTTACGGTGGAGGAATTTGCCAATTAAGCTCTATGCTATATCAATCAGTTGTTAAGGCTAACCTTCAAGTTGATGAGCGTCATCCACACATGTGGCCATCTTCTTACGCTCCAGCAGGTACGGACGCTGCAGTTGACTGGGGTTCTGAGGATTTTGCATTCACAAATACTTCTGATTATCCAATTGCAATACACGCAACGTACAACAATGATGATCTAGAAGTAACAGTTCAGATATATGGCCTTCAGTTTGAGAACGGCGAGTACATCGAGTTTGTAGCCGAAGTAGTATCACATACACCTGCTGGCGAGACGATTTATGTTGCTGCTCCTACGTTACCTGTAGGTCAGACAAACCAATTGATTCCTCCGCATGATGGATATTCAGCACAGTCATATCAGGTTTGGTATGATGCGGCAGGAAACGAGATATCTCGTAATGAATATGCGATGAGTTACTATTACACAATCAGAGAGAAGATAGAGGTTGGAACCTTGAATCCGGATGGAACTCAGGCCCCATTTGATCCTGTAACCGGTATTGTTACAACGCCAACTCCACCACCTCCTCCGCCAACGGAGACGCCTCCGACGGTTCCGGTTACTCCGCCACCAAGTGATCCTTTGGTGCCGACGACTGATCCGGGATTGACAGGTACGCCATAAGTGTTTTGTCGCTTTATCGGATATATAGAAAACATAATAAAAATTGGACGGTTTTTTATCTTCTTTGCTGAAGAGAAAACCGTCTTTTTTATAGTATTCGTGATATAATATTTGGTGTTTTTTGTCTACAAAAGATAATTTTCACACATACTAATTTAAAGGAGATACTATATGGCACGTGAACTTAAGAAAATGACCATGGACGGTAATACCGCTGCTGCATATACATCATATGCTTTCACAGAGAATGCTGCGATATTCCCAATCACTCCGTCATCACCTATGGCTGACTACACTGATCAGTGGGCTCAGGAAGGAAGAAAAAACATCTTTGGACAGACAGTTAATGTCGTTGAGATGCAATCTGAGGGAGGAGCTGCTGGTGCTGTACACGGTTCTCTAGCAACTGGTGCACTTACAACAACTTATACAGCTTCTCAGGGACTTCTATTAATGATCCCTAATATGTACAAAATTTCTGGTGAGCTTCTTCCATGTGTATTCCACGTGTCTGCAAGAGCTCTTGCTGCACATGCTTTGAATATCTTTGGCGATCATGCAGACGTTATGGCTTGTCGTCAGACTGGTTTTGCTATGCTTTGCTCCAACTCTGTTCAAGAGGTTGCTGACTTGGCTGCAGTTGCACACCTTTCAACAATTAAGAGCAACGTTCCATTCCTACACTTCTTCGATGGATTCCGCACATCACACGAAATTCAGAAGATTGAGGTTATAGACTATGCAGATTTTGCTGACTTAGCTGATAATGATGCGATTGATGCATTCAGAAAGCATGCTCTATCACCTAACCATCCAACACTTCGTGGTACTGCTCAGAACCCTGATATTTACTTCCAGGCTCGTGAGGCTGCTAATCCATTCTATTTGAAGGTTCCAGAGACAGTACAGTACTACATGGATAAGATTAATGAGATTCGTGGCACCAACTACAAGCTCTTTAATTATTATGGAGCTCCTGATGCTGATCGCGTAATTGTATCTATGGGTTCTGTAGATGAGACAATCGATGAGACAGTTGACTTCCTACTAGCTCGCGGTGAGAAGGTAGGACTTGTTAAGGTTCGTCTATATCGTCCATTTGTTGTTGATAAGTTTCTTGAGACTATTCCTGCTACATGTAAGGCCATCGCTGTTCTTGATAGAACTAAGGAGCCAGGTGCACATGGTGAGCCAATGTATTTGGACATTTGTGCTGCATATGTTGGTAAGAAGGCACCTACAATTATTGGCGGTCGTTATGGTCTAGGTTCTAAGGATACAACGCCTGATATGATTCTTGCTGTTTATAAGGAGCTTGCTAAGTCTTCTCCTAAGGCTCAGTTCACAATCGGTATCAAGGATGATGTTACAAACCTATCTCTTGACAATGATGAGTCAATCGACGTTGCTTCTGCTGACACAGTATCAGCTCGTTTCTGGGGATTGGGTGCAGATGGTACAGTTGGTGCTAACAAGAATTCAATCAAGATTATTGGTGATCATACAGATATGTACGCTCAGGCATACTTCTCATATGACTCCAAGAAGTCCGGTGGTATTACAATTTCTGACTTAAGATTTGGTAAGACTCCTATCCGTTCAACATATCTAGTAAACAAGGCAGACTTTGTAGCTTGTCACAATCAGTCTTATGTATATAAGTACGATATGCTTTCTACTTTGAAGCCAAACGGAACATTCCTATTGAACACACAGTGGACAAAGGAAGAGGTTGATGCTAACCTACCTGGTTCAATGAAGCGCTATATGGCTAACAACAACATTAAGTTCTATACTCTTGATGCTGTAGCTAAGGCACAGGAAATCGGACTTGGTGGAAGAATCAATACAATCTGTCAGTCAGCATTCTTCAAGCTTTCAAATATCATTCCTGTTGAGAAAGCTGTTGAATACATGAAGGCTGCTGCTAAGAAGTCTTATGGTAAGAAGGGCGACGATATCGTTAACATGAACTACGCAGCTATCGATGCTGGTGTGGATGCTGTTGTTGAATATATTATCCCTGATTCTTGGAAGACAGCTGCTGACGAAGCTCCTGCTAAGAGAGATGTTCCGGATTTCGTTAAGAACGTCGTTGATGTAATGAATGCTCAGAAGGGTGATGATCTTCCAGTATCTGCATTTGTAGGCCGTGAAGATGGTACATTCCCTCAGGGCACAGCTCAGTATGAGAAGCGTGGAACTGCTGTTGAGATTCCTATTTGGGATGCAACTAAGTGTATCGAGTGTACACAGTGTTCACTTGTTTGCCCACATGCAGCTATTCGTCCATTCCTACTAACTGAAGAAGAGGCTAGCAAGGCTAACTTCGATACTAAGGCTGGTATGAAGGGCTACGAGACATTAAGATATCGCATTCAGGTTTCTTCTCTAGATTGCCTCGGTTGTGGAGTTTGCGTAGCCGTATGTCCTGATAAGGTAAAAGCTATAACAATGCAACCTGTTAAGGATCATATGAACGAAGCTTCTAATTGGGAATATTGCATGAGTCTTTCACCTAAGACTAACGAAGTAATGAAGAATTCTGTTAAGGGCAGCCAGTTTGAGCAGCCTCTCCTTGAGTTCTCTGGTGCTTGTGCTGGTTGTGGTGAGACACCATATGCTAAGCTTCTAACACAGCTTTTCGGAGACAGAATGCAGATTTCAAATGCTACAGGATGTTCTTCAATTTGGGGTGGTTCTGCTCCTTCAATGCCATACACGACAAACCGTGATGGATTTGGACCTGCTTGGGCTAACTCACTATTTGAGGATAATGCTGAGCATGGATTTGGTATGTATCTTGGATATAAGCAGTTGAGAGACAGAGTTAAGGCTCTTCTTACAGATTTGTCTGCTGTTGCTACAAGTGATTCCTTGAAGAGCGCTATCACAGCTTGGATTGACGGAATGACAGATGGCACTAAGACACGTGAGCTATCCAATACTCTTGAGAGCGAGCTAACAGCTTATGCTGGCGAGGGCAAGGATATTGCTGCTAAGGCTCTTTCTTATAAGGATTTCTTCATTAAGAGATCTCAGTGGATCATTGGTGGAGACGGATGGGCTTATGATATCGGTTACGGCGGACTTGATCATGTTCTTGCTTCTGGTGAGGATGTAAATGTATTGGTACTTGATACTGAGGTTTACTCAAACACTGGTGGACAGGCTTCCAAGTCAACTCCTACAGGTGCTGTTGCTCAATTCGCTGCTGGTGGAAAGAACATCAAGAAGAAGGATCTCGGTATGATGGCTATGAGTTATGGCTATGTATACGTTGCACAGTGTGCTATGGGATCTAACGCAGCTCAAACAATCAAGGCATTTACAGAGGCAGAGGCTTACAATGGACCTTCACTTGTAATTTGCTACGCTCCATGTATCAACCATGGTATCAAGGGCGGTTTGACGGTTTCTCAGCTACGCGAGAAGTCAGCTGTAGAGTGCGGATATTGGCACCTATATCGTTTCAACCCAACTCTAGCAGTTGATGGCAAGAACGCATTCACACTCGATTCTAAGGACCCACAGGGCGGCTACGATAGCTTCCTAGAGTTCTTGAAGGCAGAGATTCGTTACAGCTCCTTGTACAAGAAGTACGCTCCAGAGATTGTCGATGGACTTTTCCGTAAGAACTACAGCGATTCTCAGGATCGTCTTGCTTCTTACAAGAGGATGGCTGCTACTTGCGAGGTTTGAGATTAATAACTTGAATCGGTAACAGTTAATTAAGCTACTACACCCTTACATGAGGTTTACCTTGTGTGAGGGTGTTTTTTGCCCTCAAAACGTGTATAATTTCAAGTAATCAGCGTTAATTTATTTGTTGGAGATAAGCGAAAAGCAATGAGCAATAGTGCAGATAGCCCCAAGATTCTTTTATCGGATACTGCGGTTCCGGACATCTTTATGGTTGGATATATGCAAGATTTGTCTAAAGAGGCAATCTGCATGTATTTGCGTTTGCTTGGAGAGGGCAGTGATAGGGATTTTGGGAAGGACATGCTAGTCTCAATTTCTGGATTCTCTAAGGAAGTTACAGATTGTTCTATTACCGAATTAGTCAAAGCCGACTTGCTTTGTACTAAGAATAACAAGACTTTCTTCATAGTAGATATCAAGCAAAGAGAAGTTGATGAGTATTGTAGATATGTAGCTGCAAAAGGAATCGATGGTAATGGATTAGAGTTAAAGGCTGATGATGGCCAAAGAAATTCGCTTGCAAGCAGTATTAACAAGTCACATTATGCAGGGAAGATGTCTTATGTTTTCTATAGATTAGTGGACACTTGCCTTTATGAATATGAGTTTGAGCCTATGGTAGTTTATGGACTCTTTAACGAGGGTGAGAGACGCAAGATTTTAACGTCGCCTAGACTGATGAAGGATTTAGCTTACCAGTGGAAGACTGATGGAATAACAACGCAAGCGAAGTTAAATGAGATTTTGGAACGCGATAGACATGTCGAAGAGCTTGTTAAGCTTATGGGTAAACTTTCGAGAAGAAGACTAAATGGTGTTGATATAGAGCGAATTACAAGGTGGGTTGATACATTTGATATTAGCATTGAGATGGCTGATTACGCTTTTCGATGTAACGAATTCCGAGGCAACATAACGCTCAAGGATGTTGAAGAGAAGCTTATTCAATGGCTTGAGGCGGACATTAAGAATTATGACCAGGCAGTAATTTTCGAAAAAGAGAACGAGAAGATAAACAAGAGCAAAGCGACAAGACGCAAGGGCAAGACAAATGTGTATAGAACAGGCGCTGAGATGAAGGCGCTTGAGAGACAAGGCGAACCGGGTAGCATAATTAAGAGTGAAGATGCGGGCGTTATAAATCAAATAAGCGGTGATACTGGAAGTGCCGATGGTGATGGTAACGATTTGCTACGAATGTTTGGAGACTAGAATGAAAACAATAGACGACTACATAAAGGAATCCATTTCATATAGAAAGATTCTCAACAAAATTCGTCGCGATGACAACGTTAGGGAAGTGTATGAGAAGTACCCTGATTTGGCCAAGATTGACGAGGAGATTATTGCGTCGCGTAAGGATGTGATGATTCGAATCTTGCGCAAGGAGAATAGAAGCGAGAACGAATTCGAGCGCGAGGATAAACTTCTTCTTAAGCGAGAGGACTTCATTAGAGAACACGGCATCGATTCGAATTTTGATTCGCCCTGTGTTACATGCAATTTGTGCAAAGATATAGGTTATGTACTTAATGAGAAGGGCTCCAAGCGGGTATGTTCTTGCATGAATCAGGAGTACGAGGAATGTGTCCTAGCTTCAGGAATGCAAGATTACGAGAGCATTAGGCTTGAAGGATATAGCAAGAGTAAGTCTGGCAGTAGAATTAGAGAGGCTGTTAAAAAAGAAATCTGCGATCTACTCGCGGCTGAGGCCAGTGATAGAGCAACTTCAATTTGTATTTATAGCGACTATGCTTCGTCAGGTAAGACATATTTGGCTATATGCCTTTGTAAGCTTGCTATTATGACTTGCAGAAGTGCTTACTATTGTAAGGCGGAGAGTTTGGGTAATTTCTCGGATGATGGATATTACGGAATGATGGACAGTTGCAAGAATTGCGATATGCTAATTGTGGACGATTTTTCGAGCGATGTTGCTAAGCTATTTAAGACAGCAAGTGCATTAAGTGAGTTACTAGAGATAAGAAACATGAAGGGTGCGCTTACGATTCTTGTAACAAGGGAACCGGTTAGCGAGTTGCGAGACGATATTGATTATCGTATAGAGGGCAAGCTTAGGAGTGCGCGAGTTCTTGGAGATATCAAGTGAGAATATTTAATGGTTCAGATATAGTTAAGATTTCAAGACTTAGTAAGCATGTCGTAGGTTTGAAGGAAGTTGATTCCTTTATTACGAAGTGCTTTAGCGAAGATGAGATTTCATACTGTTTAAATAAATCCAACACAAATATTAAACCAATAATTCAAAGCTTTGCGGGGAAATTCGCGTGCAAAGAGGCTGCATCTAAGGCTCTTGGCACAGGAATATGTTCTGAAGGAATAGGTCTTAAAGACTTTGAGATTGAAAATGATGATAAAGGCGCTCCTAGCCTAATTCTGCATGATAGGGCTCTGGAGCAAGCTAGTAGACTTGGAATAACAAGTATCTCCATAAGTATTTCTCACGAAGAGGATTATGCTTTTGCTTCGTGTGTGATGCTAAGTGAGGAGTGCGAAATATGAAGAAAGCAAATAAAGATAGCAACAATAAGAAATCCGAGAAGAGTTTTCTTAGTAACTTATTTAAGCGAAAAAACACTATCAGCGATGAATTTATTCAGGGAAATGATAGTAACAATCATCAAGTAAGACATATAGAGAATCCAGTACCTTTCCTTAGCGAAATCATTAATCCTGATGGAGAGTATGGTGCAACCGAGGATGTTAAGGACAAATGGGGTCTTGACCAGGGGGCGGCAAATGTTAGGCACAAGGAGCATAAAGCATTAGTAAATGCGATAATTGCGCTTGTAGTGCTGATTTCCGTTATTGTTAGTGTGTTTTATGTTTTGCCTGCAATTCTTCCAGGATTATTCAAGGGCTCAGGAATAGAGCTTTTTATCGAGAGAGAAGTAAATTTAGAATACACATCTCCTAGTTTTCGAATAGTAATAAAGCCTTCAGTAAGCGTTTACGAGTTGGCTGATGTGACCTCGACTAGACTTACGGAAGTATTGTACAACGAAGCGGTGGTCCAATTGGATTCGAACGATGGCACTCCCTATATATTAATTAGAACGAGCGATGGAATTGTGGGTTACATAGAGAGAGACAGTGTAGATGAAGATATGTCATCGATAGAGCCAGATTTGCACGAATATAGGCTAATTGTTTCAGAGCGCAGCAAGAGCATAATGACGCACACAAGCCAAGGTACATTAATTACTAAAGTTATGATGAACACAGTCTTATATGCGGACGTTAAGCGTGATGGTGTATATCAAGTCTCCTTACCTAATGGTGATAGCGGTTGGATAGGATCATCTGGAGTAGTCGAGGTTGGTATAAGAGATGAAATTGAGGAACTATCCACACGATATTTTGTCAGTTCCGCATTAAGCCTTGTGAATGCACAGTATCTAGAGAATGGGATAACCATGAATGGCCTTTCCGTCAATGGAATAGTCTATGTTTGCTCGTGCGTTAATGGTGTTCCTATGCCTAGGACGATTGAAGAGCAAGCTGAGATGGGTCAAGAGGTTGAAATGGAATATGATGTTGTCTCTGGTGAGCTAATAATAGAGTCTATTCTGCCTGGTGATATTCTATTTTTGCGAAGTCCTTACTCGAGTGAAGGTGATGACGAGATTTACGAGATGGCTATTTGTACTGACCCTGGAACACTTCTCATGATTTCCGATGCGAGAACGTCAATAAGGTTAAGGACGTTTACCTCAAATAGCGATATCTGTGGTAGAATCTTAAGCGTTAGAAGGATTTTCTCCTAACATTTCGAAAAGATGATTATTTCTATTGCGCGATTCGTAATCATGTGTTATCATCTTTTTTGCGCGTAAAAGACTAACAGTAGGAGGTGTTCCCATGGCTAAGTGTGAGATTTGTCAGAAGGATACATTTTTTGGCAGAAAGATAAGAATCACGCGTTCGCAGATTTCACGTCGTGCATTGACACAACAGAAGGCTAACGTTCATAGCGTTAAAGTCGTTGTTGATGGCACACCTAAGACTATGCATGTCTGCTCACGTTGCCTTCGTTCTGGACTCGTTAAGAGAGCTTAAAGAACGATCGATATTATCGAACATCATACCCGTAGGTTATACCTACGGGTTATTTTTTGCTTGAAATAGCTCAAAAAGAAATCCCTTCTAAAATAGCATTAGAAGGGACATAAAATATTATATAAGATTTGAGATTAGCTCCTCTTATGAAATAGGAACCTCAATCTTTGCCTTGCCACCCATATACATGCGAAGTGGCTCAGGTATGTTAATTGAACCATCGGCATTAAGGTTGTTCTCAAGGAATGCTATAAGCATACGAGGAGGAGCTACAACGGTGTTATTCAATGTATGAGCAAGATAATTGCCCTTCTCCTTATTCTTAATTCTGATGCCAAGACGACGAGCCTGAGCGTCGCCTAGATTTGAACAAGAACCAACCTCGAAGTACTTCTTCTGACGAGGAGACCAAGCTTCCACATCACAGCTCTTAACCTTAAGATCAGCTAAATCTCCGGAGCAACACTCAAGAGTTCTTACAGGGACGTCTAGGCTCCTAAAGAAGTCTACTGTATTCTGATAAAGCTTCTGGAACCAATCCATACTATCCTCAGGCTTACAAACAACAATCATTTCTTGTTTTTCAAATTGATGAATTCTATATACTCCACGTTCTTCAATACCGTGAGCTCCAACTTCCTTACGGAAGCAAGGAGAATAGCTGGTTAGTTTCTGTGGAAGGGAAGACTCCTCGACAATAGTATCGATGAACTTACCGATCATAGAATGCTCAGATGTTCCGATCAAATAGAGGTCCTCCCCCTCGATCTTGTACATCATGTTCTCCATTTCCGAAAAACTCATTACACCGTCAACAACGCTTGATCGAATCATGAATGGTGGAATGTAATATGTAAAGCCTCTGTCAATCATGAAATCTCTAGCATATGACAAGACTGCGGAATGAAGTCTAGCAATATCGCCACAAAGATAGTAGAAACCGTTACCACTCGTTTTTCGAGCGGAATCCAAATCAATGCCGTTAAGCTTCTCCATTATTTCCACGTGATAAGGTACCTCGAAGTCAGGAACCACTGGCTCGCCAAAGCGCTCTATCTCAACGTTCTCGCTATCATCTTTGCCAATAGGGACTGAAGGATCAACGATGTTAGGGATAACGAGCATAATACTACGAATCTTTTCTTCTAGTACAGTTTCCTTAGCAGAAAGACTCTCCAGCTCAGTAGCCATATCGGAAACCTGCTTCTTGCATTCTTCGGCCTCGTCCTTTTGTCCCTTTGACATATAAGCGCCGATTTGCTTACTGATACTGTTACGCTGACTTCTTAGATATTCAGCACGAGTCTTACTCTCGCGGAACTCCTTATCAAGAGAAAGCACCTCGTCGACAAGAGATAACTTATCGTCTTGAAACTTCTTCTTAATGTTCTCTTTAACAAGTTCCGGTTCGGAACGCAAAAGCTTAATGTCAATCATGATTTCCTCCAAGTTGTGTTATGTATTTTTAAACGTATTTCATTGTATTCTCATATGTGTTTTTTTACAAGAAAGAACGATGAATGCTGAGTCCTTCAGAAGCAATCACTTTGGGTTATCCAGCATTGCCACCATAATTTCCAGTAGGATATTCAGCACGTTGATTCCAAAGAATGAATTCGTCTAGCCCAGCGTCCTGAACCGCTCTAATCTCACTATTGATAGCATTGTAGTCGTAAGTCATATAATTTCCGGCACCTAAATAACTAGCATCAAAAGCCTGAAGATACGGCCTAACAACGCTATATCCTGCTTGATTATGATATGTACTTCCAGCCATGAGTGCGTAGTAGACGATGTCATATGGTGCGGTGTCCGGAGTAGGATAAGTAGTACCATTTAATATAGTACCAAGGGCATAGTGCGATGGATAAATCATAGGGCACAAGGAATCAACACCGGTTAAGCCTATAGTCGGCCAATCTTGTCCGAGGATATTCCCATCTAGTCGGGAAGAGACAGCAATTCCAAAAACATCACCTGAAACAGGTACACCATAAGTGTATTGAATTTCTCTTCTTGCAGTTTGAAGAAAACGGTTAATAGCTGCTGACCTTGATGGTACTTCGCCCTCAATTCCGTAGTAAGGTGATGCTCCCGTAGTCGTGCCTCCTGTAGGAAATCTTACATAATCGAATTGAATCTCATCAACACCCATTTCAATAGCTTCTATTGCTAAATCAATAAGATAATCCCAATTTTCAGGGTTGTATGGATTGATGAAGGCTTCTGATCCCTCATTATAGAAAAGAAGCGGAGTGTCCGTAACATCGCAAATTGCTAGGTCAGGACGAGCACTAGCAAGAGTAGAGTCCTTGAAGCAAACAATTCTTCCTATTACCCAAATGCCGTTGTCGTGGCATTCCTGACAAAAATCCTGCAAGTCATATTGGACGTCGACATATCCTAAGGAGTTAGCCAGTTCGTTGGTAGTGTTAAAGCATATTCCGTATGATTCCTTTAAATCAATAACGAAAGAATTGATCTCAGAGTTATTTGCAAGTTCTATGTTGGCATCAAGATTCTGAGCGGTGCCGATGTAGATTCCGTGTACGTTGTTACGTGTAAGGGGGGTATATTGAGTAACCTCCGGAAGAGGTCCCCAGAGTTCATCGGAAAGAGCATCACTTGCAAGCAACTCAGAAACCGCAGGAATTGTAGTCGTCGCTTGAGTTGTAGTCTCAGGCGCCGTTGTTTCGGATGAACTTGTAGTTGATGTTACTCGAAAAATAGGTTCATCAGAAGGCTTGGAAGTTACTCTTCCGAGAAAGCTTCCAAGAAAAACAAAAGCAAGCGTAGCTGCTATCACAGCAAGTGATAGAAAAACTCTTTGAATTATACGTAGATAATTCCTCTTTTTATTATTAAAATCATTATATATATTATTATTCATCATATTGACATTATACAGTTGCTAATTAAAAAGAACAAACACCTATATAAAGCAAAAAAAAGGTGTGCTAAAATTAAATTGCTACATTAATTATGAAGCGGGGAATAATATGTTAGTTCGTAATTGCGCTGGTGGTATAGTTTTCTATAGAGACACAGTTTTATTACTTTGTAACGATAAGCACGAATGGGCTTTTCCGAAAGGAGTAGTAAGAGCAGGACAGAAGCTAACAGAAGTTGCTGTTAGCAGAATCAAAGAAGAGGCAGGCGTTGATGCTAAGATTCTGACGCCTTGTGGAAAGACTTATTATGAGTTCTATTCGATAACCAGACAGAAGCCTGTTCACAACAATATATCGTGGTTCGTAATGAAAGCTGATACTGACAAGATCACTATTCTCGAGGATTCGGGAATTATTGCTGGAGAGTATTTTTCGATAGAGGCCGCTATGCAAGAGATAACTTATAGTCAGGATCACTCTCTTCTAATGATGGCCTACCAAAGATACAAGGAGCTCATATAATTGAATCCCGTACCTGACATCTCACATATCACATTAAGCAAATTAGGCTCTTCTGAGTATGAGATTAAGAAGTCTGTTTTTATTGGAAATGCGATGAGAGTTAGTAGTCCTTTGCAAGCGGAGGAATTTGTCAACTCCATTCGTTCTAAATATCCGGATGCAAGACATGTGGCATACGCGTGGATAGTAAGTACTGATACAAAAATGCAGAAGTTTAGTGACGACGGTGAGCCAGCTGGAACGGCGGGTAAGCCGTTGATTTCGTTATTAACTAGTCGTGGTTTGTCCGATTGCGTGGTTACTGTAACAAGATATTTTGGAGGAGTCTTGCTTGGTACAGGCGGGCTTGTTCACTCATATACTAAGGCGGCGGTGGATGCTATTGAGGACGCTCTGCCTGTAGTTATTGAGCGAGGGGTAAGATACGAACTAGATTGCACATATGCTATGAGCGAGAAAATCGTGTATTTGTTGAATAGTCTTGGGGCGAAGATTACTGGAACAGAATATGCGTATGACGTGAAGGTTTTTTTCGAGTGTAAGCTTATGATCGAGGATAATATTTTGTATTCCATTACTCAGCTGAGTTCTGGAAAGGTGATTCCGATTAAGTTGGGCGAGTGCGATATAGAAGGGCAAAGGCTCGAAGTTTGACCAGATTTGCCCAATAATTGACAAGAGGATGTAGTATAAAGAGACGTGAAAGCGTTTGATTTGAGGTGATTAGTAATGGACGCGTTTGGTGAAGATAAAGAAATGAAATTGAATAGTGAGTTTTCGGAGGCAACGGCAACTTCGGAAGCAACGGCAACTTCGGAAGCAACGGCAACTTCGGTGGCTACCGAGGAGAAGTTCGAAACTTTTGAAGAATTGTCACTAGAGCAAAAACAAGAACAAGAAGAGGATAAAGAGAAACTAAGTAACGAAGACCTTGCCAAGCTTGACGAGCGCTTTTATAAGAGATGGAAGAGTGAGCATTCTAATACGCCACTCGTCATAGTATCTATCATGCTTGCGGCTAGTTTGCTTTTTTGTGGTTATCAGTCGGCTTATATTTTTCGATTAGCAAATGGCGAAGTGGGTGTATTTGGATATCTACATAACAATAATGAACAATACGAGAGTTTGTCGCAAGCTGATGATGCTGAAGAAGAACAGGAAACCGTCGCTACAACCATCTCGGATGCGATTGACCCTTGGTTCTCGTTGGAAGATGCGGCTGGCGTAACGGATCCTAACAGAGAGCGACTTACGACAGTGGAGATAGTTAATCAAGTGTCTCCAGCGACTGTAACGGTTTATTTATATAGCGACGAGAGTGGAGTTAATGCTAGGTCAGGCTCAGGCTCAGGTTTTCTTATTACAGCTGATGGCTACATAGTAACTAACGCTCATGTTGTAACTAGTCTTGAGAATCAAACAGGTGTAAAGGTTGCGATTCCTGGATACACCGATTTATTTGATGCTGAGATAGTAGGTGCTGATGTGCAAACCGATATAGCCGTATTGAAGGTAACAAGCGAAGAGGATTTGCCATATGTTACTCTTGGAGATTCTTCGGCTCTTCAAACAGGCGAACTAGTAGTTGCTATTGGAAATCCGCTTGGTAGCTTCGCTGGTACAGTTACTGTTGGAGTTGTTTCTGCGGTTGAGCGCGAGATGAGTAATGATGGATATCTCGTTACTTTGATCCAAACGGATGCTTCGATTAATTCGGGAAATAGTGGCGGGCCTTTAATTAATTCTTTTGGCGAAGTAATAGGAGTTACAAACGCAAAGATGGCTTCGGCTGAAGGACTTGGATTTGCGATTCCTATCAATTCGATAGAAAGTGTAATTCAATCTTTAATTAACTATGGTTATGTAGCAAACAGACCATATATGGGGTTTACAGCAGTAACTATTACGGAAGAGTCCTATTTCGGAGCGATTCCGGGTGTGTATGTTAACGACGTTGTGCCTGATGGCCCAGCCGATCAAGCGGGATTATTTGCTGGTGACGTTATCATTTCTGTAGATGGAGTTGAAATTAACGAATCAAGTGATATTATAGAGGCGCGTGATGCACATAGCGCTGGTGACCAGATTGATATAGTCATAGAGCGCGATGGAGAGCAAATGACATTTACGATGATTATAGGAGACAGTGCAAATGCAAACGGGTAATACTGAGAACAGAAGAAGTAACGCGATACAGAAGATTGTAGTATGGATATTGATATTTGCGCTTTTATCAACTTCTTTTTTGGTGCTAATCATGTATTTGATCCAGACGATGAGATTAGGAGCTTAATGGTCATCGTTTAATCTTGAAGAATATAACAACACGCGGTAGGTGAAATAACCTAGCGCGTGTTTTGTTTGTAATAATATGGCGGCTCTAACGATAGCTATCCTTTTCGAAAAAGAAAGGGCATCCAATAGTTGCCTTATGGAACATCTTGAATTTCAGCAAGTCCAGCTGGCTTGAACTCATAAGGGTACTCAGTTTGCATCTCGTTCATGTAGGCCTGATAGTTATTCATTCGAATAAAGCTATTCACTCGATCAAACCATTCGGGATTAGCCGACTCGGACACAATGTAGACAACGTAGAAGGCGTTCTCAGACTCAAGAATAACCTTATCGCCGGCAGCACGCCCATTAGTATAAATCCATTCGTCGATGACAGTCTCAAATTTGCCTCGGTAGGTGTCGGCACTCTGGGATACGGTGACATACCCGTTCAGAATCTCATCGGTATAAAGGTTCTCGACCTCAAGAAAGCTCGACTCATCGCCAACATATTCGTATATTTCCTGAGCCAAAGACTGCGCATCGCCTAGACTTAATCCATTGCCAAGTTCATCCTGTCCAAAAGATACTTGAACCATTCTTACGTTTCTTAGTGGGTCATTTTGTCTATTTCTGTCAACAAAGCAAACGATAATTGGGAAACCATCTGAGTCAGGGAAAATCGTCGCATCGCCAGGTGTTCTAGCAGAATCAAAAAGCCAATCCCTAATGTCTGTATGGTCCAAATCCGCGTAACGCGTATTGGAAACCAAAGTCGAATCAGGCTCAAGCAGCCTGTCATGAGTCTCACCAGAAAAATACTCAGCCGCACACAGCTCGAAAAGCGATTGATCGTGTCCCATAGACTCAATAATCTCGTTTGCGTGTAAGTTAGCTGTTGTAATAAATGCCTCGTCTCTTTGCTCATACGTAATACGCAAAACCTTGTAATCAACTACATCATAGATGTTCGAATTTGCGTTGTAGGCTTCTTCTGCTTGGTCAAGGGAAGCTTGCAATTCAACCAACTTCTCATCTGAAGAATAATCCTCGGTAAAGTATTTCTTTGCTAGCGAATTAATCACGCATTGCTCGTCAACCTGGCTTCCGAAAACACCGCGAATATAAGTATCAAGCGACACACCTAGAACCTCAGCTTTGCCAGAAAGCCAATCAACGTACGATCTAGCGAGCGTATAGTGTGAGTCTTCAATTCGATAACCATGGGAGGTAGCGTCATCATACAGTATTTGGGTAGTTTGCATTTGCTTTGCCGTTAAGTCTAGGAAGTAGTCGCGGTTTGTAGCGTAATTAGGATCATCTGAAGTAGAATTTAACATTTCCTGCGTATCGGCAGCGAAAATATCGACACCATTCTCTATTAGCACATAATGGTACATGAAGCTGAATTCCGCACTATCTACCTGTTGGCCATTAATTGTCAGAGGGCTATCAAGTCGTTTGCTTAGACCTGTCCCATAGAAAATAGTTGAGCCAACGACAATGGCAACTGCAATAATTCCGATTACGAAGAAACGCAAGCTTTTTTTCTGGCGCTTCTTAGCCTTAACGGGATCGACTTCCTTTTTTACCTTAGGAGAAGCTAAATTTACCTTAATAGGTACTATTTTATTCTCCTTGAATTCCTCTTTGATAACACTCTTCTTTTGCTTCTTTACTACCGGTTGCTCATCAGAAAGAACATCCGGATCAATATCATTCAAGCTCTGGTTAACTGCAAGCGTGTTACGCTTCATTCGGTCTGACTTGCTTTTTCGACTACCCTTGCTATTAGGCCCATGCGCCTTATGTTTAGGCAAAACAACATCTTTCTTAATCATCTCTGGAAGGCTTTCCTCTTCGGAATCCTCAACCTCTTGCGTTAGGTTATCCTCCTGAGAAAGAGAGGCAATGTCTTCTTCTGCAGGTATAGCCACCTGTAGCGGATCCTCCTCAATAATTGTATCTTCGGTCTGTGCCGAGTATATCGTTGCGTCCAAGGTTTCTTCGACAGGTGTATTAGTATTCGCTTCAACATTCTCGTCAACTGGAGATTCTACAGACAGAGTTTCCGCAGGTGCGTCCACGCTGTCTTCAACCGAAGGCGTGTCTAATGAAGGCTTTCTTATCTTAGGGGCTTCATCCTTATTCTTGTTTCTCACAATACATCCTCCTCATCAGGAACTATTATTTTAAGTGCTTTGTGAAGGCATTCTATGTTTACAGGCAACGCTGGCCCTTTCTCACCGTCCAAATCGGTGACTACATGGGTGTCCGCGTCAGTCTCGATTGATAGCATATCCGTTTGAAAATAAATAACATTGTCATTATATATGTGGTCTCCAACCATCAGTTTCCCGAGCAAAGGGAACACGTCGGCGTAGGCAACCTTACGAAGAACCAAAACATCAAGAAGACCGTCGTTAAGCTCCGCTTCTGTCATGAGTTTGCGAAAACCAGCGACACTTTGAGAATTTGATACGAAAAACAATGTCGCTTCAACATCGTATTTCACGTCGTTTGCGGTTATTTTAAGTTGAATTGTTCTATTCAAATCTGGGAAGTCAGCCAAAGCACTTATCCAATATGCCACAGGGCCAAGATTAGTCTTCAGTGCAGAAGGAACCTTATAAGCAACGTCCGTCATTAATCCGCCAGCAAGAACGTTCATAAAATAGTAATCGCCTACCTTGCCACAATCGATACGGCTCGTCTTTTTTCGCAAAAGCATTCTCGCAAAATCGTTAGGTTCAGAAGGCAAATTTATGCTTGTCGCCAAATCGTTAACTGTACCAGACGTATATATGGCTAATGGAATATCAATGCCTTCTTGCATAATTCCGGTAACCACTTCATTAACGGTTCCGTCGCCGCCCGCTGCAATAACGCAATCGTACTCTTCGGGATTAATCGTTCTAGCGAATCTAGTCGCGTCATGCTTTGCAGCAGTATAGCAAATATCTGCACGCTCAAGCTGATTTATCGATGACAAATACGCCAAAATATCTTCAACGTTACTCTTCGCGCGTTCTCTCCCAGAAGAAGGATTTACTATAATTTTTAGTCTAAGTCCCATAGTAAAAATCACCCATTTAAAGTATTTCAATTTACTCTATCATATTATAATCTTTTTAATGTTACGTTATCAAAGTATATGTGAGGCATTTGCAATACAGTGTGATATTATAATTTGGAGAAAATCAAGAAGAGGGAAGAATATGTCAAGATTTATTAACGAGGAAATTACAAAGAAGAAGTGGTTTAAACTGCTTATGGCCTTTCTCCTCCCAGCAGGCGCAATGCTTGCTATTTTCGCAATCCTTGAGGTGTATCCTTTTGGTAATGCTACGATAATGTCGGTTGATTGTTATCATCAATACACTCCATTTCTAATAGAACTAAGAGATAAGCTACTAAGCGGCGATTCTCTTTTTTACTCGTGGAATAGCGGTCTAGGAAGTGAGTACTACGCCATATACGCAAACTATGAGGCGAGTCCTCTTAACCTTTTCGTAGTATTTGTAACCGCCACTGCAGTTCCAGCATTCGTAGCCTTTATTACGGTGATTCGAGCAGGACTTGCAGGAGTCTTCATGACACTCTTCTTAAGTTCGAATGACTCGAAACGAATAGATGCAATCACAGTTATGTTTGCTAGCTCCTATGCTTTATGTGGCTGGTTTCTAACCGATTATTGGAACATCATGTGGTGTGATGCTTTAGTTTTACTACCACTTATTGCTTTAGGATTGAAGAAACTGATGCTTGAAGGGAAGTATTCACTATATGTTATTTCTCTTGCTGTTTGTATTTACAGTAATTTCTACGCAGGATTCTTTATTTGCTTATTCTTAAGCCTCTTCGCTGTTGTTTATTATTTTATAATCCATACGTTTTCCAAAGACAGATCAATTACAAACCGCATGTCGTTCGCAAGCTTCTTTAAAAGCGCTGGTAGGTTTGCTCTAGGTAGCGCTATTGCTGGTGGATTAACTGCTGTTTTGACAATCCCCACCTATATAATTCTTCAAAATAGTTCTGCCACAGGAGGCGATTTTCCTGTTGATTTCAAGCTTACGACTAGTTTATTTGATTTCTTAGCAAGATTTATGGTTGTTGCTCATCCAAACATACGCGATGGTATGGCTAATGTTTATTGCGGCGTTATGATGGTTCTCCTGTTACCATTATTTTTCATGGCTCCTAAGAAGTCAGGAATTACACTTAAGCACAAAATTGGATTCGGTTTCTTAGTTGCCTTTATGTACTTAAGTTTCTCTAATCGGATGCTGAATTATATTTGGCATGGATTCCACTTCCCCAATCAGATACCTTATCGCCAGTCCTTTTTGATGAGCTTCCTCATTGTATTTATGGCATTTATGGTAATTCGTCGCATAAGGTTCTTCTCAACCAGAAGTATTTGCACTTGCGCGGTTGGCGCTGGGTGCTATCTTATTCTTTTCGAAAAGTTTGGTGAAGGAAACGAGAATTATTTGCAAATCGGATTAACCCTTGTTTTCGTCCTTATTCAAGGTCTTGTTCTTAGAGCGATTAGTCTTAATACCAATAAGCGAAAAGGTTTCTATACTGATCTTGTCGTATCGATGATGATTCTCGAAATGCTCGTTGCCACATGTGGAACGGTAGGTCAAGTAGCAATGAATGAAGGATATCCTGAATACAATTTGTATACGATGTATAGAGTCGATGCTCGATACTATGCTCAGAAGGCAGAAGGCTCCGATGGTCATGCTCCGTTTGAACGAACAGAGATATATCCTGCAGATTCGTGTAATGTTCAATCAATTTACGGTGTTAAGGGAATCTCCATTTTCTCTTCAACTGCCAGAGAAAGCTTTGTAGTTTATATGAGAAATTTTGGTTTTCATAATAATGGCATCAATAGTATAAGAACTGCTGGCCTTTCCCAAGTTACTGCTACTATCTTGGGAGTAAGAAATTTTGTATGCGTAGGCGAGGGAATAGGAGTACCTTTGTGCTTTGATATGGAGCTAGATACTTCTACTATTGACGTTCATGGCAACGAAGATGCTTTTGCTGTGGGCTTTATGACTTCCGACGATATAATTGATTATCTTCCTGATTCAAATAATAATGATTCTTTTTTAAAGACAAACGAATGGATACGAGCAATGGGAGTAGATGCTGATGTGTATTCACAATTGCAGTTAACGAATGTTTCTTGCGAGAATGCTTCTAGTACTAGAAATAATGATGGCTCAATAAGATATGCATTTACTGATACCACCCAAGACTCACAGGTATCTATCGTTATCGACGAAGCTACCATCGGAAGCGAAGTGTTCCTTTATGTTGGCGCAAACAAGAGCTCGAATTGTGTCATTACTGTAGGAGATGACGATAAAACCCCAACGACTGTTCCGGCTCGTTCTGAACAGATTGTATCGTTAGGTGAGTATGATGGAAATCCGATAAACGTTACTATCAAATATAGTGAGACTCCAACCAGACCTATGAATATCTATGCATACGAACAGAGCATAGAAGGATATCAAGAAATGCTAGATGTTCTTGGTGATGAGCAGCTTCTAGTAACTTCTTACGATTCCACACATCTTACAGGTACTATAGATGCAAAAGAAGATGGATTTCTTTTCCTTTCGGTACCTTATTCCGAGGGATTCACAGTGACAGTTGATGGCAAAGAGACGGAATTGATTTCTGTTCAAGATGCTTTATGTGGAGTTAACTTAACGAAGGGGACTCATACTATTTCGCTAAGTTATGTACCAGTAGGATTCAAGGAGGGAGCGTTAATATCGTTAGCTTCAGGACTTGCATTTGTACTGTTATTGGCTGTGCAGATATTTATCAAACGTATGAGAACGAAGCAAGCAGTTGCTGTTCAATCCCAGTCAGAAGCTGTAGGCAGTAATGATGATATTACCAGTGAAGTTGTTGAGAGCGGTCCTACTGATTCAGTTGCACTGAAAGCTACGCAGACTACAGAAATTAATGCGGAACCAGATAATCAAGATCAAGAGAGTATTAATGATTCTACTTCTCCTTCGGAGGGCTCTACAGATGAGAATACCGACGAGAAATAATGGCATGCTGTTCTCGAAGCTTTTCTTCAAGAATACTTTGTACGTATTGTGCGTATTTCTTTTGCCTGTTTTAATTTTCATATCAGCATCCTTTGCTGCCAATGCTTACACTAATAGTGCTAGCAAAACTAAGGGATTAGGGGTTATAAGAGTCTTCCACTTTGAAGAATTTGCTGCCACTGACTCTGATGTAGAGCTTGCTAGCGAGATTCACGGAAGGATGACACACACCGGCGTTGGGCTAGACGATGGAAGCGAATTGCGCGAGGTTCTTGCAGAGAAGTTGGACCCATTGTTTTTGATAGGAACGTTATTTGGAGAAGGTGTTAGAGAAGCATGGTATTTGTCTGCTTACCTTATTCGCATTGGTCTTGCAGCTTTGACGATGGCATTTCTTTGTCGAAAACACATATGTTGTAATAAGTTAATGACAATCGTTTTGTCGTGCGCTTATGCTTTGTGTGCTCCGGTTTTATCTTTCTCGATGAATTCGGCACTCATGAATGCATGCATTATCTTGCCTTTGGTTGTATGCTGCTTAGATAGATTCTTTCGTGACTCGAGAACTTTTAATGGAATACTGATAATTATCTCTACAGCAGTTCTATTTATTTCAGGCCCTTATGGAGTAATATTCGGTCTACCATTCATAGCGTTAATGTCGATAATGCTTGTATTGTGTATGCGTGTTGACAAAACCCAATCTATTATTATGTATTTAAAGTCTATTCCATTCACGCTAATTGGGCTCGCGCTATCGTCTGTATCCATTGTTCAATGGATTCTTGCCAAGGAAGTAACACTAACTTTCAATGCGATTAAGGACAACCTGGTTGTTAAGTATACTTTGTTTGACTTCCTCTCGAAAATGATGGACGGCTTTGGCTACTCTACAAAAGCTGATTCTGGAAATATTGCTCCAGTCTTCGGATTATCTATTTTTGTATTTATTTTATTTATTATTTTTATTTTCAACAGCAAGGTCCCGATAAGGATTCGCATTAGTATATTAGCGATTATACTTTTATATCACTTGTCAATAGCTTTCACTCCACTTGAGATGGTAACCGATCCATATTATCTTGGGGATGGTTTTGGTGCTGCCAGACTATGCTTCTTGGCTGTTATGATTTTCTTTTTTGCTGCGGTATCTATGAAGAACATCAAAAAAATATCAGATGGTACGCTTTACGCTGTTGGTTTCTTAACGATTATCTTACTTATCCTGTCAAACAGCTCTGCAATAGATATTGCTCCTAGCGAGTTTAGTCTTTATTTCTCAGGATTAGGCGGTATTGTCGTTGTAGCCTTACTTATTTTTTATAATCGTTCAGAAGGCATTCTTCCAAGCATACTAATTACGGTTGCTGTCATAATCGGATTAGGAATTAACCTTTCATATTGCCTGTCAGTATCTCAAGTAGATACTCAAACGATAACTAGAATGAGTGTTTTCCAGCCGGATGTGGAGGATGCAACTACTGCATATGGTTACGATATTATTTCAAGTGGAGAGCATCAATTTTCTATTGCTTCTCAAGATGTTGGTAAAATTGACTACATTGTTCTTCCTTATTCAATTTCGGCAGATAACCATCAAGCATTTGGGACTCCTGTTGATTTACTAAATTATCTTTCTAGAAGTACGAATATGGACACTCCCATATTTTCGATAAAAAATTCTACACCTGCTTTTGTGAGAAGTCAGATTTCTACGACTTTTCCTTCCGTTGGCGATGAGATACTATTGGTGAATGACTATGTAGAAGGGCAAGAAGTATATGCTATGTCTAATTTTCGCGGAAGATCAACATTCACTACTTTTCTGGACGATACAGAACTTCATCAAGAATTCAATGGACCTTTCTTAGTAGAGGCAGAACCCCAAGAGAATGCTGTTAATAGCGTTAGACTTTTTTATGGCGAGAATGTGGAATACAATGTGATGTTTTTGCTTTATAGCATGGACGAAGAAGCTTTAGATGCTCTGAATTCTAAGACTTTATCTTCAGGGACGAGTTTATTTTCTCTTGACACTTCAGGAATCCCTCCCGTGGTTGGTAACGTAATTTCTGTTGTTGTAGGATCAAGATACTCAGATTTAATTGATGTTGAAGTAAATTCTGAGGAAGTGCCAACATTCTCAATTGGAGGGTTTCTAGCCTTTGAACTGGAGTATGATGGAACTGGCGATATGAAGGTTTGCGTAGGTCGCGACAACAAGGACATAATTGTAGGTGTAATAATAAGCTCTGCTAGCCTTGCAGGTGTTTGTTTACTGTATTATTATGGTAAAAAAACTATGAGAAACAGAGAAGAGGTACCTTTGTGAGAAGTTCGCTTACAGCGGGTATCGGTATAACCGATTCAACCCAGTTCGTCATTTTTGATATGGAATGGAATCAACCATTTCCTGGAAAGCAGTATTCTTTTGATGCCTCGAATCTTAAAGGGGAGATAATTGATATTGGTGCTGTGAAGTATAGGTATGAGAATGGCGGCGTTTCTCGTATATCCGAATTCTCAGCCACTATACGCCCTCGGTGTTACAAGAAGCTTCATTATCATGTTAAGAAGGTCACTCACAAGTGCAATGAAGATCTTAAGACAGGCGTCAGCTTCGAGGAGGCCATTAATCAATTTTTAGACTTTTGTGATAGTAGTTGTATCCTGGTTGGCTGGGGGACTTCTGATCCTGATATGCTTAAAACAAACCTTAAGTTCTTTGGTCTAGACTCAGAATTACGTCGAGCTTTTTTGGATTTGCAGCCTATATTCTCACGTTTTGCCGGAGAGAAGGGCAAGCAGCGAAGTGTCGAATATGCGGTTGATTATTTCAAAATTCCAAAAGACGATACATTCCATAGCGCTCTCGCAGATGCTCATTATACAGCTCTCGTTTTTGGCGAACTTTTCGAGCATAACAAGACTTCTGAACTCCTAAGTGTTATTACTAGCTCTCTTGTAGATCCTGATATTCAACTTGAATTCAATTATCGAGGAGTGGAGATGCCTTCAGTTAACGAGGCTATAGCATCGGCTTCAGGCTTTTGTGCAATTTGTCCGATTTGTTCTAGTAACCTTAAATTCTCTATTCCTGCATTTCGCATACGAAAATCTGTGTATTCGCTATCAGAGTGTGTTGAGCATGGCGATTTCTTCTCCAGAACTAGAATAAAGAAGCTCAAGGATAAGGCGTATTTTGCGACGGCTGTTCTCAGATATGCAACTCAACCAGATTATTATCTTATTGCTGAAAAGGCTGAAGAGTTTGCAAAGTACGGTTCTAAGGGAGCATTAATTATTCCTTCAACACCTGATAATGTTGATTTGAAGCCGTCTTCTGGGGAATTTACCAAAGAGAATCAACAAGCTTAAGGAATTTGATCAATATGTGAAAATCAATTGTTATCATTTTATCAATAGTTTGTTTACAAACTAGACATATTTACCGCGATTCGTTGATACAACCTCTTTTTTACGGTGTTATAATTGTGACAAGAATGTGAATAATAAGTTTTGCACGATTTTTCTTCTCGTGAGAAAGAGTGATATTATGAGACAATTGCTAGATTTTATCCACAATAAAAGAAAAAACAAACAAGGTTCAATGCTGATTCTTGTGTTGATTATCATGGTTGTTGGTCTTATTCTCTTTACTTCGGCCATGATGATTACAACTGAGACAAGGACTAGATACTATCAGAATGCGAAAGCTAATCAGGCAAGGCTTACTGTTACTTCAGTTGCTGAGGCGTTCTATCAGGCAGTCTACTTACAAGAGATTACGGACGAGCAACTAGAGGCGCTTGCTGCTGCTGATGCACAAATAACGTTCAACATATCCGGTTCTTCTGTTGCCGGTGCTGCAGCTACGTCTAATAATACTACTACCGCGAAATTCGATAGTGGTGTTGTAGGCGGAAGTGAGACTATCATCATTTATTTTTCTACTACCATTGATTCGCAAGAAGAGAATGTAAAGATGACTTTGACATCTCCTGACGATACCGATGATCCTAATTTATTCCAAAACTGTGTTGATGCAGGTGAAGGTGCTGATTTAGGCCAGTGTCTAATTGGAGCTGGTGCGCCAGCCGGAGCGACCGATAATTTTGTCGTTCTAAGAGGGAACTCTGATTTGGCTGGTTCAGGTACTGGAAGAATGGACTCTGTAGTTGTTTGTACGGGAATTATTACTGGTAATTCCGGTAATATCTATCATAATGATGTGGTCTTCTATGGTTCTGATGCGGGTTACAATATAGGTAGCGGTGGAAATGGAATTACGATAGCTGCCGGTGAAGGAGACTGTTATTTTGTTTCTCCTGATGGTGAACTTGGCTATGTATTCAGAAATTCTGATGGTTCCCCCAATACTGCCGTATCTAATAATTACTTTAATTTTAATGTTGATAATCTTGTACTTCGTAATACTGTTTACAACGGATATGGACAGAACATGTATAACATAATTAACGGAAGAATACTAAGTGATGGTGGATCGCTTAATAATACTGTTCTTCAATATGGAGACATGAATCCTGGATATGGTAACGATGCTGGACAGAATTGGGGTGCAAGTAGCCCATATAACAATTTTGTTCTTGAGAGAAATGCTGCTAGTTCTGCTTATGTAGGAGGTAACTCACTAATGCAAGAATTAGCAAATCAAGCGAACGAGTACCTAAATGGTGACTTGCAGAGTAGCATCGATGCTGGATTTCCTACAAGTGCTCAGGCTAGGACTCAATTTGGTGTTCCTTCTTCAGCTCCTTCCGGATCCACAGTAATTACTGGTGGACAACTTGCAAATGGTGCCACTTTAACTGCTGGTAATTATATTATTAATGGCGGTTCACTTGGTGCTTCTGGTTGGTCAAACAAGGATGCAACTATTACTTGTGATTTGGCAACTGGTAATTATACATTCTATGTTAATGGAAACTTCAGTATTAATTCTGGTCACTTCGAAGTAATCAATGGAGCAAACTCTGATAATTGGGTGCGCTTCATCCTTGCTGATGGTGTCGATATGAATATAGGACAACCAGCGAATATGTATGGAAATAGAACTACCGGTATTATTTCTACTGGAACTCATACAGGTCGTACTCAAGCAACGTCGGGAAAACCTCATGTCTATATTTTTGGCGCTAGTGGAAATACAGTTACTATGTACCAATATGCTGTAGTTGATGCTTATATTGGAGTGTTCGGTTCTTCTGATAACGGAACAGAGGGAACAGTACTATTTAACAATGGACCTTATTTCTATGGAAGAATCACAGCAACGACGATTAGGTATGTAGGTGGTACCCCGGCTTCTATTCCTTATTGTCCTGATCCGACTGCTGAAGAATTTACGGGAAATATAGCAATTAGGTATTCTGAGTACAATGTAATCGCGTTTGATTATTACTACTAAAATTACTACCAATAAGAGTTCATTTATTTAATTAGATATGATATCACTTGCCCGCTGTACTAGTAATACAGCGGGTTTGCTATATAAATAAATAATTCATCACTGTATCAGACATTTTAGGTATGGAAATCATCTTAGATTGATGCTACAATACTTAATGTTAATGATTTATTGATAATTTAGCTATATGTTAGTCATAATAATCAATGAAAGGATTATCGATTATGATTGGAGCGAGGACAAATATGAGTAGAGAATCTGCCAAGTCGAACAAGAATGGTTCGATGTTAATTGTTGTATTAATGATTATGGCTGTAGGACTTATACTGATTACTTCTGCCATGATGATTACCGGAAGTACAAGGCAGAGATATTTTGATTCATCAAAATCTAACCAAGCGAGGCTTACAGTGACTTCGGTAGCAGAAGCTTTCTATCAGGCCGTATATCTTCAGGAGATAACGGATGAGCAATTAGAGGCTTTAGCTAATGGCAATGCTGTTCTTGATTTTTCTGTGAATGGAACGAGTGTACCTGGTGCATCAGGGGCTGTAGGCAACATGACAACGGCTTCTTTCTCTAAGACGGGTACTGATTTGGTTACGATTGTTTTCTCTACAGAAATAGATGGAAAGCAAGAGAATATTAGAATGGTTCTTCGTGGTGATCCACCTGATGAGGAGAATTCGCTATTTCAGACTACGGTTCAACTAGGTGATGGTGGAGCTCTTGGTCAGATGAATGTTGGACAGAATCCTTTGCCAGGTGCTAGAGATAATATTGCATTATTATTGGGTGATTCTCACATGGGAAATACTGGTAGTTCTGTCTATAGCTGCGAAGTTGTATGCACAGGGATACTGACTACGGGTTCTGGTAACGCCTTCCATAATAACGTAATTTTATATGGACCAGATGCAGGTTTTGACGTAAACGGAAGTGATGGTGCAGGTCTAGCGATTACTGGAGGAAGTCTATTCTTCTTGTCGGAAGATGGAGATGGTACAGGTGATGCTTTCTATAATGGAGGAAGTGTAATCAGTGGCGATTTTACTGAAGGCAATCCTATTGACGCTGACAGCATTGCTACTTATAACTTTAACTTTAATGCAATTGGAAGCATTAGCAATCAGTCATTGGAAGGGTTTTATAGTGATCCAAATAGCTTCATCTTACAAAGAGGTAGCTACTCAAATCCAGCTACTATAACGACTGAAGCATCTAGTCGTATTGTTACAAGTGCATCTTCAACTATGCAACAGCAGATTTCTGCAAGAATAGACGAATATCTATCTGGAATTGTGGCAACAGCAGTTACGAATGGATTCCCTAGTAGCGCTACTGTGGCAGACTCATTTGGCGATCCATATTCCCATAGTACTGCTTCTGAATTGGAATTGACCAACACTTCAGATGTTAGCCCTAATCCTGGTGGATACATCATAAGTGGTAATAGTCTAGGTAATCCAACAGCTTCTGGTGGAGAAACTCCAGGTGTAACGATAGATTTGGCTGCTGGTAACTATACATTCTATGTAGACCATGATTTTACTATTGCAAATGGATATTTTAATGTAATAAATGCTACAGGCTCTGATAATTGGGTGCGTTTTATTCTAGCTCCAAACGTTCACTTTACAATTGGAACTAATACAAACGATTGTGGTATTATTTCGTCAGGCCGTGCTGCTGGAGCAGCTCCTACATCTGGAACAAAGCCTCATGTATACATCTTTGGAGCGCAGGGAAACACAGTAACTTTGGGACCACAAACTACAATTGATGCATATATTGGTGTATATGGAGACACATCGAATCCGGGAATAGTAGAATTTTGCAACAGCACAAACTTCTACGGAAGAATCTCAGCAACCACAATGATGTACAGGGATGGTGCTCAAGCTATTATTCCTTATTGTCCAGGACCTACTTATGATGAGACAAATGGTAATATCTCGATACGATACTCCAATTATATTGTTGAGGAATATGAGTATTTCTATTAATCTTTAATCTTTACTAATAAAAGCCGGAGCATATACTCCGGCTTTTTTGTCGTGATAATAGCTAACCAATACTATTCCAGGGTATGCAATCTATCAATTGCAAGAACTTCAGTGGCAATATCTATAGAATCGAGAAAGCAAATGTCTACTCTGTCATCTGATTCAACCTCAAACTGTTGATAACTGTCCAGGCAAGCACATAAGCGAATTTTTCGAGAGGAAAGCTCTGCAATTAATTCAAATAAGTCGTTATTAGTCGAAAGTAACTTAACTCCGGAATCTATAAAATAAATACTAGCGACGCTAGTGTGATTTATTAATATCGAAGAAATAAAAGCATCTAGAAGACTTCTTCCATGGTCACTATCCGAAGAATAATAATCGTGTTTGATTATCAGTGAAAAACTATCAGAATGTGCGTTATCGATTAACTCAGGAAAAACACTAACTTCTGTCGATTCTTTTCTTTGCTTGCTCATCAAAATCACTCCTATCTGAGCTTAAAAATCTCATTGATCTCTGAATAGCATTCTTGCTATTACCCCATGGCTTATCTGTATTTCTATAATCAAATTTTAATGTAAACCATTCAGCATCTGCTATCAATTCGTCTAGTGATTTCTTATGACTGGATGACAAAATAGTCAAAAAATCAACTGCTTCATTCTGCGAAAGCTTCGACGCTGCGCCTCTTAGCAACATAGCAATGTGCGGTAAACAATGACTTTTTGCATTAGCAAATTTCTGCTTGAAATCCGGATCATGTACAAAAAGCCAAAGTATAACGTCAATATATCTTTCCATAGAATAGTCAATTTTGTCGCATATAGGGCATAATGAAACGCGACCATCTATTCTATTAGCCAAAGACACGAGGTTTGACTTGTACTCATTTGACTTACCCTTAAGCAATGATCGCTTGTTAGGAATACAATTTGATAAAGTATTTGTCACATCTTGACGAATGTCTATCAAATGGGTATGAATCATAAGGCCTAAGCCGAGTCGATTTGCTTCTCTTATATTTAACATTCCCATATGATCCGGGCAAAATCCAGTTCTGTTTGTGATCATTCTAGTGTCCGGTTCCATTAGTGATGGACCAAGATAATAATTAATATAGTCTTCCTCAGATTTCTTCTTTAAGACACATATTGGACAATCGCACTCAGTAGTGTATGCGTCATTTACAGGAATTGTATAGATTTTTTCCATTAAGTTACCTCTTTCATATTGTCAGAAGGAGAATGCAACAATCGGCAAGCGCGTACGTTAACTGAAAGAATAGTAATAGATGTGTACTCCTCGATACCTCTTCCTATTCGTTCTTGGGCTTGAGATAATACAGCTTGAGCGTCATGGCCGTAGTAAATAGCAATATCAAGACTAATAACAACTCCGTATGTTCTTTTCTCAGACTTAAGATAAACAACTTCTGCAAAACCTTTTACTCGCTTTAGAATAAGTCTAACCAAATCCATCAAAGCTTCATCAGATATCGAATATGAGCCAAGTGAAGAGAAGGTTGGGCGAACTATTGTTCTTTCTGTATCAGGAACAACAGGTAACACACCGCGTTCTTTGTCCAATCGCTGACGAAGTCTGTTGAAAGGGTCAGAGAAGTATCCAGAGAATTCGTGCTTAATTTCCATGCTTGGAACAGGAATTGTATGCATTCCTTCAGATAAGCGAGTATTTCGCGCTTCGCGAATCTCCTCTTCAGAACTTACGTCTTCGATAGTAATCAACATTGAAGGTTGATTCAGCCACAAATTATTACAAATCTTTTGCAACATAGAATCGCTGGTTCCAAGAATCATTAAAGTTGCAGGATTAGATTCTACAAGGGCTCTTCTCATTACTGCCGATCGGGTAAGGTCTGAAAAAAGAGCCTGCCTGACAGACTCCATCTTGGTCGGAGCCTTCTTAGCCGAAGTACCAGCAACAATCCTGCTTCCGTTAATTAGAAGACCATCATCAATAATATAGTGAATATCATTAGCCTTCGCAACGCGAATTGCTCTTGTGCTCTTGCCAGTACCGGAAGGGCCAACAAATGAAACAATACCAATATGAGACAAAGCATCGCGTGTCAGAGCCTCTGATGAAAGGATTCTGTCGACACTGTGCTGGTCGTCCTGACGCTGATTTCTTGTCTCACCAGCACGTTCAAATCTGCGTATGGTAGATCTTAACTCCGGGATAAGAATTCCATGTCTCGCAGGAGTCACAGGGCTTGTTTCAGTAGAATTCTGGACAGAAGAAAGACCCAACTCATCAGCACTGTCAACACTATCGCTAACAGATCCAAAAGGAAAACTCTTCCCCTTCCTATTAGTTGAGTCAAATTTCTGAGCCATAAATCCTCACTAATCAGTTGTCCCAGTTATGGTAGACCTCTTGAATATCTTCGTTATCATCCATCATATCAAGCATCTTATCTAGTTGCTCACAAGCAATTGGGTCGGTAACCTCGGCTGTAGTTGTCGCAACAGGGCCAAGCGTAGTGTCAATAAAAGTATAACCCTTTCCTTCAAGTCCATCTCTTACCTTATAATAAGAATCGGGTGAAGTGGTAATACAATAACAATCTTCTTCACTAACAAAATCATCGGCACCAAATTCTAGAGCGTCCATCATTACTTGATCTTCATCCTCAAAATCTTCAGGACTAATTAGAATAGTACCTTTAGTCTCAAACATGAATCCAACGCTTCCGGATACTCCCATATTTCCACCAAACTTGTCGAAAATATGACGAACATCTGCAGCCGTTCTATTCCGATTATTAGTTAAAGTACGTACCATTACAGCAACACCTGCCGGTCCGTAACCCTCATATACGATTTCTTCGTAATCATCACCTTCGCCTGCACCAGCCGCTTTCTTTATTGCGCGATTAATATTGTCATTAGGCATATTTGCAGACTTAGCCTTCGCTATGATGTCTTTGAGACGTGAATTGGACTCAGGATCTGCACCACCGGCCTTAACAGCAACGGCAATTTCCTTTGCAACTTTAGTAAATATTGCACCCTTTGCTGAATCCGAAGCTTCCTTCTTACGTTTTATATTACTCCATTTGGAATGACCAGACATAAAAACCTCCAATTAATATAGATACATTAATATAATACTCGATGCTAGCAATAAGACAATAATGCTAGCACACAAGATTCCCATGTACTTCTCATATTTCTTATCTTTAGTTAACAATCGCACAATAGTGTAGAAAGTCAACAAAGGAATGAAAGTATAAATCTTTTCAAACTTATTGACGTATGCATATTGAGATACAAATGTTAATGCAGTACCCATTGCAAAATCAAACAAGAAATCCACTTTGCTATAATTCGCTTTCACAAGTCTTATTACAATATAGGGTATAGCAATAAATGCTACAGACATAATAATGAATATCGCTATGCTATATAAAGCTAGCGTAATGTTACCTACATAGATACCGTAGATTAGAACAACTAAAGCACGACTAATCAAAATAATAAGAGGAAATTGAAGATATGCTTTTCGAGTATCATAAAAAATCATCATCACGGATATGACACAACATATCATCAACAGGAAGGTGCAATACATTGCAAACTGCGGAACCAAAAACTTATTCGAACCTTGTAATAGAAGCTCTGTAATCTCACGATGGTTAAGAGCAGTCAGAAGAAAACATAGTCCAGTGAAGCACTCTATCTTACAATATCTTGAAGCAATAGGGGCCTTGCAATATCTGCACTTACCACCTAAAAAGAGCCAGCTTAGTATTGGTACCAAATCTAACACCCCCAAAGTGTGACCGCACGTCATGCACATCGAGTGTCCCTTAACTATTGTCTTCGATGCAGGTATCCTATAAATAACTACATTTAAGAAACTTCCAAATACTATTCCAAACATAGTCGAAGAAGTAACAAACATAATAAAAAATAAATCAGAGTAATTCACACGAGTTCCTCCTTAATAGTACCCAACAAATATACACTATTAATCAGGAATTTTGAACAAAAAAAATATGTCATTCAGAATTCGAAAAAATCAAACGCTACATTAAAATCGAATACATAAAAAAACTTGTATTATTTTAGGCTTTGTTGTATAGTCTTAGGGATATATCAGTCGGGGGTACGTTCATCGTGCACAAAATGCACTGTAACGTAACATAATCAACATGTCTATGCATTATAGTTTTAGGCTCTTTGGTATATCCTTATGCTATAACCGGTATGGTTTCAAAAGGGGGATATGATGAAAAGGCTGGGAGACATTCTTATTGAAAGCGGTTTCTTAACAGCTGCCGAATTGGCTGAGGCACTAAGCACACAGAAAGACACTGGCAAGAGACTTGGTGAGGTAATCACCGAGATGGGTCTGATGTCTGAGTTTGACGTTTTGCGTGCTGTTTCTAGTCAATACAATTACCCAATTATTGATTTGTCAAACATTGAAGTAGACCCTAAGGCTACAGCTCTTCTTGACGAGAAGTTCTGTATTGATAATCTCGTTATACCTGTTGGTTTTGATGAAGAGAAGCTAATTATCGCACTAGATGATCCGCTTAATATGTTCATTCAAGATGACGTTCAATTCCGTACAGGATATGAATGTACTCCTATGCTTGCTACTCATACGGGTATTGTTGATGCAATTCGTGTTAGTTATGGTAAAGAGCAAGCAGCTCAGGCAGCTCAGGAATTATCTGAAGACGTAGGTACAGTTATTGAGGGACTCAGTGCTGATGTTGCTGAGGCAGTTAACAGTGCCCCGGTTGTTAAGCTTGTTAACTCGATGATTGATTATGCTATTCGAGCAGGATCTTCCGATATTCATATCGAACCGATGGAAGATAGAGTTAGAGTTAGAATCCGTATTGATGGTGTCATGCAAGAGATTATGAGTAATCCTATATCTGCACGAGATGCTATTGTAACGAGAATTAAGATTCTAGGTGGAATGAACATTGCTGAGAAGCGTATTCCTCAGGACGGTCGTATTCAAACAGACATCAATGGACAGCCTGTTGACATGCGTGTATCTATTCTTCCTACAATTCATGGTGAGAAGACGGTTATTCGTATTTTGGCTAAGAACGACGGTAATTTGAACCGAAAATATCTAGGTATAAACGAACATAATAACGAATTGATTAATAAGATTGTTCAGGTACCCCAAGGAATTTGTTTGATTTCAGGTCCTACAGGATCCGGTAAAACAACCACGCTTTACACATTACTAGCTGAGAAAAATAGTCCTGATACAAATATCATTACCATAGAGGACCCAGTCGAAATTCAAATTCCTGGACTCAATCAGGTTCAGGTAAATGTTAAGGCTGGAATGACATTCGCTAGTGGTCTTCGTTCTGTACTGCGTCAGGACCCTGATATTGTACTCGTAGGAGAGATTCGTGATGGTGAAACTGCAGAAATTGCAATGAGAGCTGCTATCACAGGACACTTAGTATTCAGTACTATCCATACAAATGATGCTGTATCTTCTATTAACCGATTAATTGATATGGGACTTGAACCATACATGGTATCATCGGCACTGGTTGGTGTCGTATCTCAAAGACTTGTGCGTAGAATATGCACAAGTTGCCGTAAGTCATATGATCCTGATGAGAGCGAGATGACACTAATCAAACTAGAGCCCGGACAGAAGTTGTATAAAGGTGAAGGTTGTACTGATTGCAATGGTTCAGGTTATAAAGGCCGAATAGCTATTCATGAAATTGTAATTATTTCGAGAAAGATGAAGGCGCTTTTGGAGAGACGCGCTTCTGAAGATGATATGAGAAAACTTGCTGTTGAGGAAGGCACACAAATGCTTAAGGATTCAGCTGCTGAACTGGTTCTAGAAGGCATTACTACTATGGACGAACTTAAGCGTGTAGCATATTCTATTGATTGATATTTGGCATTTTAGGAGGTAAAGAAGTGGAAGAATTTACACTTACAATGGAGGCAATTCTAACAGAAGCGGTGAGACGTCAAGCGTCTGATACCCATATTACTGTTGGACTTCCTCCTATGATTCGAATTAATGGTGAGTTGATGCCATTAAGCAATCAGGTACTTACTCAAGCGGATACTGAGTTCTTGTGCAAGTCAATGATTGATAAATCAAGACAGCAATATCTTAATGAGAGAGGAGAAATTGATTTCTCTTATGTCGTTAAGGATTATAGCCGTTTTAGATGTAACATTTTTAAGCAGCGTGGTTCTTTCGCATTAGCTGCTAGAACTATTACTAATGAGATACCAACTTGTGAGAAGTTAGGACTGCCGACTATCTTTAAGACGTTGGCTATGAAACCTCGAGGACTTATTCTTGTAACAGGTCCTACGGGTTCTGGTAAGTCTACTACTCTAGCCGCAATGATTGGTCATATCAACAGTGTTAAGAAATGTCATATTCTTACTCTTGAGGAGCCTATCGAGTATCTTCATCAGCATGGAGAGGCAATGATTAACCAAAGAGAAATTCATGAGGATACACTATCTTTTGCTAATGCGCTTAGATCTGCTCTTCGTGAGGATCCAGATATTATCCTAGTAGGAGAGATGCGTGACCTAGATACAATCAGTACAGCAATCACTGCTTCTGAGACAGGTCACTTGGTACTTTCTACATTGCATACATCTGGTGCAGCGGATACGATTAACCGTATTATTGACGTATTCCCTCCACATCAGCAAGATCAGGTAAGAATACAGCTTGGTACAGTACTTATTGCTGTTATATCTCAGACTCTTGTTCCTAAAATAACTGGAGGCAGATGCGCAGCGTTTGAAATAATGATTGCTAATGATGCTATACGTAACAACATTCGTGAGGGTAAGGCTTACCAGATTGATAGTGTTATGGCTACTGCTATTCAACAGGGAATGTGTCCGTTGGACTTTTATCTTGCTGAGTTAGTTAAGAGAGATATCATATCTAGGGAAGTTGCTATTACGAAATGCCGTTTCCCTGATGATTTGAAGAGATATATGGGTAACACTGGAACTTCAGTTCTTAGTCCGTTGTTCTCTGATATTGATTTCTAATATCGTTTGAGTTAGGAGGAAACGTTTATGTCTAAATTTAGATATCAGGTCGTAGATGCCAAAGGCAAAGAGTCAAGTGGCACTATAGAAGCTGGTTCAAAGGGTGACGCTGCTCGTCTGCTGAAGGCTGATGGCAAATTTGTGGCATCCCTTGAAACAGATACTGGTCCAAGTATTTTAAACATGGAAATTGGAAGCAAAAAGCTGAAGACGAAGGAATTAGTTATTATTTCGCGTCAGCTATCATCACTTCTCGCTGCAGGTATTACGGTAATTCGTGCGTTAGATATGTTATATCAGCAGGTTGAAACCAAGAATGCGAAGAGGTGTGTTGGTGCGATTTATGAATCCATACAGTCTGGTAAAACACTTACTGAGGCTTTTAGAGAGCAGAGTGAATATCTACCTTCAATTATGATTAGCATGGTTGCAGCAGGAGAAGAGGCAGGTAAATTAGATGAGGTAACAGCAAGACTGGCTGACCACTTTGCTAAGGATAGCAAAATGAAGAACAGAGTATCGTCCGCGTTGATATATCCTAAGATTCTTGCTTTCGTTACATTGTTAGTTACGGTTGGCCTGTTAACATTTGTTGTTCCAGGTATTGGTGAGACGATCAAAGATCTTGGAGGAGAATTGCCAGCTTTGACACAGTTTGTCATGGGAATGAGTAATGGATTGGTAAAGTTCTGGTGGTTAGTAGCTCTTATTGGTGGTGCTATCGTATATTCATTCCAAACTTGGAAGAAGTCCGATAACGGATCATTGACATGGGCGAAAATTATGCTAAAGGCTCCGATTATCGGAAAAGCAACACGTATGAATGCTGCTGCTAGATTTACTCGTACGGTGTCTACCCTACTAAGAAGTGGTATTTCTGTTCTTCAGGCGGTAGAAATAACCGGTGCAACTTTGGACAATAAGATTCTTGAGAAGAAATTGTATGATGCAAGAATAGAGATTCGAAAAGGATCTACACTTTCAAAGTCTATCCGTCCAATTACTGAGTTTCCTCCAATGATTTATGCTATGACCGCGATTGGTGAGGAATCAGGTACTTTGGATACTATTCTTGATAAGGCTGCTGATTACTTCGAGGATGAGGCTGACTCTGCTACTCAGAAGATGACAACAGCTCTCGAGCCAGTAATGATAGTAATCATGGCTGTTGTAGTATTGCTAGTCGTTGGTGCTGTTGCAATGCCTATTCTCAACATGGCTTCCTTTATTAACATATAATTTGAAAGGAGATAAGAATGGATTTTTCTACATTTGGAAGAAATACACAGAATTTAGTAATCGATACCTCTAGTTCAAATCTTAAGCTTGCTGTTGGAGGATATAATCCTAAGACGGGAGTTGTAATGATCGAGAAGTTCGGAATCATTCCACTAGAAGCTGATACAATCAATGATGGTCAGATAGCTGATTCATTTGGTATTGTAATGGCGTTGAAGCATGCTATTGCTAAATTAGATATAGCAAATAAGAATGCGATTATTACTACTGAAGGTGGTTACCTGCATACTCGTGACCTTGAGCTACCAAAGGTTAAACCGGAGCAACTTAAGGATATGGTTAAGTATGAAATTATTGGTCAAGGTACAAGCCGCGATATGGTAGTTGACTATTTAATCTATGGAAAGACTATTGACGAAGAGACGCGAGTTGAGAAGTTTAAGGTTAGAGCTACTGCTATGCCAGTAGATGTTGTAACTGACTTCAGAGATTTTATGAAGAACGCAGACCTTATACCAGTTGCTCTTGATTGTAATCCTAATGCTATTCGCAAGTTGTTCTCTAGTGGCATGATAAATGGTTCAACAAACGTTGCGAATTCTACTTTGTTGCTAATCGAGTTGTCTGCAAAAACAACCACCATTACTGTTCTTGACAAGGGTTTTCCAGTACTATCAAAGAGAATGCAGTTTGGTCATGGTAATATTCGACAGGTTGCCGAGTCTGTTAAGAAGCTTCAAGGTGGTGGTGATAGACAGTCCTCTTTGGCAAGAAGATTGAATATAACTAAGACTGAATCTGATTTATTTGTTCCTATCGATGACATAGATGTTTGGCATGAGTCGATTGCAGATTCTCCATCACTTGCAAGTGCTGTTAAGGCCTATTTTAAGCGACTTACTGATGCTATTTCACGTACAGCGCAGTTCTCAATCTCAAAATATAGGATTGACAGTATTAGCACATGTTTTGTATACGGTTCGGGAGCTGATTACAAGAAAATTGACAAAGAGCTTTCTTTCCAACTTGGTACCCAGGTTGATAGGTTGAACACACTAAGTACGGTTTCTGGCCCTAAGGATTTCGAATTGGCTCAATTCGTTAATTGCTGTGGCGCTATGATTCGTGAAGAATAAGGAGGATAGCTACGATGTCAAGTATTAATCCAAAAAAAGATTTTGCGAAGCGAGATATGAACTTCTTTGCAGAATTCACAGAGAAAAGTGCAAAGATGAAGAGATATCTTGGATTTGCATTTGTAATTGGTTTTGCCGTGATTGTTGTTGTTGTTGGTGGTGTTATCGTTCAGTTGATAATGAATCAAGTTATTCAAAATAATATTAATGATTTGAAGAAAGAATTAGCAAGTGACGAATATCAAGATCTTGGTTTAGAGTATGAAAATTTAAGTAATACGCTCCAGACTAAGACTGACTACTATTTTGCACTGACGTCGCACAAAGCTAATGTTGATTCCGTAATTACTTCAGATTTAGATGCGATTAGACTTCTTGAAGCTTGTATTCCAAGTGATACTATTATTACGGGTTATGAAACAACAGCTGGAGTGTTTACTGTATCTGGACAGACTTTCTCATACTATTCTGGAGTTGAGATTGTAAACATGCTGAATAATTCCGATTTATTTAACGATGTAGAGATTTCTATCATAAGATATGATCCTGCAGAAAATGAGGAGGCATCTACATATGTACACAATGTAATTAACAACTATTATGAGTTCACTATTACTGGAAGCATTGTAGGAGATTATGTTGTTTCAGTAGTTGCATATAACAACACTGATTTGAATGCTTTGGGCGGTGTTAACGCAACATCTGTTGAATCAGGAGATAGCTATACTCTTGAAAACATAATGACGCGCGAAGAAAACGGTGTTACTTATACTCTTGAGTCTATCTTAGTTAACGGAACTGCACTGACAGAAGAAGAGTTTAGCTTCGTATCAAATAACGATGTCTTCTCATTTGTTCCAAACTCCAATGCTAGTATTGTATTGAATTATGTTAATGCTAGTGCTGCAACAGAATCAACGGAAGGAAGTGAATCATAATGTCTAAGATGGGAAATACTACAAAAATACTATTGTTTGGTCTTGGTATGGTGATCTTTTTATTAATGAGCTATTTGATAATAATTAAACCTCTTCAATCAGATTACACCAAACTTATGCTTACTCAAGAGCAATTGCAAGGTGAGAAGAAATACTATGACAGCTTGAAAGATGCTAGCGATAATATTAGTGGTGAAATCGATCAACTCAATAGCGAAATAACTGATGTTGAGAACCAATTTCTTCCATATTTGAACACAGAGTGTATTGAGCAATATGTTATGGCAATGTTTGAAGAGAACGGATGCCCTTATTTGAAATCTATAGAGTCTGAATCAATTGTGACTAATGATGTAGCATTACCTGATGGTACTTTCTCGTCAGAGAGATTGGTGCAAAGAAGAATTACTGTAACATATTCAACCACCGATGGTTATTGTATTCCTCAATATAACACTGTACCTGATAATAATGAATTAACGCCTGCAGGCTTTGATGCGATTGTTGCTACAATGGGAACAGGAATGTACCAAAGAACAGGATACCCTCAATTCGTTAATACTCTTGAGTTGTTAGAGCAATCGAATCCTTCTTGTATCAAGATAAATAAGGTTACTATACAGGATAGCAATTTGGGATACGTACTGATGACAGCTGAGATAGACTTCTATGGACTAAATCTTACTGATAGAGTGTCTGTACCTAATCTTGATCAACCATATATTACTTGGAACGGTGAAGTTAATGTTGACTGCGTTGGTGGACAAATTGGTTGCCCTCTATTAACTACTGATCCAAATAGTGACTGGTACGGTGTATCAATTGTTACACGTGAAATGCTTGATTTCCACGACAGGCCATTTGCTACTTACTTCTCAACGGCAATATTTGTGTTATTACAGGGACAGTACTATAACGAAGAAGGACAGCCACGAGTAGACGAAGTATATACTCCTTACGAAGCTGGAATTGTCCTTCCAGGTACCGAAGGCTAATTGCGAAGCAATTGTGAAAAAAAGTTCAAAATTAGTGTTGCATTTCTTCACAATCGTGCTATAATCAAATTACAAACTAAATAAAACCTTTAAGGAGGAAACAAACATGAAGAAGATTTCTAAGTCAAAGAAGGGCTTTACACTCGTTGAGATGGTACTAGTTATTGCAATTATCTGCATCCTTGCAGCTGTATTGGTTCTATCAGTAACTGAATACATCGATAGAGCTAACAAAGCTACATCAGTTATCAATGATAACAGACAACAAGTTGCAGCTGCTGTTAGCGAAATTGATGATGCTGTTGGTTCTATCAGTAACTGAATACATCGATAGAGCTAACAAAGCTACATCAGTTATCAATGATAACAGACAACAAGTTGCAGCTGCTGTTAGCGAAATTGATGATGCTGTTGGAAACTAAGTTAATCCAAAATTTAGCATTCATTAGAGTTAATTAAAGGGGGAGCAATAGCTTCCCCTTTATTATTACTGATAATCAAATCTTGTCACATAGTTGTCACAATGGATAAGTAATCTTGACATATACTGACAACAGGTATATACTGAAATCACTTATTAGAGGAGGTTTGCATGCGTAAATTTTCAAAAAACAAGAAAGCATTCACATTAGTAGAGATGGTGATAGTACTTGCTATCCTATGTATGTTAGCTGCGGCATTAACTCTTACTGTAAGCGATTATATTAACAAAGCGAAGACTGCTGATTCAAAGATTACTGAGAAGGTTGGTCAGATGTCTAATTCGGTTTCTGCCGAAGAAGCTGAGTTTGTTACTCTTGGATTCTAAGGGAGGATTATTCTTAATATGATTAAGATATATAAATCAAAAAAAGGATTTACTTTATTAGAAATTGTACTTGCTGTTGCTATCTTAATGATAATGTCGACTGCACTCGTACAGGGTTTTCTATCCACTTTGCAATATAGCTATGATACTTCTTTGTATTTGAGAATGTCTAAGTCAAACTATGGAAGAGCAGTATCGAATTTATCTAACTATTCAAATAGTCCTGTTGAATCCAGATATAATTTTCCTGGAGACGCTACATTGAGTATTAGTGGAGCTGCTAGTGTGGCTGGACTTGATAGAAGTTTAAGTGTTCACGTAAATCGTGAGACAAATACAACTATTACGGTTTCTGATATAGGTTCTGGTATTGCTGAAGGTAGTAGCCCAGTGTCTTCAAGACGTACTAATGTCTTGTATACTCCTGGATTATGTCCATTGTGTGGTCATTCTTTACGACATGGAACAGATCCTCTTAACGGTAATACGTGGGTGACAGTATGTAGTAATGCTGATTGCCCTAATCATAATCATGCTATTTGATGATGGAGGGATATATGAGACAGACAAATAAGAATAAGAAGGGTTTCACACTAGTTGAAGTAATGCTTGCATTAGCTATTATGATGATAACTGTTGGCGCTTTTTATGGATTAATAATATCTGTTCAGCAGGCACATGTGGACGTATATAATTATAATGATGCAGCTGATTATGCTAGTCTGAATGCACAAGCCATAGAGAATGTCGTTTTGTCTTCTGATTATATCGGATCTAATGGTGGCGCGGCTGTAAGGACTTTGTCTTCTAACGGAAATATACTCTGTGTAAATAATAGTCCAGCGTTTGCTATGGCAACTTCACAGATTACTAAGAATGGCGTACTAATGGATAGGTATAGATTAGTTGTTTACTTTACTGTGGTTGATAGTGAGACAGTAGATTATACTGTTGAAGTGTATAATAATTTTGATGATCATTTAGATGCTAGTGTTTCTGGTAGTGTGTGGTTACCACATTCAAACGATGATGGTGCGACACTAACTTATTCGGCGGGTAGATCTACTACTCTCACGGTATCGAGTAAGTAAAATTAAGTTATTAATAAATAGGCCGTACTTCTTGTACAGCCTTTTTGTATGCAAATAAATCATTTTAGTATAATATAAAGTAACAAGCAAAACGAGGTGGCTCTATGGGTGTTACTATTGGAATAGATGTAGGTGGAAGTACAACGAAGATTGTAGAGATGTTTGGAAGAGATTTGCTTTCAAAATGCATCGTTAAGGCGGCAGATCCCGTGACGTCAGCTTTTGGAGCGCTTGGAAGACTAATAGATGAGAACAATCTGAAGATTTCGGATATAGATCAGGTGAATATCACGGGTGTTGGGGCTTCTTTTCCCGCAGGACCACTGCTTGGAATAAAAACGGTTGCGGTTACGGAGTTTCTTGCTACGGGACTGGGCGGGCTATTTCTCTCGGAGATGAATAATGCTGTTGTTGTAAGCATGGGAACAGGAACGGCATACTTGAACGCCTCTTACGATGCGGTAAGACATATTATTGGATCGGGAGTTGGCGGTGGCACAATCCTAGGGCTTTGCAACGCTGTACTAAATGTAGATAATCCCATGAGGCTTTCAGAGATGGCATCGGCTGGAGATATAAATAATGTTGACTTGAGTATTGGCGATATTACAAAGAGCGAGATTCCTGGGTTACCTATGCATATTACGGCTTCGAACTTTGGTAAAGTTGCCGATGATTTAAGTAAAGAGGATAAGGCGATTGGTATTTTTAATTTAGTATATCAGTCCATTGGAACTATGGCGGTACTGGCGGCTAGGTCAGTTGGATTAAAGGATATTGTGTTTACTGGACAGCTTACGACTTTGAAGCAATGTAAGCAGGTTTTTGATACATTTTCAGCTTTGTATGAGGTCAATTTTATTATTCCTGAAGATGCGGTGTATGCAACAGCTATTGGTGCATGTTTATCGCAGGAGGGGAATTGATGGAAGTGACAGTAGATAAGAAGGCTAAAATAGCTAAGAACAGGGCGTTTGAGCTTGATGTGCTAAGGGGAATTGCGCTTGTCTTGATGCTTTATATGCATTTTGCTGTCGATTTGAGGTATATGTTCGATGTCGACGCTTTTGATTTTCTGGAGGCGGATTGGTTCTGGGCTTTTGCTCATCCTGTGTTCTTGTCAATATTTGTAGGAGTATCGGGAGTATGTTGTACTTTTTCGAGAAACAATTTATTTAGGGGTTTGAAACTGATGGCGGTTGCTATTGCTTTTACTGCGGGCACGTGGATTGCGACGGAGTACGTGGGTGTAGATTGCCTGATTATATTTAATGTTCTGCATTTGCTGAGTCTCGCGATTCTTCTTTATGCGATGATTGGATTTATTGAAGAGAAGTTCAAGGTGAGAGCCGAGGTCATGAACGCAATTATTGGATCTGTTGCTATGTGCGCGATGGTGTACGGTAATACGCTTAGTGTTTATGACTCAAACTTCGCACTTGAATAAGGGTCTATGCACCTTGAAAATTCAATAATAACTGGCATTAAAATAGCATAAAACCAATGGTTTTGGTATAATTGAGTTGTCTAGAAACAATTAAAAACCGGAGGCTCATGCTATGAATAAAAGTATAACACAAGCAACACAGAATGATAAACAGATTTCTAAATCTATCAAAAAGTTTTTTACAAGATTCCATGTTTCATCAGCCCTAAAAGCATCGAATGCGTATAAGAAAAAAGGAACTCCAGTAACCGAAATATTTCAGTATCTGTTCCTATTGATTTTCTCCAACAGAAGCATGTATATGAACCTGATCACAGGTCGGAACACTCCAGATTTTGCGAAAGACACGGTATATCGTTTTATGAAAATGATTCAGATTAACTGGATCCGGTTTACAACAATTCTTGCATCCAGAATTATTATAGATGCTGTTCTTCCTTTGGATTCAGAAGAACGTGTGAATGTCCTCGTTATAGATGATTCCATGTTTGAACGTAACCGCTCGAAGAAAGTGGAGCTTCTTGCAAAAGTTTTTGATCATGCAAAGCATAAATATCGTTTTGGTTTCAGAATGCTTACATTAGGATGGTCAGATGGAAGCACATTTCTTCCAGTCAACAGTATCCTTCTCTCATCAGAAAACAAGAGAAACCGTATCAATGAAGCGGCTGTTGTTGACAAAAGGACGGTTGGCTATAAACGTCGTAGACTTTCCATGGAAAAAGGTACCCATGCTATGCTTGAATTATTGAGGAATGCTAAAAATGCTGCAATTCCTGCAAAATACGTCCTTTTCGATAGCTGGTTTTCATCTCCGAGCACATTGCATGCTGTAAAAGCGATTGGCTATGATGTGATTGGAATGGTCAAGAAAACACCAAAGATGTTCTTCCGTTATAATGGAGAAGACATGTCACTAATTTCTATCTACAACAAAAACAGAAAGAGACGCGGTAGATCAAAATATCTGCTCTCCGTTATAGTTGACGTCATAAAAGATAATAAAACCATTCCAGCTAAAGTAGTTTATGTCCGCAACCGTAACAAGAGGAAAGAATACCTTTGTCTTATTTCTACCGATGTGAATCTGGATGAAGATGAAATCATCCGTATCTACGGAAAACGTTGGGATATTGAAGTCTTTTTCAAAGTATGTAAAAGTTATCTCAGCTTGAGTAAAGAATGCAATTCTCTATCTTATGATGCAATGACTGCACATACAGCAGTTGTTTTTACACGATATATGATGCTGTCCCTAGAAAACCGGGAGTCGAATGACAATCGCTCACTGGGCGAACTCTTTTTATACTTTTCTGATGAAATGTCTGATATCACTTGGATACAGGCTTTTCAAATGATGCTTCAAATGTTCAGAACAATACTTGCTGATAACTGCGAATTATCGGATGAAAAAATCGATGAACTGGTAGATGCATTTATGAATGCAATTCCAGCATTGTTGAAAACGCAGCTTCAAGCAGCATAAGAAATGAACTTTGACAACTGAATAACTGCCAGGTATTGAATTTTCAAGGTGCATAGCTAAAATCTATGTGCGAAGTTTGAGTTTATGACTATACGGTCGACACGAATGTTTTCTATACTATTATTGGGATCGAGACGAATATGCCAATTGAAGTGGCGGACTATATCGAAGTGTTTCCGTGGATTGGGGTTTTCTTAGCTGGGTGTTTGATTGGAAGGGTTTGTTACAAAGATAGGAAGTCGTTGGTTCCTAAGTGCAGCGGGATTTGTAAGAAGGTGTTAGCACCGTTGGATTTTTTGGGAAGGCATTCCCTAATAATATATATTGTGCATCAACCGATAATGTATGGGGTTTTGTACTTGATTTTTTCACTAATTGGAAGATAGGGAGACGTATGAGGAAGACTGCTGCTAGAATTGCATTGGCGGTGATGCTTGTAGGGTTGCTTATTGTTGCGATAATCAATCGTAATGGAGCGCTTTTGCCAGATATTTGGGTGAACTACTACTCACGAAGTATTTATCCCACATTCTCGTATGGGTTCTATACATTTCTAAACTACTTTTACTTTTCGGTAACTGAGAATGCTGTGGTGATTTTATCGATAGCGGCGATACCATTAGTAGTACTATTTGTTGTTTCTATTGTGAAGTTAGCAAAAAGCAAGGGGAAGAAGGCGCTCGGAGCTTTCTTGTACAAATTTATGGTTGCTGTTTTAGTAGTCGCACTTGTTGGTGTCGTGCAGTTTCAGTTGATGTTTGGATTAAATTACGCGCGAGATAGTGTTAGTGAAGTACTTGGATTTGAGAATAATGAAAGTAACGATGATAGCGATGAAGAACTGCTTGTTGATGAGTATGAGGCGGCGTGCGAGTGGGCGTATCAGGGAATGACTCAGGCGAGAAGCAGACTGGGCGAGGATTATAATGGCGTGACGCACATTCAGACGAACTTTGAGGAGTGCGTATATGATGCAAATGCTTGCATTACGGCTTTTAGCGAAGAGTATGGGCTGAATTTAAGTATGAATTATGTAAGGGCGAAGCCGGTTAGCTTAAGCAATCTGTGGAGTCAAACAGCGATTACTGGAATGAATAACCCGCTATTTGGCGAGGCGATAGTTAATACGGATAATATGAATTCTGTTGATTTCCCAATTGCATTGGCGCATGAGATTACGCATGCGAGGGGAATTTCACGCGAGAATGATGCGAATTTTGTTGCTACGATGTCGCTATGCTTGTCGAGTAGAGCGGATTTTAGGTATGCTGGATTCTTGCAACTGTATGATCATTTTCGAGGAGTACTAATAATGATTATGGACTCAAATGCGGATTTGGAAGTGAATATTCCAGGAGACGCTAGTGAGTTAGCAGGGGTAAACAGGGATTTATTTGCGAGTTATGCTTACTGGTTTTTGCTTGAGGACTATAGTTTGAGTGATTTTATTAATCAATTGGCTGAGGATACGAATGATGCATATCTGGAGTCGAATGAGCAGGAGGGCGGAACGGATACTTACAACGTGCCTTCGAGCATGTATCTGGACTTTTATTTGATGCTAGTTGGGAATGAGGAAAGCAATGAGAGTAACACTTAAGGGACATGAGAGTTTTTATGGTGTTGGCGATATTGTCAGGTTGTTTTTCGATGAGCCAAAGGAGAATCGCGAAGAAGGTTTTGTTGAATGCCAAGGGTGTGACGAGCTGGAAATTGTAAGTCAAGTTGGCGATCGAATTGTGAAATCGTTTGTTACGAACTCGGACGATTTGAGATATCGGGATTTATCTGTAGAAAGAAACATAAACGAGGACGGAATTCCTTCAAAAAGAGAAGTAAAAAGGCAACTGTATGAGCTTTTGTCGCAGATTACTGGAAAAAGCTTTCCTTGGGGAAGTCTAACAGGTATTAGGCCGACAATTGTTGCGCGAGAGCTTAATAGTGCTAGTGAGCTGACATCTAAGTACTTGGTGCGTGAGGATAAGGCGAAAAGAGCAATTGAGACAGCTAGAAACGAGGACATGGTTCTTGCAAGACAAGGGCCGGATGCGCTAAACGTGTATGTGGGAGTTCCATTTTGTCCTTCGAGATGTGAATACTGTTCATTCATTTCGCAAGATATCACCAAGCATATGGATCTGCTTCATGATTATTCAGTTGCATTGATGCGCGAGATAGAGGGCATAGGGCGTGGTCTGGAGTTGCTTGGACGAGAGGTGTCAACGGTGTATTTTGGGGGAGGTACGCCTACGGTTTTTGAAGATAGAGACTTCGCAAATGTGGTGGAATGCTTTGGGAGAAGTGTTAAGCTTGCAAAGAATTGCGAATTCACAATAGAGGCTGGAAGGCCAGATACGATTAATGAATTTAAGCTTCGTAAAATGAGGGAGGCAGGAGTTCAGAGGGTATGTATTAACCCGCAAACCATGTGCGACGAGACACTTAGGAGGCTAAATCGCAAACACAATAGCAAGGATGTACTGGATTGTATTGAGCTCTCTAGGAAAGTAGGGTTTGAGATAATTAATACAGATTTGATTGCGGGATTGAAATACGAGGATGCTTCGCAGCTTAACAGGTCGCTGGAAGTGCTTTTCGATTATGAGCCTGAGAATATTACTATTCATTCACTTTACAAGAAGAAAAATGCGCGAATGTCGCGAGAGGATTGCTTGAGTACGAACAATGGTCGCGGAAGTGTTGATGAAGAGGTTAGTAAAGCGTACGATAGTTTGGATGGAAGGGGATACTCGCCGTATTATATGTACAGACAAAAGGATACGGGTTTTGGATTGGAAAATGTTGGATTTGCCAAGGAAGGAACTGAGTGTTTGTATAACGTTGCCATGATGAGCGATAGGGCCGATGTGCTGGCGATAGGTGCGGGCGCAATAAGCAAGCGCGTTTTCGAGGGGAATCGTATTGAGAGATGTCCTTGTGTGAAGGATGCGATTGGGTATATGAATAGGGTTGATGAGATGATTGACAGGAAGATGAAGTTTTTCGAATAAGTCAAGTTTAATAGGGCAGGAGGGCAAAATGGAAGCAATTCAAATTGATGGTTTGACGAAATACTATGGTAAGGCTCGAGGAATTATTGATTTGTCTCTTAGCGTAAAGGCGGGCGAGTTTTTCGGGTTCATTGGTCCTAATGGTGCTGGAAAAAGCACGACAATTCGAAGTCTGCTAGGATTAATAAGTCCGACATCTGGAAAGGCTAGTATTCTTGGAAATGATATAGTGACTGAGAGCAAGAAAGTGCTTGAGAAGTGCGGATATTTGCCTTCAGAAACTGCCTTTTACTCGGGAATGCGAGTTGGAGAAATTATTAAATTCTCGGCGCAATTGAGAAAGAAAGACTGCAATAAGGAAAGCAAGGAACTATGTGAGAGATTGCAATTAGATGTGAGCCGTAATGTAGATGAGCTTTCTTTTGGAAATCGAAAAAAAGTTGGAATTGTTTGCGCTTTGCAACATAAGCCTGAGGTTCTTATTCTTGATGAGCCTACAAGCGGATTGGATCCTCTAATGCAAAAGGAGTTTTTCGAGATCCTTAATGAGAGAAATAAGGAGGGAGCCACTATATTCTTATCATCTCATGTGCTTTCGGAGATTCAAAGAAATTGCACTCGAGCAGCGATATTAAAAGAAGGTAAGATGATTGCCTGTGATAGTGTGAATTCTTTATCAAAGACAAAAACAAAAAAGATTAGTGTTGTTGGAGATTTTGATGTAACTAAGCTTACGAATGCGAGGAATATTCAAAAGGTACAAGGAGGAACTTCTTTCCTATATGGTGGGCAGATTCAGGATTTAATCGCACAGCTAGCTAAAAGCGAAATAAGTGATGTGACGATTGCCGAGCCAGACCTTGAGGAAGTTTTCATGCATTTCTATGTGAATGAGAAGGCTAACAATGGTGAGAAAAAATGACTTTTGTAAAACATGAACTTAATCAGGGCATGAAGACTTTCTGGATATGGACTTCATCAATAGCCTTTATGGTAGCTATATGTGTTTTCATGTTCCCGGAAATGACGGGAGAGATGGACTCGATGACGCAAATGTTCTCGTCAATGGGTTCTTTAACCACAGCCTTTGGAATGGATCAAATAAATTTTGGTTCGCTAATAGGCTTCTACGCAATTGAAGCCGGTTCGATAATTGGTCTAGGTGGTGCTTTTTATACTGCACTTATATCAGTAGGGGTTTTGGCAAAGGAAGAGAAGGATAGAACTTCAGAATTCTTGCTATCTCACCCCGTTACAAGAGTTCAGGTGATTAGTGAGAAGCTTGTTGCGACGGTAGCACAAGTGTTGGCCATGAATGTGGTTGTATTTTTAATTTCAATTGGATCTATTGCTGTTATTGGCGAGACGATACCTTGGAAGGAAATTAGTCTTCTCCATCTAGCTTTTGTATTGATGCAAATTGAGATTGCAGGAATTTGTTTTGGAATTTCAGCATTTATCAAGCGTGGTAGTCTTGGCATCGGCCTAGGCATTGCAATACTGATGTACTTTTTGAATCTGGTTGCAAATATTGCTGAAGGGTCCAAGTTCCTTAAGTTTTTTAGTGCATTTAGTATGTCTGAAGGGGCGGACATAGTATCGTCGGGCAAACTTGAAATGAAGTATGTATTTGTCGGAATGACGGTTGCCATAATTGGCATCATTACAGGATATATTAAGTACTCTCGAAAAGACATTAGTTGAATCTCTAAGCATTATCGATTACGTCATCGAAAAGCTTGTTGCATAGATATATATCTTGAGCGACAGCGATGGATGCGCTGATGAGTATTACGACTGTAGTTATTAGGATCACAAGATTGTTGGAGAAAAAGCCTAGCAAGAAAGGCACACTAAATAGCAGAAGTCCTGTAATTTTGTTTGAAATAGTGTGAGGAAGGACGAATATCTGCTTCTTGGCATAAATAACAACAACAATAGCCGTCTTGACTATAGCAATAATTAATATCCAAAACAAAGACCAAATAGGCAAACTAACAAACGGAAAAAGCTTAAGAATACAAGCAGAGAGAAAAACGATATCAGCGACTGAATCAAATGTTGAGCCAAATTTACTCACGGATTTGGTGACGCGAGCGATAGTGCCATCAATCATGTCGGATACTCCGCCTGCTCCATAAAGAATATAGAAGACAAGCGAAAAAGGGGCAACAAAAAGAATTGCTATTGCAACTGCCATTCGAATAGAAGTTAATATATTTGCTAAGTGCTTCATGTTAAACCTTGTAAAGTCACAAATATTACTATACGGAATAATTATAATACATAATTTCGTAGTCACAAAGGGAGTTATCTTTGCTAATATAATGTAACAAACTATTGCCTTTAAAGATAAGGAGCCATATATATGGAAGATCAAAAAGTATGGAAGATATTTGTCATAAACCCAGGTTCGACTTCAACGAAGCTAAGCCTTTTCGAGAATGAGAAGCTGGTTTGGGAGAAGAAGGTCTTCCATGACGCATCTGTGTTAGTGAAGTTCAAGTGTATCAACGACCAGCTTGAGTACAGGTTCGGGATGATTAAACAGCTTCTAGCTGATGACAAAATCGATTTGAGCAATGTTGCAGCTATTGTTGGCCGCGGGGGAAGTTCATATACTGTTGAAAGTGGTGTGTATGAGATCAACAATCAGTTAATATTAGACACAGTTCAAATGAAGGGCGGACTCGAGCACGCATCTATGCTTGGTACTCAACTTGCGAAGAAATTCCATGATATTTATGGAGGCAAGATGTTAATGCTAGACCCTATCGTAGTCGACGAGTACTCAGATCTAGCCAGAATGACAGGAATTAAGGGGCTTTATCGTACTCCTTCTACGCACACTCTTAATCAGAAGGGTGTTGCTATGAAGTACGCGAAGAGAATAGGGAAGCAATATAAGAGCTTGAATTTAGTAGTATGTCATATTGATGGTGGCATAACGATAGCAGCTCACACGAATGGTCGCATGGTGGATTGCAATAGTGGCGCTGGTGGAGATGGACCATACACACCAAGCAGAATAGGGAGCATCGGAATAGTTGACTTCATACATTATTGCAAGGGCAAGGATATGGATGAACTTGAACACATGTGCAATACCGGTGGGGGCTTTAGCAGCTTAATTGGCACAAATGATGCAGATATTGTGCATGAGATGGTAGTTAATAATGATTCTGATGCCATTCGCGCGTGGGATGGAATGGTTTATCAGATATGCAAATGTATCGGTGCGATGGCTGCTGTCCTTGAAGGCAAGGTAGATGCAATTCTTCTTACTGGCGGACTTATGAGATTTGATGACATAATTCAAAGTATTGAGAAAAGATGCGGATGGATAGCTCCTATTGAGGTTTTTCCAGGTGAGGTGGAGCAGGAGGCTATGGCTGCTGGGGCTATGCGTGTGCTCCGAGGCGAAGAGACTGTAAAGCAATATAAAGGCTCTCCTGTCTTCAAAGGCTTCTAATTATTATGCACGGGCAATTTCTCTAGAATCTATTAAATATTGAGAAAAAAGTACATTTTGCTCGTTTTTGTGGAATAACGGAGTAAATGTGCTATTATAATCGAGGAAAAATGGAGGGGATATAAAATGAATAATTACACAGTTATCTCTCAAGAAGAAATTAATCAGGCATTAATTGTAGCTAACCAAATCAACTCATACTACTATGAGAAGATGGTTGGGCAAAGTGATCTTGGTTCTGCGCTATTAATATCCATGATTGTTAATGGACACATCTTGATTGAGTCAGTACCTGGACTTGCAAAAACAACTGCAGCTAAGACAATGACTGAGGCAGTTAATGGTAAGTTCTCAAGAATTCAATGCACACCTGATTTGCTTCCTAGCGATATCATCGGTACGCAAGTTCTAAACTATTCTACGAACAACTTCGATACGAGACTTGGACCAGTACATGCGAATTTTGTTCTTCTCGATGAGATTAATAGATCAAGTGCGAAGACACAGAGTGCTATGCTTGAGGTCATGCAAGAGCATCAGACCACAATTGGTGGAGAGATTTATCCAACACCGGAGATATTCATGGTTATCGCGACACAGAATCCTATCGAGCAAGAGGGTACTTATTTATTGTCAGAGGCTCAGCTTGATAGATTTTTCATGAAGGAGAAGCTCGACTATCCTACTGAGGATGAGGAGCTTATGATATTAAACAGAATTGAGTCTGACGCGTTTGTTAAGAAGGATACTGTAGTAAGTCTAGCTGATGTTAAGCTCATGCAAGATTTAGTTAAGCGCGTTTATATCGACGAGTCTGTTAAGCGATACATCATTAAGCTTGTAAGTGCTACAAGACATGCATCGAGTTATATTTCTGAAGATCTTGCTCAATATATTACACTCGGTTCTAGTATTCGTGGCGCTATTTGTTTGATGGAGGTTGCTAAGGCTGTAGCTCTATTGAATGGAAGAGATTATGTAACACCAGATGATGTTAAGGCTAAGATACATGCAGTATTAAGACACAGAATAACATTAAACTTTGCAGCAGTTGCAGATGGCGTAAACGAAGATCAAATCATCGACGCTATTATAGGAAAGATTCCGACCCCATGAAAAAGGACTATATCACTAGAATTAAAGCAAACGTCAACATTTTCGCGACAAAGAAGACAAGTAACGTACTAGATGGTACATATGTTTCGGTTTTTATGGGACGAAGCATGAACTTTGAGGATCTTCGTGAGTATGTGCCTGGAGATAGCATTCGAGATATCGATTGGAAGTCATCTTCTAGAAGTAGGAGTCTCTTGGTAAAGAGATATGTCGCAGACAAGAAGCATAACATTATGCTTCTCATGGACACAGGCACGAAAATGTCTGCTCACACCAAAGAGGGTGCTAGTAAGAAGGACGTCGCACTATATACAGCTGGTACCATTGCGTATTTGGCGTACAAGAATGGCGACACTATCGGTTCTGCTTATAATAAAGATGGAATGATTCAGTATCATCAATTTAAGACGGGTCTTGTGAATATTGAGAAGATTCTCTCATATTGTGATGCCGAAATGTGTCTAGGCAAAACGAACAACATGGAGAAGACTGTTGACTACCTAATAAATAACTTCAGACGAAAGATGATTATCTTTATCGTAACAGATAAGAAGGGAACATCATCTTTGACTGAAACTGCTCTCAAGAGATTGGTTTGCAGACATGACGTCCTGATATGCAATATTAGCGACTCTGAAATCACTAGTGGCGGACTCAATTGCTTTGACGTTGGGAATGACCACTATGTTCCTGCATTCATTAGTTCAAACAAAAAACTTATGAAGATTGAAAAGGAGAACAATGCCAGAATTGTCGAAGAGAACGAGCGAAAACTTCTAAGGCATGGCATTATGACCGTATCAATCGACAAAGAAGAGGAAATCGTTACTAAGTTAATTGAGTTATTGGAGAAACATAAGCATGCAAACACCCGTTAATTTGCAAAATCCTTTTGAATACTCATTACTTCTTACATTGGCGCTAGCGGCGGCAGTGATTCTGCCTATTGCTATTTTTCTTTTCTTTAAACTTAGAGGTTTTAAGTTTCCTACGTATGTTCGTAAGCAGAAGCCTAAGGTCGTCAAGCCTTATAAGACCGATTTACCATCGCTTAAGCGTAAATACATTCAGAAGATTAATGAGCTTCAAGAACTTTGCAAGAAAGAGAACTTGGAGGATAGAGAGGCATACTTGAGATTAAGTTCTTTAGTTAGAACTTTTGCACATCATGCAACAGGAGTTCATGTTCAGAACTTTTCTTTATTTGAGATCAAGGCTTTGAATATCCCATCACTTCATGGGCTTATAGAAGAGTTCTACAAGCCGGAATTTGCCTACGAGGCAGAAAGCCATATAGAAAAGGCATTTGAAGATGCTAGAACGGTGGTGTTGACATGGAATTAACTTATACACTTATCGTATATATTGGCGTCGCGGCTCTGGCAGTGTTATTCATTGTTACGTCTTTTTCGAGAGCAAAATACAGCAAAGGTCGCAGAAGTGCTAATACTGAGTTCATTCGCAATACGCCACAATATAAGGGGCTGGTAATAAGATATGAATTACTTAAAGTATTGACTGTATTATGCCTTGTGGTAAGCATATTAGCGGCACTATTTCTTGTTGCTAAGCCAATCTCAGTTAAGACGACTACTACCGAGGTTCATAATAGAGACATCATGATATGTCTTGACGTGTCAACATCACTTGACGGCGTAAATTTGGAGCTTTGTGAGCACTTGAAGGACATGGTATCTGAACTCAAGGGTGAGAGATTTGGAATTAGCATTTTTAATGGACGTTCCGTTCTTCTTGTACCTCTGACTAATGATTATCCATTTATACAGAGCACGATTCAAGAACTTGAGGATTCAATATCTGCTAGCGACGACGAGCTCTATATTTCTGATTATGGTGACTATGGCTATAGATTCTCGGGAACCATATCTGACGTAGGAAGTTCATTTATTGGTGATGGACTGGTATCAGCTCTTTATAGTTTCCCTGACTTGGATACGAATCCGGACAGAAGTAGACTGATTGTATTTGTTACCGATAACGACTTAAATGGCGAGCCACTGGTCTCGATAACACAAGCTGGTGAGCTTTGTGCTTCTAAGGAAGTCAAGGTCTTTGCTTTGGCCCCTGAGTTTATTGTCGAAGAAAACATATTCGCGTCTGCAATTCAGTCTACAGGAGGCGCTTACTTTAATACTCGAGATAATAGAGCTATGGATGATATGCTTGCCGAGGTTAAGGATACTGATGTGTCCTCTTACTTCTACAGTTCAAGACAAGTTACGGATATTCCAGAGGCAGCAATTGTTTTATTAGTTGCCGTAGCATGTGTTTACTCTTATGGTGTATGGAGGTTAAAGTTATGACGTTTAACCCAGTAATACCATTACCAATGATGATTATTATCTGTATCCTTTTGATCGTCATGAAGCGAAAAGGAAAGAAATTCATTATACAGTTGATTGTTGTTGCGCTTCTTTTCGCGATAAATCTAAGGATTACGATTCCTTCCGACAACGTGACAACTATTAAGAATGAAGTCGACGTACTTTTTGTGATTGATAACACTATCAGCATGCTTGCTGAGGACTATGAAGGAGACGGCAGAAGAATTGATGCGGTCAAGGAAAACGTTAGTACCATAATCGATTCCTTTGAGGGCGCGAGATTCTCTTTAGCGACATTTACGGATGTTGCTACTGTACAAGTTCCGTTTACATCAGAAACCGACCTAGTACTTCAGGCTGTTGACGCTTTGAATGGACAAGCAGCAATTTATGCACAGGGTACTTCCTTAAATGTTGGGGCAGATGCTTTGGAAGCGTCCTTAGTAAGAACCTCACAACATAGACATGGCAATAGTCAAGTAGATGACTATGAAAACGGTGATGAAGACAGAATAAGAGTTGTGTTCTTTATTAGTGACGGAGAGATTACCGATGACAGTAGATTATCCTCTTTTGAAGATTATGCAGAACTCATTGATACCGGAGCTGTTCTAGGTTATGGTACGAGAGCGGGCGGGCAAATGCATGTTCGTGAGTATCCATATTCGGAAGATACTATTCTTATTACGCATACGGGTGATGACTTTAGCCAAATTCCAGGTTTGGCAATATATGATGAAGGAAACCTTCAGGATATTTCTGAAGATTTAGGGATTACATATTCGCATATTCAGCATGCCTCGGACCTGGATGAAGTATTGAAAGGCATACAGGATCAAATTGATGAAGGCACATTTAAATCAGAAGAGACTGCCGGAGTCGGGGTAGCAGAAACATACTACTTCTTCGCTGGAGCTTTGGTAATTGTGCTTGTTGTTGATTTTATCCTGTGCAGAAGAAAGCTGGGTAAAGAACGATGAAAAAGAAGCTATTACTTATTTTGTTCCTCGTTGTTGTCTTGCTATTTGCCAAGCAATCGCTGAACTACTTTTACAATGGATATGTTCTCTCAAAATATAGGCAGGACGAGTTCTCGATGAACGAGGACCTCTTGTTGACCTTTAACTGTTTTGAACCGTATATCGTTCACTACAATAACGGAAACCTACTATACATGAATTCTTTATATCTTGAGGCTGTTGAGGAGTACAAGACTAGTCTTACTTTTTCCGGTATTCCAGAGGATAGGGACTGCTCGATTAGAATAAATCTTGCTTTGGCTTTGCTTGGTTCTCTTGGGGATGATTACGAAGAACCTGAGAATATTGCGCATGCGATAGAAGTATTAAATGAGGCAAGAGATGTCCTGCTCGAAAATGGATGCGCAAGCGATGATGGCGAAGGCCATAGTAAGAAAGCCCAAGAGCTTAAAGAATATATTGACGAATTAATTGATGAACTAGAGGAACTTCAGCAGCAACAGCAACAACAGCAGACCGAGACGAGCAGCTCAAGTGATTCAAGTAATTCAAACGATTCAAGTGGTTCTGATACAACTCCATCCTCGGGATCGAGTGACTCCTCGGATTCGTCGGGAGAGACGACTACTGAATCGTCCGGCGAACCTTCAGATACGAGCGGATCGAGTGGGACGCCGTCGGACACTGGCTCGTCTTCAAATCAAACTCAGCAAAACGGCCAGAATGGTTCAGAAACTACGAATTTCTCTCAATATGAGAGTAGCATTCAGGAGCAAATAAGAAGCGATGCATCGTATGCGTACGACCTGCGTCAAGATGAACTTGAGTCCTATCGAGCATATGATGAGGATTGGAATTACGACTACAATGGTGTGTGGTAATTCGCTAGATCAAAGATTAATACATGTTAGAAGGAGCTTTCATATGAGGGCTCCTTTTTTATTTCATGATGAAGGGGCAGGCTTCATTATTTAATTGACATATATATCACTGTGAAATATTCTAGAAGTGAAATTCATTGCTCATTATAGCAATAATATGAAGAAGGTAAATGATTATGTCATTGGTAAATAAATCCATATATGCAATATTAGGAATTCTAAGCATTCAGCCAAGTACAGGCTATGATATCAAGAGATATAGCGATAAAGTCTTGTCGGGCTTTTGGAACGAGAATTTCGGGCATATTTATCCTACGCTTAAGAAGATGATTGAAAGCGGGTTAATCGAGAATGTGCCTGGCGAGGTTGAAGATCGCAAGATTAAGTACGCGATTACTGAGAAAGGCAAGGGAGAACTCAAAAAGTGGCTATCAGAGGAGATTCAGACTCCCGCGGTTCGCTCAGAATTGATGTTGAAGCTTCTTTTCGGAAATGATATGTCTAAGGAAGCCACAATAGATATGCTTTCAAAGCAAAAGGACATTCACGAGGAGAATCTGATAAAGTATTTGACGATGCAGCAGGAACTAACTTGTGAAGGCTCGCAAATCACTGCTAAGCGCTCTGTATACTATAATGCAATCCTGCGAAAAGGAATTATTAATAGTGCCGCTAACATTGAGTGGTGCGAGGAGACCATTGAGAGTTTGAAGAAACTTAAGGGATAGTTTGGTTCTCTTGAATTAGTCCTATTTCTAGAATAATGCAAAAAATAGCACTTATATTGAATTCAATACAAGTGCCAATATGGTCGAGGTGACAGGGTTCGAACCTGCGACCCCATGCTCCCAAAGCACGTACGCTACCAGCTGCGCTACACCTCGTTGCTTTTGCGTTTTGAAGTATACATTGAAACTTCAATAATATCAAGACTAAAATTCAAAAACGTAGTGAAAAAAGAAGCCGCCTATTACAGCGGCCTCAAAAACTCACTTTATCAAATTAATGAATAACTGTGAACTTCTCACCAATGATAGGAACAACATAGTCCTTACCAGTTATAGCCTTAACGATTCCCATGATATAGAAAATCAATAAAGCAATCATTGCAATACAGAAAACAATCTGTCCAAGAATTGGAATAATATTTACTAAAGTAAGAGCAAAAATTGAGAAAGTCAATTGGATTCCAGCATTAACATGTTTCTTAACGAATGGATCGTCCTTATACTCATCAGCTAGAAGACCAATAACCCACATCATTCCACAATAGCACATAAGAGCAACTAGTTTCTTGTTCCCTGTTGCTGGTGCTGGCGTTCCGTAATTTTCCATAAGTTGTGCACCTCCATATAAAGATGAATTTATGATAACATAATGAAAGAAAAAATTCATTACTATTATCAAAAAACGAAGGCGAATTAATGAAAGTTTATAGATATAAGAAGGAAGATGAATACACTTACGCTCTAGGAGCTACTGTTGTTATGGAATATCTGCTTAACAACCCTAGTTTGGTTCAAGGGGTGATTTTTCATCCTGATTTTACAAGTATCGAAACTATTAAGCACATAGAAGAGATTTGTACTGCTAAAGGAATTGAGCTGGATACTCAAGCAAAGCCTTTTAATATAGTTTCATCAAAAGAGAATTGCTTTTGCATGGCGATTATTCGAAAAGTTAATGAGACTATTCTCGATGGTAATCATGTAGTGCTCGTTAATCCATCAAATGCTGGAAATCTTGGAACGATTATTCGAAGCTGCATTGGGTTTGGCGTTGAAGATATAGCTATTATTCTGCCAGCTGTAGATTTGTTTGATCCGAAGACCATTAGAGCTTCAATGGGGGCTAAGGCAAAGATAAGGATTGAGCTTTTCGAAAACTTCCAAGAATATGAGAAGAGATTCCATAAGAATAATATGTATCCCTTCATGTTGGATGGTAGCAAGAAATTACATGAAACAAAGATTGAGAAGCCTTTTAGCCTAATTCTTGGAAACGAGGCGACGGGACTTGCTAAAGAATTTGCAGTGGTTGGACAGCCAGTAAGAATTGATCAGTCCGATAAAATTGACAGTCTAAACTTGCCTATAGCTACTAGTATTGGGCTTTTTTATTCGACTACTATGAATTAGTACATTTGCCATGCTGTATTTGAACTTTTTGGGTAAAAATCCTATTGCACGAACAAAACAATCGTGATAGAATTCATCGGTACTTGAAAAATAACGATGGAGGTGAAGAAGATGCCAAACATTAAGTCAGCAATCAAGCGTGTTAAGGTTTCTACTAAGAAGACTAATGCAAATAAGATGAAGATGAGCGCAATTCGTACAGAGCTCAAGAAGGCTAAGGCTTCCGTCGCTGCGAATGACGAAGGCGTTGAGATGATTCTTAAGAACGCTCAGAAGACTTTAGATAAAGCTGCAGCTAAGGGTTACATTCATAAGAATGCCGCTGCAAGATTGAAGTCAAGTCTTGTTAAGTCTGCAAAGGCTTAAGAATATCCTTGAATGCGAAATATAGCGTCACTCGTAAGGGTGACGCTTTTTGATTGCCTTGAAATATTAATGTCAAAAAATATGTCGATTGCTTTTGCCTGATTGAACATTATCATTTGATATAAATGGGAGGGAGTTCCCATTCATAGTTCCGCTTCATCCCAAGCAACTTAGCATGATAGTTATTTGCTTGTATATCCTGCCTGAAAACGGCTTGAAGACTTGGATTCGAAGAGTACTCTAGATAGTCCGAGCAATTAGAGATAATAGGAACCTTCGCACACTTACTCATGATTTTGAGACAATAACGGCCTTCCTTGTTGAATCCGAGAACTCTTATGTATGGGACAGTCTCATTACCTTTAACAAAACTTGTCTTCTGATTAAGAATAGCGCTTGAAATAGCTCTAAAGATTCTAGGCATAGTGAAGTGCTTAGTTTGAAGTTTGGATGATATAGAGTCAAAAGTGCACTCATTAGAATTGAGCTTAGATAGACTGTTCGTAAGAAATCCGTCAAGACCATCGCCCATATATGATATTAAGCTGGCTTCGTCTTCTTGACTTGAGCAATTTCTATCTAGGTAGGCTAAAAAATCTTCAATGTAAGCGTCCATATTTAGCAAAGAATACTCTTTGCATGATAGCCCGGAGAGCATGCAAGCTAAGGATTTAGCAGGCATTGTATCTATTAAAGAATTAGCTGTGCTCGATATGAATGTGCTGCTTTCTCTGTTTTTAAAGTACATATGCCTTATTGTTGAAGCGCTATAGTTATGCTCGCTAGAGGCGCGAGGTATCATGTGAACGTTTACTTTTAGATTTGCCCTGCGAATAGCGATTAAATAGTCTAGCGCGAGAATTGAATTTGGACTTCTAAGGGTATTTGGAAGATTAGAGAGATCTTCTTGAGATATGTCTATGTCAGCTTCATGCGAAGAACAAATTGAATAAATAGCATTTGCTCTTGCTGAAGGAAAACTCATGCCAGAAGAAAGGTTCTCTTTAAGCAAGGCTTTATAGGAATCAATGTCGTCAAAGTTTATTTCTGATAGCTTGGTAATCAACGAAGAATCTTCAAATTCTATTCCAAAAGCAATATCAGTAACAACTGAGCTCTTCACAAAAAGATCAATCGCGCCTTGTGCAAAACGATTTGAAGGAGCCATAGCGAAAGTAAAAGGCAATTCAACGACAACGTCTGAGCCGCAATATAAGGCTTGCTTAGCTCTTGTATGCTTTGGAAGTATGGAAGGTTCACCACGTTGACAGAATGGTCCGCTCATGCAAATCATGACAATAGCGCGATCGTCGCCAACTGCCTCTCGGGCCTTCTGAATCAGATACTCATGTCCATTATGGAAAGGATTAAACTCGGCTACGATTCCGATTACTCTCATATTAGCCTTTCTGACATAATTATTTGATAAAAATGCCAATAATGATTATAGTTATTACATTATATTCATAAAGTTGGAGTCGACGCAATGAGATTTAGAGTGTTGAGTTTTTTCGATAGGAGAAAGCTAATTTGGATATGTGTTGCTGTTGCAGCGATACTTGTTCTTGGTGGCCTTTATCTTTGGTATGCTTCAACATATGGAAATGCTAAGAAGATAGTAGTACCTTCTAATTTTGGTATTGAATATGAGTGGCAGGAAATCGCATCAAACAATGGTATCGTTACTGATTTCTTATGGGCGCGCACTAGAAGTGTTATGGTTGAAGATGCATCGGATGGAGTTCTTATTCCTAGTAGCTATGTAGTTAAAGGAAGACTTGCTACTCAACCTTCGGCAGAGTCTGGGATGTACAACCTAAGGGATCAGGCTATGCTTTTGAATATTTATGTGTCTCAAGGAGATAGAAGCAGGGCTTCTCAGCTACAAGAAAGAGTTTTGGAGCTTTTTGCAAGCGGTGATTCAGGGCTTCTTGTTAGCACAGTTTATGCGGATACATATGAGGGAGACAAGGAACTTGAGGGCTTAGTGTCTGTATATGACAATATGATTTGGCTTGAGAGTTTTGTGAATTACTATAGTCTGTATGGAACCTCTCAGAATTTTGATTGGTTGCAAGGTTATGTAGGCGTACTTTTCGATCATGAGGGCATGCCGATTGTAGAGGATTTGTCTGTTGAGACATATATTGAGAACGCTTATGTTGGTGTTACGGACGATGAACTTAGTGAGGTCGATTCTCAGAGTGGAAGTCTAACGAACTTCAGCCAGGAAGCAAATCAAACGCAAGAGCAAGATGAGCAAATGACTGCTTATGTTGGTGTTAAGATATCTTCTATAAGGCTACAACTAGTTGATACGCTTGAGACGAATGAACTTCTTCCAGAGGGTAGCTATGACAGGCTTTTGCAGATTGTACTGGATAGTAGAGTGTCACCTGAATTGCCTCTTTACGCTTATGCGTACACATTCCTTGAAGATGGAAGTATAAGCTATGTTTATGAAGCGAATAGAGCAGCTAGAATTAGTGTCAGTGAATCTGTTCAAACGATGTATAACCTGGCTTTGGTAGGGCAATTACCTCAAGAGTCTTATGCGTGGCTTAAGACACAATTAATGAACAATGCTAGTCTAAGTGATACATACTCAATGATAAGCGGGATGCTTGAGGGAGATAAAGCAACCGATGTATATGATGAGATTCTGCGGATAGCTTATTTGAATGAGGATAGCAGCTTTTTTGAGAGGGTGTGTTCCTTTGTAGGTTATAGAGTAGCGACACTTAGCAGCAGTGAAGTTCTAAGTATGATTTTCAGAAGTAGTAATGGGCGCTTTATATGCTATGCGTCGGATAATTTGGGAGTTTTCTTAGCATTAATGTGAATTATATTAATTGAAAAGATGTGCCTTCAAGAGTATACTTTCTCACGGAAATATAACGTACTGCATTAGCATGCAAAAAATCGACCACAATCGTAGGAAAGAGGAAAGACAAATGGCATTTATTGACGAAGTAAAGGCAAGAGCAAAAGCAGACAAGAAGACGATAATTCTTCCAGAGTCCATGGATAAAAGAACATTCGAGGCAGCTGCAGAAATTCTAGCTGAGGATATCGCGGATATCGTTATTATTGGAAGCAAGGAAGAATGTGCAAAAAATAGCGAAGGACTGGATATCTCCAAGGCAGTAATTGTTGATCCTAACACCAACCCAAAAACTGAAGAGTATATTAACGGATTCGTTGAGCTTCGTAAGTCAAAGGGTATGACAAAGGAAGAGGCTACCAAAATTCTAATGAATCAGTATATGTACTATGCTTGTATGATGGTAAAGATGGGAGACGGTGATGGTATCGTTTCTGGTGCTTGCCATTCAACTGCTGATACACTTCGTCCTTCACTTCAAATAATTAAGACTAAGCCAGGAACAAAGCTTGTTTCTGCTTTCTTCGTAATGGTTGTTCCTGATTGTGGATTTGGTAATGAAGGTACTTTCGTATTTGGAGATTGTGCATTGAACCAGAATCCTTCTTCTGAGGAACTTGCAGCTATCGCTGGTTCTTCAGCTGATTCTTTCAAGCAGCTTATTGGCAAGGAGCCAGTAGTTGCTATGTTATCTCATTCCTCTATGGGTTCCGCTAAGCATGCTGATATTGATAAGGTTACTACGGCTGTTGAGATTGCTAAGAAAGATTACCCACAATTCCAAATTGATGGCGAGTTACAGCTAGACGCTGCTATTGTTCCTGAAATTGGTGCATCTAAGGCTCCAAACAGCAAAGTTGCTGGACGTGCAAATGTATTGATTTTCCCAGATCTTGATGCTGGAAACATTGGATATAAGTTGGTTCAGAGATTAGCAAAGGCTGAAGCTTACGGACCTATGTGCCAGGGTATTGCTAAGCCAATTAATGATTTGTCGAGAGGCTGCAGTTATAAGGATATTGTTGGTGTTATTGCTATCACTGCTCTTCAGGCTCAGAGCAACTAATTTTCGAGGACTAAATTTTAAGGAGTATATGAAATGAACATTCTAGTAATCAATTGCGGTAGCTCTTCCTGTAAGTTTCAATTGTTTAATATTGATACAGGTGACATTCTCGCTAAGGGCATATGTGAGAGAATAGGCATTGACGGGAAGCTTACATACAAGCCAGCTAACAAGGCCGATTACGTTTCAAAAGAGCCAATGCCAGATCATAAGGTAGCAGTAAAGATGGTTCTTGATGCACTTGTTGATAAGGAACATGGAGTTCTTAATGATATTAGTGAGATTGCTGCTGTAGGACATAGAGTTCTTCATGCAGGAAAGTACTATAGTGAGTCAGTTATCATAAATGATGACGTTAAGAGAGTTATTAAGGAGTGCTTCCCTCTAGGACCTTTGCATAATCCTGCAAACCTTATAGGAATTGAGGCATGTGAGGCAGTCCTTCCAGAGGGAACGCCACAAGTTGCAGTATTCGATACAGCTTTCCATCAAACAATGCCACCTAAGGCTTACATGTATGCTTTGCCATACGAGTATTATGAGAAGTATTCTATTCGTCGTTATGGCTTCCATGGAACATCACATCGTTATGTATCTAAGAGAGCGGCTGCTTTTCTTGGCAAGAATTTAAAGGATTTGAAGGTGATTACTTGTCATCTAGGTAATGGTTCTTCTTTTGCTGCTGTTAAGAACGGAAAGTGCGTAGATACTTCTATGGGACTTACTCCTCTAGCGGGAATTTGTATGGGAACTCGTTGCGGTGATATTGATCCTGCTATTGTTCCTATTATCATGGAGAAGGAAGGCCTTACAGCTTCTCAAGTGGATGACTTGATGAATAAGAAGAGCGGCGTTCAAGGCTTGTCAGGCGTAAGTTCTGACTTCCGCGATCTTTCTAAGGCTGCCAAGGAAGGTAACGAGAGGGCGGCTTTGGCACTTGAGATGTTTGAGTATCAGGCAAAAAAGATTATCGGTTCTTATGCGGCAGCGATGGGCGGTGTTGATGTAATCGTATTTACTGCTGGTATAGGTGAGAATTCCGATTATATTAGAGAGGCCGTTTGCGAAGATATGGAATTCTTTGGCATCGAAATTGATAAGAAGGTTAATGACGGAAATCGCAAGGAGTCCATAATTAGCAAACCTTCTTCAAAGGTTACAGTTGTTGTTATTCCAACAAATGAGGAACTTGCTATTGCTATGGAAACAGAGGCGCTTGTAAAGTAAGCTTCTTTTCGAAAAAGAAAGTTAATATATTGAAACTACCCCGAATTGCATAGTAGCGGTTCGGGGATTTTTCTAATAGAATATGGGCAGTATCAAGGGGGATTCAAATGGACAGAAAAAATACTAGCGATATGATTAAGCAAATTGCTTATGCAGGCGTTTGTGCCGTATTTGTTTTGGTAGCGACCCAAATTCATGTTCCAACTCCAATGGGAGGCACCATTAATCTTGGCGATGCAACGATTTTGCTTACTGCATATTTGTTTGGACCATTTGCCTTCTTTGCTTCTGCAATCGGTTCTATGCTCGGGGATTTACTTGCTGGCTTTGGCGTATATATGATTCCTACGTTTATTATTAAAGGCCTTATGGCTTTTGTTGCTGGACTATTGATTAAGAGGGCCAAGCTGAAGCAAACGGATGGAAAGCGTGTTCCAATTCTTGTTAGGCTACCAGTATTTCTTCTTGCTGAAGTTATCATGATAGCTGGATATTTTTGTTTTGAGGCTTTGCCGTTCATGTATGGGGTTGAGACAGCGGCTTTGTCCATATTGTTCAATGTAGTTCAAGCTATTGCGGCTCTCGCGGTTGCTATACCTGTTTCATATATTAGCTTTTTCGAGAAGAAGAGTTTCATTTCAAAGAGAAAGTAGCATTTTCACGAAGAAAGAACATATTTTCGCTCCTTCTTTGATATAATATAAATATGCAATTTCTAAGAATGGAGACTCAACAATTTTGAATAACAATAGCGACTATTCTGAGTTCGATATTACTGCGGCTCTTAGTGATATATACGATACTAAGCCCATAGATGATTCGCCCGATACGCTCCTTGAAGGACTTAATCCTGAGCAAAGGCAAGCCGTTAAGCATCTTGACGGGCCTTTGTTGATACTGGCGGGTGCTGGTTCTGGTAAGACAAGAGTAATCACATATCGAATAGCATATATGATGAAGAAGCATAACGTATCACCAGGTTCTATTCTTGCTATTACCTTTACTAACAAAGCAGCAAAGGAGATGCAAGACAGAATTAGAGCGCTTGTTGGTGATAGAGCTAGATATATTTGGTGTGGAACCTTCCATAGTATTTTTGCGAGAATTTTAAGAAGGCACGCAGATTTAATTGGATATTCAAGTACTTTTTCGATTGTCGATACTGACGATCAGCTCAAGTTGATTAAGAGGGCGATGGCCGAGTGCGAGCTTTCTGAGAAGCTATATAAGCCAAAGGACTTCTTGTTTGAGATATCGAAGGCAAAGAACATTATGGTTGATAGTAAAACATATACTTCGCTTAATGGTGCCGATAAACGTGGAAGCGTTGTGGGGATGGTATATTCGAAGTACCAGGAGCTTTTGGCAAGCAACAATTCGATGGATTTTGATGATATTTTGATTAATACAGTAAGACTTCTGGATAATAATCCTGATGTTCTTTCATATTATCATGAGAGATTTACTTACATTATGGTAGACGAGTATCAAGATACGAATTTGCCTCAATATAGGGCGGTTCGCTTGCTTGCAGATAAGCTAAGGAATGTATGTGTCGTGGGAGACGATGATCAATCGATTTATTCTTTTCGAGGGGCAGATGTAAGAATGATCCTTAACTTCGAGAAGGACTTCAAGAACACTAAGGTGATTAAGCTTGAGGAGAATTACCGTTCGACTAGAACTATCCTAGATGCGGCCAATGAAGTTATTTCGCATAACACGGACAGGAAGACTAAGTCGCTACGAACAAAGGGCGAGCAGGGCGAGAAGATCATTGTAATGAATACGGACACCCAAGCCGCAGAAGCCTCGTTTGTTTCAGACACAATTCAAATGATGGTGTCGAAGAACAAATTCAAGTACTCGGATATCGCGATTCTTTATAGAATGAATGCTTTGTCACGTTCGGTGGAGATGACGCTAAGAGATAAGCAAATTCCTTATCGTGTATATGGTGGCATGCGATTCTATGATCGTAAGGAAATTAAAGATGTTTTTGCTTATCTAAGACTTATTGCTGATAGCCATGACAACTTAGCGTTCGATAGGATTATTAATGTTCCTAGAAGAGGTATTGGTGATACGACAGTTAATGCTATTCACAATATCGCAATTGAAAATGATATGGATTTCTTGTCTGTATGCGCGAATTGCAGGAATTTCCCCGAACTTGGAAGAGTTGAAGGCAAGCTTATGGCTTTTTCTGCTTTGATTCAGAGCTTTAGAGATCTTCTTAGCGAGGATAGAATGAGCTTCGCGGAATTTATCGATTATGTTGAGGATAAGTCAGGAATAATCGATGAGATAATTGCTCAGAGGGAATCAAAAGGTGAGTTGATAGATAGAGTTGAGAACTTGAAGGAGTTATTATCAGAAGCAGTAGAGTTCGAGAAGAATCATCGTCTCGTTGCTAATAATGTCGAGAGTAACGGTGAGAATAATAGTGAGAATAATGGTGAAAAAAGAGATATAGAACAGAAAAAAGATACTTCAGAACTAGATAAGTTGATAGAATTGGATCCTTTGCTTTCTGAAGAAACGAGGACAGTTGAAAGTCTTGCTGGAGTGTTAACTCTCTATTTGCAGAATGCTGCCCTTTATTCTCAAGGTGACGAGGCTGATGAAAGCGAAGATTATGTAAAGATGATGTCAATACATAGTTCGAAGGGATTAGAGTTTGGTGCTGTCTTCATTATTGGTTTGGAGGAAACTCTATTTCCAAGCTATAAGGCTATGTCTTCTTCGAAAGATCTTGAGGAGGAGAGACGTTTGATGTATGTGGCGATAACAAGAGCAAAGAAGAATTTGTTTATCGTACTTACGCAGAGAAGAATGCTCTTCGGACAAACGCAGTGTAACGCTCCTTCTAGGTTCTTACTAGAGATAAATCCGGAGCATCTTTATAAGATGGGTACAGCTCGAAAACCAGATAGGGTTCAAGAAGCAGATACTTCGCCGTCACAAAGAGAGAAAGTTCGTAAGCAAATTTCTAGTGCTCTCTCATCAAACTTCATAAAGAGAAGTAGTGAGAGTAAGACTTCCCAAAGTAGTGATGAGCATAGCGGATTAAGGCCAGGAGAGTTAGTTGTAGGAATGAAGGTGAAGCACCCAAGATTTGGTGAGGGCACTATCCTCAAGACAGAGCTGGTTGCCGGAGATGCACTGGTTTCTATAGATTTCGATGGTATGCGCAAGAATATGCTTGCAAAATCAGCAGGACTAACAAAGGTTTAGTATAAAAAGATTTTGCGATATAATTAAGTGTTAGAGTAAAACAATTTGGAGGGACGAAATGACTGAGAACAGCTTATTTGATATGTATTCCGATGTGTTCGGCACGTTGCTTTTCGAGCCTTCCTTGATTAGCAATGATAAGGACAAGGAGACGTTGGAGCTGCTTAGAGCAGAGAGGGAGACGGGGTTATCTAGATTTGCTTGTAGGACAAGTGAGACTAGAGGACGTGTTCATCCAGAGCAACCATGCAATATTCGAAGTTGCTACGAGCGCGATATGGGAAGAATTATTTTCTCTCAATCTTTCAGGAGATTGCGTCATAAGACTCAAGTATTCTTCAATCCTAGTAACGACCACATTTGCTCTAGAATTGAGCATGTTATATACGTCAATTACATATCGACGATTATTGGTAGAGCTCTAAACTTGAATATTGATCTTATTCAAGCGATAGCGATGGGACATGATATTGGACATGCGCCTTTTGGACATACTGGAGAGAAGGTTATTTCGAAGTGCATGCAAGATATTGATAAGGATTTGTTTTTTGAGCACGAAAAGCAAAGCTTGAGGGTGCTTGATGTTTTAGAGGAACATCGAGAGGGCGAGTATGGGCTCAACTTAACCTTTGAGGTAAGAGATGGTATTGTGAGCCATTGTGGCGAGACATATGATGAGAGAACGCTTTCCCCTAGAAGAGACAAGACTTTTGATATGGTTTCGTCAAAGACTAAGAAAGATGGAATGGCGCCGGCAACGCTTGAGGGTTGCGTTGTTCGATTTGCTGATAAGATTGCTTATGTTGGGCGAGATGTAGAGGACGCTTTTAGGGCTGGAATAGTAAGTGGTTACGATTCTATGCCAAAAGAGGTTATTGAGCGCCTTGGCTCGAGTAATGCTGAGACGATTAATGTTCTTGTTGGGGACATCATTCATAGTAGCTTAGATAGCGACATGATAAGCATCTCGGAGGGCAATTTCCAAGCGATGAATGAGTTCCTACACGGAAACGTTGAGAAGATTTATAGAGCGAAGAAGATTTCCACTTATGAGAAGACAGTTAAGCTAGTAGTGGAGGGATTATTTGAAGCTTTCTATGAGTGTTGTAGCGATATTGAGAAGGCTATGGCCTCCGAAAATGATATGATTAGAAAGTTTGCCAAGTTCTGCATGAAGCA